>Ga0272448_1003882_pt1 | contig 17415 bp, 15 predicted proteins | sample YNPCB0191_FD_202220 | JGI IMG/M metagenome (GOLD analysis project Ga0272448, IMG submission 202220) | Hot spring sediment microbial communities from Yellowstone National Park, WY, United States - YNP-CB-019-1 | ecosystem: Environmental > Aquatic > Thermal springs > Hot (42-90C) > Sediment... | reverse complement strand
GTGTCCTTAAGCGGTTTGCTGGTAACACCCCGATTCAGGAAAGACAGTAATGGTTCCTTTCATGGACAGCTGTTGCTCCGGTAACAGAGGCGTGCCGGCAGCAGTGGCAAAGTGCGAAAGTCCACTTGAATGCTCAATTTAAAACTCAACATTAAAAACTCAAAACTACTATTGCCCGCGGTCGGTACAGCTAAACCAATTACTTCCATCATCAATATCGTCGAATGCCCCGTGGGGAAGACAGCGGTAACGCTATGACCAATGACCGTTTATATTGACACGAGCGCAGGAATCAGCCATCATCGTAGAAGAGTCCAATGTGCTCATCAGTAATCGTAACGATTATCACCTGAGGATTGATCCAATGCCTGACACCGAGCCTATTTTGTACCGCCCACCGCGGGAGTGGTTTCACGGCAGCCCATTACGCCTGGAATTCGTGCAGGAAGGCTCCACAGTGACGCCGATCATCGAGCTGGCGCGTGTCTTTGCGCATAAGCCTGCGCGTGTCGAGCTCAACACGGAAGAACACGGCATAACACGGACGACCACGATTACCCATAATGGGCAGTTCGATGGTTATCTCTATCGCGTGCTGGTAGAGAATCCGGAAGCGGATCTGCGCCAGCATCCTACCTCGGCATTCGCGCCGGGCGAGGAAATGCTGGTGACCCGAGATATTGCGCTCGAGTTCCTTGGTGAGTTGCCGATGTCGGCAGAACCGGAAATGTATCTGGTAATGGACGAAATCACCGCAGATTCATCTGCGTCATCTGCGTAATCCCCGCGTCCGCTGTAGCTTTAGCGAAGGGGCATGCGGTTCCAAAAGAGATAACATTATGCCATTAATGAACCCGTTCGAAATATTGGAAACCCTGCACATGATCGAGGCGGAGAAGCTGGATATCCGCACGATCACCATGGGCATCTCATTACGTGATTGCGCTGATCACGATGGTGAGGTCGCGCGGCGGCGCATTTATGAGAAGATCACCCATGGCGCTGACCGGCTGGTGGCGACGGCGGATGCCATTGAGCAGGAATTCGGCATTCCTATCATTAACAAGCGCATCGCGGTGACGCCCATCGCGCTGGTGGCGGAGGCGTGCGATGATGCGGATTATGTCGCCTTCGCCGAAACGCTGGAGCGCGCAGCGGCGGCGGTGGGGGTGAATTTCCTCGGCGGCTTCTCCGCGCTGGTGCACAAGGGGTACACGAACGGCGACCGCAAGCTCATCCATTCCATCCCGGAGGCGCTGGCAGTCACCGAGCGCGTGTGCGCCTCGGTGAACGTGGCCACCACCCGTGCAGGCATCAACATGGATGCCGTGCGCGAGATGGGCGAGATCATCAAAGCCGCCGCGCAGCGCACCGCCGATCGCGACGGCCTGGGGTGTGCGAAGCTGGTAGTCTTCGCCAACGCCGCGGAGGACAACCCCTTCATGGCCGGTGCCTTCCACGGCATCGGCGAGCCGGAGTGCGTCATCAACGTGGGGGTGAGCGGCCCCGGCGTGGTGAAGAGCGCGCTGGAGCAGGTGCGCGGCGCCGATTTCGGCGTGGTGGCGGAAACCATCAAGCGCACCGCCTTCAAGGTGACACGCATGGGGCAGTTGGTGGCGCGCGAGGCGTCTCGGCGGCTGAATGTGCCGTTCGGCATCGTCGACCTCTCGCTGGCGCCCACGCCGGCCATCGGCGACAGCGTGGCGCAGATCCTCGAGGAGATGGGGCTGGAGCACGCCGGGGCTGCCGGCAGCACGGCTGCGCTGGCGCTGCTCAACGACGCGGTGAAGAAGGGCGGCACCATGGCCTCCTCCTATGTGGGTGGCCTGAGCGGCGCCTTCATCCCGGTGAGCGAGGACGCCGGCATGATTCAGGCGGCGGAGCTGGGCGTGCTCTCCATCGAGAAGCTGGAGGCGATGACCGCCGTCTGCTCGGTGGGGCTGGACATGATCGCCATCCCCGGCGATACCCCGGCGGAAACCATCGCCGCCATCATCGCCGACGAAATGGCCATCGGCATGGTCAACAGCAAAACCACCGGCGTGCGCCTCATCCCCGTGCCGGGCAAGGGCGTGGGCGAGTCCGTGGAATTCGGCGGCCTGCTGGGCCGCGCCCCCATCATCCCCGTCAGCCGCCTCGACAGCGCCCCCTTCATCCACCGCGGCGGCCGCATCCCCGCGCCGCTGCAAGGCTTGAAAAACTAGCCTCGGAGAGCGCCATCGTTTAGCTGGCGCTCTCCGATTGTACCCACCCTTCCTCCGTGCTACAATAGGCACCAGACCTACCTATCGCTGACCTGGAAAGTGAAAGCGTCCGCCAACACATAACGGAGGTGTCCCATGTACTCCCGCCCACAACGATTCGCCATTTTCCCGGCGCTACTGCCGCTTGTCTGCCGGTTTGCGCTATCTACCTTCGCCTGGGGTAGTGGGCGTGGGGATTGGTGGATGTTCCATCTGATGCACAGTCGCCGGGGGTACTTTCATCGGGGCAATCGGGTCTAGTGACTTTCCAGGTAACGGGGGGCTTCAAATGCCGTGTATGGCAGCACAATCGTCAATTCGGCCTCCATCACTTGCAATGAACAGGAAGAACCGACCGTAAGTAATATCGCGTCGTTCACTGTCATTTCAGTCATCACTAATGAACCACCTACTCTCGATTCAATTGCCAATCAAACGATCATTGTGAACACAGAGACACAAACGGTCACCCTTACCGGCATTAGCGCTGGGGATGCAGATGATGCCGGACAAGCCCTCACCCTCACCGCGGCCTCCAGTAACATCGCGCTCATTCCCACCCCGACAGTGCAGTATATCAGCCCGAACCCGACCGGCACGCTCACCTTCACCCCGGTTACCGGCAAAACCGGCACGGCAGTGCTCACCGTCACCGTGCAGGATGACCGCGGGACGGCCAACGGCGGCGTCAATACCACCGTGCGCACCTTCACCATCACGGTGATCCCCATCAACGACGCCCCAACCCTCAAATCGATTCCCAACCTCACGCTCACCGAGGATACCCCGAAGACGATCAGCCTCACCGGCATCAGCGCGGGCAAGGTGGGGCAGGTGGTGGCGGTCACCGCGGCATCAAGTAATCCGGCGCTCCTCCCCACCCTGGTGGTGAATTATACCGCCCCGAAATCCACCGGCACGCTCACCCTGGCACCGACGCCCGGCGCCTCCGGCACGGCGGTGATCATCCTCACCGTGAAGGACGATGGCGGCACCCTGCTAGGCGGCAAAGACACCACCAGCGTCTCTTTCACCGTCACGGTAAACGCGGTGAATGATGCCCCCACCCTCGATGCCATCCCCAACCAGCAACTGGAGGACACCGGCCAGCCACTCATCGTGCCGCTCACCGGCATCGGCCCCGGCGGCAACGGAGAGAAAAGTGGGCAGACGGTGAGCGTGAGCGCGACCTCCAGCAATACGCAACTGCTGCCCGCCCCGGTAATCAGTGGCACCGGCGCCACGCGCACATTGACCCTGCAGCCCAGCGCCGGCAAACACGGCACGGTGACCGTGACCGTGCTCGTCAAAGATGATGGCGGCACGGTCAATGGTGGGAAAAACACGACCAAACGCACGTTTTCCGTATCCATCCTCCATCATCAGCCCGACCTGTGGATGAATACCAGCAGCGAGAGCAGCTTCAACGGGAAAGGGCTCTTCAATACGGATGGCGCGAAGCAGACGAAAACACAGGCCATCGCCGCCCTGGCGGCCGCCACCTATCAGTTCGCCGTGCAGAATGCCGGCACGGGCGCCGATACCTTCACCGTGGTCAACCGCGGCAACGCCACCGGCTGGGCGGTACAGTATTTCCTCACCGATGCCAAAGGGACGGTGCTTGCCCCGATCAACAGCGACTTCACCGGGTGCGGCTGGGCGACCGGCCTGCTGGCCGCCGGCCAGGGGGTCTATTTCAAAGCGGTGTTCACCTCTAGCGATCCTGCCGCCGCCCCCTGCACACTGCAACTGGTCGCCACCTCGGCCACCAATCCGCTGCACCAGGATGTGGTGACCACCGTGACGACGCGAAAATAACCAGGGAGCGCCGCTATCCCGGCGACGCTTGTTCATTGGAGCAGACACAAAAATATATCATCGAGCCAGCGGTTTGAGGAGAAGAAAGCACCGCGATGGATGAATGCTGAACGACCCCACCCTCGCCCGTATGTGCTGACTATCCATATGGAAACCGATTTGGTCGACTTCGATAACACGCATCAGCATCTGGCGAACCTGTAGCTTGCGAAGGGGCAATCACCGAATAGCGTCGTACTGCGGAAGCGGTGCGGAATAAGCTCTCAGCGCTCCCAGGGTAAGGTAAAGATGAAGGTGCTCCCTTTGCCCGGTTCGCTCTCCGCCCGGATGTGGCCGCCATGGGCTTCCACCAGTAATCGCGCGATGTACAAGCCCAGGCCAATGCCTTCCGCTTTGCGCCCGCGGGCGGCACGATAGAAGCGATCGAAGATGTGCGGAAGATCCTCGGGCGGAATCCCCTGTCCCTGGTCGCTGATATGCACCTCGACTTCATCCGCGTGCGGAATGGCACAAAGGCGGATCGGCGCCGCAGGTGGCGAATACTTTTCCGCATTGAGCAGCAGGTTGAGAAAAATACGCTCCAGGTGGCGGGGATCAGCCGCGACAGGAGGAAGGTTGGCGGGCACCTCCACCTGAATCCGCGTGACATCCACGATACCGGCATTATCGCGGAGTAAATTGTGCATAAAATCGGCAAGGAACACCGGCTCCACTGCCAAAGACAGCGAGTGCTCTTCCAGGCGCGTCACCTCGGTCAAGTTATCGATCATGGTGTTCATCCGCCGCACGGTTCGTTGAATCGCCTCCAGATTTGCGTGCAACGGTCCGGTCAGTTCTTCGGGCGATAGCAACTCCAGCAGCAGGTGTATCTGCCCATTGATGATGGTGACCGGGGCGCGCAGGTCATGCGCCACCGTGTAGAGATAGCGCCGTTCCGTCTCCTGCAATTCATGCAGTTTGGTAATATCGGTGAAGTTGACCACGGCCCCCAGCAGCGTGCCGTTCGCTGTGCGGATCGGCGCAGCACTGACCGACAGCCACAGGGTGTGATCGGAATGATGGACAATCTGGATGACCCCATGCACGGTTTTCCCGTGCATGGCCTGGTAGGATGCCGTCTCCTCATACGACAGTGGCAACCCATCCGGTTTCGTCACATGCAGTGCACGAATGCGGTCCATCGCGAATTCTCCAGTGAGGGATGGCACATATCCGATTACCTGGTCTGCCGTTGCATTCTTCCGCAGCAGCCGACCCTCGACGTCGTAGATGGCCAGGCCGTCCGCCATCGAGTCGAGGGTGGCATCCAGTTCAGCGGCACGGTGCTCCACCTCGGTGAGCAGGCGTTCGCGCTCTGCTTCCGCGCGCTTGCGTTCGGTGATGTCATGAACCATCCCCACTGAGCGCACAATCCGCCCGGAGTCGTCGCGGATATGGTCGCACTTCTCATGGACGATGCGTAATTCACCGGTGGATTTCCTCACCACGCGGTGTTCGATCTCATAGCTATCCCGCCCCTCACGCAGTGAGCCGGAATATGCCGCATCGACCGCCGCACGGTCATCGGGATGCACGGCGTCAAGAAAGGCTTCATATGTCGCCTTGAATTCCTGTGGTTGCAAGCCGAAGATGCGGTACACTTCATCTGACCAGGTGAGATGATTGGTGAGGAGATCCAATTCCCAACTGCCGAGGTGGGCGATCTCCTGCGCCCGTTTCATCATTTCCTCGCTATACTGCAACGCTTCCTCAAAACGCTTGCGTTCGGTGATCACTTCGGTGAATATAATGATGCCGCCGACACTCCCATCGGTGCGATACCAGGGAACCACCTCCCAGCGTACCCAGTCAAGCGTGCCATCCGCACGCGGAAAAGGGTCTTCCTCACACCGCTCGGTCATGCCGGCCAGCGCGCGTCGATGGATCGCTTTCCAGCGTTCATCGATCTCCGGAAATACTTCGTAGTGGCTTAATCCGATGATGTCCCGCTCGCCCAGGTGATAATCGGTCAACCAGCGGCGGCTGACCGCGATATAACGCATCTCCCGATCGAACATGGCCACGGCAGCAGGCACATGCTTGATAAAGAGCCGTGCCAGCTCTTCATGGATATGCAGCGCTTCTTCCACCTGTTTGCGCTCAGTAATATCAGTGGAGATGCCCCCAATACCGATAATCCGTCCATCGGCATCGCACATCGGGAATTTCACCGAAACGAAGGTGTGCTCGCCGTCAGGGAGATACGCCGTTTCCTCGAACTGGAGTGGGACATTCCGTTCGATCACCTGCTGTTCATTCGCGCGTATCGTTTCCGCCACCTCGAGGTGGCCGGGAAATAATTCGCCTTCCGTCAGGCCAATGAGCTGGTCGGCAGAACATTGAGCGAGCTGAGCGAATTTGCGGTTCACCAGTTGCAAGCGACCATGGAGATCCTTCACGTAGATGAGGGTGGGAGCATTGTCCAGCATGCTGTGTAATTGTGTTTCGCTCTCCCGCTGCGCCGTCTCGGCCAGGCGACAACGCGCGCGCTCTCGCAGGAAAGCCTCTTCCAGCCAGGCGAGTTTTTCCACCGGTGACGCATCCTCCGGGATCTCAGTCGAAATCCCCTCTTCCTCCACCGATGCAATCAACGCATCCAATCGCGCGGTTACGGCAGCCAACTGCTGCCGCTCAAGTTCGAACCCTTCTTCTGCCATAACACCTCTCCCCTCGATTTCTGCGAGAGGGTTTGGGGATGTGGGAGAGTGATCGCCCTGCGCCCGTCATTATCATACTATACGCTATTATATGTTCCAATAACAACGATCCCCCTGATTGTCGCTTTTCCTGTCTTGCAGGAAAAGGCCCTGGCGTGGTATCCTTCACCGACATTCGCTCATGAAACGAGTTATTGACGATGGCGTCTACTCCACCCAGAATATTGATGGTCGAGGATGACCCGGACCAGGCCATGCTCTTTGCCCAGGTGTTGTCGATGGTCAAGTATCAGGTGACATCCGTACCTGACGCCGAGTCGGCATTACAGCAATTAGCGCAATCCCCCTTTGATCTGTTGCTGGTGGATTGGGACTTGCCAGGCATGAAGGGTGATACGCTCATTACCACCGTGAAGGCCCAATACCCCACCATCCCCACCATCCTGTTCAGCAACCACATCAACGTCCAGGAAGCCGCCGCCGCCTGCCACGCCGACGCCTGGTTCCGCAAAAGCGACGACATCCTCCGCCTGCGCAAAATGGTGGCGGACTTGCTGGAGAAGGGGCAGTCTGCTAAGACGGATTAGCCGCAAAAGAGCACAAAGAGCACAAAAGATATTACCCGCTGGAGTCACCGTTCAGTTCGGAGAGTAACTCATTTGTGGTATACTCCGTCCCTTTGTTGAGTATATATTTCTGGATCTGGAACTTTTCGGCCCCGAAGTTGATCAAAAGCCCATCCCTGATGCGTGCTGATCTCATGTAGCCGAGTAACTGTGCGATATGCTCGCTCGCGATCATGCGGCAGACCTTTAATTCAACGATCAAACACTTTTCCACTAGCAAATCAGCAAAATAATCACCAATGACTGTCCCATCTTCATCATACACAGGTAACGGATATTGCTGATCGACTTCAATCCCTGCCTTGCGTAATCGGTGTACCAGCGCATTTTCGTATACTTTTTCCAGGTGCCCGTTGCCATGGTATTTGCGAATGGCAAATGCTGTTTCTCGTACAATATCACAAAGCTTAAAGACGCTTCTTTTCATCTTTACTCCTGGGCATTGCAGCAGTTCCTCTGGAATTGTTGTGGATGGGCACTCGAGTATAAAATCAACAGGCTGCAGGAAGGTTATCTTATTCCTCCATGCTGCCACATGATTGTGCTTTCGGTAGCGGCTATAGCCATCCTTTTGTGCTCTTTGTGCTCTTTTGCGGCTATTGAACGACTGATTACTCCACGACGCGGGGGACTTTGAAGAGGTTGTCTACGCGCTCGGGGGCGTTGCTCAGGGCTTCGTCGGGGGTGGTGCTGGGGCGGACACAGTCGGGGCGGAAGACGTTGGTCAGTGACACTACATGCGTTGTGCCGCCTACCTGGCTGGTGTCGACTTCGTTTAACTGTTCGAAATTAGTGAGGATGTCGTTGATCTGCCCGGTGTATTTAGCGACCTCATCCTCGGTCAGCTTCAACCGCCCTAACAACGCCACATGCTCAATTTCTTCACGGGAAAGACGCATCGGTATGGTTCCTCTCATACCGTCATTATAGCATTGCGTCTGGGGAGCGGCAAGGCGGCAAGGGGGCAGGCTAGGTTATCGTTTTTCTCACCACGAAGGATACGAAAAGATTTAAGCGTAGTAAAAGGGTGGCTTCTGGGATTAGTGTCTGGCTTCACGTTGGTCAGACATGCCTGATATGTCCGACGTGTCAGAGTCGTCCGACTTGAGTGCGGAGCCCATAGGATAGTATCTTCGTGCCTTTGTGGTGAAACAATTCGTCACTTCACCATCACCGGCTCCTCCATCCGCCTCATCATCTCGCTTTGCAGCAGGTGGCGTACCACTTTGCCGATGGCGTTTTTCGGCAGTTCTTCACGGAGGTCGATGCCGCGTGGGACTTTGTAGGAGGCGAGTTTGTCACGACAGAGGGCTTGTAACTCCTTCTCGCTTGCGGTGGTATCGGGGCGCAGCACCACGGCCGCCCACACCGCTTCGCCGCGGGTGGCATCGGGCACGCCGAAGGCGGCAGCTTCCAGCACGGCTGGGTGCTCCACCAGCACGCGCTCCACCTCGCCGGGGTAGACGTTCAACCCGCCAACGATGATCAGCTCCTTCTTCCGCCCGGCGATATACAGGTAGCCATCCTCATCGGTGTGCGCCAGATCGCCGGTGAAGAGCCAGCCGTTGCGGATGACCCCTTTCGTGTCTGCGGGGCGATTGAGATAGCCCTTCATCACGTTGTCTCCTCGCACGCACAGCTCGCCGACAATGCCCGGCCCCACCGCGCGCCCGCGCTCGTCGATGATTTTCACCTGCACGCCGGGGAGGGGCAGGCCGATGCTGCCTGGCTTGCGTACGCCGAACGGCGGGTTCACCGCCACCACCGGGGCGGCCTCCGTCAGCCCGTAGCCTTCCACCATGCGCGTGCCGAAGGTCTGCTCGAACGCCATCCACACCTCCGGGGGCAACGGCGCCCCGCCGCTGACGCAGATGCGCAGCGTGGCGAGGTCGGGGCGCACCTCTTTCGGCACCTGCAGCATGAGGCCAAACATGCTCGGTACGCCGCCGAAGATGGTGGCGCCTGATTCCGCCATCAGGTTGAGCGTATGTGTGGGCACGAAGCGTTCCAGGATCTGCATGCGCGCCCCCACCCGCACCGGCAGCACCAGGAAGACCATGGCGGCGAAGGCGTGGAAGAGCGGCAGCGCGGACATAAAGCAGTCTTCCGCGGTGATGCGCAGCACGTTGCAGCAGGCATCGGCATCGGCGATGAGGTTGCGATGGGTGAGCATGGCGCCTTTCGGGCGCCCGGTGGTGCCGGAGGTGTAGATAATTACGGCGAGGTCGCGCTCCGAACATGCCACCGGCTTCGCCGGCTGGCCGGCGAGCAGGCGGCGAAAATCGATCTCATCGCCCCCGGTTTCGCCAGAGGTGACCATCACCAGGTGCTTCAACCCCGGCAAGTGCGGGCGCAACGCCTGGGCCAGCGGACGAAACGGCTCAGCGGTGATGAGCACCTCCGCCTCCGCATCCGCCAGGATGTAGCGTGCCTCATCGGGACGATAGAGGACATTCAACGGCACTACCGTCGCCCCCACCCCGCTTGCGCCCAGGTAGGCCATGGCGAACTGCGGGCAATTCGGCAGCAACACCGCCACTCGCGCCCGCTTGCTGATGCCCATTTCCTGCAGCCCCCCGGCCACCCGCGCCGCCGCCCCGGCGAGTTCGCCGTAGCTCAACGTCTGCTCGCGAAACCGCAACGCCGGCGCTCCCGGATTCCCCTCTGCCGTCCGCATCAACATCTCGTAAATGGTCATGCCCGCTCCCCGCTGGTGCCAATATTCTGACAATGTGTTTCACTCTTTCCCGAAAATGGGGCGGTTCATGCGTGGTGGATTCAGGATGCAGGATTCAAAGGGTGTTGCGGTCAAGTTCGACGAGCAGCTCAAACGACGATAGTGTCGTGAACTTGATATACGACAATAAGTCCTGTATTATTGAAGAACAAACTGGAAACCGCTATAGCGGTGCATTCCCTTACTCATCAGACGGGTTAAACATATACAATGGGACAACTTCAGATAGAGCATTCCTTTCGCAACACGGCACAGTGCGTGATGTACCAAGGCGATTGCCTTGATCTACTACGTACTATTCCTGGGGAAACCGTTCGGCTAATTGTGACATCGCCGCCTTATAACCTCGGGAAAGAATATGAAAATCGGATTCATCTGCAACAATACCTTGATCAACAAAAACAAGTCATTGAGGCATGTGTCCGTGTTCTCGATTCCCACGGCAGCATTTGTTGGCAAGTTGGGAATTATGTCGATAATGGCGAGATCATCCCGCTGGATATAGTCCTCTACCCTATCTTCCTCTCCTGTGGCTTGCATCTCCGTAATCGAATTGTATGGCACTTTGGGCATGGATTACACGCTTCCAAGCGCTTTTCAGGGCGATACGAAGTAATTCTCTGGTTCACTAAGTCTGATGAATATATCTTCAATCTCGACGCCGTGCGTATTCCACAGAAGTATCCTGGGAAGAAACATTTCAAGGGGCCGAATAAGGGTGAATATAGCTGCAATCCCCTTGGCAAGAATCCGACTGATATCTGGGAAATACCGAATGTCAAGTCCAACCATGTCGAAAAGACCGACCATCCATGCCAATTTCCTGTTGAGCTTATTGAGCGGTTAGTATTGGCATTGACCAATGAAGATGATTGGGTTTTTGATCCATTTATGGGTGTAGGAAGTACCGCGATCGCCGCGTTAATGCACCAACGACGTGCAATGGGAGCGGAAATAAAGTCGGCGTATATGGAAATCGCTCACGAACGATTACGTCTAGGGGAGAAAGGGTTACTCCGCATTCGTCCAATGGAGCGAGATGTATACGATCCTTCCGCACCAAATGCGAATACACCACCACAATATGTACAGTTCCCATCGGGTGCTGAACAGCTACGATTATTGGAAAAGAGTGATCAACCTTACAAAGCCGAGGAATCCACAATATGAAAATCGTCAGAATGTATTCTCATTTGAACGGTCATGAGCATATCCTCGTACACAAACCAGCCATCTGGAAGGATATCGAAACTGTTATTGCCAATATCGACGCCGAAGCTTGTCGTACGAAAATATCAGAGGAAAAACGTACTTTTGGTAAGAAATTGTATAGTCCGATAGAAATGAACCACACCTTCAGTCATGAGTTAACAGCAAGAGGATGGCACGAATCCCGTACGTCGTACTGGGTAACCGGGGATCACCACTTGATCAGACAGACGGTATCACTACCACCTGATGAGCAGAAACTCATTATCGAGCAATCCGGTGAAACACCGATTTTCTCTTATAATCAGACTGATTTTGTCAAGGATCGTATTGCCATCGAAGTGCAGTTCGGCAAGTATGCTTTTGTAGCATATGACCTTTTTGTCAAACATATGGCTTTCTTTGTGGGTGATGTCATTGATGTCGGAATCGAAATCCTACCGATGAAAGAACTCCAAATGCAAATGTCCTCGGGTGTTCCGTATTACGAAGGCGGTCTCTACGACTTGATCCGGCAAGGTCGCGGTGTTCCAGCCGTGCCGCTGGTCATGATCGGGATTGCGCCATAACGTGAACCAGCGCTGACTGCACCGGCCATACGCAAACCCTTCCCAACATGCTACAATCCAGCATACATCCTGTTTCGGAGCATTGTTATGGCACTCACCACCCCGCAGTTAAAGCTGGGCACATTCGATTTCAGCACGATTTTGCCCTTCACGTTCACTTATGACGGCCAGGAGAGCCGGACATTGCTTGCCGGTTGGCAGATAGCGCAAACCGTCTGCCGGATGGATGAAGGCCGGGAGTTGACCACGGTGGTCTTCACCGATCCGGCGACCGGGTTGCGCGTCACCTGGGAGATCACCCGCTTTGCTGATTTCCCGGTTCTTGATTGGGTGCTCTATTTCGAGAACACGGGGGCAGACGACACGCCGATCATCGCGGATGTGCAGGCGCTGGATATCGTTCTCCACATGCCTTTCAGCCCCACGGAGCCTTATCGCCTGCATCGCACCAATGGGGCGCCGTCGAATCCGCAGGACTTCACGGTGCTCCACGAGGTGCTGCAGTGGTGGAATCCCGTCACCCTTGACGGCGGTGGGGGGCGGTCGTCGAACAAGGATCTCCCCTTCTTCAAGCTGGAAACGGGCGCCGGCTCGCTCATTACTGCCGTAGGGTGGTCGGGGCAGTGGCAGGCGCGGCTGGCATGCAGCCAGGCCCAGGATCTACATCTCACCGCCGGGCTCGAGTTGACGCACTTCTGCCTGCATCCCGGCGAGCGCGTGCGTACCCCGAGCATCCTGCTCTTCCAGTGGGAGGGCGATACGCTGGAGAGCAATGCGCAGTTCCGCCAGTTGATCTACCGGCACTATGCGGCGAAGCGGAATGGACAGTCGCCGTTGCCTACCCTCTTCTGCAACACCTGCTTCACGCGCGGCGGCGGGTGGCTGAACGAGTGCAACGCGGAGAACCAGATCTCGCTGATCAAAGCGTATGCGCCATTGGGGCTGGAGGCGCTCATCACCGACGCCGGGTGGTTCGAAGGCGGCTGGCCGGACGGCGCGGGGAACTGGGACCCGCGCGCGGATGCCTACCCCGACGGCATGGCCCCGGTGGCGGCCGCGGCGTTGGAACACGGCATGGTCTACGGGCTGTGGTTCGAGCCGGAGCGCGTACATGACGGGACGGGGATCGATGTGGAGCATCCGGAGTGGGTGCTGCGCAGCCCCAACTCGCCGTGGGCGGGCAACGCGCTGCTGGATTTCGGCTTACCCGAAGTGCAGGACTACTTCTTCCACATCGTCAAGCGCTTCATGGACCTACCCGGCTTCTGCTTCTACCGGCAGGATTTCAACATCGATCCGCTGGTTTTCTGGCGCGACAACGATGCCGAGGATCGCCAGGGGATCACCGAGATGAAATACATCATGGGCTTGTACGCCTTCTGGGAGCGCATCGCCGACGCCTGGCCGGACAGTATCCGCGAGGAGTGCGCCAGCGGGGGCCGGCGCATCGACCTGGAAACCATCAAGCGCATGCACATCCACCAGGATAGCGATTACTGGTTTGACAATGAGACAGACCAGTCGCAGATATGGGGGTTGAGCCAGTATCTGCCGAACAATTGCTTCACCACGCCCATCAACCGCCTGGATGATTATTCCTTCCACTCCGCGCTGGCCACCTCGCTGTGCATGGGGTGGATCGCCGACGCGCCCGATTTCGATGTCGAACGCGGGAAGGCGCTGCTGCAGCGCTACCTGGATATACGCCACCTGCTCATCGGCGCCTGGTACCCACTGCTGCCGGATACACGCAGCCGGTCGACCTGGATGGGCTTCCAGTTCCACCGTCCGGACCTGAATGAGGGGTTAATGCTCCTCTTCCGCCGTCCGGAGAGCCCCTACCCCACCGCGTATATCACCTTGCATGGTCTCGACCCTGCAGCGGTCTACGAACTCGTCGACGACGCGACCGGCACCGTGCTGCGCGCCACCGGCGAAGAACTGATGGATGAAGTCCAGTATGATCTGCCGGAGCGCGGGAGCTCGGAGATGGTGGTGTACCGGAGGGTGGAGTGACGTGGCACGGCCATCCTGGCCGTGGCGTCGCCTTGGCTTCCAGCCAAGGCGAGTGAAGTATTGTAGCGACGTGCCCCGACTGGAAGTCGGGGCGACGCCACGGGCTGGAAGCCCGTGCCACATTTCGCCCGTGCCAAGTGTCGGAGGTTCGTCATGAGACGTATTTTACTCTGTTGGTTGCTGCTCTGCCTGGGCGGGCTGGTCTATGCGCAGGCACCGAGTTTTCCGCTGCTCTATCCCGGGTTGCAATATCAGGTGGTGCGCGAAGGGGATCAGCCGTGGGCAATTTTCGTGTTGAAGGTGAAGCGGGATCATCCCGAGTATCATCTGGTCAGCACGCTGGCCCAGGAGCATATCTTCGGGCTGGCGACGGTAGTGGAGCAGGCGAAAAGTGTGCCGGCGGAACTGGGCACGCCCATTGCCGCTGTGAACGGTGACTGGTTCGAACTGCCGGCAGGACCGTATCAGGGGGATCTCATCAATCTGTTCATCCATCGTGGGCAACTGGTCAGCCTGCCCACGGTAGGCGATGCCTTCTGGATCGATCCGAAGGGGCAACCGCAGCTCGCGCACGTCACCACGGACCTGCAGGTGACCTGGCCGGATGGCACGCACACCGCGCTCGGGCTGGATGGCCCGCGCAAAGACGAGACTGCGGTGTTGTATACGCCGGTCCTCGGGCCTTCGACCCATGCCATCGGTGGGCGCGAACTGGTGCTGGAGCGCGACGGAGACAGCCCCTGGCTGCCGTTGAAGATCGGGCAGCGCCTCACCGCGCGCGTGCGCGCGGTGCGGGAGCAGGGTGACACGCCGCTGACGCCGGAGATCATGGTGCTCTCCCTCGGGCCACAGTTGCTCCCCTCCCTGCCGAAGATTAACGCCGGCGACCGGCTCGAGCTCACCGTCAGTTCCACGCCCGATCTCAGCGAGGTTGAGCTGGCCATCGGCGGCAAGCCGATCATCCTCACCGATGGCAAGATCCCCGATTTCGGCCCGGGCGAGCAACCGCGCCACCCGCGCACCGCCATCGGCTGGAACAGTACCGATTTCTTCTTCATCGTCGTGGATGGCCGCCGCACCGCCTGGTCTGCGGGCATGACGATCCCCGAGCTGGCAGCGCTGGCCCAGCGTCTTGGCTGCACGAACGCCATCAACCTGGATGGCGGTGGTTCCAGCACGCTCTGGTTGAATGACGCGGTGATGAATCTGCCTTCCGATGGGAAACCGCGCAGTGTCGGGAATGCGCTGGTGCTGGTGAAGCGGTAGGGAGAGATTCAGGATACAGGATTCAGGATTCAAGTGCCAGAACCGCAGCCGAGTGTATAACCTTTGCGGTCTTTGCGGCTTTGCGTGAGAGAAAAATCACGGGGCGCTCATATTTCCATACGAGCGCCCCGTGAACCATCAATAGAACCGTCGGTTACTACGGCATCGGCACCATCAAAAGCAGTGCCCCGATGGCTGTGCAGATGGCGGCACAGGTCCAGAGGAAGGCACGATAATAGGTACGCACTCGTATACGGGAAGGGTTTTGAACTTGCAGTTGCAATCCATCGGCAAATTCCACCTGCTGGATCTCCAGATACGGGACTGGCCCGCGACGATACCAGCCGCGCACCGTGCATTGCTTGCCGACCAGCTTATTCGCACGGAATACGCCGAAGAGCGTCTCCAGGATGCCGAGTGGCTGGCGGTAGATCAAAGTGATGAAGCCTGACTCATCCTGCAGCACCAGGTCTTTGCTCCAGAATAAGCCGGGGGCGCCGCGGCCAATGATAGTGCCGGTGAGTTCGGTCGGGATGCAGCGGATGCGCGACACTTCCAGTTCGCTCACCAGTTGTACCACCTCCGATGGCCGGAAATCGCTGCGGTAGCTGAACGCCAGCCGCACGAGCCAGCCGATGCCGGCCGGCAACAGGGCATAATGGAGGACCCACCCATACTGGAGGACCCACCACGGTGCGCTGAATGAATCAACATGGGCAAAACCGCTGGCAATGCTCAGCATGCCGATTCCTATCCCGACCACCGCGCCAAGCCAGGGCAACATCGTCATCAACAGATCCTGCCAGAAGGCCGGCCAGAGATTCACCGAGGGCATCTGCAGTGGAAACGCCGGTTGCTGCCCTTTGGCGCGGGCGATGCGGGAGGCCGCCATCACGCGGCGCGCGACAAGCGGGTGCGTGCTTTGCAGTTCGTAGAGTACCGCCCACGGATTCCACAAATCCCATTGCATGGCACGCAGCATCGTCTCCTGGGAGAATTCCCCGGCGCCGTTCGTGGCACTGATGGCCAACGCCTGCGCGGAGGCGAAATTGCAGATGCCCAGTGCGCCCACTGTCGTCCCGGTGCGCAAATCCGCTGATTTCGTCGCCTTCTTATCCTTGGGATCGGCTTGTGGCACTTTGGCCAGCCCATAGGCGATTTTGATCAGCGCGGAAGAGATCAGGTTCGCATCTGTGACGCTTTGTGCAGCGTGCTCGTCGGCAAAGTATTCGCGGACGCGGGAGAGGAAGAGGACGATATATTGACTGACGATATAGGCAAGATATGCCGCAAAGCCGACCCACGCCACATTATCGCGCCGGCCACGTGTCCAGGTGTAAAGGATATAGAGCAACAGGGGCGCCAGCGCCGCGAAGGTCATCACGATAAAATCGCAATGCCGAATATGCCCCACTTCATGCGCCACCACCGCCTGAAATTCTTCCTCGGTCAGCATCTGTTGCAGGCCGCGTGTGACCACTAACCGGGCATCGCCGGGCACATGGCCATAGGTGAAAGCATTGGGGTTGCTGTCCTCAATGATGCCGAAACGCGGTACGGGAATATTCCGCTCTTTGCAGAGATCGGTGAGAAAACCGGCAAATTCCGGTGAGATGTCCGCGGGATAATGCCAGTTGATGCGATAGATCCAGTCGATCAGGTACGGGCTCAGCCCATATTGCAGGGCGACGATCACCACCGCAAAGGCAAACGCGAAGGGCCAGGGAAAGTGGTAATGATAGAGCACCGCGATGCCGACGGCAAAGACCAGACCGAACAACAGCGCCATGACGAGGAACGAGCGAAGCACTAAACGACCCATGGGAACCTCCTTTTCCATATCCGGGTCGGCAGGCAGTAAGACCGGCCAACCGGCAGTCGTATTATTCTCCGTAACATAGCGTTTGTCAATATTATTGGCATCCACCGCGAAGACATACGAATCTATGGGATGATGCGTTTTTCATTCACGTTCCTGCCGGCGACCTCTGCAGCCCGAATCTATTGCTTGCCGGACGCAGAAGATGCCCGGTATAATCCGGGTGATGTCAACTTCATGCACTACACCAGTCACCGTGGCATTGCCGACGCTGGGATGCAAGACGAACCGTTATGACAGCGATATGCTGGCACACGCGCTCATCGCGCGCGGGTACACCATCGTGCCCGCGCACGCGCGCGCGGATATTTATATTGTGAACACCTGCACTGTCACCCGCGAGGCGGACGCGAAAT
>Ga0272448_1003881_pt1 | contig 17429 bp, 14 predicted proteins | sample YNPCB0191_FD_202220 | JGI IMG/M metagenome (GOLD analysis project Ga0272448, IMG submission 202220) | Hot spring sediment microbial communities from Yellowstone National Park, WY, United States - YNP-CB-019-1 | ecosystem: Environmental > Aquatic > Thermal springs > Hot (42-90C) > Sediment... | reverse complement strand
GAGACGTGATGCACGAGACCGTCGACGCCGGCGGCGACATCTCGCGCTGGCACAGCGCCATCTCTGCGCTGCGCCGCTCCACTCTGCCCTATCTGCGCGACCGGTCGGCCTGGCTGCGGGCGGAGGCTTTGTGGGAGCAGGCGCGCGTCGTGATCGGCGAGACGGGGCAGCGGGCCCAGGCCTATCAGGCGCTCCAGGCTCAGGAGGAGGCGCGCACCCTGGCCAGCATCGGGCAGGCGCTGGGCAATGTCGTCAGCCTGGAGGACCTGGAGCAATCCATCGCTCAGGCGCTGCCCCGGCTGGGCGTGCGGCGCGCTCACCTCTCGCTGTACCAGGGGCCTGCTCCGGCTGCGGCGGGCGCGCGGCTGGTGATGGCCTGCGACGAGGGCGGGCTGCTGCCCCTGGAGCCGGGCGGCCGCCCCTTCGCCCCGCGCCAACTGACTCCGCTCGGCCTGCCGGCCGATCGCCGTTGCGATCTGGTGGTGGAGCCGCTCTTCTATCGCGATGGCCAGCTTGGCTTCGCAGTCTTCGAGGCCGACCCTCACTTGGAAGAGGCCTGCGCCATCCTGGCCGAGCAGATCTCGGGGGCCATCAAGCGCTCGCAGCTCTACCGGCAGGCGGAACAGGCGCGGCAGGTGGCGGAGGAAGGACGGCGCCTGGCTGAAGAAGCCAACCTGCTGAAGAGCCGCTTCCTTTCCACCGTGAGCCACGAATTGCGCACGCCGCTGAGCCTGATCGTTGGCACGATTGAGATGTTGCTGTCGGGGCAGGGGCAGAGGGCCGACCTGCCCGCCGCCTGCCAGCGCGACTTGGAGAGCATCCGCACGAGCGCGCAGCACCTGGCCCACCTGATCGGCGATGTGCTGGATCTCGCCAGCAGCCAGGCCGGGGAGCTCCGCCTGACCTGTGAGCCGCTGCGCCTGGATGAAGTGTTGGGTCAGGTCACCACACTCGGCGAGGCTCTGGCCCGGGAAAAGGGCCTGGCGTGGCAGAGCGATATCCCGGCCGACCTGCCCCTGGTGTGGGCCGACCGCACGCGGCTCCAGCAGGTGGTGCTCAACCTGATCGGCAATGCCGTCAAGTTCACAGAGCAGGGCTACGTTCGCCTGTGGGCCGAGAGGGGCAAACAGCAGGTCGTCATCGCCGTCACCGACAGCGGCATGGGGATTCCGGCGGCCGAGCAAGAGTTCATCTTCGACGAGTTCCGCCAGTCGGAGCGGGCTGCCCAGCGGGGGTGCGGTGGTATGGGCCTGGGCCTGGCCATCAGCCGCCGGCTGGTCGAGCTTCACGGAGGCAAGATCGGCGTCCTCTCGACCGGCGCCGAGGGCGCTGGCTCCACCTTCTACTTTACCCTGCCTACCATGGAGGCCGATGCGGCCACCGTGCCCACTCAGGACCGCACGGCGACGGTGTTGGTGCTCGGCGAGCACGCCGGCGCCGGCGACCGGCTGGCCAAGGACCTGGTTGCGCGCGGCTTCCGAGTGGAGACGGCAACGCTGGAGGGCCACCCCAACTGGCTCGCGCAGATCGTCGCCGCCCCACCCGGCGCCATTGTGCTCGATTTCGACCCCGCCACCGGGCGCGGTTGGGAGCTGATGGAGTTGCTGCGCCGCAACCCGGCCACCCAGGATATCCCCGTGGTGTTCTACACCCTCTCGGGTGAGAAGAACCAGGGAGCAGCGTTGGCGGTCGACTTTTTGTCCAAGCCTGTGGCCACGGGCGAGCTGGCGCGGGCCCTGGCGCGCCAGGGCCTGGGCGCCGCCGGCGAAAGCGGCATCTGCACCATCCTGGTGGTCGATGATGAGCCAGGGATCCTCGATCTGCACGCCCGCCTGCTGCAGGACCTGGTGCCCGCCTGCCGCATCCTCAAGGCGCACGATGGCCACCAGGCGCTGGAGCTGATGGCGCGCCAGCGGCCCGACCTGGTGTTGCTGGATCTCATCATGCCGGTGCTCGATGGGTTCGCTGTGCTCGAGGCCATGCGTGAGCGCGAGGCGATGCGCAACATCCCGGTGATCGTGCTCACGGCCCGCATCCTGACGAGCCACGACATGGCACGGCTGCAGAAGGGGGTGGCGGCTGTGCTGAGCAAGGGCCTTTTCACCGGTGCGGAGGTGCTGGCCCAGGTGGCCGATGCGCTCAGCCGGAACCGGCGCCTGGGCAGCGAGGCGCAGCGCGTCGTGCGCCAGGCGATGGCGTACATTCACGAGCACTATACCGAGCCTTTTTCGCGTGAGAAGCTGGCCCAGGCCATCGGCCTGAGCGACCGCTATCTGACGCGGTGCTTCCACGCCGAGACGGGCATTGCCCCCATCGAGTACGTCAACCGTTACCGCATCAGCCAGGCCCGGGCTCTTCTCGAACGCGGCGATATGAGCGTCACCGAGGTGGCATTGGCCGTTGGCTTTTCGGACCCCAGCTACTTTGCGCGGGTTTTCCGCACCCAGGTCGGCGTGGCACCGCGCGCCTACCAGCGAGGGGAGCGCAACGAGCCGGAGCCGGGTAACCTGCGCGGAAGGCTCTCCTGACGGGGCTGTAACGTCGCCTCGCCAGCAGGGGCCGCGCCCCGAGCTGCTTCCAATTCTCCGCATTCTCTCTCCATTTCTGCGAGACGAGAGGGGCAGACCTGTAGTTAAATGTAGGGGAACGCGTATCATCTGCTGCCGGCGCCCCCGAGCATGCGATGCTCCTGGGCCGGGCGGAACGGAAAGGAGGGAGAGCGAGCGGCGAATCGGGGCGTCAGATGGCGATCGGTATGCGAGATGTTCCCACTACGAACTGGGAGAGGAGAGAGAACCTGTGAAACGCAACCTGTCCTTCGTGATTGTGGCCATGCTGCTGGCCTCCTTCGCCCTGGGTGCCTGCAGCCCGGCGGCGACACCTGCGCCCGCTGCAACCCAGGCCCCTGCGGCGACGAAGGCCCCCACTACGGCGCCCGCTGCAACCCAGGCGCCGGCCACCGCGGCGCCCAAGTCGAGCGCCAAGCCACTCCTGGTGGTCATCAACAAGAGCGCGGATCAGCAGTACTTTATCGACCTGCAGACTTCGTTCGAAAAGACGGCAACTGCACTGGGCGCTGAGGTGAAAAAGTTCGATGCCAAGCTCGACCCGAACCTGGGCGTGAGCCTGGTCAACGATGCCATCTCCGCCGGCGCTAAGGGCATTGCCATCACCGTCCCCGATCAGACCATCGGCCCAGCCATCGCCAAAGCGTGCAAGGATGCCGGCGTGGTGCTCATCGCGACCGACGACAGCATCAAGGACGCGGATGGTAAGCCTGTGCCGTTCGTTGGCTTTGACGGCAAGGACATGGGCAAGAAGGTGGGCGAGTCGGCGGCCAAGCAGCTCGCCGATAGCGGCTGGCTCAAGGACTCCAGCAAGAAGGTCGGCGTCCTCTCGGTAGAGGTGCAGACGCTCTCCGTCTGCAACGACCGCACCGACAACGAGAAGGCTGCGGTCAAGGCCGCCGGCGTCCCCGATTCCCAGATCTTCCCGGTGCCCTACACCGGTGAGACCCTCTCGGCCCAGGATGCGGCGGGGCCCATCATCACCGCCCATCCCGACATCACCAACTGGGTGGTCTTTGGCTGCAACGATGAGGGCGTCTTGGGGACGCTGAATGCGCTCGCCACTGCGGGCGTCAAGCCGGAGAACGTCATCGGCGTGGGCCTCGGTTCCTATGAGGCCTGCAAGCCGTGGGCGGCCTCCAAGCCCACCGGGTTCAAGTCAGGCCTGTTCATCTCGGGCCTCGACGTCGGCAAGACGGCCGCTCAGGTGCTCTACGATGCCGTCGTCAACGGCAAGACGCCGCCGGCCAACTCGTATGCTCCCACGTCGATCGTCGATCCGTCGAACTATAAGAGTGTGATGGATCCCATCTCGCTCAGCAACTGCTCGAAGTAGGCCTTCGGCCGCTGTGAGGGGGGCGCGCGCCGCCGGCACGGCCCCCCTCGCAGCATCAGCCCTGCCTGTGGTCCTGGCGACTGGAGAGGGTGCCCGACCATGAGCATAATGACATCGGCCTCTGCGCCTCCCTCCAACCCGCGTGGAACGCTCGAGATCCGTCACGTCAGCAAGGCATTCCCCAACGTCCAGGCCCTCACCGACATCTCGCTCGACGTGCGGCCCGGCGAGATCCTCGCCTTCATGGGGGAGAACGGTGCGGGCAAGTCGACGCTGCTCAAGATCATCAACGGCGACTACCAGATGGACAGTGGGACGCTGACGCTCGACGGGCGCCCGCTCTTGTTCTCGAGCCCGAACGACGCACACCGGGTGGGGATCCGTGTGATCTATCAGGAGCCCGAGATCATCCCCGGCGTGGATGTGGCCGAGAATATCTGGGTGGGTGAGCTGCCCAAGCGGTTCGGCTTGATCGACCGGCGGCGCCTCAACGAGCAAGTGCGGCGCAGCCTGGCCGAGTATGGGTTCGAAGACATCCTGCCCATGCACCTCTTGGGCCACGAGCTGTCTTCGGCGCAGCGGCAGATTGTGGAGATCATGCGCGCCCTCAAGTCGGGGGTGCGGGTGTTGGCGCTCGACGAGCCCACCTCCTCGCTCACCGATGATGAGGTGGAGCGCCTCTTCACCCTGGTGCGGCGCCTGCGCGAGATGGGTGTGGCGATCATCTACGTCTCACACCGCATCAAGGAGATCCTCCAGTTGTGTGACCGCGTCGCCATCCTGCGCGACGGGCGCCTGATCGCCGTCAAACCCGCTGCGGAGCTGACGGAGGCCGAGATTGTGCGCCTCATGGTGGGGCGGGAGCTCTCCGACGTCTTTCAGCGGCGCCCGGCGGGAAGCGGCCGCGAGGTGCTGCGGGTGAGCGGTCTGAACAGCAACTGGCACCATGATGTGAGCTTTCACATCAACGCCGGCGAGGTGGTGGGCTTTGCGGGCCTGGTGGGGGCGGGGCGCACGGAGCTGGCCAAGGTGGTGTTTGGCGAGCTTCCGAAGGCCAGCGGCCGCATCCTGCTCGAAGGGCGCGAGGTGACCATTCGCCGGCCCGATGACGCCATCGCCAAGGGCATCGGCTTTGCCCCCGAAGACCGCAAACGCGAGGGCCTCATCCTCATCCGCAGCGTGCTCGAGAACTCGTCCCTGGCCATCCTGCCCCACCTGACCCGCTTCCACTTTGTGCGCAGGCACCTGGAGCGGGCCGTCGCGAGCGAGTTCGTGCACAAGCTCCGGGTGCGCACGCCCTCCCTGGAACAGGAGGTGGGCAAGCTCTCCGGCGGCAACCAACAGAAAGTGGTTCTGGCGCGGTGGCTGGCGGCCAAGCCCAAGGTCCTCATCCTCGACGAGCCCACGCGCGGCATCGATGTGGGCGCCAAAGCCGAGATCTATCGTCTCATCGATGACCTCGCCGGCCAGGGGTTGGGCATCATGTTCATCAGTTCCGAGCTGCCAGAGATCCTCGGCCTCTCGGATCGTATCTATGTCATGCAGAACGGACGGATCACCGGGGAGCTCTCGCGCGCCGAGGCTAGCGAAGAGGCAGTGCTCAAGCTGGCGATGGCGGATCAGTTGTCGGCGGCCGGGGCCGATGCGGCGAAAGGGTCTCAGGAGTGCACCACAGTATGAACAACAAAGCGACATCCCAGGCGGGGGCGACGGCCCCCCAGGGCCGCGGCGACGGCCTGCAGCGCCTGGTCAGGTTCATTGGAGCCGACAATCTTTCGCTCCTGTTTGCGCTCGTGGTCCTCATCCTCCTGGTCACGGTCGTGAGCGGGTGGTTCGGGCTGAGCGGGGGTGAAAAGTTCTTCTCCTGGCAGAACCTGATGAACAGCCTGGCCCAGGCCATTGTGATTGTTGGCCTCTTGGCGGTGGGCGAGACGGTGGTCATCGTCGCGGGCGCGTTGGATATCTCTGTCGGCTCGATCGCCTCGATCGGCTCGGTCGTGTCGGCCTCGGTGCTGGTCGGCGTCGGCACCGTGGGAGGGCTGCACATCCTGCCCACGAACAATGTGCTGGCGGCTGTGGTTGCCGGGATCGTCGCGGGCATGATCGCCGGGCTGATCAACGGCCTGATCATCACCCAACTGCGGGTGAACCCCACCATTGCCACGCTGGGCACCCTGGCCGCTTTCGCCGGTGTGGCCTTCCTGCTGGCGCCCGACGGCAAACCCATCGGCGTGGTCACGCAGACCGACTTTACCTGGCTGGCCCAAGGCCGCTTCCTGTCGGGGCTCGCCATCCCGCCCCTGGCCGGCTCCAAGTGGACGGGCATCCCGGTGCTTACGGTGGTCTTTGTGATCGTGACTCTCCTGGTCCACGTCATCATGAGCTTCACCGACCTGGGCCGCGCCATCTATGCCATCGGTGGCAACCCGACTGCCGCGCGCCTGGCCGGCATCAACCTGGCCCGCGTGCGCATCGTGATGTACGTGCTGTCGGGTGGCATCGCCGGGCTGGCAGGGGTACTGCTGGCGGCGCGGACCACCTCGGGCAACCCTGTGAACGGCACCGGGCTCGAGCTGCAGGCGATCACCGCCGTCTTCCTGGGCGGGGCCGCGACATCGGGGGGCAAAGGCACCATCTTTGGCACCTTCCTGGCCGTGATCCTGGTCGGCGTCCTGAACAACGGCATGAACCTGTTAGGGTTCAACACCTTCATTCAACGCGTCGCCCTTGGCATGCTGCTGGTGGCCGCGGTGGCCGTCTCCCAGTGGCGCCAGGCCCGTGCGGAGCGCGCCCGCACGCGGGTGGCGGCCAGAGGGTAGTGGGAGAGGAGCCCCATGAATTCGCGCGAACGAGTCAATGCGGCGCTGGCCCACCGCGAGGGCGACCGCATCCCGCTGGACCTGGGCGGCTGTGGCCAGACCGGGATGCACGCCACCACAGTCTATGCCCTGCGCCAGGCCCTCAAGCTCGACCCGCCCGGCACGCCGGTGAAGGTGATCGAGCCCTACCAGATGCTGGGCGAGATTGCCCCTGACCTTCAGGATCGGCTGGGCGTCGACGTGGTCGGCCTGGGCACCCTGCAGACCCTCTTTGGTTTCGAGAACGAGGGCTGGAAGCCCTGGACCTTCTGGGACGGCACCCCGCTCCTGGTGCCCGCCAAGTTCAACACCGAGCCCGACGAGAACGGCGATCTGCTGATGTACGTGGATGGCGACAGGTCGGCGCCGCCCTCCGCCAAGATGCCCCGAGGTGGCTTTTACTTCGACTCCCTCATCCGCCAGGAGCCGATCGACGAGGCCCGCCTCAACCCCGAGGACAACGCCTCGGACTATGGCCCCATCTCCGAGCGCAACCTGGCGCACCTGCGCGCCGCATCGGAGCGGCTCTACAGGGAGAGCGACCGGGCGTTGATGATGGTCATCGACGGCGCCGGCTTTGGCGATGTGGCTTTGGTGCCGGGGCCGTGGGTGAAACACCCCAAGGGCATCCGCGATGTCGCCGAGTGGTACATAAGCTGCGTCACGCGCCCCGAGTATGTGCTTGGGGTGTTCGAGCGCCAGTGTGAGGTCGTGCTGGCCAACCTCCCCCGCATCTACGAGGCGGTCGGCGACCGGGTGACGGTGGCCTGGATCAGCGGCACCGATTTCGGCTCGCAGAACGGCTGCCTCATCTCGCCGCGCGCCTTTCGCACGCTCTTCAAGCCGTTCTACACGCGCATCAACGGGTGGATCCACACGCACACGCCCTGGAAGACCTTTATCCATACCTGCGGCTCCATCCAGCCACTGATCCCCGACATCATCGAGGCCGGGTTCGACATCCTGAACCCCGTGCAGACCTCGGCCGCGAACATGGACCCGGCCGACCTCAAGGCCCGCTTTGGCGACCAGGTCACCTTCTGGGGTGGCGGGGTGGATACGCAGCGCACGCTGCCCTTCGGCACGCCCGGCGAGGTGCGCGAGGAGGTGCGACGGCGACTGGAAATCCTGGGCAAGGGCGGTGGCTTTGTCTTCAGCACCATCCACAATGTGCAGGCCAGAGTGCCGGTGGAGAACCTGCTGGCGATGTACGATGCGGTGCGCGAGTACGGCGGGTATTCTTTGCAATGAGCGACATCCGGCCGACGACGTGGCGCGGGCTGGCGGCGTGGGAGCTGGAGAGCTCCGCCGTGCGCGCCGTGGTGGTGCCCGAGATGGGCGCCAAGATCGTCTCGCTGCGCGACAAGCGCAGCGGTTTCGAGTGGCTTGTGGGGCCCATCCCCGGCCGGCCGGTGAGGCCTGTGGCGTACCCGGCCCCCTTTGAGCGCCAGGATATGGCGGGCTGGGATGAGATGTTCCCCACCATCGTCGCCTGCGCCTACCCTGGGCCCGGCCCGCACCAGGGCACGGCTCTGCCCGACCACGGCGAGGCCTGGCAACTGCCGTGGGAGGTCATCCGCTGCCAGGGCGAGTTGGCGCTGACCTTGACCGGCCGTGCCCTGCCCTACCGCCTGACCCGCGCCGCCAGCCTGGCAGCGCCCGACGTGCTCTGCCTGCAGTACACCCTGGAGAACCTCGGCAGCGCGCCCATGCCCTACCTGTGGGCCGCACACCCCCAATTCGTCGCCGGGCCGGGGTGCAGGGTCATGCTGCCGCCCCAGGTAACGGAGGTCGTCAACACCATCCCGGCCGAGTGGGGCTGGGGGCCGCCGGAGACGCGGCTCACCTGGCCCGAAGCGGCCATGCCCGATGGCAGGAGGGAACGCCTGGATGAGTCCGGGCCAGCCACGCTGCACAGGGGGCGCAAGCTCTTTGCCTTGCCCGAGGCCCGGCCATCGTGGGCCGCGCTGCGGCGCGAGGACCTGGGCCACTGGCTCTGCATGGAGTGGAATCCCGCAGAGGTCCCGTATCTGGGCCTGTGGGTCGATGAGGGGGCGGTGCACTGTGAGACGGTCGCTGCGCCCGAGCCAGGCACCGGCTGGTACGATAGCCTGGCGCTGGCGTGGCAAAAGGGCCGGGTGTGCACCGTGCCCGCGGGGGGCACCCGACGATGGACCCTGACCGTTCGCCTGGGCACGCGCGGTGACCCCTTTGCGCCCCCTGTATGCCTTTGAGGATACCGAGATGAACCATCGTGAACGCGTGATCGCAGCCCTGAACCACGAGGAAGCGGATCGCTGCCCGATGCAGATCAGCTTCACCCCCGAGTTTGCCGCACGGCTCCAGGCCGACCTGGCCATGGGTGGGCGGGCGCTGAACCTCTCGCGGCCCATGCACAACCCCCATGGCGGCGGCAACACCTACGAGCTGGAGCGTGCGCTGGGCGTGGATATGCTCCTGACCTCCGTTGGCTGGGCCAATGGCTACTACGGGGCCGGTGACGAGTACACCGACGAGTGGGGCGTGACCTGGAGGGCCGTCCCCTATGAAACCCCCTTTGGCGTGGGCCGCTACACCGAGATGGTGCGGCATCCTTTGGCCGACGATGGGGCGATCTCGCAGTACCACGCGCCGGATCCGAACCGCGAGGAGCTGTACCGCGAGGCGCAATGGACCCTCGAGCGCTTCAAGGACGAGTTCTGGATCGTCGGCGCGACGGTGACGACGATCTGGGAGGCGGGCTGGGGGCTGCGCGGCCTCGACCGGCTGCTCACCGACCTGGTGGTCAACCCCGACCTGGCCGAGGCCATCCTCGACATCCCCTTTCACTACCATCTGGCTGCGGCCAGGCGGCTGGTGGAGATGGGCGTGGATATGGTCTGGCTCGGCGACGACGTGGGCTCGCAGCACGGCATGTTGATCTCACCTGCCCACTGGCGGCGCTTCCTGAAGCCGCGCCTGGCCGAGCTGATCGCAGCGCTCAAGGCGATCAACCCGCGAGTCAAGGTTGCCTACCACAGCGATGGCAACATCCTCCCCATTATTCCCGAGCTGATCGAGATCGGGCTGGATGTGCTGAACCCGGTGCAGCCCGCCTGCATGGACCCTGCGGAGCTGAAGCGGCTGTATGGGGCGCGGCTCTCTTTCTGGGGCACGGTCGACGAGCAGGCGACACTGCCCTTTGGCACGCCCGAGCAGGTGCGGGCCGAAGTCATCACCCGGCTCAAGACCATCGGCAAGGGCGGAGGGCTCATCATCGGGCCCACCCATCATGTGCAGTTGGATACGCCCCTGGAGAACCTGTATGCCCTGGTCGATGCCGTAAGGGATACACCCTATGCGCTCTTGAGAGAGTAGCACTCGCGGCGCCCGCAAAGGGCTCAATCCCTCACTGCGAAGGTGGGCCGGCTCATGTGGGGGTCCCCGCCCCTTCAGGTCAGGGGTGGGCTCCAGACATCGGGGTCTACCTAACAGCGTCCTTGTGTGCTGGTAGGCCTCTCTGCTCCAAGCAGACTCTTGCCAGCATGAGGTGGATAGCATGAACAACCTGGAACGCTTCAAGAGGGCGATTCACTGGCAGCCGGTCGATCGCATCCTCACCTACGACTTTACCGACTCGGGGCCGCTCCTGGAGCAGCTTGGCGGCTACCGCTACGGCCGCAGCTACTCGTGGGAAGAGATCATCGAGATGAACGCCCTGGCCTGGAAGAACGCCGGCCTCGACGTGACGCGCTTCGTCTATGACCCCGCCTCGCACTGGATGGGCACCAAGATCGTGAATTGGATCCGCTTCTTCGGCGTCGACCCGGAGAACTGGGAGGTCGGCCAGGCCGGCGGCACCGCCTGGATCTCCAAGCGGCCCTTCTCGGACCTGCGGGGGCTCGAGAAGCACATGCCCCAACTGCCCAAGCGCGAAGAGGTGCGCGAGTGGTTCGCGCCGGCCATCCGACAGATCCAGGAGATCCTGGCCGAGCACGATATCGTCTACATCGGCGCCGTCGAGGGCCCCATCACCGATGCCTACAGCTACATGGGCATGGAGCTCTTCTGCAGCGCCATCTACGAGGCGCCCGAGCTGGCGGCCCAGGTGATGGATTGCTGCGGCAAGTTCTCGGCCTATGTGGCAGAGACCTATGCCGAGGTCGGGCAGGTGCCGCTCCTGTTCATGGGCGAGGATGTGGCCACCACCACCGGGCCGATCTTCAAGCCGAGCTGGGTGCAGCAGGAGGGCGTGCCCCGCTGGCGGTGGATTGTGGACCCCATCCATAAGGCGGGCATGAAGTTCCTGTTCCACACCGATGGGCGCTATGGCAGCTTCCTGCCGATCATCCTCGACGAGCTGGGTGCCGATGGCCTGAACCCCATCGAGCGCAACGGCTGTAACGACATCTTTGCCATCCGCCAGGCCTACCCGCACAAGCTGCTCTTTGGCAACGTGTGTTGCGCCCAGACTCTGCCCTACGGCACGCCCTACGATGTGGAGGATGAGACGCTGGAGCTGATCGAGAGAATCGGCCCCCAAGGCGGCATCTTCATCGGCTCATCGAGCGAGGTGCACGACCTGGTGCCGGTCGTGAACACCGTGACCATGTACCGCACCGTTCACGAGTACGGGCAGTATCCGATTGATGTCGACCGCATCCGAGCGCGGCGTGCTGCGCTGCGCCGGCGGGGCCAACTCGGGCTGCGCGCCGGCTGTGCCATGTAGAGCGGGGGAAGAAGAGGAAGCGCTGCATGTCGGAAATCGAGGCGATCTACCGCGCCGTTGTCGAAGGGAACGTGACCGGCACCAAGTCGGGGGTGGGGGCCGCTCTGGCCGCCGGGATCAGCGCCGAGAGGGTGCTGAAGGAGGGCCTCATTGGGGCCATGGGCGAGGTGGGGCGCCTCTTCGAGGCCAACGAGTTCTTTGTGCCCGAGATGCTCGTCTCGGCCCGCGCCATGCAGGCGGCGCTGACGCTGCTCAAGCCCTACCTGGCCGAGGCAGGTGCCTCCAGCGCCGGTAGGGTGGCTATCGGCACGGTGAAGGGCGACCTGCACGATATCGGCAAGAACCTGGTGGCGATGATGCTCGAAGGGGCAGGCTTTGAAGTGATCGACCTGGGGACGGACGTCTCGCCCGAACGGTTCGTAGCGGCGGTGCAACAGCACCATCCGCAGATCATCGGCATGAGCGCGCTCCTGACCACGACCATGCCGGCCATGGCGGCCACTACGGCGGCGCTGCGCGAGGCCGGCGTGCGCGAAGGGGTCAAAGTGATGGTGGGGGGCGCACCGGTTACCGAGGAGTATGCCCGCACGATCGGCGCCGATGGGTTTGCCCGCGACGCTGCCTCCGCCGTCCGCCTGGCCAGGTCGCTGGCCGAGACCCATTGAGACGATTGGTAGCCGGCTCCCCTCTGCGGGCCTGCCAGGGACCGGGTTGTGCGCTTGGCAGGCGCCGACCAACCCGCCCAAACCCCCGAAACGGTTTCGCACCGGGTGGCGGCGGAGCGCGTAGCCCGGTCCCCGGCCCGGCAAGCGCCAGAGTCCCTTCGCAGTTTACCAGGGCTCCAGGAGCCGTGGTATACTGCGGGTGACATGGGCTGCGCACGCCCGGAGCTGAAAGTGGCTGTGCTCGTGAGGGGCATGTTGCACGACGCTCCGGGCTGAGGATGGGCTGCGGGAGGTCTTTGTGGAGTTGGATAGCGTACTGGCCGGCCTCCGGTTCGTCGGACTTGCTGAAGGCAGCCACCAGACCTACTATGTATACGCCGGCAAGGATCAGTTTGTGCTCCTCTCGGCCAGCAAGAGCCAGCCGAATAGTGGCCGCATCAACGTCATCTCTCAGGAGGCGGTACTGTACGTGCACCAGCTGGCGGCCGGGCAGCAAGGGGTAGTGGCGAAGGACATCTTCGAAAGGTCGAGGAGGCCGGGCCTCATCGGTTCAGACCTCGACGTGCTCCACGCGTTGTACGTCCTCTGCGCAACCGGGCAGGCCAGGAAGGATAACCGCTTCAAGCGGCGTGCCCTGGTCTTCAACGTCCGCGCCACGTAGCCGGAGGGACGGCGGAGGCGGCCTATGGAGTGGCCCCGAGGGACAAGGCGGTGGGTGCTGGCAGCCGGTGCGCTGCTGGCGCTGCTTCTGCTGTCAGGCGCTTCCGCGCCGCGAAGAGCAGCCGCCAGCACCCTGCACGTGCTGTTCATTGGCAACAGCTACACCTACTATAACGCCATGCCCGGGATGTTTGCCGACCTGATGCGGGCGGGCGGCCATGGGGTGGCGGTGGGGATGGTGGCTGTGGGTGGGGCCACGCTGGCCAGGCACCTGGCCGAGCGGAGGGCCCTCGACGCCATCGACCGCGGCCGGTGGGACTATGTGGTCCTGCAGGAGCAGAGCGTGCTCCCCTCGCTCGCGGGCCAACGAGAGGCCGAGATGTACCCCGCCGTGCGCGTGTTCGATGAACACATCCGGCGCGCCGGCGCGCATACCATGCTCTTCCTCACCTGGGGCCGCCGCGACGGCCTGCCCGAGCGCGGCTTCCCCACCATGGCCGCCATGCAGGCCCAGCTCGACGCGGGCTATGGCCAGATGGCGAGGGAAATAGCGGCCTCCATCGCCCCGGTGGGCACGGCCTGGCAGAAAGCCCTCGCACGCGACCCCGCGCTCAAGCTGTGGGCCCACGACGGCAGCCACCCTTCTGCCGAGGGGTCCTACCTGGCCGCCTGCGTGTTCTATGCCACCCTCAGCCAACAGTCTCCCGAGGGGCTGCCCTGCCGGGCGGGCCTGAGCGACGCCCACGCCCGCTTCCTTCAACGCATCGCGGCCGAGACCGTCCTCCACTGACCAGACATTTCCCCTGTGTGGCTGCGCGCTGAACGGCCTGGGCCACGATGCGCCCCTGCAGGGGATCGAGGAGCTGGCCAAGGAGTCGTTGGGGCGCTGCAACGCCGTCCTCGCTGCCCACTGTGGCCTGCCGGCTGAGGCGCTCGATCGGGCGTGCGAGGACGAGTTCGCCCGTCTCAGCGCCGAGGAGAGCCCGCCCTTTCCCGGCGTGATCGAGCTCTGCCGGCACATCTGTGCCGGCGGGGGCAAGAATGTGATCGTCACGCACCGCGGGCGGCGCAGCACGATGGAGCTGTTGGCGGTGCATGGCATGGCGGGCCACTTTGCCGGCTGCATCACGCGCGACGATGGCTACCCCAGAAAGCCCGACCCGGCGGCCTTTGTTGCGGCGCTGGCCGCCTATGAGCTCCAGCCCGAAGAGACGCTCACCGTCGGCGACCGCGACATCGACATCCTGGCCGGGCAGGCGGCAGGGCTGTGGAGTTGCTTCTATGGCGCCGAGCCCGACGGCGCCAGGCCCGACCTGGTCATCGGCAGCTTTGCCGAATTGCATCGCTGTCTGATGGGGGGCGGGGCGATCGAAGGATAGTGCGCCTGCTTTCGCGCTGGGGCTTCGCGGCTACGCGGTGCACCGGCTGCGCCCGGAGGACGCCGAGCCGCTGCAACAGCTCCTCGATCGCTGCAGCGACTAGGGCTCAGCGCCCGTACTCCTCGAAGTAGGCCTCGATAGCCTCGACATAGCCCTCAGCCAGGGCATCCATGAAATCGTCGCGTTGCATGAGCGCGGCCTCGGGGTCACAGGTGATGAACATCGGCTCGCTGAGGACGCCCGGCATCTGCGTCGCCTCTTTGATCACGTGATCGACCGGCCCCAGCATGACCAGGTGCATCCCATCGGAACTCCCATCGGCCAACTCATGGTCCACCACCACGCCCCGGTCGACCGGCTCGTAGCTGAAGCGGCGCAGGGTGGCCAGGACCTGCTCCTGTACCAGGGTGGCGAAGCGCAGGCTGCGCTCGGCAAAGGGCCGGTCGGGGCAGTAGTAGGTCGTCGTGCCGCCCGTTGCGCGCACCAGCGCCTCGTCGCGATCTTCCCACGCGTTCTCGTGCAGCGACAGCAACAGGTCGGCCCCGGCCTGGTTGATCAGGTGGTTGCGGTAGAGCAGGTCGTCGCGGTCGTTGAACTCGCCATCGCCGTTCAGGTCCACCTTGTTGCGGTTGGGGTAGTAATTGCCGTCGCGGGTGTACATCACCCGGAACCCCTTCGCCTGGAGCTTGCTCCCGATGCGCAGGGCCAGTTGCAGATTGACCTCGCTCTCGTAAAAGTCCATGTTGCCGTCGAGCTTGAAGTGGCGTGCGCCCAGGTCGTCGCCGCCGTGGCCGGGGTCGAGGGCTACCAGGGGCGCGGCCGGAGTTGGCGTGAGGGTGGGCGAGGGCGGCGATGTAGGGCTGGCGGTGGCGGTGGGTGCTGCCGCCAGCACCGGCTGCGGCGAGGGCGCAGGCGTGCTCGGCGGCGCAGGGCGGCAGCCCGCGAACAGGAGCAGGCAGGTGGCAAACGCACACGGGATCGAGGAGATTCTCATTCTCAGCCCGGCCTCGCGGTCTCAAGGATGGGTGGCCGGGCTGAGCAACGAGCACTCCCCTGGCCTGCCATTCAGGAAAGATCGATGAGCTCGAACACCGGCCCGCTGGTGCAGGCCCTACGCGGCCCCCGCCGCAGTTCGGTCAGGCAGCCGCCACACCAGCCCAGCCCGCAGGCAATGGGCGCCTGCACGTAGCACTGCACCTGGCCTGTGCCGGGCGAGGGCAGATGCGCGAGGCGCCTGAGATCGTCGGCGGGGCCGGCCGCGGCAACCTGGTCGGCCCAGGGGAGGAGGCCCGCCACCATGCCCCAGAACGCCTCTGGGTGCCCCTCGGGTGCGGGCGCCAACTCCACCGCCTCTGGGATAATAGACGCGAGGACTGCCAGAAAAGTTTCGCCCGCCGCGAGGCTCACACTCACCTGGCGGGCCAATGCCCTGTCGGCCAGTGCCAGGAGGGGGGCGATCGGCTCCCCTGGCGCCACGAGCAGCAGGTGACGGGTGCCGGGCTGGAGCGTAAAGCCATGGCCCAGCGGGCCGAGCAGGCTGACGGGGTCGCCCAGGCGGCGCCGGGCCAGCCAGGCCAGGCCGGGGTCCTCGGCTGTGAAGAGGAACGACACGACCTCGCCGCCCAGGCGCGCGAAGGGCAGGGCACGGCAGAGGTAGGGGTCCAACCCATCGCCTGCGCGCAGCATGGCGAACTGGCCGGGGGCGGCCAGGCGCGCGACGCCGGGGGCGCTGACGGCGAGCAGGTGGCGGCCGCCGGTCAGCGCGGCCTGGGCGACGACGGTGCCGGTCGTCTCAACTGCGGGCATGGGCCACCTCTCTGCCGATGCGGCAGCGGTTCATGGTGTCTCCGGGCGCACCTCGCACCGTGGAATGGGCACGCCGTGGGCCCCGCTCGTGGCTGCAGGTGACGCTCCTGGCGGCCTTACGCAGTACGTGCTCTCATGCGCTGGCGAGCGCCGCGATGACTCGGAACGGATCGCTGGAGATGACGCTCGAGGCGTACAGCTCCATGGCGCCAATATCGGAGGTGCGGTTCGTCAGGTCGCCGCGGTCGACGATGCGCACGATGGCGGGAAAGTCGCTCCAATCCTCCTGCACGGCGTCGATGGGCCGCAGGTAGACGGCCACGTTGAAACTGCGCACGCCCAGGCGGTGCACAAAGGTGTCGAGGACGCGGTAGAGGGCGTCGGCCATGTCGCGGTCGAGGCGCCTGCCGATGAGGAGGGTTTCTTTCTCCTTCACCGGCGTCAGGTGGGCCAGCACCTGTGTGTTGCCATAGGCCGTCCCCAGGCCGAGCGAGCGGTGCACCGCCACCAGATCGTCGAAGTAGCTCGTGCCGTGGGCCACGCGGTAGAGTAGCGCCGCCCGGCGCAGCGCCTCCACCCGGGCATAGTGGATACCACGGCTGAGCGTCATCTGGGCGTGACCATGGATGATCGAGGCGCCGGCGCGCCACAGGCCGTTCCACATGAAGAAGAAGTAGCGGGCGGCGTTGTCGGCATTGTGGGCCTTGCGCGCCCACGCCAGGGCGGTATCCAGATAGTCGGCGATGGCGTCGGCGGTGAAGGCCAGGGGGTTGTGCTCGTCAAAGATCACCAGGCCGTGAAAGCCATCGTACTTGGCGACGTTGGAGGCGGTGATGCAATGCTTGCCCTTCACGCGGCCAAAGACGTCGGCAGGGGTGCCCGTCTCGGGGTGGCAGAAGGGGTCGCCCGCCTTGGCGATCTCGGCCTCGACCTCCGGGTTCCCCTGGGCCTCCATGGGCCGGCTGGCGCGCAGGCCGTTGAAGAGGGCGCCCTCCAGGGTGATCAGGTTGGTCACCTTGACGATGTGCTGCTCCTCCACCGCCGCCACCGAGCCGAAGAACCTGGCAATCCAGGGGTGCATCTCGGGGGGCGCGACGAGCCGGCCCGTGGTCGTGACGACATGGTAGATGCGGGCCACCCGGTCGCGCTCGGGCGCAGGCAGCGCGAGCACCAGGTCCTGCAGGTGGGCGATGTCGCGGGGTATGTCGTTCAAAGGGTACCTCCCTGTCGAGTATTCGCGCCCTCCGCGGGGCTGCACAGCAAGCCCGGATGTTAGCATAGCGGAGGAGAAATGGCAAACTCCCCCGCGGAGGCTTTGCCGCTCGTAGAGCGCAGGCGCTGCCAGGCACGCGCTGCCTCTGCGAGGCCCCCGGCGGGGACCGGGTTTCACGCTTCGCACCATCCCGGTGCAGCACCTTTTGGGGGTTTGGCAGGGTGGGGGGGCCCCCGG
>Ga0272448_1003879_pt1 | contig 17434 bp, 12 predicted proteins | sample YNPCB0191_FD_202220 | JGI IMG/M metagenome (GOLD analysis project Ga0272448, IMG submission 202220) | Hot spring sediment microbial communities from Yellowstone National Park, WY, United States - YNP-CB-019-1 | ecosystem: Environmental > Aquatic > Thermal springs > Hot (42-90C) > Sediment... | reverse complement strand
CTGGGGGTGGGATTGTTGTTCAACCAAGCCATACCCCAGGACACCACCGACCAAACCTAAATCAACTTAACTAAAACGATTTTTTTCCTCACCACCCAAATGGCTAAACTTCAGGGGAGTGTGCTATTCATAATAACAATCTGTTCTATGTATGGCTTCCCCCCTCTACCTCTGGGAGAGGGGTTGGGGGTGAGGGACGATCATAAATCAACTCATCCACTATACAACCTCCGACTCATTACGCAACTTCCCAGCACTGGATTATGGTGCCAATGTGTAGTACAATAGCGCCAACATGATCGATACGATCGACAAGCCGTTTCCTTACACCTTTACCGATATTTACCGGGTGTGCCTGCGCATCAACAACCTGCTGCCGGCTTTCACGCAGGCGGGGTATCACGTCGTCCCGCGCTTCATTTACCCGCGGGAATGTCGCCCGGGGGCGACATTTCAGGTGCAGGCGGAAGAGCGTTTTGAGATCAACCTCATCCTCGCCGGTGAGGCAACGGTGCGGATGACACGGGAGTCGGTGGTAACGCCGGGTGCGGTGGTCTACCAGGAGCCGGGGACGACCTGCCGCTGGCGGGGTGGGGAGCACAGTTGCCTGATGGTGTTCTTCTGGCTGTATATCGACCCGCCGGCGGGGCTGCCGGAGCCGCGGCGCTGGCCGGTGTGGCCCTGGGCGGTGCCGGACTGGACGCTGATCACCGAGGAGAGCCGGCACAATATTCACGGTTGGGCGGAGCGGGCGGGCTGGCGGGTGAGCACGCTCTTCTCGCGCCTGCTCTCCCGCTCTGCCCATGTGAGCAAGCCGGAGAAGCCCCCCTCGTATTCACACGAATACCTGCCCGACGTGGTCGACACCTACCTCACCCAGCACTTCGGCCTCCGCATCACCATCGACGACGTTGCGGCGCACGCCCAGGTGAGCCGGCGCACGCTGATGCGCGAATACCACCGCCGCACCGGCACCACCATCATGGAGCGCCTGCTGCACCTGCGCATGAACGCCGCCGTCTACTGCCTGCTGCACACCAACCTGGCACTGGCCGACGTCGCCGTGCAGAGCGGCATCCCCGACACCAACTACTTCAACCGCGTCTTCCGCCGCCACTTCGGCATGCCGCCGTTGGTGTATCGGAAGATGCATCGGGAGGTGTCTGAACCTTGATTCACTTGATTTAAGGATTGAAGGATTCCAACCTCGTCGCGTCTATCATGTAAGAGGAAAGGCGGTGGAATTTCGGTGTCAGTACTCGAAATTCATAGGTCCGGTATCACTAATTGAGCGACCTGGAAGGCCGCCCGAAATTAGCCCAGCAATTCATTGCTGGGGTTCCGGGCGATAAGGATAGGCAAGTCCTGCAAGGACGACTGAAATATATGGTGTTTTCGTATGAAATGGGTAAGAATCAACAGGTTACGATAACCCGAGCATAGACCGGGCCTCGCTCTCGGGAATGCCACTGGCGATCAGGCGTTGCAAGGCGAGATGCAATCCTTCCTCAAGTCCTTCTCTGCGTCCTTCCTCTTTTCCCGCGATCTCTCCTTCGATATACCCATAGCGATAGTTGCCTTTGATCAGGCTGGATTTTGTGCGCAGGGCTTCCAGGTATCCCTCGTACTCGGCGCGCTGTTCCCTGTTCATGCGCATCAGGTTGAAGAGTTGCCGGGCCTCCGCCAGGCCTTGCGCGGTGAAGCTATCCTTGATCTCCTCGTGCTTGAGGAAATAGATCCATTCATCGAGGGTGTTTTTCGCCACATCATCAAACTGATTGACCTTGATGATGTAATACTCGGGATACAGGCGGGCGATGCTCTCGCGCTGGTAGAAGGAGCGCTGTTTGTCGCTCAGCACCAGTTCATGGCCGGTATGCAGCCCGTGGAAACAGGTCTGGCCCCGGTAAACGTAGTCGTCTCCCTGGCCGAGATCGAAATAGACGATGTTGATGGAGATGACCTTCTTCACCTGGCTGTATTCGTCGCCGAGAGTCATATGCTCGGTAATGACTTTCGCCGTGGCGTAGAGCATGCGTAGCAGGTAATCCGGTTCGGTGGTGGTCTGCACTTCGATGATGACCAACGCCCCGGTACTGTCGCGAATCAGCAGGTCCACGCGGTTGAATTTATCTTCCTCGTGCTCCTGGTTGCTCTCGCTCTCCAGGATTTCCAGAATAGCGACCGGCTCGCCCAGCACTTCTGAGATAAACCCGGCAAGCACGCTGAAATTCGCTTTGCTGCGCAGCAGCTTTTTCATCGCCCAGTCAAACCGTACCAGATTACCCATCTCGATCCTCTCTGCGGAAGTCGCGGGATACCGGGGAGAAATACACTGGTGTTTCACTCCCGCAACGATTACTATTATAACCCGCACACCGGTGAATCAACAATCTTGTGGCGTCGTCGGCACGGTAAAAGCGGGAAACAAAATGAGTGAATGGCCAACTGAGACTTGCCAACGATACTCCTGCCAGGAATTCTCCCCGTATCCGCCGAACTACCAACTCCGATGATAAACACAGATCGCATGGAAATTGTGCTGACCGAACCGCCGCATGAGTCATTGACCGCGCCGTTGCAGCGGTTTTGCTGGCCGTGTGCCGGGGACGAGGGGATGGCGGGGGCGGCGGCGACGCCGATTATCTGGGATCGACTCACCGAGGTGGCGCCCGATCGCACGGTGCCGCGGCCGGTATGTTTTGCCTGGGAGCCGGTGCCGGCGGAGGGGGTGCGTTATGACCTGCAGGTGGCGACCGCACCATCCTTCGCGGGGGCGCGCTGCCTGGCTGGTCTGACCGAGCCGCACGCGGAGGTGTGGCACCTGCACCTCGGCACGCGCTACTACTGGCGGGTGACGGCGATGCAGGCGGGGCAGGTGCTGGGCATCTCGCCCACCTGGGCCTTCACCACCCACCAGGCGCCGCCGCGCTGGATTCATGTGCCGGGCATGACCAACGTGCGCGATATGGGCGGATGGCCGCTGCGCGACGGCGGCCAGGTGCGCCAGGGGCTGATCTACCGCACCTCGGAGATGAATTCCCACCTGCAGATCACCGAGGAAGGGAAGCGCGTGCTGCTGGAGGAGCTGGGCATCCGCACCGATGTCGACCTGCGCGGGGCGCAATCGCGCGAGGGCGCGGACGTGGAGCGGGCGTGGCCTGCCCTGGATACCCAACGGGTGCGCTGGGTGCACCTGCCCACCCGCCCCTATGCGGCGATCCGCGAGGAGAGCCCGTACGGCCAGCCCGCCTACCGCGCCTTCTTCCGCCTGCTCGCCGACCCGGCGCACTATCCGCTCATTTTCCACTGCTGGGGCGGCGCCGACCGCGTGGGTACCCTGGCCTTCCTCCTCGGTGCGCTACTCGGCATGCGTCTCGACCACCTCATCATGGACTACGAGTTCACCTCCCTCTCCGTCTGGGGCCCCCGCTCCCGCGCCTCCGCCGAATTCACCGGCCTTATGCACGCCCTCAACGCCTACGGCGACCCGGGCGACATTCAAAGCCAGGTGGAAGGGTATTTATGCGACATTGGTGTGACGCAGGAGGAGATGGCGGCGATTCGGGAGCAGTTGGTGGATGGGTGATCAGTGAGCAGCACCCGGTAAGCCCCGAATGGGGCGATATTCGATAGCCCAGGGTGGAGCGAAGCGGAACCCTGGGGGGTGGGTAAACCAGACCTGCCAGCCCTGAAAGGGCGAAATTCGTTTTTTATTGGATAGCTGAAACCAGGGGGGAATACCGCCCTTACAGGGCTGGCGGGGAATATAGAATGGCGCACCTTCCCAGGGTTCCGCTGTCGCTCCACCCTGGGCTATCGAATGGCGCCCCATTCGGGGCTCATCGGACGGTCTATTCAACAAACCGTGCCGGGCACTATACCCGGCACGGCGATTATGCGCTGTGCACTCTGCCGGAGGGGATCAGGCGGCCATGCTGCCGGGGCCGCTGATGTTGGAGATCAGCATTGGGAGCATCATCTGGATCTGCGTCAAGGCCTGTTGCTCGCCGTTCAGATTCTCCTGCAGCATGCGGGCGCTGTCGTTGTCACCGAGCATCTTTGCCAGCGCGATGAGGCCCTCGTATTGGGCGATCTCGAAATGTTCCACTTCCCCGCCTTCCAGCAAGTCGTTGAGGTCGGTGAGCTTCTGGTCGGGGTTCATCCCCTTGACCATCATGTGCATGCGGGCCATTGCATGGGTGACGGGCGTGCCTTTCCCCGCCGCCTGCATGCCCAGCGCGTCTTCCAACTTCTTGAGCATGCCTTCATCACGCTCGCTCGGGCCGCCATACTTGTTGAGAATCTGCTCCAGGTTGGAAATCTGCTGTTTGGTGGGGGTGCTGTGCTGCTGGAAGAGCCCCTTCACCTGCGGGTTCTGCACTTCCCCCGCCATCATATCGTTCATCTGCAGGATTTCCCGTTCAGCGGCGAGCATCTCGGTGCATTTCATGCGGAAATATTCGCGAAGATCCATGGCCATATGCGATATCCTCCTTGCCCTTCATGGGTCGCCTCCAGTGTAGCGATTTCGCCGTGCCGATGTGCATGGATATGCCAACGTTGCCGGCGATGCGCCAATTTTGTGGAAATTTCACCTTGCCGGTCAGTAGAAATAGTGCCCACCCGGATGCAGAGAAGGTACTACGGATACTGCTTACGCCTCGCTCCGCATTTTTGTACTGTTACCGTTCCCTTCACCACGGCTTGCCGATGCGGGCAATCCCTGCTACTATGAACAATAGCTTGTTAGGAGGCCATCTTTCGTGTCCGGGCGGTTCGTTTTATTCAGCCTGCTGCTTCTCGCATCCGCCGGCATCCTGTGCGCTGATACGCTGGTCGTGGGGGGCAAGAATATCCCACTCTCGGCTCCGTTGATCTGGGAGCACGACGAGGTGCTGGCGCCGCTGACCCATGCCCTGCGCGCGCTGGGCATCGGCGTGGAGCGCGCGGAGGACGATATCACGCTGACCACCCCGGGCGGCACGGAGATTGACCTCACCCTGGACGATTCCGCGGCGACGGTGGCCGGCAAAGCGCTGACCCTGCCGCTCGCTCCGCGCGAGATCGACGGCACGCTCTACCTCCCCGCCAAGGTGTTGGCGGCCCCGCTGCTGCTCACCGCCATCGATGACGAAGACGCGCGCACGCTCACCCTCCTGCCGCGGCTGCAGGTGAGTTGCAGGCCGGATGACGAGGGCGTCACGATCCGCGCCCGCGCCGCCGTGCCGCTGCACTTCACCTCCAGCACGCTCGCGGCTCCCAAGCGGGCCTTGATCGACTTCAGCGATGTGGCGCTCGGGACAGAGGAGCGGCAGATCCCGGTGGGGGAGGGCGGCGTCACCCGCCTGCGTCTGCGCCAGCGCAGCCTGGACCCCGCGGTGGTGCGCATGGTGGTCGACCTGGCGGAGTCGGCGCCGCTGCAGACGCAGACCGATGACGACGGCAAGCTGTTCACCATCCGCGTGCCCCACGACACCCGCGTGAAAGTGAGCGCCATCCGCCTGGCCCGCGCGCTCGCCGGCCACACGGAGCTGGCCATCGTCATTGACCGCGCCGCCGAGGTGAAAGATAGTTACGACGCCGAGGCGAAGACGCTGCGCCTCACCATCCCCGCCGGTCGCAACCTGCTGCGCGCCAAAACGCTGGCCACCCTGCACAACGCGCTCGTTTCACGCGTGATGGCAAAGGAGGCAGAGGGGGCGCTAATTATCACCGCCCGCCTGAAGCAGCCGGTGAGCTATCAGGTGCAGCTGGGGAAGACCGAACTGCGCGTGACCTTCGATCTGCTGCCGCTCCTCGGCGTTACGGTGGTGCTGGATGCCGGGCACGGCGGCTACGATCCCGGCGCGCCGGGGGTGGGGAAGATGCCGGAGAAGGCGATTGCCCTCGACGTGGTGTTGCGCGCGGCAGCGTTGCTGCGCGCGGCAGGCGCGACCGTGCTGCTGACGCGCTGCGATGACACCTTCGTCGAACTGGACGACCGTGTGAGCTTTGCCAATGACCACCAGGCACACCTCTTCGTCGCCGTGCACTGCAACTCGGTGAAGGAGCAACCGGCGGCCTGCGGCACGGAGACCTACTACCACACCCCGCAGAGCCAGGCATTCGCCGAGTGCATGCACACGCACCTGGTGAAGGGGCTGGGCTTCGATGACCGCGGCGTGCACGACGAGAGCTTCGTTGTCGACAGCAAGACACTGATGCCCTCCGTCTTGTTGGAGCTAGGCTTTGTCAGCAGCCCGGACGAGGTGGCGCAGCTCTGCAAACCCACCGTCCGCCAGCAAGCCGCCGCCGCCATCCTCGCCGGCATCAAGGCGTATGTGAAGGAGCATGGGGTGGGGGATGAGGGGGACGAGGAGAGTGAGTAGTAAGTAGTGATTAGTGATTAGTGATTAGTGATTAGTTTGGTGGGCGGGTTAGCGGGAGATGCACCGGTTTCGGGGACTGACATCGAAACTCCGGTAATCGAGGAAGCGTTCAGTGCGCAAACCTGCATGACGGGTGAGGGTAAAAGGAGTTTCGGTGTCTGTCCCCGAAACCCTATAAGCGCTTCCGTTCTCGATATATTCAGGGATTGCCTATTAAAACAAGTGATCAGCAATGAGTATCAGTGCCCGAACCTCGGACTAATAACTAATCACTACTTACTTATCACTAATCACTGAGACAACGCAAATGAAGACACTGATTCGCAACACAATTATCGGCCTGATACTACTAAGCGCCCTCTCGCTGGCCTGGGGAGACCAGATGCCGGCGCGGCGGTTGCTGGCGCGGGAAGGGAAGGGGTATCTGGAGCGCGTGGGGACGCAGCTCGTGCTGCACCTGCGCGGGACGCCGAAGGAGATGGGCCACCAGTACGGTGTGCTGCTGCGCGAGGACATCCGCGCGAATTTCCGCACACTGGACCGCAAGGGGCTGTGGGGGCTGGTGCCGCTGCATGTGCTGCGCAAGGGGCTGCTCGACGTCGTCTGGCAGCGCGAGTCGCCGTTCATCCCCGCGCGCTACCTCGAGGAGATGAAAGCGCTGGCCGCCGGGGCGGGGGTGTCGTTCAACAAGGTGCGCCGGCTCAACAGCCTGCCGGAGCTCTTCCACTGCAGCGGGTTCGCGCTCTTCGGCGGGGCGACGAAGGACGGCGCGCTCTACCATGGCCGCGTGCTGGACTATGTGGTGAAGATGGGCCTGCAGGATCACAACGTGGTGATCATCACCGAGCCGGACGGCGCTATCCCCTACGCCAGCGTCAGCTACGCGGGCATGGTCGGGGTGATCACCGGCATGAACCGCGAGGGCGTGTCGCTGGGCGAGATGGGCGGCGCCGGCTTCGGCCACTGGCGCGGCATGCCGATGTCGCTGTTGATGCGCCGCGCGCTGGAGGAAGCGCATACACTGGCTGACGCGCAACGGATCTTCCGCACCAGCCGGCGCACCTGCCAGTATTTCTATGTCATCGGCGACAGCAAAATCCCCGGCGCCGTGGGGGTGGCGGCCACGCAGAAGGACATCTTCTTCGTGCAGCCGAACCAGGCGGTGAAGGTGCTCAACGTGCCGATCAAAGACGCCGTGGTGCTCTCGCTGGGCGATCGCTACCGCACACTTACCTCACGCATCACCCGCCAGTGGGGCAACATCGACGCCGCCGCCGCCCGCGACCTCATGCGCCGCCCCGTCGCCCGCGGCGACAACCTCCACTGCGTGCTGATGGCCCCGAAAACGCAAGAACTCTGGGTCGCCCACGCCTCCCACACCGGCCAACCGGCCAGCGAGCAGCCGTATCAGTATCTGAATATTGAGGAGTTGATGCGGCATGAACCCCTGTAATTGATGATCATCATACTCATGCTCTTACTCTTACTCATGCTCAATTCCTGGCTCACGGTTTTGAGTATGAGCACGAAGCATGGTTGACAAATACTCTGCCCGGTGTAAGATGATCACTACCGGGGAAGGAGTGAACGAATGCGGTTACTCAAGAGAACACGGGGACAGATCAGCAGCCAACGGGCGAACAGCTTTCGTCCACGGCCGGAGTATTTTCCGTTCGTTCAACTGACACCTGAACAAAAAGCACAATTGAATGCTGAGGCAGATCAGGCCGTCCGTGAGGGACGGACAATCTCATTCAGCGAAACGATCGCGAAAATAGATGCAATGATGGAACAGATATAACCTGTAGGACGAAATGCCTTCATTCTTCCGTGATACCGATCAATGCCTTAGTAATCTGAGCTCGGGCGGGGCTACCGCCATCCTTCCAAACAAGAATCTCCTTCATGGCCTCTTCCAAACACCGGTATCAGCGATACACCTGCGGCTGATAGAGATACTTCTGAAAGCCGGCGAAGACCTGGCAGATCTCTTCCGGTTTGCCTAAATCGGCTACGGCGTCAGCGATGGCATGGTGGTATTTGAGGCGGAGGAGCTGGGCGAGTTTTTCCTGGGCGAGTTCATCCACGCCGACCTTCACGTATTGCGCGAGTACGAAGTCGAGGAAGAGGCGCTGCCGGGTGGTAAACAGGTTGCCGATCTCCATGCGGGCGCGGGCGGCGCGCTCTTCGCGCGTCAGCGGCGGCAGCGCGTAGGCGACGAAGGCCAACACATCGAAAAGGTCGCTCTTTTCGGCATTGATGATCTTCTGCATCTCCGCCAACTGGTCACGGCCAAAGCCGCGCTCGGCGAGTCCCTGCAGCAGCTTCTTGCGCGTGTCGGGGGCACTCCAGATGGCGCGCAACTCTGCTTCGTTGTGGAAGAATTCCGGCAGCTTGCCGAAGAGCATTTCCATGAACTGCACCGCGGACATCGGCGTGCCATCGGGGTGCCAGAAGGTGGTGCAGATCATGTGCTGGATGGTACGCGCCTTGCCGTCGGCGAGTTTGACGACGATGCGTGGCCGTGTCTCGCCCACCTCCGCTTTCTCGCGGCACAGTTCGGGTTCCCGCTCGGGCTGCGGTTGTTGATAACGCGGTTCCGGTGCGATCGGTTCGCCGTCCCATTCGGGATCGCTGAAGTGGTGGTGCGCCTTGACGAAGTCGTAGATGGTGAAGTACTCCTTCCCCTCGTAGAGCCGCGTGCCGCGCCCGATAATCTGCTTGAACTCGATCATTGAGTTGACCGGCCTGAGTAGCACGATATTGCGGATGTTGCGCGCGTCCACGCCGGTGGAGAGCTTCTGCGAGGTGGTGAGGATGGTCGGGATGGTTTTCTCGTTGTCCTTGAACGCCTGCAGGTGCTGCTCGCCCAGCGCGCCGTCGTTGGCGGTCACCCGCTGGCAGTAGTTGGGATCGGTGCTCGTTTTCACCTGGTTGATCAGGTCGCGCACGGCCAGCGCATGGTCTTGCGTGGCGCAGAAGACCAGCGTCTTCTCGCGCTGATCGATCTCCGCCATAAACACCCGCACCCGGTGCGCCTCGCGCTCCTTGATCTCGATGATGCGGTTGAAGTCGGGCTCGGTATAGCGCCTGCCGGTCTCGATCTCGCCTTCGAGGAGCGTGTCGTCGGGCGTGTAGACGTACTCGTCCAGCGTGGTGGCGATCTGCTTCACCTTGAACGGCGTGAGGAAGCCGTCGTTGATACCCTCCTTCAGCGAGTAGACGTAGACCGGCTCGCCGAAATAGGCGTAGGTGTCCACGTTGTCCTTGCGCTTCGGCGTGGCGGTGAGGCCCAGTTGCACGGCGGGGGCGAAGTACTCCAGGATGTCGCGCCAGGTGCTCTCGTCGTTGGCGCCGCCGCGGTGGCACTCGTCGATGATGATGCAATCGAAAAAGTCCGGCGGATATTCGCCGAAGTAGGGCGAGGGGCGGCCATCCCTGGGTGGGCCGCTCATGAAGGTCTGGAAGATGGTGAAGAAGAGGTTGCCGTTCTTCGGCACCGCGCCTTTCTTGCGGATTTCGTCCGGCGCAATGCGCACCAGCGCGTCCTCGGGGAAGGCGGTGAAGGAGGTGAAATCGGAGTACGCCTGGTCGGCCAGCGTGTTGCGGTCGGCCAGGAAGAGGATGCGCGGGCGGCGGGAGGGCGTCTGCCCCGCGCGCCAGTCCGCCAGGTTCCAGCGGGTCTGATAGAGTTTCCAGGCGATTTGGAAGGCGATGGAAGTTTTGCCGGTGCCGGTGGCCAGCGTCAGCAGCATGCGGTCGGTGCCCTGGGCCAGCGCCTCCAGCACGCGCTGCACGGCGATCTCCTGGTAGAAGCGGATCGTCCAGCTTCCGCTCTTGTCCGCGAACGGCACGGCGGCGAAGCGGTCGCGCCAGGCGTTCGCCGCGCTGAAGGTGCGTTGCCAGAGCGCCTCCGGCGTCGGGTAGCCGGTCTCCTCGCCCTCCTGGCCGGTCTCCATGTCGATGGCATAGAGGCCCTGCCCGTTGGTCGCATAGGCGAAGCGCACGGCCAGCTTGCCGGCGTACTGCTTCGCCTGCGCCACGCCCTCGGTGAGCGCCGCGTCTCGCGCCTTGGCCTCGATCACCGCCAGCTTGGTGTTGCGATACTCCAGCACGTAGTCTGCCTTCAGCGCCTCCCCGCGCCGTCCGTGCCCCTCGATGCGCCCCGGCGTAATGCTATACTCGCGCCGCACGCGACTGCCGTCCACCACCCCCCAGCCCGCCGCCTGCAAGGCCGGGTCAATCAGTTCCGCACGAGTCTCCGCTTCGTTCATGGCCTGCACCTTCCAATGGAACCTATTCGATATGATCGGTGGGTTTCCTCCCCAAGTCCCGGCAGGGACGGCCGAGAATAGCCCACCAATTCATTGGTGGGGAAACCGGTCGCCGATAAGGCCCAAGTCCCGGCAGGGACGGCCGAAACCCCACGCTCCCATAAACACGCGCCATTTTCGGTCGTCCCTACCGGGACTTGACCCCTTCATGGCCCCGATAACCCCACCAATAAATTGGCGGGCTATTCTCGGTCGTCCCTCCGGGACGGGCTATGCGCGCTTCTCGTCGCCAATCAGAGACCGAATGTTGCCGGATGGCAACCCCTACAACTCGCCATTGAACGCCTGGTGCAAGAGCGACCTCTTCAATTCCTCCAGCGCGGCGAGTTTTTGCTGGTAGAGGGATTCGAGACGTTGGGTTTCTTCGAGTATCGAATCCATTGTAGAAACAATCTTCTGTTGTTCGGTAATATTTGGCAATGCAATCTCCAGTTCTTTGATCATTCCGAGTTTTAGGAATTTCGTTCCTGCGCCTACTGACTGTTCTTTGAATTTCTTCAGACTTTTCAACATCTGGTAATATAAGTACCTATACAGCACAAGCTTCTGGGAGTTTACAGTAATAACATATGTCCGCTGGTAAGCGTTGAACTTCCCTTTATAGTGTTTTACATTAAAATCGCCAACGGCATTATTTCCAGCTAATAGGATTGCTTCACAATCAAAGGCGAAGGTGTCAATAGCGAAAACATCTCTTGAGCATGTAAAAAACGGATATCGACCACCTTCGACTGCAGCATTTGCATCTAATTTACCAGTTGTGATGTTCACTAAATCCCCTAAAGAAGCCTTTTCAGCATCAACACCGTGCAGATAGCTCTCAAACACCGCCCGCGCATTCTGAAGGTTCTTTTCGGCATTGGCTTTGGCGGTGGCAATGCCAGCAAACGCTTCATCGAGGATGCCGACAATGCGCTGTTGCTCGTGGATTGGGGGTATCTTTACGGTTAAAGAATAAACCTCATTACGGTTGATGCCTGGTTTCACCCCCTTGGCAAGCTTTGGTAATTCGAGCTTCCCTAGAAGATAATATAGAAAACGTAAATCATACCGGTCTTCATCGAAAGTCACATAATATGTGACATCGAGAGGCCAGTATTTCGGTTCGGTAAGATTGATTTCACCGGCAGATCCTTTTCGACCGACGATGATGCTGGGCTTGTCCGAGTAGAACTTATCACTTCGGTCCTTTTCACCATTCGCACCATAGACCGGATATAGACCGTCCGACTTTCTGTCCTCATCATTCAGTGGTTTCCCATATTCAAGTTGGAGGATATCTCCCACTTGCTTAAATTCCCATCTCGCCTTCATACCACCAACCCCCGAATCCGCCCCAACACCGCCGCACTCTCCGCATCCAGTGCCGCGATCTCGTCCAGGATTTCTTGCGGGCTGCGGTGCGTCACTTCCTCGCCGCTGTTGGGGTTTTTCACGGAGAGATCGCAGGTGGTGGGGTCGATGGTGGCGGCGTCCACGCTCCAGCTTCGCGGGGAATTGGCGTGGGTGGTTTGCAAAGCGATGAAGTCGGCGAGGTCGTCGTCGTTGAGGGGGTTGGTTTTGCCCAGGTTGCGGCCCGGGTCGAGCTGATAGTACCAGATCTGGCGCGTGGGCGCGCCTTTCTCGAAAAAGAGCACCACCGTCTTCACCCCCGCGCCCTGGAAGGTGCCAGAGGGGCAATCGAGGATGGTGTGCAGGTTGGCGCTCTCCAGCAGCAGCTTGCGCAGGCTCACCGAGGCGTTGTCGGTGTTGGAGAGGAAGGTGTTCTTGATGACGATGCCCGCGCGCCCGCCGGCGCGGAGCATCTTGAGGAAGTGCTGCAGGAAGAGGAAGGCCGTCTCGCCGGTGCGGATGGGGAAATTTTGCTGCACCTCCTTGCGCTCCTTGCCACCGAAGGGCGGATTGGCCAGGATCACCGCAAAGCGGTCCTTCTCCTGGATGTCGGCCAGGTTCTCGGTGAGGGTGTTGGTGTGGATGATGTTCGGCGCCTCGATGCCGTGCAGAATCATGTTCATAATGGCGATGACATAGGCGAGCGACTTCTTCTCCTTGCCGTAGAAGGTGCGCGTCTGCAGCGTGGTCAGGTCATCGGCGGTGAGGTTTTCGCGCGCCTTCAGGTAATCATACGCCTCGCAGAGGAAGCCCGCCGAGCCGCACGCGCCGTCGTAAATGCGCTCGCCGATGCGCGGGGCGACCACCTGCACCATGGCGCGGATGAGCGGGCGCGGGGTGTAATACTCGCCGCCGTTGCGCCCGGCGTTGCCCATGTTGCGGATCTTCGCCTCGTAGAGGTAAGAGAGTTCGTGCTTCTCCGCCTGCGAGCGGAAGCGCAGCCCATCGATCTGGTCGATGATCTCGCGCAGGTTATAGCCGCTCTGGATCTTGTTCTTGATCTCGCCGAAGATCTGCCCGATCTTATACTCGATGGTGTTGGGCCCGCTGGCCTTCTGCGTGAAGCCGTGCAGGTAGGGGAAGAGTTGCAGGTTGACGAAATCGCGCAGGTCGTCGCCGGTCATGGCGCGGTTGTGGTCCAGCTTTCCCTCCGCATCCTTCGGCGCCGCCCAGCTTTCCCAGCGGTAGGGGGCGTCGAGGATGTAGAAGTAGTCCTTCCCCTCCAGCGCCGCCTCTATCGCCTTGTCCTGCTCCAGCCCGTCCAGATATTTCAAAAAGAGCAGCCAGGAGGTCTGCTCGGTATAATCCAGCTCGGTGGTGCACCCGGCTTCTTTCCAGAGGACATCATCGATGTTTTTGAATGCTTGTTCGAACATAGTACCTGATCTTCTGCTGCGGAGAATGGCCGTGTTGCCGGTGTGGGAATACGCTCAGCGGCATATTATACCGCTCGGGGCTGTCGCTTGTCTAACCCATATTAGGCTGCTTGGATCCTGCAAAGTGTGGAAACATAGTCACTGTTTGAAACAGGGCGGGAGCCCGGCTAGCCTTGGTAGGCTATGTGAGCCGGGCTCCCGCCCTGTTCCACACAGTGACCAGATTTACAAACAGTTCCTTCCTATTCCACCCGCGCCCGGCTCGCCTTCAGTAGCCCGACCACGTCTGCGTCCTTCAGCATGGCACGCAGGGCGTCGGCTTTGGCGGTCTTCAGCGCGGTGCCCTGGGCCAGGTCGGCGCAGAGGCGGGCGATGAGGCTGGGATGGCCGTAGAACCAGTCCGGACCCGGCAGGATGGCCAACTCGCGTTTCCAGCGGATGGCTTCGGCCACGTCGGCGGCGGCGGGGGAGGGGGCAGCGACGATGGTGCGCTCCAGCGTGTCGAAGGTGCCGGTGTAGGTGTCCGAGGCGCCGGTGAGCGTCGGGACCGACTTGGCGCCTTTCCACTGGTCATAATAGGGCGGGAAATGCTCCCAGGCGTCCATGCCGGTGTCCGCCAGGCCGTCGGCCTGGTGCGCGGTGTCCCACGGGCCGCCGGGGACGCCGGGGTGGTTCCACTGGATCACCGCGCCTTCGGCGTGCGCCGCCTTCACCGTCTCGTACGGGGTCAGCTTCCAGGAGATCAGCTCTTTCACCGGGAAGGCGTTCACATGCGCCCAACTGGCGGTGATCTCCTCGCCGATACCCACCGGGAAGGCCACGTTGAAGCGCTGCAGCAGTTGCGCCGCCAGTTGCGCGCCCTTCAGCGTGTTGTGGTCGGTGATCACGGCGTAGTCCAGGTTGCTGTAGATGGCTTCCATCATCAGCCCCACCGGCGAGGGGGAGCCGTCCGAGTAGAAGGTGTGCATGTGCACGTCGCCCAGGTAGAGGTGCGTGCCCTCCGGCAGCGCAGGGGCGGTATTCACGTTGGTCGTCGGGGTGACGGCGGCCAGCAGGTCGGTGCGCAGCACGTCGACGTCGCCCGGCGTCACCGCTTTGCCGGCGGCGATGAGCGCGGCGGCGTGCTCGACTTGCGCGCGCGAGGCGCCCAGCACATCCACCACGCGCGTGCCCAGCACCAGCTTCAGCTCGCGGCCATACGGCGTCTTCACCACAGTGTTGATGGGGAAGTCGTTGCCCAGCGCCACCAGCCGCGCATCACCGGCGATGAGCACGCGCCCTTTCGCCAGCGCCTCCTTCAGCGGCAGGATTTCCAGCTTCTGTTGCTTCGCCCAGTTAGTCACCTGCTCGCGCACGGACGGGACACAGTTCTCCAGGATCGCTACCGCCTCCACCTGCACGTTGCCCAGGTCGGCGGCATTGAGCAGGCTGGCGTATTTCCAGTCTCGCGTAATCAGCACCTGTTTGGCCGGGTCGAAGGCGCTCCACTGGCCTTTCTCCGATTTAAAGGTATCCGTGCGCACGAGAGCCGGCTGTCCGTTGATCGCGATCTGCTCATACGAGTCGATCACATCGCCACTCTTTCCGCCGATGGCGGCCTGTGCCTTCTCGGCGTCGGGATACTGGGTGACCGTGGCCTGGCACAGCGGGTAGGCGCCGTAGTAGAACTCCACGGACGCGCTATTCGGCTGCGGGTATTCCACCACCACCTGCGCCTCCGGGTTGGTGGTCAGTGCCAGCAGTTTGAGCAGCGGGTCCTCGTTTGACACCGTGCTCTTCTCCAGCGCTTCGATGCGCGCGGCCGTCTCTTTGGTATACCAGATGATCTCGTCGCCGCTGTTCCACTCGATAGCGCGCTTGAGCTTCTCCACCGTCGCCGCCACGCCCAGGTAGGCCGCTGCCCGGAACGGCTCGCGCATCACCAGTTGTGGCAGGTTCGCCTTGCTCAGGTGCGCGTAGGCATCGCCCACCGGATCGCCCAGGTTCAGCAAATCCCCATCCGCCTTGCCCAGCGTCTCGCCTTTGTTCGTCTGGTAGACCGCCTGCACGTGGTACTTGCCCGCGGGCAGTTTGCGCAGGTCCAGCGGGAAATCGGCTTCTTTGGAATCCTGCCAGGGTTCCGGATGCGGCCAGGCGGTCTGCGTCGCCGTGGACTGGATCACGCCGTTGGCATCCTCGATATAGAACTGCACGCGCCGCACGCGCTCGGCGAACGGTGGCAGGAACTGCACCTTGACGTCGAATTTCGTGCTGGCCACGATGGCGGGCACCTGCAACGATGATTGTTGCCCGAGCTGCGGTGCCGCGATATCCAGCTCGTTGACCAGGGCAAAGCGCATGAACTTCTGTGGGTTCATGGCCAGCCCGGTTGCCGCGTGGTAGGTCATCATCAGCGGCTGCTCGGTTGCGCCGTCGCGCTTATCATAGTCATCCAGCGCAAACTGCAGGCCGATGGTCGCGCCCGCGCGCGGGGTCAACTCGGGGAAGGCGCTCCACGGGATGAGCATCTCGACGACATAGCCCCACGTGGTGCGCTCGCCGGCGATGTGCGTGCCCGGCACCGGCGCATTGAGCGAGATCAGCGCTGCCTCGCTATTCACCTGTGGTGGGCGTACCAGCATCCGGTAGACACCCGGGCCGTAGTGCGGCTGACCGAACTCCTTGATGCGGCCGTCGATATAGATCTCCACCGCGTCCTGGTTGAAGAGTTCCTTGTCCGGCATGTTGTTGATGACATTGTCGTCCGCCACTTTCACCGCCAGGCAGAGCCCGTCGGCATTCCACGCCGCGGAGACCTCCATGCCGGCATCCTTCGGCCCTTGCCAGGCGTGGCCCCCGCTGCAGAAGGCGATGTCCGTGTAATCCCGCACGGGGATGCAGGCGGTATCGGTCCACTCGATGAGCTTGCCATCCAGGGTCAACGGCTTGCCCAACCGTGGCAATTGCCCCACCGGTGCCGCCGTGTCCGCCAGCGCCGCTCCGCAGAGCAACAACAGCGGAAGTAACAGAGTCAATGGCTGTGATTTCATGTGCACCTCCGAGTTTCGGGTTCCAGGTTCAAAATACCGGGTTTCAGGCTCAACGGCCAGCCCAATCGTAGCAGAAAGCGCCAGGTGGTACAAGGAGCCCCCGGTCACCGGCCTTGCGCTGAGCGCTCGGTACAGGGTTAGACAATGAAGAGGGGATTTCGATGCGGCACTGGCGCGTTTTCCCTCACCCCCCGGCCCCCTCTCTCAGGGGTAGAGGGGGAGCATACTACATTAGTTACCGGTATCAAAAAACAGCACACTCCCCTCTACCCCTGGGAGAGGGGCTGGGGGTGAGGGATCGCCCGCCTCCTTAGTTAGTGCTCAGGCGGCAAGAAAATTCCAAGGACTTCAACCATATCTTGCAGGACTCGCTCGGGGGCATTGAGCAACAGATCATTGGAAACACGCAACACCGTGAGGCCGAGTGAACGCAGGTATTGATCGCGCTTGTTATCAAAGGCAGCTTGGCGTTCGTCATCATGAATCTCGCCATCCAGCTCGACAACAAATCGCTGCTCAGCACAATAGAAATCGGCGATATAAAGCCCGATCTGATGTTGTCGTCGAAATTTCAACCCGAATAAACGCCGGTTTCGCACTAACTCCCAGAGGATACATTCAGCCGGTGTCTGACGCTGCCGCAATTCCCGAGCGAGCGCCAGAAGACCGGAATAACTGAATCCCCCACGGTAGTTCATCTCTGAGGTCATCTTTGGTCACCTGATCTGTTGACGTTCCCTCACCCCCAGCCCCTCTCCCAGAGGTAGAGGGGAGCATACTAAATTAGTTACCGGTATCAGAAAGCAGCACACTCCCCTGAAGTTTAGCCATTTGGGTGGTGAGGAAAAAAATCGTTTTAGTTAAGTTGATTTAGGTTTGGTCGGTGGTGTCCTGGGGTATGGCTTGGTTGAACAACAATCCCACCCCCAGGA
>Ga0272448_1003878_pt1 | contig 17438 bp, 17 predicted proteins | sample YNPCB0191_FD_202220 | JGI IMG/M metagenome (GOLD analysis project Ga0272448, IMG submission 202220) | Hot spring sediment microbial communities from Yellowstone National Park, WY, United States - YNP-CB-019-1 | ecosystem: Environmental > Aquatic > Thermal springs > Hot (42-90C) > Sediment... | reverse complement strand
GGCTGAACGACGGAGAAAACATGTTAAAGGAGGTCATAAGAAACGCTCTGAACTATGGTGGAGAATACACTCCGCTGCACTTCACCCGATTCTTTCCAAGCTATAAACTAATTGACAGAGAACCAACCCAAATAGGTGTGCTCGAGAGAGCTCATGGACTTGCAAAGCATGCTGGGCTACAATATGTTTACATAGGAAATGTTCTTGGGCACCCATACGAGAACACATATTGTCACAACTGTGGAAGACTCCTCATTGGCAGATGGGGTCTCAAAGTTACCAAATATAATCTAGACGATGGAAGATGTGTAAAATGTAACGCTAAGATTCCCATCATCCAATAATCTCTCTTATAAAATGATGATCTGCGCATGTTCTTAGTTTTCGATATCTTCCCAAGAGAGTAGATAGTGTTCTCTATAGCTAATCAGATGCCCTAAGAAACCTTTTAAGTGTTACCATATGTGTTGCCATTGAGAGGAGAGTACAAAAAGTTAAAGTTCACAAGAGAGCAGTTGATGTGAAAAAGAATAAGAACCTCATGACGTCAGTTATAGGTCCAAGAAGGGCTGGAAAAACTTACTTCATGTATGACTTGATAAGGAAGAATGTGATCGGCGATGAAGACTCTATCTTCATCAACTTTGAGGCGCCTGTAGGAATTAATGTTGCAACAGCAAACCTCGTCATGGCAACTATTGCATCAGGATTTGACGGCGCCTCTGAAGATGCCTGTGACAAGGTACTTCTTGAAGCTGTAATAGAAAATGACAGGAGGTATCGAGTATATGAAACCAACTGCCATGAACAAGTTCCAGGGGGCTTCGTCGGAGACCAAGAATCCCCCCATCACAAGAGGCATTGTAAGGTTTGATTCTGATGAGAGAAGCAAGAGCGCGAATAGGTAATCGTTCCAAGCCATGAGGAACGCGAATGTTGAAACTGCAGCTAGAGCAGGACCAGATAATGGCAAGAACATCTTGTAAAATATTTTCAACTTAGAAGCTCCATCAACAAGGGCTGCTTCCTCGATCTCTCTTGGTATTCCCCTGAAGAAGTCTGAAAGAATCCACATTCCATAGGGGCTGTAGAGTGCGCCCATGGCTAGCATCAATGCCCATGGAGTGTTGTACAGCCCATATGAAGTCATCACTTTGTAGTATGGTATAGCAAGAAAAGTACTTGGTAACAGATACGTCAACAAGGTGACGGTGCCGATGTACCTTTTTCCTTTGAAGTACATTCTACCAAGAGCGTACCCGCCAAATATCGACACGAAAAGTACAATCGCTACTGTGCCTGACGACACGAGTATGCTGTTGCCCATTTGTCTCCAAAAGAGGTGCACTCTAAAATACGATTGTGTGAAAACAGTCACATATGATTCAATTGTCGGATTTAATACGAAGAGATCTGGTCTAAATAGGTCTTCCCACGTCTTGAAGGAACTGACTATCATCCAGTATACTGGAAATATTATCCACAATAGCAGAATCAGAGCCAGAAAGTTAATTATGATCGCCGAAAGGATCTTCTTAGATTTGGGTGACTTTAAGTTATGTGCCATCAGCTCACACCTGGTACGTTTACAGACTTCATGAGGACAAAGATAAGTATGAAGAGTACAGGCATAAGAATAATATAAGATGAGACCCCTAAGCTAACATCTCCGACAAATAAAGTATATTTGTAAGCTAAAGTTGATATCAAATGTGTCTTTCCTCCAGGGTCTCCTCCCGTTAACAGCCACATAGTGTTGAAGTCCCCTAATGTCCAGATGGTACTCAATACCGTCGTCAGTATGTAGAGTCTTTTCATAAGTGGCATGGTGATATACCTGAGCTCATAAAGCGTGTTTGCGCCATCTATTTTGGCAGACTCATAAAGTTCAGGGGCTATCGCAAGGCGTCCTGCGAACAACGTCATTGTCCACAGAGGAGCCCATTTCCATATGTGAAATATGATCGCGCAGGCCATAGCGCTCTCGTAACTATTTAACCACAAGACTCTAGGCAAGCCTATAGAAACAAGAAAATAGTTTATTATTCCCCAGTCGGCGTTAAGCATCCATCTGAACGAAAGAATGGCAGAAAGAGCTGGAATAGCCCACGGGAGAAGGTATGCAACACGTAAGACCTTGACGAGAGTATGTTCCTTGAAGGTTAACAGACCTGAGAAAAAAAATGAGAACACCATCTTTATGTTTACTCCTAACCCGACATAAATCAAGGTGTTCACGATAGCCATCGAATACAAGTTGTCTTGCATCAGCTCTTGATATTTGCTTAAGTCGCCGGCTAGGGTAAACCCATAAAGAAGCGGGTAAAGGATGAAAGCACAGAATATAAATAGGAATGGGAGAGAAAAAGCTAAGCCATAGTAGGTTAGGGTAGCTTTCTCTCCTTTAGCTACCAATCGTCGGCGTCGCCTCTCTCTATTTCCCTACTGTTGCCATTTTGTGTATGCGTTCTTACACCATGCTAATTGCTCGTCGACAGCGGCTTCAGGCGTTAAGCCGTCCTGTACAACTCGTGACATTGCCAAGCCCCAGACGTTCTGTACCTGAATTTGGGAAGCTGCTGGATGCAATTCAAATGAATACGGCCTTCTGCCATCTATGGTCAGCTGTTGTTTCACCATTGGTATGTGGGGATCTTTTCTACCACTGTCAGCGAAACCGGTTGAGAAGAAGGGGTTCTCTAATACATCGCTAAATGTCGGAAAGTATCTTCCTCCGCCGCCAACTAGGTACTTTGTTATTATGTCTTTCTGTAGGAAGAATCTAATGAATTTCTTCACCAGTTCCTTATTCTTACTTCCTGCAAAGACAGCAAGATCAGATTCGTGGACTGTAGTGACTGCTTCTGTGCCATCATTCTTCTGAGGCCAAAGGCATGTCCTCATTTTGTCAAAATAGTTATCTTTGTTCGAAAAGTATTGCGCGGCTGGTATCGAAGTCGTCGCATTAGGAGTAGAGATCACAGTCTTGCTGTGGAATGCAACGTTGTTGTCAGGATCTTTCCAAGTTATTGAACCCGCAGGCTGATATCCTTGTTTGTACAAGTCAGTTATCAACTTAAGAGTTGATATCAGTGCCTGTCTGTTTGAAGGTTGATCGCCGACGAAATTTCCTTGACTATCTATCAGTGCTCCATTGAACCTGGTTTCTAAGTATGTAAAGTGTCCCATAGTGTCGCCGGTACCTGAGGCGCCGCCCATGCAGAATGCGAGTCCGAAAACATTGTCATGGCCCGCTGCCCTCTGCTTGTCTTGAGCTTGTTTCCAGAAGGCTATAAAATCGTCGAGCTTTCTAGGTATTTGATCTGGCTCAGATGGCATTCCCACCGCATCTAACATATCTTTCCAGTAGTGCCAAAATCCAGTAGTCATCTGGATCGGTATCCTGTACACGCTACGCTTTCCAGCTTGCTTGTTATACAAGAAGGCGTGGTCTCCTGCTCCCGGAATGAATCTGCTCTTGTTCTCCTCATATATATCGCTGAGGTCTTCATACAGCCCATTCCAGGCCCACTGTGGATCCACAGCCCAGCTTGCAACCCTAGTGTACCAAATGTCTGGATACTGTTTAGCGTCCACAGCAGCGATTAGTTTCGTTCGGAGGTCTTCTGAGGGATATAAGCTGACGTCGAGGACACAGTCGTATTTTTTCTGGAATTCGTTAAATATGGCATACATTGCACTATCTTCTTCTGCGTAGTAACCCTTTTCCCACCATACCGTCAGAGTTGGTTTTGCTGCTGTAGAAGTCACTGTAGTAGCTGATGTTGTAGTGGCCGTCGTGGTCGCAGTAGTTGTTGCAGTCGTTGTGGCTGTGGTAGTTGCAGTTGTCGTAGCTGTAGTGGTAGTTGGGACAGTGGTTGTTGACGTAGAGGTTGTTACCTCAGGAGGTTTCGTGGCTAAATAGATTGCGGCACCACCCACAACTACGATCGCAGCGCCAAGACCTGCATAAATGAACTTTCGTCTATCTACTTTTTTAGGTTCTTCATTCATGCACTGAGCTATATTGGAAGTAGTTAATTAAGGTTATTTCCCATCGCTGAAGGTTTATATGACTATGTAAGCCTTGAAGGCATTGGCAAGGGCAGGGCTAGATGCAATAAAGTTCGATGTCAAAGGAAGTTCTGAGGTGGTTAAAAAAATAATATGGCATTGATATGAAATATGTCTGGGATAATGTGAAGCTCGCTAGAGAACTAGGCCTACAAGTCGAATTGGTTAACTCAATTATTCCTGGGCTAAATGATGATGGAAATGTCTTAAAAGAAGTCATAGAGAAAACCGTTGTATCAATTGGAAAATACACGCCGTTGCACCTCACCCGATTCTTCCCTAGCTACAAATTTATTGACAGTGAGTCAATCCCAATAAGCACACTCGAAAGAGCTTATGAACTTGCAAAACGTGTTGGTCTAAAATAAGTATATCTGGGATGTTCCTGGACACCAATACGAGAGCACATTTTGTCATAATTATGGAACACTCCTTATAGATAGAGCCGGTTTCGAAATTTTCAAATATAACCTCAACAAGGGATGATGTCTGAAGTGTAATACCAAAATTCCCATTGTTCAATAATCTTTCCTCACACAACAATAGTGATCTAAGATGATCTATAGACGTTCTCCGCATTCATCTTACACAAGAGAACATTGTTTTTCAACATCTTTTCAAACAAGAACATTGGACTATGAAGCCAACAGCCGATCTTCCATCACTTTCCTGGTTCTTTCCTTTATGGTTAATCTTGTTGTTTCATTTTATTTTCGCGAAAAGTTGATTGTGTTGAAAGAAATTGGCATCACCTTATTTCACATCGAAGCGAAGAGTTTATCTACCTAATGATGCTATCTTGTGTTAGGTGTTTTAATTGAAGAACAAATTAAAAGAAATTTTAGAACGTGGAGGAGTAGCGTTAGGAGTTTCTGTCTCTATTGGTCACCCAGATGTTGCAGAGATTGTTGGTAAGATAGGTTTCGACTTCATCCACTTTGACACTCAGCATACGCCACTTAGTATGGAAACAGTACAGTCTATGATGCAGGCGATCAGTTACTCGCAATCCACGCCGATCATTCGTGTCCAATGGAATGACATTTCGATGATAAACCGTGCGCTAGACATAGGTGCTCATGGCATAATCGTGCCATTTGTAAACAACAGAGGAGACGCGATAAAAGCCCTCAAATATTCAACTTTTCCTCCTAAAGGTATTAGAAGCTTCGGGCCTCGACGTGCTATGTTGAGGGATCCAGAATACATGGCTACCTGTGATGAAGAAATCCTTGTAATTCCCCAAATCGAGACTAAAGAGGCTCTTGACAATGTGGAAGATATACTTTCGGTTGATGGAATTGAAGCCTGCTTTATAGGTCCATATGACCTATCTAGGTCACTTGGTATTTTCACTCAATGGCAGCATCCCACATTCGAGAAAGCAATTGAGAGGGTTCTCAATGCTGCGGAAAAAACTGGAACTGCACCTGGAATGCTTGCTCTAACAGAAGATGCTACAAAGACTATAGAACGTGGTTTCAGGCTTGTAAACCTCGGTTTAGACACCAACTTCTTAGCAGAGGGAGCTAATTCAGTACTCCAAAGAGCTAGGAATGCTAGGCCAAGAAAATAGGCAGATGACGTTTCTTGGGACGGCTAATTCTTGCTGATACAAAGATACTTCCGTTTGAAATCCTGTCTTGTGGTTTATAATAATGTTCCTTTATCTCTTTTGTTTGGTGAGAAACTTGGGAATATGAAGGTTGCGGTATGTTTTGTTCCATAAGTCCCATGAATTCATCTATTGGCACAGAACCTTTTTGACCTAGAACCCATTGCGTAGTTTCTTTCTATCTTTTGAGCATTAAGTATGTGACGAATACTGCCGTGAAGGAAAGGATGCTTACAATAGTATAAATAATCTGGAGGCCAAAAACATCTGCAAGAGCGCCTGAAATGAAGGGGAAAAGAGAGCCGAAACTTTGAGAGATGGCAAAAAGAACACCATAGGTGAATGCTCTTGGTCCTAGCTTTGTCAAATTGGCTATAGCAGAATACATGGGAGGCCAAACCCCTATCATCGAGAAACCCATTGATATGATTATAATCGATATGAGGTACACATTAACCGCATAGGTTAGAATCAATGATTGGGCGCCAAGAATAGCCATGGTTAAAAGAATGGATTTTCTTTCTCCAAGTCTATCAGTTAATACTCCTACAACAATAGAACCAAGCACACCTAACAAAAACATGAAAGCGGTAACAATGTTTGCAGACTTGATATCTAGTCCCATAGTTGTCAGGTAAGTTGTTGTAAATGAATTCACTATTCTGTAACAGGCACTTGCCAATCCCATCACTATAATTACTGGAATAAGCCTAACGATGACTTTTCTATCAAAGCGGTACCTTGTTGTGATAGTCAGGCTTCTTTTCTTTTCAACCATTGTCAACCCTAATATCGATGCAGAGATCAAAGCCAATAGACCCCAGAACATGAAAATACCGCGCCATCCAATAACAAGGACTAAGAAACCTGTAGTTGCGAAAGCTGCCGCAAGAGCAATATCTCCTGCAGCACTTACTATACCAAGGGCTTTTCCCCTCCTACCTAATTCGAAAGTATCTGATGTAAGAGAATAGCCGATCGGATGGTATACACTTGCTCCAACTCCTAACAGGCATTGGAAGACTAGAAATTGGATGTAGGAGCCTGAGAAGCTGGTTAGAATAGCTGCTGTGCCCAGCGTTGCTAGACCCAATGACAGCAACAGTATTCTATTCATTCTGTCCCCCATGTATCCCATGAAAGCTTGAAGTAAAGACAAGAAAAGTGTGAAGGCAGTCAATGTAGCGCCTGCAATTCCATAACTCAGACCAAACTCTCCTATTACAATAGGCAGCACAGCTGGAAGGACCGTGATGAGAACATCGTTGTCGAAGTGTGCCAGAGAACTTACTATGACAGCTCTTGAATCCGATCTTATGTTCCCCATTGAAATTTTCCTTAAGTTGACTGCCTTCTCATACAGGTTTTTAAGATTTCCTAATTCTCTTTGACATAGTGCTCTAGAACTTTGATTCTTCTACTAGCTCTTTTTTGTGCAATGGATAATACTTGGCTTGCGTCTGCTGACATATGCCCTATCTTGTTTGAAATCTCTTCTATTAGTTTTGAAATCTCTTTTTCTATAGTGATGGCTTTCTGAATATTTGAATTGTTCTTTTCTTGAATGAGGTCTTTTACTTTTTTCAGTTGCTCATTGATTCCAAGATCCGGTATTGGTTCAAGGGCGAACTCAACCAGACTTTCTACCTTTGCTCTTTCAATCTCATTCTTTGTCTTTTCATGCTGTTGTGCAAATAGTAGGAAGAAATCTTTGAATTCTGGTTCGACTTGCGTGCTGGTGTTTATGTAGAAGCTTGCGCATTTTTCTTCGATCTCTGCTAGTCTGCTGAGCAATAAGCTGAAGGTGCTCTTCTCTTCACTCATGTTACCATCTTTCTATGATTACCTTTTTATCGGTGAAGAAGTTCAAGCAATCTATCTGTCCGTGGAGGACTCCGAAGAAGGAGTCTCTTTTTCCTGCGAAGGGGAAGAATGCCATCGGAGCTGGAATGCCCACGTTTATTCCAATGTTTCCCGCGTTGGCATTTCTCCTGAACTCTCTCGCCTTCTTGCCGCTTCTTGTGAAGATGCAGGCTGCATTTCCGTAGTTGGTTTCGCTGTTGATGGTCTCTACAGCTTCTTCGACCGTATTCGCTCTCATTATGGATGCGACAGGTCCAAATATTTCATCTCTTGCAATGGTCATATCTGGGGTAACTTGGTCGAAGATGTTGCAGCCTAGAAAGTAGCCGTTCGGGTATTCTGGAACGTTTGGGTTTCTGCCGTCTAATACGAGTTTTGCGCCTTCATCTATTCCTTTTTCGATATACGCTAGGATTCTCTCCTTTGATTTCTTAGATACTACCGGCCCCATCTGAACAGATTCGTCAAGTCCATAACCAAGTTTCATGTTGGATGCTGCCTTAACGAATCCCTGCTTAAGTCTCTCATAGATATCTCCGACTGCGACCAGATTAGAGCCTGACAGGCATCTTTGTCCTGTGTTACCGTAAAAAGATGGTATCAAGGCCTGTATGGTCCTCTCAAGGTCTACGTCTTCGTCTACGACAACATAGTTCTTGGCACCCCCTTGGCATATCGCCCTCTTTCCTTTCTCTCCGGCAAATCGATATACCTGTCTTGCCACAGCCGTTGAGCCGACAAAGCAGATGCCTTGTACATCATTGTTGGTGATCAGAGCTTCGCCGACTTCTCTGCCACCGTGGACCATGTTAAAGACCCCTTCAGGGAATCCTACTTCTTCCATGATCTTTGTGCACCAATGCAGTGGCAATGGTGTTATCTCACTTGGCTTGACGACCAGTGTGCAACCTGATGCCAGAGCTATCGGTATGAACCAGAATGGGGCTAAAGATGGAAAATTGAATGGGCCTATTATTCCGAACACTCCCAACGGCTCTTTTACGAGGAACTCGTCTATGCCTGTCGCGATCTGGTCGAGATGTTCACCCTTAGACAGGGTGTAGATTATAGAGCACGCAGTCTCGACATTTTCAGTCAGTCTCCTACTCTCGCCTCGGGCTTCGTCGATTATTTTGCCATGGTTCTGGGTTGTTATTCGAGAGATCTCTTCTATGTGTTCATCGATCTTCTGTTTAAGTCTGAAAATATATCCTGCCCTGGTTGTGGCAGGTAGCTCTCTCCATCTTTCGAATGCTTCTTTAGCCACCTTCACAGCCTCGTCGACTTCATCTCTTCTGGAGAATGGTACCTCTGCTATAGGTCTATCGAAGGCAGGATTCATAACCTCTTGGTGTTCTGATGTCTTCGATTCAACCCACTCGCCATTCACGTAAAGCGACAGTCTCCCATATTGGGACTTGACCTCTTCTAGAACAACCAATTTTCCTCAATCTTGTTACCGTTGTAGGATGTTAAAAACTTACCCATGTCATACAGTCTGCCTCTATGTTTGCGTTAGAAGGCTGACGAATGTGACAGTGATTCCCAGAGGAAGACAGTAGTATGCGAAGTTGTGAAATCTTCCCCTTAAGACCAAGGCTGATGTGGCTCTCAGAGCCATGAATCCGATGCTGGCGGAAACTGAAATTGCAAGTAACACCGTTAGCAGAGGTTCCTGTGTGAAGTCGATGTCGCCTAGCTTGAAGACGGTTGCTCCGAGGATTGCCAGCAGTGAGAGCATGAATGAATACTTGTAGGCTATTTCTCTATCAACACCTCTGATCATGGCTGCAGAAATTGTTGAGCCGCTCCGCGATATTCCAGGAATTATTGAAAACGCCTGTGCGATCCCAACCAATAGTGAGTCGACGAACTCTAGTTTTCTGTAGCCGATGGCGTACTTGGTCATGAACAGTACCATTCCGTTCATTATCAGCGCAAGTCCGACTGCTGTCATATTGGAGAAAAGTGGTTCGAAGAATGTTTTGAATGCGAAGCCGACGACGGCTAAAGGAATGCTACCAGTCAATATGAATGTTGCTAGTTTTGACTGTTCGCTATGGTTTACAATAGCTTTCAAGATTGCCATGACGTCTTTTCTCATGTAGATCAGTACGGCTAGAAAAGTCCCAAAGTGAAGCATGACATCGAAGCCCACAGAAGCCCTTATGTCAAGAAGCTCTTGCATTATGACCAGATGTCCTGTGCTGGAGATTGGTAGCCATTCTGTTATGCCTTGAACTGCGGCTAGTAGTATTGCTTCCCAAATGCTTACCATTACCATCATCCAACGTAGGAGTCTAGGGTGCTTCCTGTTATAGTTTCCATGTATCGAGCTGGGTCTTCCATCAAGTTTGTGATAGAAATGGATGTGTCACATATGATGTCTTCTTTGTCTCCTGCGCACGTTCTTATGTTTTGAGGTCTCAAGTGGATTCTCTTTATTTCCTTCGAACACTTGATTATAAACATTCTCACAATTTCTTGGCTGGATTCGACTCAAAACCATGCCATTCCATCGGCTGCCAGACGCAGTATCGGAGTGTATTGTCATCGTGTTTTCTGTCGGACGTTAAACCTGAAACAATGTCTTCAGCAAAGCTTAATTAAGGTAACCTGACACTTTCTAATATGAAAAAGATATTTTACGATGAGATGAGCTGGCCTGAGGTCAGGGAAGCGGTTAAGCAGAATAGGGTCCCATTGATACCTGTTGCCTCAACGGAACAGCATGGCCCTCACCTACCAACTAAGACTGATGCTCTTCTAACGTATGAAGTCTGTAAAGCAACGGCGCAGAAGATACCTCACGTAGCGTTGGTTATGCCGACCGTGAGCTATGGCTACAACGAACATCATCTTGACTTTCCAGCCACAATTCACATCGATCACGAGACACTCATTAGATTCGTCATCGACATCGGAAAAAGTCTCGCCTATCATGGGTTCAAGAGAATGGTTATTGTGAACGGGCACGGCAGCAATCAAGCGCCGATGGAGATAGCGGCAAGAAGGATCACCTTGGAGACCGATGCGATCTGTGCCTCCCTAGGATATTGGAGTATAGCGCCAGAAGCGTATGGGCTCTTGAAGGGTGAATCGGCTCATGCGTGCGATCTTGAGACTTCGCTGATGCTCTATCTCGCCCCTGAACTGGTTGACATGAGCAAGGCGGTTAGAGACTGGAATATTCCAGAATCTAAGTTCATAAGATATGGTGTTGAACCTGGAGGTTCTTCTTTTGCAGCGGCAGGAGGCAACGTGCAGTTTATGGATTGGTGGAGTAGAATGAGCAAGACTGGAATAGTTGGTGATCCAACCAAAGCAGATGGCGTGAGGGGTAGAAAGATGTTCGAGATCTTTGTCGGCAAGCTCGCAGAGTTCGTTGAAGAATTCAGCAGGAGAGAGATACTTCCGAGAAGGGATTATCACTAGATTGGCGTATAATGTTCCAGCAGTTTCAATTGTCAGACACCGATTTGCACCCGAGACTTGGGCATGTGCTGTGCCTGTTACGGTCTTGTGGTACCGTAGTCTATTTGATAATATTCTGGTGTACGCTCAGGCTTTGATGGTCTCATTCATACCTCAATGCTTTGATAGGGTCCATTCTTGAAGCTCTCCATGCAGGATAAAGTCCTGCGAGGACGCTGACAGACACGGCGACCAGCAAAGAAATGAAGGCAATATCCAGCGTTACGACCGGCGTGTATGATAGAGACATTCCTCCACCGAATGATGAGCCTCCACCGAATCCCGCCGAAATCGTGCTCGATCCTTGGGTGTTGGACGAGAAGATGGTCTGCAGAAGAAGTGGGATGATCATGGACACGCCATAGCCGGCGAGGAGGCCAATTACTCCGCCTGTCACACCTATGATTGTGGATTCGGATAGGAATAGCATCATGATGTCGCTGTCCTTGAACCCTATCGACTTCAGGACGCCGATCTCTCTTGTCCTCTCGAAGACGGAGACGAGCATTATGTTGATTATCCCTACGCCAGCCACTGTCAGGGAGATGGCTGCTATTGTGCCAAGTAAGGTGCCGAGCAGTCCTGTTATGGTGGAAACGATCTGAGTTATCTGCTTGGTTGTTAAGATCTGGACGCTGTTTCCATATATGTTCGTCAAAAGTTCTTGTACACTATTGACTTCGTCGATGCTTGATGCTTTGACGAGAAGGAGGGAATAAGATTTTCTGTTCAGTGCCTTCATAGCCGACTCCATCGGAATAAACAGTGAGTTGTCTGTTTGGATGAGAATGCTTGAACCGTATCTGTCAAGCACTCCTATCACTTGAACGCTGATCCTCTTGCTAACTTGCCCAAGTTGCTGGGCTAGAATGATCGGTTGACCAATGTTTACACTCTTGGAGCCTGCCTGCGACAGCGGAAAGGCGATGTTGTATCCAACCAAGGCCAATGGAATACTGCTAGAGGGGTAGATTGAGCCTTCGATGATCCTGATCTCTCCGAGGAATATCCTCAGCCCTTCGCTGTCCACCCCTATCAGCGTCACTGCCTTGGTTTCACTTCCTTGCGTCAGCTCCACCTGTGCACTCACCATCGGAATGACGTTCTCGACTCCTGGTATGGACGCGATCTTTGCGACGTCAACTTGGGTAAAGGATGTTCGACTTGGCGTCATGATCAATGTTGTCGGCCCTAGGCTCTGTAGCGAGTTTAGAACGCTCGCCTGTATTCCCGAAGTTTGAGATACCAAGGCGATGATGCTCGCGACACCTATGACCACCCCCAAGGTTGTCAACGCAGCTCTCAGTTTTCTTCCTCTCAGGTTTTTTGATCCGAGCCACAGGATATCTTGAATTCTCATTTGCGTGAGAACCTCTTGCCTAAGGCCAGCCCAAGGACCAACATTGTGACCCCTGTGATCACATAGGTGGTTATGGTGAATATGCTAGGCTCAGGGGTTAGGGCTCTTGTGGATGTCTGGGTTGAACTTTTCTCGTAGACCTCCACGGTAATGTTTCTCGTTACAGAGTATTGGTTTCTCAGATTATCGAAGTATGTTAGTTCGATAGGCACATGATATCTGCCTGGCTTCGTCGAATCTGAAATCAGAATGCTTAGAGTGAATGTTGTCGGTGTGTTGACCTGCATGTCTCCGATGAAGATCGAGTTGGAACCAAACATCTTGAAGTCTGATGGAGGATGGGGTGTGGCTGTGACGGCCGAGGATACTATCGTGCCAATGTTAGTTAGAGTGACTGTTACTGAAAATATCTGGCCTATCGTGGGTTTCTCGGGCAGTATGGAATAGTCGACCATCTGTAGATCTATCAAGCCCTGTGATAATAGGCCTATGTTTCTAATTTCTTGCTTTAAATTGTTTTGGCTGTCATAGTATCTTATATTCGCCTGTAGCACGGTCGAGGCTGTTGATGTTGGTGGATCAAAGACTTTAGCGTCCACTAGGAAAGTCTGTCCTGGTAATAGTTGGCCAATTTGTGATATGTCAGGTTGAAGCCACGTGAATTGGCCGCTTTGAAACGAATACGATACGGAAATGCTTCTCAATGGTACTGTTCCGATGTTCGAGATCGTTATAGTCAAGTTGTTTGCCTTGCCGGCCACCAGAATATTTGGTTGAACCTTTATTGAGATAGGAGAAAGTTCTGATATCTTGTTCAACAAGAAGGTGAGCGTTCTAGCCTCGCTCTTTATCGTCTGCGACTCGTCCATGTAAGTTATTGTAAGTGGTATTGTGGCGGAGTCGGATGAGGTTGACGACAGGTAGATGATGATGGGGAATTCTATTCGTTCCTGTGGGCTCAGGGTTCCCAGATAAACTTCACCGTCTACGCATATTATGCTGACGGGAGGCTGTGAGCTAAATCTTATTCTCAAGTCCCTCATCGTGGTCGATCCTCGATTGTCGACCGTCACATTAACATGGTTCAGGTCGTTGGGGGTGAGGTAGTCTGTGGAAGTATGAACCTTGAATATCGTCTGCTCGACACCTCCTATTATGAACCCCAGACTTTGGCCTACGCTCCTCAGATTCAAGTAAGCATCTCGGTAGGTTGACGAGATAGAGAAGGTGATCGGAGAGTTCGCCGCCTGAGGTGACACATAGACAGTCAGTTTCAGTTTGGCACTTGATCCAGCGTCAAGTCTATGTATGTCTTCGAGGGTACCCAGTAGGCTGACCTGAGAAGGTGCCGTAACATATGTGTTGATTTCTGAAGCGTTTCCCGTCCCCCTATTGTTGACCCTAATTACGACATCGTTGACAGTTCCTGGCTTAAGGTAGACTGTGGGGGTATCAAATTCTAGCCTGACTCTGCCCTTGACCTCCACTGGGAAAATGAGCTCCTGGTTCAGATTAGTGTCCCATGTTGTATTCCACATCAGCTTCAAAGTGAACATAGAGGCTGTGAGAGAAACGTTGGAGTATATGTTGAGGTTAAAGGCTAGCTGGAAGAAGGAGTTAGGCACTATCCCTGTCACATATCCCACGGCGTGAGCGCTTCCGTTCAAGTCGGTGAAGCCTGGAGGCAAATCCAATGTCGCCCTTACGCTTGTGGCCGTGTACCATCCGAAATATTGAAGTGTTACCGTCAGTGGAACATTACGGTCGCCTGGGCCGGCCTCTATGGGTGCCGCTGCAGTTCCCCAGGTCACGCTTGTGGCATCAAAGCTGGAGGCAGAAGCTGTACCCAGGTTCGCGAAGACCGAGATGGAAAGGAGAATGACAGCGGTCAATGCGATAGCGTTTGCTCTCATATATTCTCTATCTCCTTTTCAACCGAACCATCTCTAAGATATATGATCCTATCCGATACCCCTGTTATCTCCAGATTGTGTGTTACCATAATAATAGTCACCTTTTCCTTTTCGCTTATGCCTTTCAAGAGAGACGCGACGTCTTTGGCTGTCTTTGAATCAAGGTTTCCTGTAGGCTCATCTGCTAGAATCAATGATGGACTGTTTACAAGAGCCCTGGCGATGGCCACCCTCTGCTGTTCTCCACCACTAAGTTCATTCGGTTTCTTGTCAGCCTTCTCAGCCAAGCCCAGTTCGGCCAACAACATGCCCGCCTTCTCTCTTCTCTTAGCATTTGGCACATTGAGTGTCATTAGAGGGAGTCCAACATTTTCGATCACATTCAGGTATGGTATCAGATTATATGATTGAAATATGAAACCCACCGTTTTTCCTCTCAATGTAGCAAGTTCTTTCCCGTTCAACTTGGAGGTTGGGACACCGTTGATGTATACTTCACCAGTTGTCGGGCGGTCCAAGGTCCCGATAAGGTTGAGGAGAGTGGTCTTCCCGCTGCCTGATGGACCAACTATCGATACAAGCTCCCCTCGTTTGACTGTAATCGTAACACCCTTTAGCGCCTCGTATTCGATTGCGCCTCTCCGGTAAACCTTCCCAAGCCCTTCAGTGCGGACTGTAACATCGGCCAAGTTGGCGCTGGATTTCATGGAAAGCATATCGACATCGATATCGACGTCGATATCATCCATATTTAAACCTTGCTAAAAAAGCTAGACTGAAAGCTGCCAACCTTGAACCAAGGGAAGTGAAGTTAATAGAATGGAGCAAGTTCCTCAGTTGGCGGGTGATCAAAGACCGTAGTGATGCCGAACCTTCTGCAGCAAGATCGAGTTCGGAATCTCTAAAGTCTTTTCCTCGACAACCGAGTCCATGAATATCATAGCATATCAGGCCCTTTGCTAATCAGATTCAAACATATATATGGCGCCGATGTTTTTGATGTTGGAATGCCAGCCTACGTAGTCCACGAACATTGGGCCTCTACCCACCACTTTGACTTTAGGCTTGAAATAAACGGGGTTCTGAAGTCTTGGGCTGTGCCAAAAGGGGTTCCAAGCGAATTTGGGGTTAAGAGGCTGGCTATAGCGGTCGAAGACCATCCACTTGAATATGCAGATTTCAGTGGTGAAATACCTGAGGGCGAATATGGTGCCGGTAAGGTCACAATATGGGATAGAGGGGAATATTCGATGCTCGAGAAATCGGCACGTCACATCAAATTCGAGCTAAAGGGTAAAAAGGTCAGAGGTTACTATCAATTGATCAAATATAAGGTAGCAAAGGGGAAGGAGCAGTGGCTTCTCATGAAGATCAAGGGATAGCCTACTTTGCTGCAACCTAGGATACTGAATCGAATTAGCCCATCTTGTATCCCTCATTCAAATGGGTTCTCTAACGTCTACACCCTGGAAGAGTGTCAAATTACATTTGGTGGACTTTGGACTTGATCTTCAATCGCCACCCAAGCTCATCGCATAGAATGAGACCTAAATGAGGCTTTAGAGACTTCGGAGAAAGCGTAGACGATCTTTTTGGCCCCTCGAAATTGAATGTTTGGTGCTGAAACTCTATCCTGACCTACAGATTAGAGACTTAACCTTTCTGCAAATTTGTGTCCTAGCCAAAAGCCTTAAATGATGATACTTTAAACTAAGTGGCATAGGAAATTGGGTTGAAAAAACTTGTCAGAGCATTTTGTAGAAGGTAGGCAGCCTACCGACGTGAAAGTTGGTGAACTTACACCTAACTCGAAGGCAGTGAATGTTACAGCGAAGGTGGTGTCAAAGAGCGAAGTCAGAGATGTTGCCTCTGGAAGAGATGGGGCCCCTCACCGAGTATGTGACGCCCTTATCGGCGACGAGACAGGATGCATCTATCTAACCTTGTGGGATGACAACATAGATAAGGTGAACATCGAAGAAACGATCAGGATCGGGAATGGCTACGTCAACCTCTTCAGGGGGAATATGCGCTTGAATGTGGGCAGGGCTGGAACGCTTGAGGTTGCAAAGGAGCCGTTCGCAGGCGAAGTCAATACACAGAACAATATGTCTGAGAAGACATATGAACAACAGTATCGACCATACAGGGGCAGTCGTGGGTATCGAAGCGGTTATGGAAGAAGATACTGAGTCTGTCGTCTGATCCATAGTTAGTCTTGCATCATTTATCATGACAATCACACTGTGGCTGTGATGGAGCGCTTGTAGAAGAAGGAATACTGGTATGTTTCTTGCTCGTCCTGGAGGTTTGCGGGTTTGACTAAGGATTATATATGGGTCAAGCGGAAGATTTGGGATGCCATATGAATTCAACTTTGATCTGGCACGTATACCTAAGGCTTTCTTTAAGGAGCTTGTGATGGTCGCCTACAGGGGTAACGTACATGCTAGGATTGGAGCACGTGCCAGATTTTTGGTTAAGAAGTTTAAGATAAGTGAACTCATAGGTTTAGATCCTTCTGATGCGATAACTTTGGTCGAAGACCTGATAATGGTGTATGCGAAGAACATCGAATACAAGCCCTCTTTCAAGTCTTCTAGCAAAAGGGCAGTCTTCTTGCCACATTGTGCGAGAAAGTATATGGATGGAAGATGTAAGGCAACCTTTGATCAGACCATTCCCACCTATATATGCAATTCTTGCTCAGACGATTGTCTCGTCAACAGAGCGGTTAAGATCGCCAAAGAAAAAGGATATGATGTCTACGTGGTTCCAGGTGGGTCATGTATACCGAAGATACTGCAGCAAGGTGGATATGATGGTATGGTCGGGGTTGGATGTAGCCAAGAGCTCAAGATGGGTGTCGCACTCTTGGAGAGATCAGGTGTCAGCGGCCAGGGAATTCCTCTGACCAAGAATGGTTGCGCGAACACCAGATTTGAAATCGAAACATTGATTTCGACGCTGCAGTAGAAAGTATTGGCATCGAAAGGGATACATAGTCCAGCTGTTACTGTTATGCTTGTTTCGTCTTAACTTCTTGGGCTAATAATGTGTGCTCAAGTCTACCTCGTATTCTCTGATGGGAGGTTCATGCACGATAGAATCGCAAATCGACTTCGGTCAAGACGATCTC
>Ga0272448_1003877_pt1 | contig 17443 bp, 16 predicted proteins | sample YNPCB0191_FD_202220 | JGI IMG/M metagenome (GOLD analysis project Ga0272448, IMG submission 202220) | Hot spring sediment microbial communities from Yellowstone National Park, WY, United States - YNP-CB-019-1 | ecosystem: Environmental > Aquatic > Thermal springs > Hot (42-90C) > Sediment... | reverse complement strand
AGCGACTTCTAAGATTTTTAATGCAAACTCAAATGTCCTTTCTTTTAAATTATAAAAGTTTCCCTTCATATTATTTTTGGTCTTTATTTAACCTTATCTTCTTGCTACTCGTCTGTTTGGTATTTATTGGTATTATTGGTATTTATTGGGATTTATCTTCTTGATACTCGTCTGTTTGGTATTTATTGGTATTATTGGTATTTATTGGGATTTATTCTTATAGATTACGTTAGAATAAAAAACCCCCGGGGGTTTGCTCCCCCGAGGGTTTTTGGGATTACAACATAAGTTGTCTTAGAATGTTACCTTCATTGAACCAATGACTTCAGAAGATACCTTTTGGGTTTCTTTAGTAATGGACGGACCAGCAACAAACCAGCCACCCATAAGAGAGAATTGAACATCCTCGGTATAATTGTAAGTGGCGGTTAAATCAAATTCCTGGCCTGCAAATCTTCTTTCGGTCATCGTGAGGTTATCACCTCTAAGAGAGGTGATTTTGGCACCATCTGGATACGCCTTTGCCCACCAGAATGCATAATATTCGCCTTTTAACAGAATATCATCTGCTGGCTTGGCTGTAGCAATGCCGCCTAAAATATGGGCATTCGTCTGCTGGAATTGGGCATTAGCAATATCGCCAAACTTCTGGTTCTCAAACATAGGGTCCCAACCCTTGTATGCGCCGGCATTGGTGGTGTAGGCATTGTTTTCATGGTCTCCGCTAAAATATGCATATAAGGCTGTTACTGAAGGGGTATATTTCTTATCAGGCATATTTAAGGTTGCGGCTGTTTCTGCTGCCCATGCCTTACGTTGTACCGAAGGTGCACTCGCGGTGCCTGGATATGTACCGAATTGATATGCTGCTTCAGCATTCAAAGTTACGTTTTTAATGGATGTATTAACTATGCGTCCGCCAACAGTGTTAGTAACATCCTTTTTCTTTGGTCTAATATTAGCATCATTAGTATTGGCTTTTCTGCCGGTATTTTTCTCAAAGAAATAACCTTCCACCGTGTTGTTATTATCCACTTTATAATTGGCATTGATACCATAGAGATTCTGGTCATCATTGCCAATATTGGTATTATCATTGGTATTGATTTTTGCATACACCAGGTCCACTACAAGCGGGTCGTAATTTAACGTAGCGCGGATAGCATCAAATGCCTTGCGTGCGCTTAAATCACGGTCTCTGTTTCTGAGTGCGCTGGCAGAACTAACCATACCATTAGTGTCTGGGTCACCGATAATCATATCATTACCAAAATGCAATTCCTGACGGCCTACGGTCAAGGTTAAAGGAGAATACAAGAATTCCTTTAAGGTTACCATAGCCAGGTCAAGGTCGATATTGCTATTTTTGTTATCTTTGGCCGCATTTTCTGTTTCGGTTCCCCAATATCTTTCATTGAGCAACCTTACAGTTGCCATAACATTATCGGTAAGGTCGGCATCTACTTTTACGCGGGCAATGCTTATAATCCCGCTATTCTCTTCGCCAAAATTACGGCTGACTCCCAATACATTTAAATCGCCGCTTACCTTAACATTCTGCACTTCTGCGTAGGCAGAAAATGCAAGGCCTGCCACAAACGCAAGAGCCAGAATTAATATTAAGCGTTTACTCATTTTTTATCCTCCTTTAAAGAAAAATTCGTTATCGTAAATATATCAACTAGGTTTATAATTTTACTCCTAGGTAACTATCTATATTGTATATCACTGGATTTCTTATGACTTCAGGCTTATTTTTTATTACACCTCCTTTACCGCCTTAGATTAAAGCCATATCCAGTGGTATATCCAATTTTCCTTTTTTTATCACATAACCCCTTATTTGTCAAGTGTTTTTTTAAAAAAACCTAAGAAGGTTGACGCATTTTAATCACGGATTAACACGGATTTAAAAGACACACGGATTAACGCGGATTAAAAAAGAACACGGATTTACACGGATTCTCAATACTCAAAAAAAAGGGACGTTTCTATTTAGTTGTTCCAGATTAGCAAGAAAAAAAGGGACGTTTCTATTCGGTTGTTCCAGATTAGCAATGAAAAAAAGCAGGGACGTTTCTATTCGGTTGTTCCAGATTAGCAATAGAAACTAAAAAACTAAAAAAAGGGACGTTTCTATTCGGTTGTTCCAGATTAGCAATAGAAACGTCCCTGTAAGTTAATACATTCCGCCGCCATAGCCGCCGCCTGCTGGTGGCATAGGTGGCATCTTCTCTTCTTTTTCAGGCTTGTCAGCAACAATGCTCTCTGTAGTCAGCAATAATGAGGCAATACTTGAGGCATTCTGAAGGGCTGACCTGGTAACCTTTGTCGGGTCAATTACGCCTGCTTCAATCATATCCACGTAGGCGTCCTGATTTACATCATAACCTACGTTTGTTTTTTCCTGCTTTATGCGCTGCACAACAACCGAGCCTTCAAGGCCTGCGTTTTGGGCTATCTGCCTTAATGGCTCTTCAATGGCTCTTTTGACAATGCCAACCCCTATTTTTTCATCGCCTTCAACTTTAAGTTTGTCAAGTGATGGGATGGCGCGAATAAGGGCTACACCGCCTCCTGGAACAATACCTTCCTGCGAGGCAGCCCTTGTGGCATGCAGGGCATCCTCAACCCTTGCCTTCTTCTCTTTCATTTCTGTTTCTGTGGCTGCGCCGACATTGATTACTGCTACGCCGCCCGCAAGTTTTGCTAACCGCTCTTGAAGTTTTTCCTTGTCATAATCTGAGTCTGTTTCATCAATCTGTTTTTTAATCTGTGCAATTCTGGCATTAATCGCAGAGGTTTTTCCTGAGCCTTCAACTATGGTGGTATTTTCTTTATCAACCTTTACCCTTTTGGCCCTGCCTAAATCCTCTATATCCACATTCTCAAGTTTGATGCCTAAGTCTTCGGTTATTGCCTTGCCGCCTGTAAGAATGGAGATATCTTCAAGCATTGCCTTGCGCCTATCGCCGTATCCTGGCGCCTTAACTGCGCAAGCCATAAAGGTCCCGCGAATCTTATTTACCACTAAGGTAGCCAATGCCTCGCCTTCAACTTCCTCTGCAATAATCAAAAGCGGCTTTCCTGTCCTGGCTATTTTTTCCAAAAGCGGAAGTATGTCCTTTATGGAAGATATTTTTTTCTCATAAATGAGTATGTAAGGTTCCTCTAAAAGGCATTCCATCCTTTCGGCGTCTGTAACAAAATATGGGGAAAGATAACCCTGGTCAAACTGCATCCCCTCTACCACCTCAAGGGTAGTGGCTGTTGATTTTGCCTCTTCAACAGTGATTACGCCGTCTTTGCCTACTTTATCCATTGCCTCTGCAATCAACTCGCCAATAGTGGTATCTGAATTTGCAGCAATGGATGCTACCTGGGCAATTTCTTTTTTGTCCTTAATGGGGGTGGAGAGTTTTCCTAATTCCTCCACGACTTTTTCAACTGCCTTTTCTATACCGCGCTTTAAAGCCATTGGATTTGCGCCTGCTGTAACGTTCTTTAAGCCCTCGCGGTAAATCGCTTCTGCTAAAATAGTCGCTGTTGTTGTGCCGTCTCCTGCTGTATCTGAGGTCTTCTCAGCCACTTCCTTAACCATCTGGGCTCCCATATTTTCAAATGGGTCCTCAAGTTCAATCTCTTTGGCTACAGTAACGCCGTCTTTGGTAATTGTAGGCGAACCAAATTTTTTATCCAATACCACATTGCGGCCTTTAGGGCCTAATGTTACCTTTACCGCAGCTGATAATTGTTCCACGCCGCTTAGGATTTTTCGCCGCGCCTCATCGCTGTATAACAATTGTTTTGCCATATTTGCTCCTTTCGTAGGTCGTCTTAAATCCCAAACAATATCTTTATAAGTAATATCTTCTTTTGAGATTATTTGGATTTAAGCGTTTTTATTTTATTATAGCCAATATATCCTCTTCGCGCATAATCAATAACTCTTCGCCTTCTTTAGTAGTAATCTCATTGCCGGAATATTTACCGTATAATACCCTGTCACCAACTTTTACTTCCGGGGCGCTGACTGTTCCATTATCTAAAACCCTGCCTTTACCTACTGCTACTACCTCTCCCTCCTGGGGTTTTTCTTTAGCGGTATCAGGCAGAACTATTCCTCCTTTAGTCTTTGATTCTGCCTCTAATGGTTTAACAACTATGCGGTCTCCCAATGGTTGAATCTTCATACACACCTCCTTAAGTTTTAAAAATTTTAGCACTCAATTCTTTAGAGTGCTAATTATAAAATAAAAAAAATATTTGTCAAGAATTTTTTTTGTTGGAACGCGCTAACTCGCCAACTCGTTAACTCGCCAACTTTCTTTAGTTTTGCCTTTTTCCTTTTGCGTTATTTATGATGCTTCTGGATTATAATCACGGATTTAACGGATTTTAAACGGATTACCACGGATACCCTTATTAAACAACCCCTTGCCTTAATTAAACAATGCCTTTATCCGTGTAAATCCGTGTGGCTTTTTAATCCGTTTAATCCGTGTCTTTTAATCCGTGTGTCTTTTAATCCGTTTAATCCGTGTCTTTTTTAATCCGTGCTAATCCGTGATTAAACTCGCACTAACTATTGTTGTGAAAATTTATACATTGGTAAACTTGAATTTTTATAAACTATATGCTATACTTTAATTGACAATTAGGTTACTACTGATAAAGGCAAACTTTCGCCACAATGCGTGGCGGACGCGCCGGGTTTTATGGCGCGAGCAGTAATGCTAGGGCGCAAAGCGACAGAGCCGAATATATCGGCTGGCTGCGTTGCCAAAGAGTAAAAGGTACCATAATGGTAATGACAGCCCTAGGCTTTGCTTAGGGCTTTATTATTACCAGCATAAACCCTGGCAGTTTGCCTGATTCCCTTTTTAAAAAAGGCAAAAATTGCCAGGGTTTTTTATTACAAGGGATAAGGGGCAACTTATGCAAAGGACATTGGTTCAGGAAAAGAGTCAGCGGGTCGTGGCTTTCCTTAACCGCGAGGAAGTGGATTTTCTGGATAAGTTTGGAAAGGATGCCCTATTTTCTTCTGGTATAAAACTATCCAGGGCAAAACTCATTGCCTGGATGGTGGATTTTTTAAAAAAACTAAATATCAATGGCGAGAATATCGTTTCGCAAGAAGAACTTGAAAAAAGGATAAAAGATATTATTAAAAATACAACTCCACCAGCCACGGAGAGGACCAAGATAACCTGCGATTCTAAGGAACCCGCTTAAAATCGCAGGTTATCTAGGAAACTAAAATGAAAAAAACCATTATAATGCAGGGGATAATTCTGGGGTTTATCTTGGGGTTATCCGGCTTAGTTATGGCAGCTGACCATACCACGATAGGGGTATCCTGCAGTATACCTGTAGTGCCTGGATTAAATGCCCCTCTAAACGAGGAGACACCCGTTGAGGCATCATCTTCTCAAAAAACAATGGAAAACCCTAATGAGAACAGTTCATCTCAAATAATAAAAACTACAGAAGAGATACAGTTAGCCGAAAATATATCTCAAACCATTACTGTCCAGACAATCTATAGCCGCTAAAAATCACTCCCTGGCTTTTCTTAAAGGGATATTGTAAACATAAGCCATCCCCTCAGAAAGGGAGATTTTTTTTATCAATGGCACATTGGGTAAGTAATTTAAAGGTAGGCTGTTTAAATCCAGGGTTATAGTGTGCTCGCCAACAGAAACATTCCTGAATAGATACCTGCCATCGCTATCTGTGGATGCCTTTAGCCCATTTTCCAGATACAACACCACATTTTTAATGCCTGTATCAGCGTGGCTATATTTACCATCTCCGTCAGTATCCAAGAAAACAAAACCATAAATTTCCGAACGCGTAATGATGCCAAAATCTGCCCTTGAAGTCCTACCGTGTAGTATGGGTATTTCCTGGGTCTGAGGCACAGTCAAAACAAAACCTCCAGGCAATGTCCTGGCATCTAAACTAATAAATGCCTTACGACCCTTAACCTTCTTAAAATTATAATAACCAAAAATATCTGTCGTAGTTGACCTATCCTTACCTAACCAAATCTTAATACCCTGAACAGGCGCCTCATCGCGCTGCCTTAGGCCATCTGCGTTTATATCCTTAAACACATATCCATCTATATTGCCTGATGACTCCCAACGCAAACCCGTATTCCAAAGATAACGCATCCCTGTATAAAAATCTGCCTCCAGGCGCTTTGCAGCATTTGGATTATCTGCCCAGACATTGCGGACACGGGCAGAGCAATATATTTCTTTATCAGGGGTAGGCTTATAGGACAATTCCTGGTAACCCTCAATGTAATCCTCTCCAGCAAGAAAACTCAAATCCGAACCAGCATCCTCCTCATCGCGATAGGTAAAACGCAGATTCTCGTAGAATGGGGTATTTAATATCTGGCTGCTAAAATCAATGCCGGTTTCCAGGACCTGCGGCATAAAGTGTTCGGAGGTATATCTTGCCTCTAACCAATTCCACTGTTTATTGAGAAAATAATAAAGTTGCCCTATCAGGCTAAATCTTATACCTGCTGAGATGTTTTCATTTATGTAATCAAATTGGCGGGCTGTGTAGTCTTTATTCTCCTTGTGGCCATAGTCAAGATAGGTGTTTATTGTTCTTATAAGATTAAATGACTTATTTACCCCTATCCGCGACGCCTGATAGCGCCTCTGGGAAAGCATGCCTAAGTCGTTCTGAAGGGAATAGTCTAATTTTAAAGAGGCAGTTGGGTCCAGCGTATAAAGCACATTTAAATCATAGTCCTGGTTCCAGCGGCCAGAATTATCTGAAGCGGGAAAGAGCCTATCCTGGTAAACATCAAGGCGGTTAGATATATTCCATTGCTGGTTAAGCAGGCAATTTAAAGAAAATAAACCACCCAACTGGCCCCTGCGCCAGGGTTCCCCATTAATGGCAAGGAAATTCTTGCTTACATCCCTTAACTCATATGTAAAATTAAACAATGGTTGATGATAACTGCCAGATAACAAATGGGCAAAGGTCTGACTATCATAACCCATCTCAAAACCCATATCCCAATTGCCCAGACGCCAATCAGCATAGGCATCGTAACCATAAGGATTAAGATAATCAAGCCTATCCTGTCCGTAGCCGTGTAAAAAAGTAAAACCATAACGCAATTCTTCTAAAGGGCTAAAGTTAATATCCAAACCGTTTAAATAAGACCTTTTAATTTTCTCCAATCCTGGAGAAAGATTGCCATATCTGCCGCCGCCTTCCCTGCCCCAGAAGACAGTATAATTCATTTTTTTATTAAAGGCTGGAGACTCAAATACTAACCCCCTTAAGTCAGAGGCTGCTCCTGAAAAAATAAGTTTATAAATTTCAGGATAAAAATCAAATGCCCGCAAAGAAAAACCCTGAAAGTCATTCCAGGAGCCATTAGAAAAGCCTAAAGTAAAATAGGTCAGGTCGCTGGCTTCTTGCAATTTGCGAATAATCGCAGTTGAATCCAAATCGCCGTAAGGCGTGGGTGCGTTTAAATTCAAATTATGCGACCAGGAATAATATTGCCGCTTTAAATTATCAAGCCTTCTGCCTAATTCATATAAATGCCATTCCAGGTTATAGCGTATTTTAAACGCCTCCTGCCTTTCCTCTTGCCTGCGCATTAACTCATCCAGTGTAGGCCCTTCGGGTTTAGAAGGAACTCCTAAGAATTCCACTGCCCAGCGTCCCTGCTCATCCCAGAAATAGACATAACTGTAGCCTATATCTTTACCTGTAAGGATAATTTGATTAATATTAACCCTCTCTGCGCTAAGGATATCTGGTTGAGTAACCAGGAATCTTTGGATATTTTTGCCTGCAACTATAATGGATTTGCCCTTTTCAATCTCAATGGGCTGTGCCAACCTGGCAAAGGAAGCGTCTAAATTTAAGACTTCCTTAAGAATTGCGGTTTTAGCAGCAACCTCTGGCATCGTCGTTAATGTTTTAGACGTAAGTAATGCCTGAGTTAATCCAGCAGGGGCTGCCTGCTTAAGACTTATCATTTCTTTTTGGAGTTCTATAAGGTCTAAACTTTCTTTTACAGATTGATTAAAAAGGGCTTGGCTGGGACGGGTGATAACAGGGGAAATCCCTTCTTTCTTTTTGGCTGATTTGATTTCTTCAACCATCTGGATGTATCTTAAGGCAGGGGTATAATCAGGCTGTATCTGGATGGCTTTTTTAAATTCATTTAGGGCCTCGTCATACCTGCCCTGCTGATAGAACTTGATTCCTATCTCGCAGAGATATTCAGGCATCTGCGAATATCCATATAGTGGCAAGGTAAAATAGGTTATAAAGATGGCAGAGAATAAAGTTAGTAATAGGATTCTCACTACCTTAATTCCCCAACATAAAGTATTTCTCCGTTTTTGCCAATGGTCAGTTTACCTTCCAGGGTAATCACAGGACCACGGCCTAAGTTTAGTTCTTCAAGTGCCCTGCCAATATCTACAGAAAGAACTAAATCATATGTGCCTTCAGTCAGGGGTTCTTTCCAACGAGAGGATAATAACGCACTATTGCCAGCAAAGGTATAAATGTCATTAAATTCTCCTCGGGCATAAACCATTCCTTTAGAGTCAAGGATAAAAAAAGTCCCATTCGCGGTAATGTCCACATTGCCGGTATTATTAAAGCGCGCTGTAATTACGTAGGCATCATCCTCTTTTTTTATCTTAAGGTCAGTAATTCGCGCCTGCCGGTTTATTGTGCCTTCTGGCTCAATATAAAAAAGGGAAGCCACCCTTACTGCCACATTAACACTTACTCCTTCCTGGGGCACCTTTTGGGGAGAAAGGTAATTTTCAAAGAATAACACTGCGTAGTGCCCACCTCTGGCATCCTGTGGAACCTTAACAGTATAGTTTAAAGTTTGGCTTCCATAGGCAGGTATATCAAACTCTGAAGGAAAAAAACTTATCCAACTTGCAGCAGAAAATTCCGTTGTGCCAGCAGGCTTAAATTCCTTGGTCCCGTCGCAAGCAGGTAGATACACCCAGTCCTCTAAATATACCCTGACTTTCTTGGGTTGCTCAGAAGGGTTGTCAATTTTAATTACCCCTGTTTTAGCACTCCCGGGAGGAATGGATAATCTTATCTTTGGATGATTGACCTGAATTACTTCTCCTGCATTAGCCGTTGCAACATTTATCAAAAGACTAAAAAATATAAAAGTTAAAAACAAACCCTTTAACTTCTTATTTAAAGACATTTGCCCCACCCTGGTTAATTAAATTAAAGAGCCCCCTTTAAAAAGATTGCCTTTTTCCAAAGGGGCCCTTTAATCTTTACACTTTCATATCCTACTGCTTTTTTAATATGCAGCAATAGTTATAGTTACAGTCCCCGTATAAACTCCGCCAGGTTGATTCAAGGGTATAGCCTGCCATCCTGTTGAACCAGAAGGAGATGTGTTAGGAATGGAATAAAAAGCGCGCAAAATGGCACTCTTCGGAGACGCAGAGTTCTCGCTTTGGTAAATCAGTTTATTAGTAGCCACTGCTGGAGAATACGTCCCAAATGAACCTGATAGTGTTCCCTGACCAGTAGAGTCAGAAGGATTCCACTTATCACCGCTTGAATAAGTTGGGAAAAGCATAAAACTTCCTGCTGGCAGAGTATTTGAACCACTGGTTAAACCAGAGCAGGTACTCCTTACTTCGTATTTGTAACTATTAGCGTAGGCAAGGATAAACACACAGAAGTATGTTGGACTATACCATACACCTGCTTCTTGGCCGTTAGACAAAAGATGAGTAAGCGTTCCGAAATCCATAGTGCTTACTGTTGCGCCGCTCCATGGATCCTGATTAGGCTGAGTGAGTTCTTTAATAATCACTGACATATCAGGAGAAATCGTCTCAAGCCGCGCTGAAACCGATATATTTACAGAAGTGGCTGCCTGCAAAGAAACAAATGTACATAGCCCAAAAAACATTATCAACATCGCTATTTTGACAAACCTCATTTTAATTCACCTCCCTTCTTAAAAATATTAAATCTCAGATACAGAATATGTAAAAACCGTGGAATAATCCCCGGGTTGTAAATCAGAGGCTGGGATTAATTCGTATATGACTTTAAATTTATCAGCAGAACCTTTTTGGTCAGAGACAAATAAAACCATCTGGCCTTCCTTAATCTCTGTTTTATCAATGTGTTTTAAAACACCCTTGGTATCCAGGCTTTCTTGTCTTAAAAAGAAATACCTCGAGGGAATGACCTTGCCTTCTTTATTAGTCAATAAAGACGCTGTATTCTGATTTACCTGATAAGCCCTTGCGATATTGGTCTTAACCTGAATTATGATTTCCTGTGTTTTTGGCGCTTGCGAAGGTTTTATATCCCGGAACTGAATCAAACCACCTGTTTCCGGAGTCACCAGTAATTCAAATACCCTGGGATTCTCAACTTGCAAATCTAAGGTCTCAATTAGACGTGTCTGGGCAAAGGATATGCCTTCCAGGATATATTTTATTTTTGTCCTATAATTACCTGCCTTTTGCCGCGATAAATCCCCTAACCTGTATAGAATTACAAAATCATCAGGCTCTCCCCTGGGAGAAGAAGTATAGATTATCTGCGGCTGCGCTGAAAGGGCAACAGGATTATTTACCACTATGCCTTTTTGCGCCCCTTGACCCAGGAAATTTATTGCTTCCCAATCTAAAAGATTGCCCTCGGAAGAAATAGGTTGGTCGCTTAAGACCTGCGATATCCTGAACTGTTTGCCAAAACCGCCTTTGATTTTAAATTCTACAGCAGATACGCTGCTTTGCGGGTCAGCAGGATTAAGGAATATCCCTTTACCTGCAGAAGTCTTAATTTCAATTGCCGCATCTGCCTTAAATTCAACAGATATATTCAAGATTACTGTTACTGGGCTCTGCTCGGCATTAATTGGTTCTAAGGTAAAACCTATTCTGCCTCTATAATATCCAGGTGCAATATCTGGATTAGCCATTAAACTGTATACCAGCGTAAATGAATCGGCTGCCCCAGTCTGATTAGAGGTATAAATAATCTGCCTGTTTAAAGTTACAGGAAACTCCTGTTCTACATTTAATGTCCCGTATTTGTTTGTCCCCCTGAGACCGTAAACTGTAAAGTTACCCACAGGTATAGTATTTCCTTCAGTAGTAGATAAAGGTTCAAGCAGTGTCTGGGTAACACGGTAGGGTTTGGCTATATCTGAAAAAATATTAACAATGACTTCTTTATTTACCCTTACTAATTCCGGGGTAATCCTCCCAAACCTTAAATCATAACCTCCTTCATAAGGAGTTACTGACAAAGAAAAAGCAGTTTCTCCTTTCTGTGCAAAATGACTGGACAGGAAAATTAAAATAAAAAATAATCCTATCCCTATTTTTCTTCCGGCTTTCTTCATAAATGATACAATTTAATATTTTTAAAAACTATTTATAAAGTATAACACATTTTTTTGTTTTTTCAAGAATAAAACTTATTGTGTATCAAAGACTTGATAATAGCAAAACAACATATATTATTCTTATTATGTTCTTCTATCAGGTTTTTATAAAAAAAGCCGGAATCACCTGTTTTAGGTTCCGGCTTAAAAATTAAATTTTTCCATTATTCAGGTCAAGGCAATAAGACTTATTTTTAATGAATGCCTGTAAAAAATACTAAATAGCCTGCCATTATTTATTACATAAAAGACTCCCTTAATTCTACATAAAAATTTCTCCCTTTGTTCTTTTTTATTATGTTCTCTTAAGATATAAAGAATTGGAGATAAATTTTTGATTTCCGGGATATTTTTAGCATCTTCCTCTTTTATTACATATATAAAATGCCTATGGATGATGCTTCGGAGGCCATCCTTTTCATTTATTTCTGAGGTATAGGTTATCTTTCTCCTGCGGTCCAATGATGTTATATTTTTAAAGACTAACTCCCGCATTTTGTAAATCCCTCCTGTAACTTTAAGTTTGTTTCAACAATCTATGATCAACTGTAAGAATTTTTAATAAAAAGCCGAGCCGCTTTATTTAAAAGATATCTCCTCCTTTTCCTTCGGCAGCTCGGCTATCCCCTTTATCAGCAGGTGGCTGGTGGGGACCCTGTTAGCTTTGCTTCTTCGTTTTATAACGAATCAGCCTTTATCGGCAAACCACTGTATTAAAAAAGAACTAAACGGAATTTTTTAATGTCCAATTCTTAAAATGCGCGAGATGTCTAAAAAATCCACCTTTTCTAAATATACACCCACCCTGTATAGATCTTGGCTAATTATCATTGACCAAACAACATTTCCTTTTGTGTATATAGGACGTTGCTCATCAGGGACATCAAGCCAAATCTCTAATTCTGTGCCTTTATTTAAGTTAGTATCTGTAGTAAAACCTATGCCTTTTGCACAAATATCATGGCTTTTGGCTACGCCTATTTTATTGTTGGCAACATCAAAAAACTTTATTGGCAGGTTGATATCAAATCTAACAAATTGTCTTCTATCTTCTTCGTCCAATTCCAACCGCCTTTGTATATTTTAAAAATCTTTTAAAAAGTTTTTAAAAATTGCTGAAAAAAAATTTTATACACCTCAAGTATAACATTAGAAACTTATTATTTTCAAGCCTCTAAAGTGTTTTTAAGAAAGCGCTTTCTTGAAATGTAAACGAGGTTCTTTGCCTTTTAATAGTCTGATAAGATTGGACTTATGCCGCAGGATAATAAAAATGGTTATGGCTATTCCAAAGGAAAGTATAATGTTAGATTGTTTTAATAGAATCATATATATCGGTAATGTTAAACCGGATAAAACCGAAGCCAGAGACACTATCCTGGTAAAAATAAATATTAATAGCCAGGTTAAAATTACCAAGCCAAATATTATATACATACCTTTTATTCTGGCCGCGAGCCCAAGCAAGACGCCACAAGTTGTAGATATGCCTTTGCCGCCTTTAAACCGCAAAAATACTGTCCAGTTATGCCCGGATATACAACTTAAGCCTAAGATTAAACGCAAGGCCTCTTTTGGAATCTCAAAGGACCTGGCTAAAACAAAATCCCCTAAAAAAAACACTGCTACAAAACCCTTAAGGATATCCAGAACCAACACAGTTATACCAGGCCCTATGCCTAAGACACGCAGGGCATTTGTCGCACCAACATTTCCAGAGCCGAGTTTACGGATATCAATGCCTTTTAAAACCCTGCCAAATATATAAGCAGTAGGTATTGACCCTAAAAGATAACTAACGATTATTGCTAGAATTATCAGAGGCATATAATATTTTAAACCCCTTTACAACATAATCCAGACCAGAGATAATTGTAAAAAATACAGCCAGCCACCAGAAAAGATACGCAAAATTAAGTTGTAAAAACACACTAATAACAGCACTCATCTGAAATGTAGTTGTTAACTTACCCCAGCGGGTAGGATAAATATCTATATTTTGCTTTACAATATAAATTACAACAGCCCCTAACAGTATAATCACATCCCTGGAGATAACAATAAAGGTAACCCAGAGGGGAAATTTAAGAGGCAATTCAGGTATAAGGGAGAGACAAATAAATGCGCTCATCAAAAGTAATTTATCCCCTAATGGGTCTAAAACCAGGCCTGCCTTAGAGTGCTGTTTTGATTTTCTGGCAATATAGCCGTCAACAGCGTCGGAAATAACCCCTAAGAGAAAAATTCCCAATGCAATGGATTTAAGATACGGCCTCTGTGGCGAATAGTAGATTAAACTTGCAATAAAAAATGGAACGCTTAAGATTCTAAATGTGGAAATTTTATTTGCAAAATTCATAACTAATTATCCCCAATCCTAACTCCCAACCCCTAAATTATCTTATCATCCTTATCCTCTGCGGCGGCCAGTAAATCAAAATAGCCTTACCAAGGATATTGCCTTTCGGGACAAATCCCCAATACCTGCTGTCCTGACTTGAGGCTGAGTTATCCCCTAAAACAAAATATGAATCTTTTGGAACAAGAATTTTTTCACCTTCCCTGCCAAGATTGCCGCGGTTATAATAATATCTCTGGCTGAATATAGGCTCAAGCAGGGGTTCGCCATTAATGTATATAGTGCCGTTTCTAATTTCTACTGTCTCTCCTTCAGAGGCTATCAATCTTTTTATAAAATCCTTTTTTGGATTGTCAGGGTATATAAATACAATTACGTCTCCCCTTTTTGGCTGCCTGAATGCAGGTAGTTTTAAATTCGTAAATGGGACCTTTGCGCCGTATATAAATTTATTTACAAGAATCAAATCTCCTTCTAAAAGTGTAGGACGCATAGAGCCAGTTGGGATCTTAAATGCCTGAATGACAAACGTCCTGATAATCATAGCCAGAATAAAGGCAATGATAATAGACTCTACCCATTCGCGGATAACGCCCTTTCTTTTATGTCCTTGTGTATTTTTTATATCGTTCTTCATATCTTTAACACCTCCAGAAATGCCTCTTGCGGAATCTCTACTTTTCCGAATTGTTTAAGCCGCTTCTTGCCGTGTTTTTGAATATCCCAGAGTTTGCGTTTACGGGTAATATCTCCGCCATAACATTTGGCAGTAACGTGTTTGCCCAAAGGACGTATCTTCTCAGAAGCCAGAATTTGATTACCTATTGCTGCCTGGATAGTAACCTCAAACAACTGCCTCGGTATAAGTTCTTTAAGTTTATATACCAGGGCATGCGCCTTTGTTAAAGCCTTATCCTTATGCATCAAAGAAGAAAAGGCGTCGCAGGTAACGCCATTTAACATAATATCCAATTTTACTAGTTTCGTAGGAAGGTAATCCTTAAATTCATAATCAAGGGAACCGTATCCGCGCGTTAAGGATTTTATCCTGTCATAAAAATCTACGATTATTTCAGCGAGTGGAATATCAAATATAATTTTTATCCTGTCTTCCGTAAGATATTCATTTGACCTAAAAATGCCCCTCCTGGACTTTGCAAAATCGCAGACAGATTCAATCGCATCAACTGGTATAATCATCAATAAACTTACGTATGGCTCCTGGGCTTCCTGAATATCCTGTGGGGCAGGAAATCTTGCAGGTGTATCCACTTCAAGGACCCTGCCATCCCTCGTTATTATTCTATATACGACATTGGGGACTGTAAGGATAAGATTTAAATTATATTCCCTCTCAAGACGCTCCTGGACTATTTCCATATGCAATAACCCAAGAAACCCGCAGCGGAATCCAGAGCCGAAAGACTGGGAATTCTCCGGTTCAAAAACAAAGGAGGCATCTGACAATTTAAGTTTATCCATTGCATCGCGCAAACTGGCAAAATCACCAGGATTTACAGGATAGATGCCGCAAAATACAAGGGGCTTTAATGTGCGGTATCCAGGCAGGGGTTTCTCGCATGGTTTTACAACGTCTGTAATGGTATCTCCGATAATGATTTCCCTTGGAGAACGGATATTTGCCGTAAGATAACCGACCTCTCCACAGGATAATGAATCAACTGCAGAATATTTTAAATCCTTAAATACGCCTAACTCTTCTATCTTGTATATCCTTCCAGAATGCATAAGTTTTATCTGAGATGCCATATTAATTATTCCGTCCATTACCCTGACAAAAACAACCACGCCTTTAAAGGTGTCAAAACGGCAATCAAAAATCAATGCCTTTAACGGGTGTGTAACTTCCCCTGAAGGAGGTGGTATAACCTCTACTATGCGCTCAAGCAACTCACAAACCCCTGTGCCTTCCTTTGCAGAAGCCAGGATTATCTCTTCCTCATTAAATCCTAAAACATCAATAATCTGTCTTTTGGTGCGTGGTATATCTGCTGTGTTTAAATCTATCTTATTAATTAATGGTATAATTTTAAGTTTATTTTCCCTGGCTAAATAATAATTAGCAACAGTCTGGGCCTCTATACCCTGTCCCGCATCAATTACCAAAACCGCGCCTTCACAGGCGGCTAAGGACTTGGATACCTCGTAAGAAAAATCCACATGTCCTGGGGTATCAATGAGATTGAGTATATAATCCTGATTGGTCTTTACTGAATGATAGGATAGCCTTACCATAGATGCCTTTATTGTAATGCCGCGCTCTTTCTCTAAGTCCATATCATCCAGAAGTTGATTGCCTTTATGTTTTTTATCCACAGCCCCTGTTAATTCCAGGATTCTATCAGCCAGGGTAGATTTACCATGGTCAATATGGGCTATTATGGAGAAATTGCGAATAAGGGATTGGGACATATGAGTAGTTACGCGCTAAATGCAATAATCTTTTTAGTATTGAGCATTGTGTATTGTGTAATGTGTAATGAATAATGAGTAATTATCTGTGGATTATAATCACGGATTTAACGGATTTTTAAGCGGATTGCCACGGATTGCCTTATTAAACAATCCCTTGCCTTAATTAAGCAATGCCTTTATCCGTGTAAATCCGTGTGGCTTTTTAATCCGTTTAATCCGTGTCTTTTAATCCGTGCTAATCCGTGTCTTTTAATCCGTGTTAATCCGTGTCTTTTAATCCGTGTTAATCCGTGTCTTTTAATCCGTGTTAATCCGTGATTAAACTCGTTCAACTAACAATCATCTTTCAATATATTTTAAAACCTCCTCTACCACCTCTTCTATACCCATATTTGTCGTATCTAAGTAAATGGCGTCTTTTGCCTTGCGTAAGGGAGCAACATCTCTTGTAGAATCAATGGTGTCTCTGTTGCGCAGGTCTTCAGCAACATCCTCAATAGTCACATCCTGGCCTAAATCCCGCAGTTCTTTATAGCGCCGCCTAACCCTTTCATTGAAATCTGCATCCAGATAAAATTTTTTCTCCGCCTCGGGAAAAACAACTGTTCCAATATCGCGGCCATCCATTACGCTACCATTACCCTCGCTTCCTAACCTACGTTGCCATACCAGCATTGCCTCTCTTACTTCCTTTATCTTGGCAATATCTGAAACATACCTGGTTATTTCGGGCCGCCTGATATCCTGCGTAACGTCACATCCATCCATAAAAACCCTAAGCGAACCGTTGTTGTCTTGGGATAGATTTATTGCGATTTTGGTTGCAATATTGATAATGCGCTGTGTATCTTTTATGTCTATACCTTCTCTTAAAACTTTTAAAGTCAGCGCCCTATACATTGCGCCTGTATCTATGTATAATAGCCCTAAACGTTTAGCCAATAACCTGGCTACTGTGCTTTTACCTGCGCCTGCAGGACCATCTATTGCTATAATCATAGCGCTCCCCTAAACTCGCTAAACTAGCCAACTCGCTAACTTTCCTTAGTTTTGCGTTTTGCGTTATCTAAGGTGCCTCTGGATTATAATCACGGATTTAACGGATTTTTAAACGGATTACCACGGATACCCTTATTAAACAATCCCTTGCCTTAATTAAACAATGCCTTTATCCGTGTAAATCCGTG
>Ga0272448_1003876_pt1 | contig 17448 bp, 16 predicted proteins | sample YNPCB0191_FD_202220 | JGI IMG/M metagenome (GOLD analysis project Ga0272448, IMG submission 202220) | Hot spring sediment microbial communities from Yellowstone National Park, WY, United States - YNP-CB-019-1 | ecosystem: Environmental > Aquatic > Thermal springs > Hot (42-90C) > Sediment... | reverse complement strand
GCCGGACGATTACCATTCAGCCCTGGGATTCCAAGATCGTCGGAGAGATCGAAAAAGCCATCCAAAAATCCGATCTGGGCTTGACCCCTTTGAGCGATGGCAAGATCGTCCGCATCCAGATCCCCCCCTTGACGGAGGAGCGGCGGCGAGAGCTGGTCAAGGTCATCCGGCGGATGGAGGAAGATTGCAAAGTGGCCCTTCGGAACATCCGGCGGGACGGCAATGAGATCCTGAAAAAGGCCAAGAAAGAAAAGGAGATCTCCGAGGACGAACAATTCAAGCTGCAGGAAGAGGTCCAGAAAATGATGGACAAATCCATCGAAAAAGTCACGGAGATCGTCGAAGCCAAGAGCAAAGAGATTATGGAAGTCTAAGCCGGATTCCGACCTTCGATGCCCGCCCACAGTGATTCGGATGAAATTCCCTCGCGGAAGCAGCTTTCCGCTTCCCTTCATGGGAAGTCGGAGAAGAGGTCCACCGGCTCTCCTTCCTCCAAAGGAAAGGCCTCCATGGAGCCGAAGCTTCTCCAAGAAAAACTCCCCCGCCATGTGGCGATCATCATGGATGGAAACGGCCGCTGGGCGGAGATGCGCTCGATGGAGAGAATCTTCGGGCATCAGAAGGGATCCGAAGCGGTCCGAACCGTCGTCCGCGCCGCGCGGGAGATCGGGATTCCCTACCTGACCCTATTTGCTTTTTCCTCTGAGAATTGGAACCGGCCCGCCACCGAAGTCGAAGCGCTCATGCAGCTTCTGAAGCAGTACCTCCAATCGGAGCGCGCCGAATTGCTGGAGAAGGATATCCGACTGCTGGCCATTGGGGATCTTTCGCGCCTCCCGACGGAAGTCCAGCGTGCGCTCCAGGAGACGATCGAACAGACCTCCCCGGGGAAGGCCATGACGCTCACCTTGGCCCTGAGTTACGGGGGCCGGGATGACATCCTCCAAGCGTCCCGAAGGATCCTCCAGGCCTGCCAGAAGGGAAACCTCTCGCTCGAAGCGATCGACGAGAGGCTTTTCTCGAAATACCTCTGGACGGGGGAAATCCCCGAGCCGGACCTTCTCATTCGGACCAGTGGGGAGATGCGGATCAGCAATTTTTTTCTATGGCAGATTGCCTACACGGAAATCTATGTGACCCCGACCCTGTGGCCCGATTTCGGCCGAGAAGAATTCACGGAGGCCTTGATCGATTACCAGCGCCGGGAACGGCGGTATGGCCGGACCCGGGAACAGATCAAAGCCGGAGAACGGTGAGGGTCCATGCATTGGCAACGTTGGATTTCCGGTCTGATTTTGGCCCCCAGTGTCGTCCTCCTGGTTCTCTATGCTCCCCCTTGGCTTTTTTCCCTCTTCGTGCTGGCCGGCATGACGGTGGGGCTGCGAGAATTCAATCGGTTGCTGGGATCGGAAGTTTCCCCCTTCGCCAGGACCCTGACGTATCCGGCCGGTTTCGTTCTTGCCCTGTCCATGATGTGTCCGGATCCGCGAGGATTTCCGGCCGGATGGCTGGCGGTGAGTTTTCTTTTCTTCATCGCCGCCCTGGGGCGAAGAGAAGACTTCTCCACCCGGGTCCGTCAGCTGGGGCTTCAATGCCTCGGTTTGATCTATGTGGTTTTTCTCCTGGGTCATCTCTTCTTCATGTTCGAAATGCCCCAAGGAAGGATGTGGATTCTCTTTACGCTGGTAGCGGTGTATTTTGGCGATACCACGGCCTTCTATGTGGGCCGCGCTTGGGGGAAGCGCAAAATGGCCCCTGCCCTTAGTCCGAATAAAACCTTGGAGGGGGCTTTGGGGGCCGCTGGCGGATCGGCCTTGGGGGCTTTTTTGTTCCAATTCCTTTTTTTCCCTTCGATGGGAAGCGGGGCCGCCATCCTTTTGGGGGTGGCGATCGGGGCCGCGGGCCAAACGGGCGATCTCTTTGAATCGCTTCTGAAACGTAGCGCCAAAGCAAAAGACTCGGGGGCGCTGATCCCGGGCCATGGGGGGCTGCTCGATCGGATCGACAGCTTGATGTTCGCCCTGCCATTGGTCTATTATTGCGCTTTGCGGATTCCCTAACGCTTTCTGAGGGTCGAATGAAACGCCTTTCCATTTTAGGGTCGACGGGCTCCATCGGAGTCAACACCCTGCGGGTCGTCGCCGAACACCCCGACCGATTTCAAGTTGTGGCCTTGGCCGCCGGGGGGAATGTGGCCCGGCTGGCCAAGCAAATCGAAACGTTTCATCCGGAAGTGGTTTCGGTGATGTCGCCGGAACATGCCCGAGACCTAAAAGAGCGCCTCCCTTCGCCGCGCCCGCAAATTCTCTTCGGCCCCGAAGGCCTCCGGTACATCGCCTCCCATCCCTCGGCCGATTTGGTGATTGCGGCGTTGGCGGGAAGTATCGGCCTTTTGCCCACGCTGGCGGCGGTGGAGGCCAAGAAGAATCTGGCCATCGCCAACAAGGAACCCCTGGTGATGGCCGGAGAGATCTTGATGCGGGAATGCCGGAAACGGCGGGTTCGTCTGCTTCCGATCGACAGCGAACACAGCGCCATTTTTCAGTCCCTGGCCGGCCATCGCCGGGCCGATGTCCAACGCCTGATCTTGACGGCATCGGGGGGGCCTTTCTTGCGCCGGCCCTTGCGGGAGTTTGCCGCGATCACCCCCCACGAGGCGATGCAGCATCCCCACTGGCGCATGGGGAAAAAGATCAGCGTCGATAGCGCGACCCTCATGAACAAAGGCCTCGAAGTCATCGAGGCCCATTTCCTCTTCGGCATTCCGGCCTCCCGGATCGAAGTTCAGATTCATCCGCAGTCCATCGTTCATTCTATGGTAGAATATATCGACGGTTCCATCATCGCCCAGATGGCCATTCCGGATATGCGCGGGCCGATCGCCTATGCCCTCTCATTTCCTGAGCGGATTCATCTGCGGCTTCCATCGCTGGATCTTTTTGAACGAAGCCCCTTGACCTTCCATCGGGTGGACCCCCGGCGCTTTCCCGCCCTGGGGCTGGCCTATCGCGCCCTGGAGGAAGGGGGGACCATGCCAGCGGTGCTGAACGGCGCCAATGAAGTGGCGGTCGAGGCCTTTCTCCAGGGGCAGTTGCCCTTCGTGCAAATCGCGCCCCTGATCCGCAAAACCATGGATCGGCATCGGCCCCGAAAGCTCACCGGTATCGAGGATGTCTTGGAGGCCCATCATTGGGCCCAGCGGCAAGCCCGAGAATGGATTGAACGGGGGGATCTTTGATTACCACGATCGTCGCAGCCATCGTCGTCCTTGGGGTTTTGATCTTTGTTCATGAACTGGGCCATTTTATCGTGGCCAAGCTGGCCCGGGTCTGGGTCGTGACCTTCTCCCTGGGCTTTGGACCCAAGTTGTTCGGAAAAAAAGTGGGGGAAACCCAGTACCAGGTCTCCATGGTCCCTTTGGGGGGCTACGTCAAGATGATCGGGGAAGAACCGGGGGAAAAGGTCCCTCCCGAACTTCTCAGTCGTTCCTTTTCGGCCCAAAGCCTCAAGGCGCGATTCGCCATCGTCTTCGCCGGGGTTTTCTTCAATTACCTCTTTGCCATTCTGGCCTTCGGGGTGATCTATATGGCGGGCATGCCGACCCTACTCCCCGAAGTGGGAGAGGTCAAGCCGGATTTTCCGGCTTACCAGGCGGGCCTCCAGAAAGGGGATCGGATCCTCGAAGTCAACGGGACGGCCATTCAGCGCTGGGATGATCTGGCCCGCATCATCCATGAGAGCGGCGGGCGGCCCCTTCTCCTCAAGGTTCAGCGGGACCAAAAGACCTTTGCGGTCTCGGTGATTCCCCAGACCATCGGCCAAAAGAATCTATTCGGCGAAGAGATCCAGATTGGGTTGATCGGCATCGGTCCATCGGGCAGTTCGGCGATCGAACGTTACGGGCCCTTAGCGGCCACCACCCGGGCCTTCATCCAGTCCTGGCGGATTACCGAACTCACCATCGTCAGCATCGTTAAAATCTTCGAAGGAAAGATATCGGCCAAAACCATTGGGGGTCCCATCTTGATCGCCCAATTGGCGGGCCAGCAGGCCAGAGCGGGAGCCCTAAACCTCCTGCTGCTCATGGCCATCATCAGCATCAACCTGGTGGTCCTCAATCTGCTGCCGATCCCGGTCTTCGATGGATGGCATATCCTGCTCTTTCTGATCGAAGGGATCACCCGCCAGCCCGTGAGCTTGAAGCTGCGGGAACGGGCGCAGCAGGTGGGGATCTTTCTCATCATCCTCCTGATGCTCTTGGTTTTCTACAACGATATCTCCCGGCTCATCGGAGTTCAATGAACGATGCTGATCCTGGCGATCGAGACCTCGACCCTGGCGGGAAGCGTCGCCCTGGTCGAGGTGCCCCGCAGCGGCGATGAACCGCAGGCGCCCGTGGTCATCCTGGGCGAATCCACCTTGAACCTTTCGGTGACCCATTCGGAGCGGCTCATGCCGGCCATCGATCGGCTTCTGGCCGATGTATCCCGGCCGGTAAGGGAAATCGAAGGAATCGCCCTGGCCCTTGGCCCCGGATCTTTTACGGGGTTGCGGATCGGCGTCTCGACCGTGAAGGGACTGGCCTTCGCCCTGGGGGTTCCCGTCGCCGGCGTGGGAACCCTCGATGCCCTGGCGCAAAATGTGCGGTATGCCCGGGGGCTGGTGTGTCCGGTTTTGGATGCCCGCAAGAAGGAAGTCTATGCCGCCCTCTATCGGGGGGACGGGGCCGGGGCGCTTTTCAAGGTCAGTGAAGATTGGGTACTTTCCCCGCAGGCCCTATGCCGCCGGATCGAAGAACCGACCCTCTTTTTGGGAAACGGCCTGGAGGTTTACGGGGACGCCATCCGGGAAGATTTAAAGGCCTTGGCGAATTTCGCACCGGAGGAATTCTCCCTGCCCCGGGCGGTGCATGTGGCCCGTTTGGCGATCCCCCTTTTCCGGGAGGGGAAAACCCTAGACCTCTTTTCTTTTACTCCCATCTATCTGCGGCGTTCCGATGCGGAGATCGGCCGGGGAACGGATGCCGCCCCTCCTTCTCCGTCCGGTTTGGCGCTTCGGGAAAGCGCGACCGAAGATTCCGGTAAGCGAATGGATTAATATTCCTTCTGGCGGAGCGACGGAGGGAAGATCGATTCCCGGCGAAGTTTCCGTCGCCGGTCCTTGGGGAAAAAGAGATGGACCCGCGTCCCCCGGTTGGGCCGGCTTTCGATGGAAATCCTCCCGCCGTGCTCTTCCATGATTTTCTGCACCAAGGTAAGACCCAGCCCTACCCGCTGCGCGTCGGTGCTGAAGAAAGGTTCGAAAACCAGGTCCCGATGTTTCTTCGAGATCCCGATGCCTCGGTCCCGCACGGAAATCTCGATGATCTCTCCGTCGTCGCGCAGGATCACGTCGATCGCCGCCTTGGCGCGGCCTTGGGATTTCCGGCGGATGGCCTCCAGGCCATTGGCGAAAACTTGCAGAAGGGCTTTTTGAATGAGTTTTCGATCGACGAAGAACTTTCCATCCCCCGAGAGGCCCCGGGTATCCAAACGAATCGGGATCCCCGGGGGGGCCATCGTCTTGGAGAAATGGGCGATCGCGTCGCGGACGACCGCTTCCAAGGACTCGGGGTGAAAGACGGGTGTGGGAAGCTCGGCATATTCTTCCAATCCTTTTAGCAGGGCTTCGAGCCGTTTCGCCTCATTGCCAATGCGCCTCAGGGAACTTCGCGTCCGGGAGGGGAGGGGGTCCGCCTGGAGGAGCCGCTGGGTGAAACCACCGATGGAGGAGAGGGGACGGCGAAATTGATGGACGATCTCTTCCACCATCCGACCCAAGCCGACCCATCGTTGGAGCTTCAGCTTTTCATGTTCGAGATCCTTCTGCCGCTGGATTTTCTGAAAGGCGAAGGTCAGGAAGATTTCACCATCTTCCTTGAAGCTCGTTGTGCAGAGGTGAACGAAGAGGCGCCGTCCGTCCTTTTGGCGGAGCAGTACCTCGCCGTCAAAACCGCTTCGGTAGATGGTCAGGTAAAGGATATTGGGATACAAGAAGAGCAGATCTTCTTCAAAAAAGAGCAGACGCAGGCGTTGGCCAATGATTTCGTCGCGGCGATAGCCGAAGAAGGACTCGGCCTGGGGGTTGACGTAGAGGATTCGCGAGTGGATATCGGTGAAGACGATGGAGGTCGGCAGGGAATCGAGGAGTTTATGACTGATCTTGAATATTTCCCCCATTTCTTCTCCTTTCCATGGAGGACGTTGCTTTTATCCGATCAGGAAAATCGAACCTCGAACCCATTTCTTACCATTCTATTCGACTCGACCCGGTTCCGCAAGGAATGTTTTGGATCGCAGCCCAGGTCCTAGATCTCATCGGCTCAGGGATGCCGGGAAAGGGCATTCGCCTCCAGGAGCGGTTGGGGGTCTTTTGAGAAGGCGATGAATCGATCCTGAATCAGGGCCTTTTCGCGATGGCCTTCACCTTGGCGGTGAGATTGATCCGGTAGGGTTCGGGATCCTGGATGGAAGCCTTTTTCACTTCGTAGTCCTCGTGGTAGATCTCCTTGATGACCGCCTCCGGATCGCCTCCCCATCGTTCCAGCGCTTCCTGGATTCGTTTGCGGAAAGAAAACGTAGCTTCCAGGGAGCGGGCGATATGGTTGCGGGCCTCTTCGCCCGTGACCACATAAAGATGGGACATGACCAGGATTTCAATGTCCAGGGAGGCCAATTTCTGCAGGGAGGCCACGTAGTCGTCATAGCTCGAAAGAAATTCCGGCTGAATCTCTCCCTGCCGATCATAGATCCCAACGGCTTCTCCGGCGATGAGCCCTTTGAGATGGGGAAGGTAAAAGGAGAGAGCATCGCGGGTGTGCCCCGGCGTGGCGATCACCCGCACCTCTTTTCCTTCGCCGAGGTTCACGACCTGCCCGTCTTCCAGCAGGAGATCCACCGCAAAGGTTTGGAAAGAATAATCTTCCGCCGGATCGATGAGGGAGGCGAAATTTTTCTCGGCCGTGCGGCTCAAATCGCGGATGAATTGGGCTACACTGGGTTTCTGGAGGGTCTCGGAGGCCTTGGCGCTGGCGCCAATCTGTAACGGAGGGATCTTCCGTTTCAAATAGGGTGCCGCCCCGCTATGGTCAAAATGGGAATGGGTCAAAAAGAGATACCGAAGCCGCCCGGGATCTCCCAGGAGGCGTTTCAGATCTTGCCAATAGCGCGGCCCCATAAAATCCATGCCTGCATCGAAGAGCGTGGGCTTTTCTCCGATGAGGAGGAAAGCCGGGAGTCGTTCGTCCCCGATGGCGTAAAAATCTTCGGCAATTTCCCCTGAGCTTTTTTGGATCATCGGTGAGCATTTCTCCTTTGGGAAAAAGGGATCCATTCGATTTTGGAAAATCATATCATTTTCTTTTTGCAAAATGGTATATTTGATTCCCATGGGTGGGGGTGCAGACGGAGGGAGGAAAGAGCGAAAATCTGGCAATCGGTCCCGGACCTGGAGGATCGATCAGGAGAAAGAAATTCGCAAGAAGGAGAGAGAGATTTCGATGGTCACGAAACGAGAGCTTGTCCAAATGGCCTTGGAATTGAAGAAGCCCCCCCGTATCCCCGTCGCTTTACTGGGAGGCGGGGCCTGGGCGGTCCGTCATGCGGGCACGACCTTCGCCGCCATCAAGAACGATCCGGAGAGGATCGCCGAAGTCTTCGTTCGCTTTTGCCGCCTCGTCGGCAATGCCCTGCTGTGGACGGGGTCGAATTTTCTGAACTACCCGGCCCATTGCTTGGGCGTTCCGATCAAGGATGATTCGGCCGATTCCCCGGCCCTCGAAGGAACGGTCCTCCAAAGTCTCGATGGGCTGGATCAACTGAGCGTCGAAAAGGTCCTGAGGCATCCGACGATGCAAGCGATCATTCGATCCCACCATCGCGTCGCCGATCAGGTGGGGAAAGAAACTTTCGTGATGCCCACCCAGTGGGCCCCCTTTACCCTTGCGGCGCGGATTTTGGGGGTGGAGCGGCTCTTGATGGCTTCCATCGAAGATCCGGACCGATTGCTCCGTCTGATTCGATTCGCAACGGATCTGATCCGATCCATCCTGGAGCCGGTTCTCGATCATCCCGATATTCCCGGCACCAATTTTTCCGATCCGGTCGCCTCCTGCGACGTGATCTCCCCGGCCGCCTTTCGTCGATTCGCGGCCCCCTTTTTGGCCCAGCTGTGCCAGTGGGTCAAGGCCAAGGGGAAATACTGCGAGATCCATATCTGCGGCAATACGACGCCCTTGCTTGCCGATCTGCTCACCATCGGACCCCACGCCTTCAGCGTGGAAAATAAGGTGAACCTGAAGGAGGCCAAATCGGCGCTCGGCGGTAAAGTTTGCGTCGTTGGAAATGTTTCCCCCACCGGGCCTTTTCTGTCCGGAACCCCCGCCGAGGTCATCGCCGAGGCCCAAGCCTGCCTGAAGGCCTGGGGAGACGACGGAGGCTACATTCTGGCCACGGGATGCGATTTTTCCAATCAGGTGCCACTGGAAAACATGCTCGCCCTGATGTCGGTGAAATAAGACGGGGCGGCCAGGGGGAAAGGATCCTGCGGCCATAGAACATCGGCCGTTCCCTTGGCGATGAATGAGGCCCATTTCCAACATGAACCCATCGGATTTTCCTTCTGCCAGAGCCCCCCATTCCCTTTTCTCCAGTCTGATTCTGCTTTTCATCCTCGCCCACTGCGGCCATCATCTCCTCACGGCCCTGCCCATCCCGCTCCTCCCGATGATTCGAAGGGAGATGGGGTTGGATTACACCCAGTCCGGCTGGGTGGTCTCGGCCTTCACCTTGGCCTATGGAATCGGGCAAATTCCGGGGGGGTGGTTCACCGATCGGGTGGGGCCGCGCTGGATGATTACCCTCGGCATCAGCGGGCTGGGGATGGCCGGATTGGGAGTGGGGTTTTCCCACAGCTTCTGGGGGATGGTATTTTTTCTGGCCCTGATGGGAATTTTGGGCGGAGGGTACCACCCGGCCGCCCCCCGCCTCATCTCGGCTTCGGTCGATTTGCAATACCAGGGCCGGGCGCTGGGTTTCCATCTGATCGGAGGCGGGGCCAGTTTTTTCCTTGCCCCCCTGGTTGCGGTCGGCATCGCCTCGGTTTGGAGCTGGAGGGGGGCCTTTATCAGTCTGGCCGTTCTGGCCATCGCTTTCGGCCTTTTTTTCCATCGCACCCTGGCTCGTCGAGAGACCCCCAAGAGAAATGATTTTCAAAAAAATGGGAAAATGGCTGAAGGGGGCCGATCCCGAACCCCCCGTCCCCTGCGCCCCCTGGTGGCCTTCATCCTCTTGAGCAATCTTTTGGGCGCCACCATTACGGCGAGCCTCGCCTTTATCCCTCTATTGCTGGTCGATCGGCTGGGCTATAGCCAGGAGAATGCCGGAGCGCTCTTTGCCTTCATCTATTCGGCGGGCCTTTGGGTGAGTCCGCTGGCCGGGTATCTCGCCGATCGTTTCGGCAGGGTTCCTCTCATGATCGCAGTGAGCGTGGGCTCGGCCCCCGTCATTTTTTTGCTGAATCATGCCTCTTCGTTTTGGGCAATGGTGACGCTTCTCATCCTCCTCGGGGTCGTGATTTATGTGCGGATGCCCGTTTCGGAGGCCTACATCCTCCGTCAGGCCTCGGAGCGGAATCGCTCCCTGATCCTGGGCATCTACAATTTCGGCAGTATGGAGGGCGGGGGACTCTTAACCCCCCTGATGGGCTACCTGATCGATCGAATCGGGTTCGACGGGAGCTATACGGTGGCCGGAATCTTCATCCTGGTCGTGACGCTGGTGTGCGGTTTATTCCTCAAGGGGAGCGAGGATTGAAAAACCAGGCCCTTCAGGAATCTCTTTCCCCTCAAAGAAGGCTTCGATCACCCGGGCGCAGAGACGGGCGCCTCGGGAATCCACAGCCGGCGGGCGTCCTCGGGAGAGGACCTCGGCCAGTGCAGACTCCCAATTCAGGTGGAAATAATCCTCCGGTGAGAGCCGGTAACCGAAATTCGAGTCCAGAATCTCTTTCTCCATGATCGGTGATTCGGCAAAATCGGCCCGGGGGAGGAAAATCAAGGGCGTCCCGTTGATCATACATTCGGCCACGGTTCCATAGCCGATTTTGCTCACCATGACTTCGGATGAGGCGATCAGATCCGGATAAGAGATTCCTCCCCGGCGAAAGAGATGGTAATTCCCGGGTTCCCCCGGTAGGGGATAGAGGCCGATGAATTCCCAGTCCGAGAACTTTTCAAGATTCTTCCAAGGGATCCGGTCCATCCCGAAATTGCCCGTGTAGATGAGCCCAAGGGATTTCCCCGGATCGAGGCCGTATTCCTCAACGACCAGGGTCCTCACATTTTTTCCCTTTCGGCCCACCAGGGGCATTTTCATTTTTCGATGGAAATAGGGCATTTCCAAGGCCGGATGAAGGGAAAGCAGGAGATCGGCCATGGCGTATTGTTCCCGCATCTTTTCCAGATCGGATCGAAAGGCCGGATATTCCTCGACGAAGGGTCCATAGATGTCATACCAGGTAAAATTGCTCACGGCGATGGAGGGAAGCGCCGCGCGGCGGGCGACCTCCAGGGCAAAAGGAGGAATGTCGGCCACGGTCCCATCGATATGATTCCGGCGAATCCAATCCACCTCGGATTCGATCCGAAGGGCATTCTGCTCGGCCAAGGCGCGATATTTCTGGAGCGTCTGAAGCTTCTCCAGGGTGACCCCGTCGCGCTGGACGCATCCGCAGTCGAAGGCTTCGGGGAAAAAGGCGAAGGGCCTCGTCAATTCTTCGCGGAAGATGGACTCGGGGAGCGTCGTCCGGAAGATGAGCTCCACGCGGGGAGAAAATTCCTTCGCAATGGCCCAGGCGCGACAGGCATGACCGAAACCATGGGGTGTAAGATAGTAAAGGATCTTCAACGCTACCCTCCACAATCAGGTCCTCGAGGGGTTCTCTCTCCTCCCAATTTTCGCTTAGGCATCCCTCGATGTTCCATACGATCCGGTCCATCGGCGGCCATCCTCGAGTTGAGCCGTAAAGGGCGCGCCGATCGTGCCGGAGATGCTCCTTCGATTCTCAGTTCCTCGGCTCGGATCTCCCCGGATGGATTCTCCGGCCCGCATTTGCCTTTCTCCGTTTCATTCGCCTCAGGGTCAGAGGATCAAAAAGGCCAGGTTGGAGATAGGCCCGATAGCTGGGGCAATTCCGAAGGCGTGGGCAGCCCTGGGTGCAAACCCGGGGGGAGAGCATGGGGTGGTTTTTCCTGCGGTGGCAGACGACGAAAAGGGTCTCTTCTTCGATGGGCAAAGGCTTTCGCTTCATAGGCAATCCGGGGGACAAAGGCATTGAAATTCAATGGATCCGGAGGAATCGCCCAAGCACTTCAAACATCTCTTCTTGGGCACAGATGCCTCCGTGAATCTCGGGGAGAGATTTCAGTTCGGATAGTTTCTCGGGGATGGGCTCTCCAGTCAGGCGGGCCACTTCCTCCAAGAGCGCAAATTCATCCCTTCCGTCATCGGGCAAACGCCCCAGGGCTTCCAGCACGGCTCGGTTGAATTTAAAAGGGCTGGCCGTTGCGGTCAGGAGGGCCGGAGACCCATCTCCGGTCTCTTCTCGATAGGTTTGAAGCACATGGTATCCCACAGCCGTGTGCGGATCGAGCAGATAGCCCTCTTCCGTGAAGACCTGCTGGATCGCCTGGCGGGTGTCCCGCCCGTCTGCAAAGTGACCGTAGAAAAGCGATTGGAGCTGGGCCCAGCCTTCCGGCGGAAGCTGATACCTTCCATGCCCGTTGAGCTGGTTCATCCATTCCCGCACCCGGCCGGCGTCGCGGCCGGAAAGCTCGAAGAGCAGCCGCTCCAGATTGGAGGAGATCAGAATGTCCATCGAAGGGGATTCGGTTTTGAAAAATTCCCGGCGGCGGTCATAAATTCCCGTCCGGATAAAATCCGCAAGGACCTTGTTGCGATTGGAGGCGCAGATCAATCGTCGAACGGGAAGGCCGCACCGATGGGCATAATAGGCGGCCAGGATGTTACCGAAATTCCCCGTGGGGACGCAGATCAGGATCGGATCGCCCCGTCGGAGGATGCCGCTTTGGACCATGCCTTCGTAAGCGCTGAAATAATAGGCGATCTGGGGAACGAGGCGGCCCCAGTTGATGGAATTGGCCGAGGAGAGTCGAAATCCGGACTGGGCCAACTGGCGGTTCCTATCGGGGTCCGAAAAGATTTTCTTGACCCCGGTTTGGGCGTCATCGAAATTCCCCCGGACGGCACAGACCCCCACATTTTTCCCCCGCTGGGTCACCATCTGGAGGCGTTGCATTTCGCTTACCCCTTCATGGGGATAAAAAACGAAGATCCGGACCCCCTCCACATCGGCGAACCCCTCCAGGGCGGCCTTCCCCGTATCGCCCGAAGTGGCCACGAGGATGACCACTTCGTACCCCTCCCCTTCGGCGCGAAGCGCCTGGGCCAGAAGATGCGGCATGATCTGCAAGGCCATGTCCTTGAAGGCCAGGGTGGGTCCGTGCCAGAGCTCCAAAACGGAAAGGTTCCCTTTCAAACATTTCACCGGGGCAATCTGGGGATGATCGAAGTGATCGCCGTACGCGGCCTCACAGGCCGCGGTGATGTCGCGCTCTCCGTAATCGGAGAGGAAGGCCCCCAGAATCCGAGCGGCTCGTTGAGGGTAAGCGCCCCCGGGAATCCCGGCGAAAAGATTCGGGCCCAGCGAGGGGAAGAAGGATGGGACATAGAGCCCGCCATCTCGGGCCATGCCCTGCAGGATCGCTTTTTTCGATGGGATCGGAGAATCCCCTCCACGGGTGCTGATGTATTCCATCGCGATTTATGTTACCATAACCGCCGGGCTCCCTCAATCGGAGAAAAGCCTTCGGGCCCGAGGATCGAAGGGTCGAGCCATTCCAACATCCCCAATGAATCGAGGAGGCAGGACCGATGAAAATTGTGGAGATTCAAAGCTATGTTCTGGAAAGTCCTTTGAACCCGGGAGAGTATTTTACCTGGGCTCAGGCGAAGGTGACCCGACGGGTCGCGGCCTTGGTCGAGATCTTTACCGATGAGGGAATCTCCGGCATCGGCGAAGCCTTCGGATTTTCCCCCATGGCCGTGAAGGCCTGCGTGGATCACACCTTCCGGCCGCTTTTGATTCAGGAAAATCCGATGGACACCAACCGGTTGTGGGATAAACTCTATACGGCCAGCCGGATGGAAGGGCAAAAGGGGGTTCCCCTCCAGGCACTCAGCGCGATAGACATTGCGCTGTGGGACATCAAAGGGAAATTTTTCCGCACTCCTGTGGCCACGCTTTTGGGAGGCCGGTATCGCGATTGGGTGGAAACCTATCCGACGGGTCTTTACCGGAAAGATGTCAAGGATCAAACCGCGGCTTTGGTGGAGGAGGCCAAAGGATATTTGCGGCAAGGCTATCGGGCGATGAAACTAAAAATCGGCTTTGGAATCGAGGATGACTTGGAGAAGATCTGTGCCATCCGGGAAGCCATCGGCCCCCAAACCCGGCTGATGCTGGATGCCAATTGCGCCTACAATGCTTCAGAGGCCATCTGGCTGGGGCAGCGGGCGGAGAAATACGATATCTTCTGGCTCGAAGAGCCGATTCCCCCGGAGGACTTTCAGGGACACCTGGAGATCAAAGAGAAGGTGAAGATCATGCTCGCCGCCGGGGAGAGCGAATTCACCCGCTATGGGTTTCGGGATCTCATCGCCAAACGGGCGGTGGACATCATTCAACCTGACCTTTGCAGCGTCGGCGGATTCTCCGAGATGCTCAAGATCATCGCCCTGGCGACGGCCTGGAATCTTCGTTGCATCCCCCATGTGTGGGGCACGGCGATCGGTTTGGCCGCCAACCTGCAGCTTCAAGCGGCGATGCCCCACTTCCCCACTTCCCTTATGCCGGAACAATCGCTGATGGAATATGACCGCACCCCCAATCCCCTGAGGGAAGAGCTTGTGGAGGAGAAATTCGAAATGGAAGGGACCCGGATGAAAATCCCCTCCCGGCCCGGTTTGGGCATAACCTTGAACCGAAAGGCCCTCGAAAAATACCGGGTGGCCTAAGAAAATGTATCGCTTGCCACCCCCACCTCCGCTCGACCAGCTCGATTGGGCCCCCTTTCCATCGGAGAGGGGAAGCCCCATTTCGGATCGGGATAGAAGCCTTCTCTTGGGCAGCGAGGCCCATCCGGCCGATCCTTCCTTCGCTCGCCGTCCGCCCTTGCGGGCCAGATCGAACGCCGAGCGAAAACCTGGAGATGTGGCAGGAAGTTGATCGGCCTTGACAATTTTTCTCATCCCTGGCCAAATCATCAGCGGCAGGTCCCTAAGAATCGACCGGTGCGGCGCTCTGACCGAAAGAAGGAGGATCAGAAGAAAGAATGCCAACGGCTTTTACCCATGCAGTGCCCGCCCTGGCCTTGGGAAAGGTTTTTCTGCCCCCCCAAACGCCCCGGATGGTTTTCTTGACAGGGGTGGCCCTTGCCGTCTTACCCGATCTCGATATTCTAGGCATTGGCCTGAATATCAACGGCGATCGTATATTCAGCCACCGGGGAATTTCCCATTCGATATTTTTTGCTTTGGCCGTAAGCCTACTGGCCTATGCTTTCATCCGAAGGATCTTCCCCGAAACTCGGTCCCCAAAGGTTTGGCTTTATTTATTCCTATCCGCCGCCTCCCACGGGGCGCTGGACGCCCTGACCAACGGGGGTTGGGGGGTGGCCGTTTTCGCTCCCTGGGACGGGAGCCGATACTTTTTCCCCTTTCAACCCATTCTCGTTTCCCCGCTTTCTTTGGAGGGAATCCTTTCGGACTACGGGAAATCGGTCCTTTGGAATGAATTCCAGTGGGTCTGGGTTCCGTCCATGTGGCTATCCATGATCGGCTATTTCCGGCAGTTTCGAATCCTGAACGGGCCAGCCAAGCGTAGCTTCTCTCCCCATGGGGGCTCGAACCTTTCGATCACCCCTTCCTGATCACCTGGCCGACGATCTGGAGGGTCCGGCTTAGAATCGAAGGCCAATCCGCAGCGATCCGTAGGGTCCATTCCCCACGTTGACCCGATTTGGATCGCGGTTTTCATATTTTTCCGATTCGAAGTAGAAGCGGTCAAAGGCGAAGCCCCCGGATGCATCCATCGTCAACCTGCCGAGGCTCCATTGCAGGCCGACGAAGAGTCGTTTTTCGTAGTAGAAGAGGCGGTCATTGCGATCGGACCGATCCGCTCGGAAGTACCGCTCGTTGCGCCAGGCAAAGCCCCCATACCCCCGAAAGGACTTCCCGAAGCGGTAAGAAAGGCGCGCCTGAACATTGCGAACGGCAAGGTAACTGAGATCGATGGAAAGATCCTCCGCCGGCCGGAGCTGGGCGGAGAGAAAGGGAATTCCAATGATGAGCCGATAGGCCTCCGAAGGTTCGTAGCTGTAACCCACCCCCGGGATGGGAACGTGAGGCCAGAATTCTCGGTTGTTGGCATAATTGAGAAAGAGGAGCCAGGCATTCCGTCCCTCGTGGGGGATCCGGGCAAAGAGATTGGCGTTGATCGTGAGTTCGTCATCGCTGGCAAAAGGCTGGTCGCTGGCGGATCCCACCGTCAGAAAGGCTCCTCCGATCCAGTCATTCTGGAACTTGTGCCGGTAGAGGGCTCCCCCGTGGATATCCCAGAGTTCCGACGGAAATGAATCCCTTGAATCGGGCAGGAGGGCATCGGTCCGGACCTTGGAGTAGCGGAGGTTGCCCGTGAGGACCCATTCATGATTCGAACCCTGAGTGATGGGGTGCGAGAGGGAGAGCCCGTGTTGATTCAAGGCCAGATCTTTTCCCTGGCCGGCCACATCCTGGCCGGGGTATCCCGTGTATGAATAGCTCAAGCGGGTCTGGGATTTTCCCATCTCCGGGCGAAGTGCCCCGAAAAAGTCATCCTGAGCCGGGGCGCCCCGGGGCTTCGCGAAAAGAAGGCAGAGAAAAAAGAGGGCCAGGAAAAATCGACGGGGATTGAAAGGTTGAAAGATCGTTAAGCGGTGCAATTCGGGAAGTGTCATTGTTCCCCTTTCTTTGGCAGACGGATGGTTCTGAAGGCAGGGCTGCCATTCCGATATGACCCAAAATACGCGACTATGCTATCATACAGGATAATCCCCGAGCATGGCTTTCGTCATGGCCGGGCCGGCTGCCCTTCAAATATCCTGAAACCCGAGGGGTTGATATTTCAGCAGATTTCGAGACCTGGATTCGCCGATGCCCGATACTTCGAAAAAACTGATCCTGGTCGCCGCCTTGATCCTCGCCATGGTAACCGTCGGGACCGGCGGCTACATGATCCTCGAGGGATGGAACTTCCTCGACGCCCTTTACATGACCGTTACGACCCTGACGACCGTAGGGTACCGGGAAGTCCATGAATTATCCACGAAAGGGATCGTTTTCACCATCATCCTGATCGTGGCCGGCGTGGGAACGGTGCTTTACGCCTTGAGCGCCGTGGCCGTGATTTTCCTCGAGGGCGCCCTTCAGGGAATCTTTGGGAGGAGGAAATTGGAAAAGAAGATTCAGGCACTGAAAAACCATTATATCGTTTGCGGCTACGGCCGGATGGGCCGGATCATAGGCCGGGAGCTTCGAGCCGAGGGTGTTCCTTTCGTGGCGATCGAGAAAAGCCCCCAGATCTCCCCCGAAGAAGGTGTCCTGATCCTGCAGGGGGATGCCACCCAGGATGCGGTGTTGAAGGAGGCCGGAATCGAGCGCGCCAAGGGATTGATCGCCGTTCTCTCGAGCGATGCCGAGAATCTCTTCGTGGTTCTGAGCGCCCGGGAGCTCAATCCCCAGCTGCTCATTGTGGCGCGGGCCCTGGAAGAGGATGCCGAAAAAAAGCTTCTGCGCGCCGGTGCCACCAAGGTGATCTCGCCTTACCACATCGGAGGTCTGCGGATGGCCCACACGGTGCTGAAGCCGACGCTGGTGGACTTCATTGAGTTCGCCACGAAGAGCGGCAACATCGAGCTTCAGATGCAGGAAATTCCCGTTCTGGATGGCTCCCGTTTGGATGGCCTGACCCTGCAGGAATGCGGAATCGGAGAAGATCTCGGGGTTGTCGTCATCGCGGTGAAGCAAAAGATCGGCGAGATCCGTTTCAACCCCACCTTTGGCAGCACGCTGAAAGGGGGGGATACGCTGATTGTTTTGGGGGAGGGAGCGAAGCTGAAGGCCTTCGAAGAATTGGCCAGGGGAAAGAAGCCTTAAGATTCTTGGAGAGATCGTAATCCGCTTTTGCCCTGCGAGGTTCAATTTGAAACCATCACCCGGCGGGAAGGGTTTCGAAGATGCCGCCATAGGGAAACGGCCGAACCCAGAGGCAGGGTCGAAACATCTCGCCGGGAAG
>Ga0272448_1003875_pt1 | contig 17451 bp, 15 predicted proteins | sample YNPCB0191_FD_202220 | JGI IMG/M metagenome (GOLD analysis project Ga0272448, IMG submission 202220) | Hot spring sediment microbial communities from Yellowstone National Park, WY, United States - YNP-CB-019-1 | ecosystem: Environmental > Aquatic > Thermal springs > Hot (42-90C) > Sediment... | reverse complement strand
CGACAACGACACACCAATCAATACGAGAAACCCAATCCCCAACCCCAAACAACCAACCCAAACAGACTTACAAAACCATCTAACAACGACTAAAAAACTGTCTCCCCGAAGGGGTCCACCTCATTCATCCGGAGCACGACGACGACGAACACCCTGACGGGAAGAAACTCCTCCAGAACTTTTTCACGATCGCGGGGCGAGCCAGCGCGCGCTTGCTAAGCGGGGCGGCTGCGGCCATAATGGGCGGCAATGAGCATCAGCGTTGAGGAATCGTATCGTCTTTGCGGCGCACTGGCACGCAAGGCGCATACGAACTTTTACGTGTCGTTCCTCGCCATGCCGAACGCCAAGCGCGAAGCGATGTGCGTGGTGTATGCGTTCATGCGGCACAGCGACGACATTGCGGATGATGCCCACAGTTTGGAAGCGGCCCGCGCGGCACTGCGCGGCTGGCGCGAGAGTGTCGTGGCGGCGTTGGAGGGCAGGGAAACCGACGAGCCGATTCTGCCCGCGTTGGTGGATGTCGTGAGGCGCTACGGAATTGAACCGCGCTATCTGTTCGAGTTGCTTGACGGCGTCGAGATGGACCTCAGCGAAAACCGTTTTGCGACGTTCGAGGAACTGTACCAGTACTGTTATCGCGTGGCTTCCTGCGTCGGGCTGGTGGTGATGCCCATCTTTGGTTACACGGACAAGGCGGCACTCGCGCTGGCGGAAGCGTGCGGGATTGCGTTTCAGTTGACGAACATCCTGCGAGACGTGAAAGAAGATGCCGCAAGAGGCAGGATTTACCTGCCCGCTGAAGATATGCGGCGATTCGGCGTCGAAGAACAGGACATCATGGCGAGCCGCCACACGCCGCAATTTGCCGAACTGATGCGTTTTGAGGTTGCGCGAGCGCGTGGCTATTACGCGAAGGCCGCGCCGTTGTTGGAGATGATCAGCGCGGACAGTCGCGGGACGCTGGCGGTGATGATGGGGGTGTATGGCCGGCTGCTGGACAAGATCGAGGCGCGCCCGTTCCGTGTTCTGGAAGGCCGAGTGCGATTGACCGGCTGGGAGAAACTGCGGACCATGATCAAAAACTGGAGGAAGTGATCACGATGAATGTGATGTTGCTGGCGGCATTTTTGTTCCTGAAAACCGGCGAGAAGTTCGCCACGCAGGAGATGGCCGGGGAAACGGTCGGAGGGTTTACCGCGTGCGTGGCCAAGACGATGGGCGGAGTCTGTTTTGAGCCGTGCGTGCTCAACGAACCGGCGAAAGCGGTGGAACTATGCACCACGAAAAAACCGCCAGTGGGAATTGTGACGCCCGGCTTTTATCTGGCGTACCAGAAGGCGCTCCAGATGGAACCGATCGCCGAAGTGCGCCGCCAACAGGTCCCCGCCGAACGATACGTGATCGCGGTCAAAAAGTCGGCGGCCGACGGACTGGACGCGGTGCGCGGAAAGGTGGTGGCCACCACCCTGGCCGCCGAGGAACGCTACATCCTGGGAGTGATTCTGCAGGACAAGGTCGCCGAAATGCGCCTGAAACCGGTCAACGACATCGAAGGGGCCTTGTTTGATCTGGTCGAAGGCGCCAAAGAAGCCGCCGACGCGGTGTTGCTGGAGGAAGCCGCCTGGCAAATCCTGTCAAAGGATGAAGAGCTTGGCCCGAAACTGAAGACCGCCTATCGCTCCGAAGAACTGCCCGGCCCGCTCGTCGTGGCTTTTTGCCCCAATGTCGGCAAGCTCGACCTCGCCAAGCTGAAAACCACTCTGACCACGCTCCACAAATCCGAGGAGGGACGGCAGACCCTGAGCGAGGTTCGCGTGGAAGCCTTCGAGGAAGTGAACACCGCTCGTTTGAAAAAGTGCATGGAATTGTTTCTCGGAAAATGCAAATGAAAGCGCCGTGGTTTTTTGTGGCGTTGGCGTTGTGCGGGTGCAAGAGCCTGTCTTCCATCCGCTGCCCCGAAACGCGGCCCGGTAATCGCGGCTACATCGTCGGCGGTCCGCGCGTCAGCCCCGTCGAGCCGGTTGTGCCAGCGCCGAAGGATTTCGATGCCCTGATCCGAGCGGCGCAAGCGGCCGCCGCCACCGCCGAGAACGATCCGCAACCGGCCAAGCGCATCGAAGCCGCCAAGCGCGGGATTCTCGCTGCGCATCAGGCGCGGGAATTGCAGCCGGAACGGGTCGAAGGCCACTACTGGTACGCGCTCAACGTCGGTCTTCTGGCCGATGCCGACCGCGCCTACGGACTCAACGCGGTGACGGAAATGGAGGCTGCGTTGAAACGCGCGGCGGAACTGGATGAGCGATACGATTATGCCGGGCCGCTGCGTGTGCTCGGCATCCTTCTGTTGCGCACACCGGCGCCGCCGGTCAGCATTGGCAGCCCGCGCAAAGGGCTGCGTTTGTTGCAGCGGGCGGTCGAACTGTTCCCCGATTATCCTGAAAACTATCTGTATCTCGGCGAGGCGTTGCGCGAAACGGGCCGCACCGGGGAAGCGAAATCGGTCTGGCAAAAAGGACGAGCGTTGCCCGCGCCCGCCGACCGACAAGCGGAGGCAACACGATGGCAACAGGAATTCGACCGGCTTCTGAAGAGCGTCAGCAACCCGTGTTGAAGGCGCGCGTCCGGCGACGACGAAACGGATGGTGGATACTCCTCGGCGTGGCCGCGGCGGCAACGGTGCTGGCGGTGTTCGCCTTCTGGCCGCTGTTGCGCTGGCGCAAGGCCAAACACGATGTCGGTGTGCTTTCGCTGGCGCTTTCCGCAGGGCAGTTGGGCGGAGATCGCGGCCATCTTGCGCGGCCAGAACGTCGGCGGCCAGAACCCGAAACAGCTCGATTACATCGTCGCCCGCATCCACGGGATGAACGCCGCGGGCGAATTCATTGATCCGTGGGGCACACCGTACCGCATCAGCACGGAGAGCGGCGTTCGCGTCTATTCCTGCGGCCCCAACCGCGCCGACGAGAAAGGCGGGGGCGACGACATCGCCAGTTGGAAGTAGGCTTGCCTCTGCCGCTGGCTCGTGCGATAGAATCCGACTTATGAGCCATTTCGACATCAAACAGATCGTGGCACAACGGCTCGGCGAAAACTACGAGCTGCACGAGAAATACATCAACTCGACCTTGGTGAAGGTCTTTCGCACCATCAAGTTCGACCGGGTCTATGCCAAAGCCAAGGGCTGTTATCTGTGGGACAAAGAGGGCAACCGCTACCTCGATTTGTTGAGCGGCTTCGGCGTGTTCGGCGCAGGACGGAACCACCCGCTGGTCGCGCAGGTCATCCGCGACGTGCTCGAGCTCGACCTGCCGAACATGGTTCAGATGGATTGCGCGTTCCTCGCCGGCATCTTCGCCGAGGCGCTGCTGAAACGTTGCCCTCCGCACCTCAACGCCGTCTTCTTCTGCAACTCCGGCACCGAGGCGGTGGAAGCGGCGCTGAAATTTGCCCGCGCCGCCACCGGACGCAGCCGGCTCGCCTACCTCGATCACGGCTGGCATGGTCTGACGCTCGGCGCGCTCAGCATCATGGGCAACGACGAATTCCGCGAAGGGTTCGGCGAACTGTTGCCCGGCCAGCGCATCCCGTACGGGGACCTCGACGCCGCGGAAGAGGCGCTGTCCAAAAACGACGTTGCCTGCCTGGCCGTCGAGTGCATTCAGGGCAAGGGTGTGCGATTGCCGCCGCCGGGCTATCTGGAGGGTTTGCAGCAAATCTGTCGCAAACACGGGACGCTGTTGTTTTGCGACGAAGTCCAGGCCGGACTGGGTCGGACCGGCAAAATGTTCTCCTTCCAACACTGGAATCTCGAACCCGACATCATCACCGTCAGCAAAGCCCTCAGCGGCGGTTATGTTCCTGTGGGCGCGATGATCACGCGGCGCGCCATCTACCAGAAAGTGTTCCACCGCATGGATCGCTGCTGGGTGCATTCCACCACCTTCGGTCGCAACAATCTCGCCATGGCCTGCGGGTTAGCGTCGCTGCACATTTTGGAGGCCGAAAACCTCATCGAACGCTCCGCCACACAGGGCCAGAAAATCATGGACGCCGTCAACGCGCTCAGGGCCAAACACGAAGTCCTCAAGGAAGCCCGCGGCAAAGGTTGCATGATCGGCATCGAGTTCCACGAGCCGAAAAGCCTCGGCCTCAAACTCGCCTGGAAAGCGGTCCATGCCGCCCACGACGGATTGTTCGCGCAGATGGTGGTGATGCCGTTGCTAGACAAACATCACATCCTCACGCAGGTCAGCGGCAGCCACGGCGACATCATCCGCATCCTCCCGCCGTTCATCATCAGCGACGAGGACATCGCGTATTTCGTCAACGCGCTGGACAGCGTGCTGGCCGAGAGCCACAATGTCACCGGACCGATGTGGGAGCTGGGCAAAAACTTGGTCAAGGCGGCCCTCGCCAACAAGACACCCGCCACGGAGCGCTTGGGCAAAGAGCAATGACGCTGCCCGACCTTGCCGGCGTGATCTTCGACATGGACGGCGTGCTCTGCGACAGCGAAGAACTCACGGCGGAAGCGGGCTGCCGGATGTTTGCGGAGACCTACGGGGTGCGCGTGGAGCCGAGCGAGTTCGAACCGTTCGTCGGCACCGGTGAAGACCGCTACATCGGAGGCGTGGCCGAAAAACGCGGTATCCGATTGACGATGCCGCGCGACAAGGTGCGGATGTACACCATTTACAGCGAGATCGCGCACGGCAAGCTCGCGCCGCTGCCCGGCGCGGTGGACTTCATCGCGGCCTGCCGCCAACGCGGTCTGAAACTGGCCGTGGCCAGCAGCGCCGACTGGATGAAAGTCGAAATCAATCTGCGCGAGATCGGACTGCCGGCCTCCACCTTCGATGCGGTGCTCACCGGCAGCGATGTCATCCACAAGAAACCGCACCCGGAAATTTTCCTCAAAGCCGCCGACCGGCTCGGATTGCCCCCTTCACGGTGCGTGGTCGTCGAAGACGCTCCCAGCGGGGTGAAAGCTGCAAAAACGGCGGGTTGTTATTGTCTGGCGCTGACCACCAGTTTCGAGGAGGCGACGCTGCGCGCCGCCGGCGCCGACTGGATTGCGCCGGACCTAGCAGCTGTGCGACCCGAGTTTGGCGCGGGCTAACGCCCGCCTCGTCGGCATTTTATTGATTGGCCAGGCGGGAACAATGGAGTAAGCTGTGTCGCCAACGGGCACTGATATGACACCCAAGACCTTAGTGATCATTCCGACGTACAACGAGAAAGAAAACATCCGCAACATCGTGACGGCGGTGCTGGAACAAGGCCCGAACATCGAAGTGTTGGTGGTGGATGACGCTTCGCCGGATGGCACCGGCGAGATCGTGAGAGAAATGGCCGCCGCCCACCCGCGCGTTCATCTGCTGGCGCGCACGGGCAAACAGGGATTGGGCACCGCTTACATCGCCGGATTCAAATGGGGACTGGCGCGCGGATTCGATTGTCTGATGGAGATGGACGCGGATTTCTCTCACGATCCAAAGGAGATTCCCAACTTTCTGAAGGCCATCGAAACGAACGATCTGGTGCTCGGCTCCCGCTACAAGGACGGCGTGCGCGTGGTGAACTGGCCGTTGCGACGGTTGGTTCTGAGCAAGGGCGCGTCCTATTATGTGCGGCTGATCACGGGTTTGCCAGTGGCGGACCCGACCGGCGGTTTCAAGTGTTTTCGCCGCCGTGTGCTGGAGTCGCTGGACCTCGACTCGGTGCGCAGCAACGGCTACGCCTTCCAGATTGAAATGACCTACAGAACCTGGATGAAAGGATTTCGCATCGCAGAAATCCCGATCACGTTCACCGACCGGTTTGCAGGTCGCTCGAAAATGTCCGGACGCATCGTGCGCGAGGCCTTGTGGATGGTCTGGGCGCTCGCGCTCAGCAACCGTTTTCGACGGAGGCCGCGACGGCTGACAGGTGATTGATGAAAATGCTGCCCGCACCAGACGGCGGTTGGGAAATTCCCGACGGCCGGGCGCCGCGCAGTTTCTGGCACGCATTGGACTGGTGGGCGGCGGGCGCGACCTGCGGCGGCGTGTTTCTGGTCTATCTGGTCACGCTGGCGCCGAGTGTGACGCTGGAGGATGCGGGCGAATTGGCGACAGCCGCGTGGACTTGGGGCGTGCCGCATCCGCCGGGCTACCCGGTCTGGACCTTGATCGCGGCCTTGTGGACGCGGCTGTTCCCCATCAGCAATGTCGCTTGGCGACTGAACCTGTTGTCGGCGGTCTGCGGCGCGCTGGCCGCTGGGTTGATGGTGCTGCTGGTTTCGCGCAGCGCGCGGGTGTTGACGGTGCGCTTGATCCCGCGCGAGGAATCGTTTCAACAACGGCTCGCCCTGCGCGCTTCCGTGCTCGGCGGAATCGTGTCGGCCTGTCTGCTGGCATTCAGTCCGACCCTGTGGTCGCAAGCGGTCATCGCGGAAGTGTACACGATGAACGTCTGCGTGTTCCTTGCGATTCTGGTCGGATTGTATCGCTGGAGCTTTGAACCGCAGCTTCGCTGGCGTTTGTATCTGGCGGCGTTTTTGTGGGGGCTGGGACTGGGCGTGCATCAAACGCTGCTGCTCGGCGCGTTTGCCTTTGCGTTTTTTGTCTGGCTGGTGGACCGCGAGTTGGGACGGGATTTGCTGGCGCTGTTTTTCTGTGGCGTGGTGTTGGTGGTCGGTTGGATGGCCCTGACGCCGGGCAGCCCGCTGCGACAGGGCGTGTTCAGCGCGACGGTGCTGGGTGGATTGGCGCTGGGAGCAGCGGTGTGGCTGTTCTTTTTGTGTCGCTCCCAAACGCTGCTGCGGCATTGGCGGGTGGTGTTGGGAATCGTTGCCGCTGTGGGGGGCGGTTTCGCGTTTCACCTGTATTTGCCGCTGGCCTCGGCAGGCAATCCGCCGATGAACTGGGGTTACACGCACACATGGCCGGGGTTTGTGCAGCATTTGTTGCGCGCTCAATACGCCGCCATCGAGACCGAACGAACGTTGCTGCAGTTGTGGGCGCAGTTGAACGTGGTGCTCTACGACGTGCAGGCGGAGTTCAACATCGTGTTCGCCGTGCTCGGCTTGGCGGTGTGGTTTTTCTTCCGCGAGTTGAACCGCTTCGGCCGCGACTGGCTGTGGTTCCTGCTGGTGACGTTTCTGAGTTTTGCGCTTGGATTCGTGTTCCTGGCCAACCCGCCTTACGAGAGGCTGTGGACGTTCACAAATCGGGTGTTCTTTCTGCCCGTCCACACCGTTTATGCGATCCTGATCGGCTACTCGGTCGTGTTGCTGCTGGTGTTCATGCTGCGTCGTCGCGTGGACTGGCAACCGCTGGCGGAACTCTGGCTGCTGACGGCGCTGGCTCTGCCCGCCGTGGCACTGTGGCGGCACGCCGCCGACAGCAGTCAACGCCATCATCACTTCCACTACGGTTACGGTTATCTTCTATTCAAGCCCGGCGGCGATTATCCCGAAATGGAGCGCAACGCCGTGTTGTTGGGCGGCAGCGACGCCGGCCGGTTTCTGGCCACCTACCTGCTTTTTGTCGAAAGCCAGATGCCGCCGATGTTCAAGACTCATCTGCCGCAATACCCCGAAAGCGTCTCGTTTGATCGCCGGGACGTCTATTTGATTTCTCAAAACATGTTGGCGCAACCGTCCTATCTGCGATCCCTGCGCGATCAATACGGACCGCAGCGTCGTCCGACCCGCCGCCCCTGCTGGTATCCGCCGCAGCCGCTCTGGTTGCCGTCCGACACCGACTGGCATGAGTGTCTTCAGCGCGCCCTCACCCAGCTCGGTCGCTCCCCGCGCGAGATCGAATCGGGCGGCGGGAAACTACGCATCCGCGACCCGGTCATCCTCCGCGCTCTCAACGGCGCGCTCAGCCAGAAAATCTTCGAGCAAAACTCCCCTCGTCATCCTTTCTACGTCGAGGAAGGAGAGCCATTGCCGTGGATGTATCCGTATCTGGAACCCTACGGCCCGATCCTGCGGCTCCACTCCCAACCGCTTGCCGTGCTCGACCCGTTCCTCACAGGACGAGACCGGCGATACTGGGAGCGGTTGACAGCGCGATTGATGGCCGACTCCCGATTCCAACATGATGCCGTGGCGCAGGCGGTGTACTCGAAAGCGCGCGCGGCCATCGCCGGCCTGTATGCCTACCACCGGCTAAACCACGAGGCCGAACACGCCTACCGTCAGGCGCTGGAGTTGTCGCCCGACAACACGGAAGCGGCGATCAGCCTTGCCCGGTTGTTGCTCGCACAGGAGCGGTTCACCGAAGCGTTGCAACTGCTTTCCAGCGCGCTCGCACGCGACAGCTACAACGTCAGCCTCCTCGAAGCCGTGGCGCACGCCAAAGACATGCAACGAATCGCCTCGCTCATTCGCGAACTGACAACGCAACGCGCCGCGCGACGCAACGATATTCCCCTGGCCATGCAACTGCTGGCTGCCTACGCCCGCCGCCAGTCCGTGGACGAAATGGACAATCTGGTCAGCGAACTGTTGCCGTTGCGTGCGCTCACACCGGCTGATCTCGCGCAGATCGCGGAGCTGTATCGCCAAATCCAACGTCTCGACCGCGCCACGCAACTGCTCCAATACTGCGTCCAACGATTCCCCCAAAACAGCCTTCTTTGGTATGAACTGGCGGCGACCCTCGCCCTGCGCGGGAACTGTGCCGACTGTTTGACGGCGTTGACTCGCGCTCTGGCGCTCGACCCGCCACCGGGCCGCTTCCGGCAGCTTGCGCGGCTAGACCCGCGATTCCAACGCTGCCGCGAGAACCCGTTGCTCCAAAAAACGCTCGGCGCACTCTGACCCGACCGGCCGCCCTGCTGCGATCGCGCCTCCAACTCGCCCTCACAGGACGACGGACTTCAGCCCTGCCCCAAATTCCTCCGCACAATCTTGATGTTGGGATGATCCGCAGGCAAGAATTGTGTGAAGATGTTGAGCGCCCGCTCAAAGCACGTGCGCGCGTCGGCAAGCTCCGCGCGGGCTTGCAGGTACAGCCCCAGTTGATTCAAGAACCGCGCCGTCGCCTTGGGCGCCATCCCCAGCCGTTCCGCCTCCTCCGTCACCGCGCGCGCGTGCGCCGCCAGTCGCGCACACGTCGCCCACGATGCTGGATTCGTCGTGATGTCGCCAGGAAACGCATCGTTGACGGCGTGGAGTGCGGCGCGCGCGAAGGTTTTGCGTTCGTCGTCGTTCAAACGGTCGCGCACAATCATCTGCACCAGGCGGTGCATCGCCAGTGTCTCCGGGGTTGCCTGAATCAGGGAGTAGCGGCGGAGGGGGATGACTGCCTGGTCTAGGGCGTAGTGCGTAGTGCGTAGTGCGTCCTTCGCCGCGTGTTCAATGCCCCGCAGGACAACCTCGCGCGGAATCGGCTCGGGTGCGAAAAAGGCGAGGAGGTTCAGGAGCGTGACACTGGCGGGGGATTGCGCCGCGACCGCTTGAAACGAAATGTCCCACGTCGTCGCGACGGTGGCGGGGTAATCGGTGGCGGGCGGATGTTGCAAGAGTTCGCGATGATGCGCGCGCCAGCAGAAATTCGATTGCCTTGTCGCGCGGCAGGGTGCGCACCTCGAGCGGATGCGCGAGCGCGCCCCAGTTGGGATTGCGCGAGGTGATGAGGACGCTGCCGCGTCCCTGCGGCAGAAACGGGCGCAGGTCGCGCGGCTCTTCGGCGTTGTCAAAAATGATGAGCCAGCGATCGCGCTGCCGCAGATGCTCTAGCACCGCTTGCACCACGACGCGCTGGTCGCGTTCGTCGCGTTGCGGCAGTTGCAGCGGCGCGGCGAGGAGCGCGAGGTCGCTGGCGATGCTCAGCGGCGCATCCGCGCGCACCCACCAGACGAGGTCATAGTCGGCGGCAAAGCGATAGGCGTACTCGATGGCGAGGTGCGTCTTGCCCATTCCGCCGAGTCCGTGAATCGTTTGCGGCTGCGTGAGCGCGGTGGCTTGTCCTGCGGCGAGCGCGTCGTGCAGTTCGCGCAGTTCGTCATCGCGTCCGATGAAATGCGGATTGCGCTGAAACGGAATGTTCCAGATGGCGGGTGGCGTGTCCGGGAATCGGCGCGGCGCGGGGGTGGGGAACGCGGCGGGGTGGTGGGTTTGGCGGGTTCGCGTTTTACGCCGGCGAGCAAGCGCTGGCGCGCGGTTGGCTCATCCGTGCCGACGAGGTCAATGTAGATACGCGCGCGCAACAATCCTTCGTTCTCGCACGGCTCGATGCGAATCGGCAGGAGTTTGTCGCCGGTGGGGTCGCTGGCGATCGCGGCGCTCCACTCTTCGGCGGCGAATCTGGAGGCAAGGTAGCGCGGCGAGAGGACGGCGATGACGCGCTCGCACTCGTGCAGCGCGCGTTGCATCTCCAGAACAAAGTTCGACGCGGGGCGAAAGTCCCACGCCTGAATCGTCGTGGTGTAGCCCGCCTGTTCCAGCGTCCACGCGATCCATTCCGCCCACTGCACATCCGCGTTCGTGTAACTGGCAAAAAGTGTTTCACCCTGTGTTCTGGCCTCACGTTCTTCGTGCGGTGTGGTTATATCCTGAGCACGCATCGGGGGTAATGTTTTCCAACTGGAACCATCAACCAGCGTGTTTCTCGCCGGAGTTTCTCAGCCCCAAGTACAACAACGAATTTTGGGGCACTCAAAATGGCGCTTCCGGCCGAGCGACGACGTACCCGGACTAGGAGGAGCGCGGGATGAGGCAATAGACGTTGGGCCGGCCGCTGTCGGTTTCGCCGGCGTAGATACGGCCATCGGGCAAAATCACCATTGCATGGAAAATGCACAACTCGTATTGGGGTAGAACCACGCCGTGATTGCGCAATAAGCGTTTCGCCGGGTCGTAGGAAAACAATTCCATTTGCGGGAATCCGCCGAAACCGATGATGCGTCCGTCGGGCGCCTCCGCCAACGCGGGCATTCGGGAGGTGCGGACCGGGCGGCCCAGAAGTTCGATCTTGGCGGCGCGCGGTTTGAGCCGACAGAGGTTCCCCGGCAATGAGATGCCGAAATACAACGAGCCGTCCCGCGCGCAACAAGCGGAGTCGAAGCCGTTCGTCCAGGATTTGTTTTTGGCGGGGGAGACCGTGCGGAAGGGCGCGGTTGGCACTTCGATGGCGGTGCGCTCGAAGGCGCGGCGGGTGTGGTCGTAGCGCATCAGGTAACAATGGTCGGCGCGCACGGCATCGCCTTCGGAGGTGTACACGCAGTTCCAACAACCCCATGTCACGCCGTCGTTGTCGCACACCAGTTGATGATGTCCCATCTGGGAAATGCGTCCGTAGTCGGCCACCTCGTGGGTGGTGAGATCGTGGACGAAGAAATGGTTGCCCGGTATGGAATAGCCGGCGACGTATCGGCCCTGCGGGTCCATGGTCATGCCTTGAATGGCTTCGCCGCGAACCTGCGGCCCGAAATCCGTGAGCCGTCCGCTGGCTGGCTCGTAGCGGTAGAGATGTCCGCCGTCGTAGCCGTAGCTGTGAAATCTCATCGGAAAGCCGTCGGCGATGTTCAACCCCTGACCGATATACAAGCTGCCGTCGGGCGCTTTGACCAGCGAGTTGTGAATTTTGTCGAGGATGCCGCGCGTTTTGGGATTGTCGGGATACATCTCGCCGAGATCGCGGATGGAATCGTTGCGCGGATCGAGGGCGGCCAGCACGCGCCGTTTGCCCGTCAAACCGCAGTACACCATCCCGTCATTGCCGACGACCATGGCCGTGACCGCGTTGGCTTCGGGGACGGGCACACGCAGTTCTTTGACCTCATATCCTCTCAGTGCTGTCGCGGCATGGGCGCGGGTCAATGCGCCCACCATTGTCATGGTGGACAGAGCCGCCGATTGCCGCAGGAAATCGCGTCGGGAAAGTAGTCGGGTCTTCATTCCGTTTTGCAGAATACCCAATGGCGCAGGTTTTTTCCATCGGGAAAAGCGTTCAGTACGCGCGCGCCATGACCACCCGTTGCGGGCTGGGGCGGCCGGTGAGGATGCAGGAGCCGGCGCCCTGCGCTTCCGGAGGCACTTGATCGGGGAACGGAATACATCGGATGGTGGTTTCAAATCGTTTGGCCATCTCTTCTTCCTGCGCGTGATCGCCGGCCCAGTGCACCCAGGCGAACCCGGCGTCTTTTTGCGCAAAATACTGCTCGAAGTCGGCGAGGGTGTTGATCACGACGCTGTGGCGGGCGCGGAAGGCACGGGCGCGATCCAGCAGTTCGCGTTGCATGGTTTCCAACAGGGGATTGATGGCAGCCAGCGCCTCGGCTCGCGGCAAAAATTGCTTGCGCAGCTTGTGCTCATCCTGTCCTTCGCGCGGCAAGACAAACCGTCGCACCACACACAAGTTTCCCTTCTCCAAATCTTTCGGCCCCACCTCGATTCGGATGGGGACGCCTTTGGCCTCCCATTCGTAATACTTGGCGCCGGGCATGATTCCTTCGCGGTCATCGAGTTTCACGGCGAGTCCCTGAGCTTTCAATTCGGCGGCGACCTTTGTTGCTTCCTCGGTGGTTCGGGTTCGCTCCGCGTCGTTTTTATAGATGGGAACGATCACGACGTGAAGTGGGGCGAGTTTCGGCGGCAGCACCAGACCGTTGTCGTCGGAGTGTGTCATGATGAGCGCGCCGATCAAGCGGGTGGACACGCCCCAACTGGTAGCATACACATACTCGCGCTGGCCGTTCTTGTTCAGGAACATCACATCGTTGCTCCTGGCAAAGTTTTGTCCCAAATAATGGCTCGTACCCATCTGCAACGCTTTGCCGTCTTGCATCATCCCTTCGATGCAAAGCGTTTCCAGCGCACCGGCAAACCGCTCCCCCGGCGTCTTTCGGCCTTTGATGACGGGGATGGCGAGGACGTTCTCGGCGAAATCGGCGTACACATCGAGCATCCGATAGGTTTCTTCCAGCGCCTCCTTTTCCGTGGCGTGAGCCGTGTGCCCTTCCTGCCACAGAAACTCCGTGGTACGCAGAAACAAGCGCGTCCGCATCTCCCACCGAACGACGTTGGCCCATTGGTTGATCAAGATCGGCAGATCACGATAGCTTTGAATCCAGTTTTTGTATTGCGCCCAGATGATCGTCTCACTGGTGGGACGAACCACGAGCGGCTCTTCCAGTTTCGATTCGGGGTCCACCAGCACCTCGCCGTCGGCGGATTTCAATCGGTAATGCGTGACGACCGCGCATTCTTTGGCAAAGCCGGCGGCATGTTTCTCCTCTTTTGCGAGGAAAGAAATGGGAATAAACAACGGGAAATAAGCGTTGACGTGGCCGGTGGTCTTGAAACGATCATCCAATTCGCGCTGCATTTTTTCCCAAATGGCGTAGCCATGCGGCTTGATCACCATGCAACCGCGCACGGCGGAATGTTCGGCCAGATCACCACGCTTGATGACGTCCAGATACCATTGCGCGTAGTCCACCGCGCGCGGCGTGACGGCAAACGACTGGTTGGAAGGTTCTTTCGGACTCATGCTGCGCATCTGTGTAACGCAGCAACCAATCGGTTTCGAGAGAAAAATCTCACGGCAGAATCGTCGCCCGCAACACGATGTCCACCGCGCGGTGCTGGCGCGCGCTGTCGTAGCCGACAAGAAACTTGCTCATAAACTCGCGGTTCTGTTCCGTGCCGCCGACGCGAAACTCCTGGCCATCGGCCACCGTCAGCTCCGTCGCGGCATTGATGAAGGCGACCTCGCATCGTTTGTTGTCCAGAAAATAGCTCAATTCAGGAATCAGCTTCACATGAATCAGGTGCCCTTCCCCGACCACACGCGGCTCCACCAACAATCGCGCCCCCACCTGCCGCCACTGGATTCCCGCCTGCAAATAGCCCCAACGCACTCCATACGCCAAAAACCAATCCACAAACGGCGCCTCCTCCGACACGACAATGACGCCGCGCCGCCCGCTGCTCACCGTGAGGAATTGCACCGATTCCCGCGAGCTTTGGATGCTGCTGTCCTGTCCCATGACCCTCACGCCTCCTTGCGCGTGCACACCGCCTCCCACCAGCACGCCACCCCGAATCACCGTCGCGCCCGCGCCCCGCACAGCGCCGCTCGTGGCATCGTTGATGCGCACCTCAATCTGAATGTTTTTCGGCGGCACCGAAACCTGTTGGATCAGGTCGGCGATTTGACGGTGCTGCTCCTCGGTGGCCATCACCAAGAGGCGGTTCTGCGCCGCATCCAACGTCACCTTGCCATCGTTGCCGACAAGGGCTTGAGCCTGCTCCAGCACCAGCGGCGGATCGGCAAAAAGCAACGGATGCACTCGAAACACCCGATTCGTCGCGGCGCTCGCCATCACACCGAGGCTCAACAGCATCCAGAATGCGCATTTCATGACTTGACGCCGTCAACTTATGCGCAATGGTATCGTTATGCAAACCCAACGAAACCGTTCAACACTTCAACCGAGGAGACAATCACCATGTTGAGCAAGAAAATGCAACAGGCCATCAACGAACAAATCGCCTACGAGTTCTATTCCGCGTATCTGTACCTCGCCATGTCGGCACACTTTGAGACGCAAAACCTCAAAGGCTTCGCCGCGTGGATGCGCAAGAAGTTCGCCGAAGAACAAACCCATGCGATGAAATTCTTCGACTACGTCAACGATCGCGGAGGCAAAGTGGAACTGGGCTCGATCCCGCAACCGCCCAGCGCCTGGCGCACGCACCTGGCGGTCTTTGAACAATCTCTCGAACACGAGCGCAGCGTGACCCATCGCATCCACAAGCTCTATGAACTCGCTCTGGCCGAAAAGGATTACGCCACCCAATCCATGTTGAAGTGGTTCATCGACGAGCAGGTGGAAGAAGAAAAAACCGTGGCGGAAGTGATCGAACAACTCAAACTCATCGACACCCGCGGCAGCGCCATCCTGATGCTCGACCACCGGCTGGCTGAAAGCGCCGAAAAAGAATAACCCCTACTCACTTGAACATGGCGCTGCGGAATGCTATTCCGTAGCGCCATGTCCAACGAAACACCCACAGCCACACCGTCGGATTTCATCCGCGACATCGTCAAAACCGACCTCGCCGCCGGCAAATACAAGGCGCCTCACACCCGTTTCCCGCCGGAGCCGAACGGTTACCTTCACATCGGCCACGCCAAAAGCATCTGCCTCAACTTCGGCATCGCCCGCGAATTCGGCGGCATCTGCAACCTCCGCTTCGACGACACCAACCCTACCAAAGAAGACACCGAATACGTCGAATCCATCATCGCCGACGTAAAGTGGCTCATTCAAGGCTGGGCCGACCAGTGCCTCGGCCTCAAACCCAAAGGCAAGACACCAGAGAAGAAAGACGGCGATTTTTATCTGCCGGCAGTCGTTTCCCCTGAAAACCGAGAACCGACAACTGACCATTGCGAGCCTTTCTACGCCAGCGACTACTTCGACGCCCTCTACGAATACGCAGTGCAGCTAATCAAGAAAGGCAAAGCCTACGTCTGCGACCACACCCCCGAAGAGGTGGACCGCATGCGCGGCGCCCCCGAAAAGGCCGGCGAACCCAGCATCTACCGCAACCGCTCCATCGAAGAAAACCTCGACCTATTCGAGCGCATGAAAAACGGCGAGTTCCCCGACGGCTCCCGCACATTGCGCGCCAAGATTGACATGGCCAGCTCCAATATCTGGCTGCGCGACCCCGTGCTGTACCGCATCCGACACGCCGATCACCACCACACCGGCAACCAATGGTGCATCTACCCGATGTACGACTTCGCCCACTGCCTCAGCGACTACATCGAGGGCATCACCCACAGCATCTGCACCCTCGAATTCGAAGTGCATCGTCCCCTCTACGACTGGATCCTCGAAAACCTCGACCTGCCACGCCCCCTGCCCCACCAATACGAGTTTGCCCGACTGAACCTCGCATACACCGTCATGAGCAAACGCAAACTCATGGCCCTGGTCAAAGAAGGCATCGTGCGCGGTTGGGACGACCCCCGCATGCCGACCATTAGCGGCCTGCGCCGACGCGGCGTCACACCCGAAGCCCTGCGCAATTTCGCCTACAACATCGGTATCACCAAATACAACTCACTGACCGATCTTGCCGTCCTCGAACATGCCATCCGCGACGACCTCAACCGCCGCGCCCTCCGCCGCCTCGCCGTCCTGCGCCCTCTCAAAGTCCTCATCACCAACCTCCCCGAAAACCACTACGAAGAACTCGACGCCGTCAACAACCCCGAAGACCCGACAGCCGGCACCCGCAAAATCCCCTTCAGCCGAGAACTCTGGATCGAACAAGATGACTTCATGGAAACGCCGCCCCCGAAATTCTACCGACTCAAACCCGGCGGGGAAGTCCGCCTCAAATACGCCTACATCATCCGCTGCGACGACGTTATCAAAGACGACAACGGCAAAGTCATCGAACTACGTTGCACCGCCGACTTGGGTAGCAAAACCGGCGGCCCCACCGCCGGTCGCAAAATCAAAGGCACCGTCCATTGGGTCAGTGCCCATCACGCCCTCGATGCCGAAGTGCGCCTCTACGACAAGCTCTTCACCGTCCCCGAACCCGACGCCGACGGTGATTTCCGCGCTCACCTCAATCCCCATTCCCTCGAAATTCTCACCGCCAAATGCGAACCCTCTCTTGCCCATGCCACATCCGACGCCCGCTACCAATTCGAGCGTCTCGCCTACTTCGCCCTCGACCCCGACTCCCGCCCCGACAAGCCGGTATTCAACCAAACAGTCACCCTCAAGGATACTTGGGCCAAAATTGAAAAAAAGCAATAAGACCAATGCGCTTTCCTCCTTGCGTGGCCAATGTTGTCGGACTGTTCCGCCGACCACCCGCCACGGTGCGCTTGCTGGCTAAGATCTGGAAGAGGATATCGCACGGCACGTCAAGCCCTGCTGAAACCACACTACCACTGTCGGGTCACGTCGCAGAGCATCCTCGGCGAGATGCGAAAACATCAGGAGTTGAATGGGCTGACCGGTCAAGTTCAACTGAAGCGCGGACTGTGAGCGTCTTGGCGGATTTCGCTGGCGCGAAACAATGCTCGTCCCAAAGGCCGTTGACCGAAGAGTGAAAAGAACCACCAACCCGCGTGCCCCGCTCGCTTGCCCGTGGCAGGGGCTTGTCCCCATAGGTGGACCGACGCCGAACTTCGGTTCGCACAACCCCGCCAGTGGCCGCCACCTCCCGCTTTCCCCCTGCTTGTACCACCGAAAACGTCGAGAAGCAGATGGGAAGTTTCAGGTGAGGGTGTTCGGCCAGCCAATCTTGGCTCTTGGCAAGCATCCTCACAACCGTCTGCCTGCTCTCGCTGATTTCGCCGGCTCTAGCCCAAGTTCGTCAGTGAAGGGTAAAATGGGGAAAAGTTTGGCAGGAGAAGCGACGTAAGTGTCTGGTACGCTGGTGGCGGATCACGGAAAGGCCCGTGTAGTGCAGAA
>Ga0272448_1003871_pt1 | contig 17456 bp, 8 predicted proteins | sample YNPCB0191_FD_202220 | JGI IMG/M metagenome (GOLD analysis project Ga0272448, IMG submission 202220) | Hot spring sediment microbial communities from Yellowstone National Park, WY, United States - YNP-CB-019-1 | ecosystem: Environmental > Aquatic > Thermal springs > Hot (42-90C) > Sediment... | reverse complement strand
ACGATCTGCCGCGCAGCCGCTTTGCCACGCCGCCGTGGCCGACCGAAGCCGTGCCGTAGATATAGTCCTGGATGCCGGAAAGATCCCCGCAGACGAACGAGACCTTGCTCAGGCTGTCGTCGCACACGGCCCCCTCGCCCCATCCCGTCTCCTCGTGGTAGCGGTAGAAACAGGCGGCGAGAGCAGCAGTGACCCGAGAGTGGTCGGCCAGGCTGATATCGCGCCGCTCGCGAGTAACATCGCTGGGGATGCACCACAGGTACTTCTGAAGCAGATGAGCCAGTGTGTCAGCCATCCGAGGGTAGGGCTGTGGAAAGAGCTCGCGGAAGTCGGTCAAGAATCTGTCTACGTACTCCTCGAACTCCGCCTCCGCGTGTTCGTATTCCCCGCCAAGCGGCTCCGGAAAGCCCGATCCACAAAGAATCGTTCCGAGCCTGTGCTTCATATTCGAGCCATCATAAGGTGCGTCCGAATGTTGCCCGATATCCACCTGAGCAAACACGGAGTCGAGCGCCGCTCTGGACATGTAGCCGCCGGTTTTGTCCGACTCCGGTCGTTCGCGGGAAGATAGATTGTCGGCCCGACTGACCAGATAGGCAAGCATTCGCGTGCTGGCATCGGAGATGGACTCCGGGCGATCCGTTTTGTCGGTGTAGGCGCTTGACTCGTGGTGATGGCTGACTAGCGTCTTCGCGAGGTCCGGATTGTAGAAGCTGCCGCGATTTGCCTCGATGAATGCAGCCGAAAGATCCCAGTGACGAACTTTTTGGTTGTGCGCTCGTTGGTAGAACTTGCCGATGTCATGCAGCAAAGCTGCGCAGAGAAACGATTCGAACTCCTCCAGTGTGAACGCCCCCTTTGCTTGTGATGTGGAATACGTAGAGAATCGCCCGCCCAATGTGAGGTAGATGTCAGTTTCTTATATAAAGCTAGGCCGGTTTCCTTCATTTTGCGCCAAATTCCAGCCCGGGTCAGGCCTGCAGCAAATCGGAACGGCGTGTAGAAGAACGAACGCAGGCCGGTGGCGAGCCCTGACGCAATGCAGCGCGCTCGCTGCCGTTACTTGGAGTCTTCATGCCGGACCTGTTTCAGCATCTACGCCTGGGACGCTGAGTCAAGTTCAAGGGGACGTGCCGCAACCGTCCTGCCGCGCACCACTTGGCAAGTTCGCACTCACCGTCCGGCGGTAACCGCAAACTCTCCGGTGTCGAAATCGACGGTGACGGTCGTTCCGTCGGCATAGGTCGTGCGCTGCTTGCGATAGGATGAGTCGAGGAATTCATGGTTGGTCATCTCAAGCATGCCGACGCGCTTGTGCAGCGAACACATCGTGCGCATGCGGGCGAGTTCGTTCTTGTCCGGATCCATGGAGACGTAGGGCACACCAGCATTGAGCAGACAATGCAGGTAACCCTGATCCGTGTTGGGAATTCCCCACCCGCCCGTGGTTGTCGACGCCGTCCAGGGCGTCACGATCGCATCGTGATACACGAGCTCGAACAATGGTACGGGAATGCCCATTGCCGTTCCACCGCCGGGATTCGGATCGAGTGCGTACGGTGCGTGGTGGACCAGATCGATGTGTGGGATCGCCCAATCGGCCGGCTCCTCCGAACTTACGACCCCAAGCTGCGCCCTCACGATGTCCAGACACTCCGCGCGATACTTCAGACAGTCCGCCCGCGATACGGGATGTTCGGGATTATAGCACTCATCGGGCGGAACCACCGCGAACACGTCAAGGTACGCGCCGCGCAGCTTGATCCCGTGATCGAGAAGCGCCTTGTGATTGCGTTTTACGTAGCCCGGCGCGAACGACGAACACAGGATCGACTGCCGCCCGCCCGCCCACGTGCTCTCGAAAGGCCGGCTGCCGTCCTCCCTGACTATGGTGCGGCTCTCGTCGTAGGAGGCCGCGTCGCAGTAGTAGTCACGATACTGGTCGTGGATCGCAAGCACGTAGCCCAGCCTGTCGCACGCATCCGCCAGCCGCTTCATTCCGTCCCAACCACCGGCCTCGGGGCACGGCGGTAGTATGTCAGGATGCAGGTTGTCGTAACCACGATACCCCCACCCGTCCAGATGCACGTAAGCCTGCTTGACGCCCCTGCCTGCAAGTTTGGCGAGCTGCTCGGCCCTTGCATCGAATGTCACAAGCTGATGGTTTGCCGCCGGATTATCCTTGTTGTAGAAGCTCGACTCCGGCTGAGTGTGGTAGAGGATGCTCGTGTGCACGACGGGCGCCCCAATCAGCTTGGCGACGATCGGGCACCGCGCGATCTTTTCCTTGAGCGAGACGAACTCGCCCTTTTCGATCACGTATTGCCTGTAGCGCTTGGCGCACGTGACGTAGTTGCCTTCGTCGAAGAAGGCGATCCGCGCGCGCCGAGGATATCCGAGCTTGCCGAGCGAATGCACCCATTTGATCTCCATCAACGTCGGGCCGCCGGCGGGATGCTCCATCACGCATCCGGCGTCGCAAGGCGTCTCGACGATGAGCGCGGCTGCGGCTTTGCCCTTCTGGCAGCCCCACCACGGCATATACAGCGCGCGGCCGTATGCCATGCTCTCATAGACATACACCTTCTTGGGCCAGTCTCTGGGCACGAGCATGCCCTGCATAGCCGGAATCACGGTCACGTCAACCGTCTTCGGCTCGAACGCCTTCGGCCACCGCAGCTCCTTGATCCGTGCGCCGCCCTCGGTCGGCACGATGTCCCATACAAGCTCCTCGCTGCCTCCCTCCAGGCACACAAACAACTGCAGCCCAACATCCAGCGGCTTGCCGTCGGCCTTGAAATCCCTCAGATCGATCTTGACGCCCGTCATCCTCCCGGTATCGTATTTGGAGAACTCAATCCGACCGGCCGTCGTCAGCGCCGCTGCGGTTCTCCTGCCCTCCGACTCAATCGTCAGCTCGTCCGGCTGTGACGGCCTCATCCGCCATGTATGCCTACCGGACTTGATCGCGACTGCAAGGTCCGCCTCGCTCAGGGTCACCCTGCGATGCTTGCCCTGAATGATCCAGTCACCTCCGTCCCGCAGCACGGAAATCGTCTTGCTCGACATGTAATCCGACGGCGTTTCCGAATTGGCGGACTGTTCAACACCCGAAACGCCTTTGAGATGCCGATCGAAGAAGGCGATCACTACAGGGCGGAGGTCCTGCGGCAGTGGTTTGCCGGCCCAGGTCTGAAGGTCGAACGTGTGGCCTATATCCTTTAGTATGATCAGCTTGTGCTCGACCCCTGCCTCGGTCAGCTTCCTATCAAGCTCGTGTGACTGATCGATGTCCACGGTCGTATCAACCGTCCCGTGCAGAATCAGCGTCGGCGGGCTGTCCTTAGAGATATGGTACACGGGCGACGCGAGCTTCCAGAGGTCCGGTTTGGTTTCCGGCGTGCCTTCGACCAGGTTGGACGCGTACACCCTCACGCCGATCGGCTTGCCGGATGAATCCGTTTTCTGCCGGGTGATCAGGTTGGTAATGCCGTACATATCGACCACCGCCTGCACCCTATCGGACACGCCCGGATACGGCGACTTCGGCTCCAGTTCAGCCACGCCGCTCGTGTAGCCGACCATCAGCGCAAGATGTCCGCCCGCCGACCCACCGATTGCACCGATGTGATCGGCATCGATGCGATACTTGTCGGCGTTCGCCCTCAGGAACCGCACCGCATTCTTGCAATCCATCAGGTTGGTCGGCCAGCAGTCGCCCTTGCCGAGCTTGTAGTTGATGCTCGCGCACACGTAGCCCGCCTTTGCCAGCGTGGTTCCTATGTTGAACTCGCGCGCGTTCGCCTTGTCGCCGCCGGACCATCCGCCGCCGTGGATGATTACCACAGCGGGCGAGCGAACGCCGTCGGCCCGGTTTGCAGGCAGATATAGGTCGAGCCTTTCATCTCGGCCCTCAGGCAGGTATCTGACGTCCTGCTCGATAATGACTCCCTCGGGGGCCGGCGGCAGCACGGGCTTTGCCGGCCTGGTCGGCGACTGAGCTGCGGCAGCGCTCAGCACCACGACTGCCAGGATGCCTATTGTATACAACTGCATCGCTGATCTCCTTGCTTTCGTGCAATCATCCCTTACGCATTCTACGCATGGCATCCTCTCACCTTGTCACGCGCCGAAATGCCGAGTACAATGCACGACGTGATTGCACGTCAAGAACCGTGATTCACACAGGAGGAAAAACATTGGCCAGACTTGCCCTCACCAGCACCATATTACTGCTTCTAGTCGTCGCTGCGGCATGCGCGGACGCACCGAAAAGCGTATCGGCAGCGGCGTTCGGCGCCAAGGGCGACGGCGTCACCGACGACACCGCCGCGATTCAGAAGGCGCTCGACAGCCTCGCGCGGACCGGCGGCGTAGTGCACCTGCCCGCAGGCCGCTATGTCATCACAGCCGAACTCAATGTGCCCGGCAGTGTCACTCTGATGGGAGAGGGAGCACGCTGGGAAAACTCCGCCACGGGCTTGATCGTACCCAATAACGGCTACTCCGCCGTCCGACTCGGCCACGGGAGCGGCGTGAAGGGACTCGCCATCAGCTATCCCAACAACGCGGACATCGAGACCGCGAAGCCCTATCCGCCGGCTATCGTGCTTGCCGGCATCAACCCGTGCGTAGAAAACATCGTTTTCGACTGCGCGTGGACGGGCGTCTCCACGCCGCCCGGCGGAGGCAACGCAGGCCAGGGGATGTTCCGCGACCTCACCGGCTTTGTCCACAGCGTTGGAATGCACCTTTCAGGCTGCCGCGACGTCAACCGGATACTTGACGTGCACTGGTTCGTCGGCGGGACCGGCGACGCGAGTAAGTCCTACTATCGCAAGAACCGCGTGGGATTCGAGTTTGGCGACGTGGACGGCGTGCTGATGGATCGATGCTTCATGATCGGCGGCAAGACGTTTTTCCACCAACTGCCTACCAAGGACACGCCGGACGGCAAGCCCGCACCTGCCCACTCACTCGGTTTCCACATAAGCCATTGCTGGATCGAGGACGTGAACTACGGGTTCGTTTTCGAGGGGATGTGCGGGTTCGTACTGTCGAGCTCGAACATACTGGTCAGAGAGAACGGCGTCGGCGTCAAGGTCGTACCCAACAGCCTGTTCTACAACGCGGCTATCGACGGCGTTCAGGTGCGCTCGTTCGGCAAGCCGATCGTGGGAATCGAGTATAACACCCTCAAGCCGCACGGACGCAACCGCCTGTCGGTCGCCGACTGCCAGGTCACCGACGGCTCGCCCGCGCTTTTGCTCGGCCCGGGCGCAGTCCGCGCCAACATCCACGACAACCACTTCCAGGCCGCGCCCGGCAGGCCCGCCATCCAGATCGATAAGGGCGCGAATCTGCTGGTTGTGACCAACAACGTCCTGTCCGCCCAGGAGCCGATCGCGGACAACTCCGGCGACGGCGCGATCAAGAATGTTTCGGGGAACATAGTGGAGAAGTAGGCCGCGTCCGTTGCGAAGGAACAAGTCCACTTCTTGCGCAAAGAATACCTATACTGACCCGTAGGAGACACACTCGATGAACAATCGCAGCCGCATATCAGCGGTGCTCAACTACGCCGAATACGACCGCCTGCCCATCCTGCACTTCGGCTTCTGGAACGAAACTCTGGACAAGTGGGCAGCCCAAGGCCACATCACGTCCGAAGAGGCCGCCGCATGGGCGGACGGCAATGAAGCCGACGCCGCCATATCCGCCAAGCTCGGCTTCGACTGTAACTACTACCGCTGTCATCACCTCAACCTCGACATCGTACCAGGCATACCCAGCGAGGTCGTCGAGGAACTGCCTGATGGTTCGCGCAAGGTGGTTAACAGCCACGGAGTCGTTATCCTCCAGCGTCCGGGCGCAACCTCCATTCCAGCCGAGGTCGATCACCTATTAAAGAGCCGTAAGGAATGGGAAGAAGTATTCCTGCCGAGGCTTGCGTTCGACGAGTCCCGCGTCGGCACAAACGACGAGATCAGGGCCTACGTTCAGGACCCGGACAGGTCCGAATGGCTTGGCCTGCACTGCGGCAGTCTGTTCGGAATGATCCGCAACTGGCTTGGAGTGACCGGTTCGGCCTATCTCTACGCCGACGACGAACTTCTCTTCAAAGAAATCATCGACACGGTGGGCGAGCTGTCCTACAGATGCACAAAGAGCGCCCTCGAACAGACTTCAGGCTGGGACTTCGGCCACTTCTGGGAAGACATTTGCTTCAAGAGCGGCCCGCTCATTTCGCCGCGGGTGTTCGATGAGTATGTGGGCCCGCACTACAAGCGCGTCACGGACCTGCTGAACGCACACGGCATCAACATTGTTTCGCTGGATTGCGACGGCATGATCGACGCGCTCATTCCCACCTGGTTCGCAAACGGCGTCAATACGATGTTCCCCATAGAGGTCGGCACTTGGAACGCCAGCATCGAGCCCTGGCGCGCACAATACGGCAGGGAGCTGCGGGGCGTCGGCGGAATGAACAAGGTCGTATTCGCCCGCGACAGGGCCGCCGTCGACGCCGAGATCGAGCGACTCAAGCGGCTGGTCGATTTGGGGGGCTTCATCCCCTGCCCCGACCATCGCATACCGCCCGATGCCGAGTGGGACAACGTGCGATACTACTGTGACCGCATGCACGCAGCGTTCGGCTAGAGCATGAGAGACGCGCGCACGAAAGCCAAACCGGAACCCGCCGAAATCGGTGTTATCGGCAAGGTTCGCGGACGCATCACCGTGCGCGCCGTCATCCTATCGCTGATCCTAATACTTGTAAACGACTACTGGATCGTCCAGCTCGAGGTCGTCCGCTATTCCTATCCCACATACGCGGCACCGTTTTACAACGTGATCTTCACTCTTCTCGTGCTGACCGGCATTAACGGGGTGGTTCGAAGACGTTTTTCACAGGCCGCTTTCACGCGCATGGAACTGATCACCGTCTACGTCATGGTATCCATAGCAAGCGGCGTCTGCTCCCACGAGATGCAGGCAATACTGGTGTCGATGATGGGCCATGCAGCGTTTTTCAAGACACCCGAAAACGGCTGGGGGCCGCTCTTTGCCGACGGGCTGCCGAAGTGGCTGACCGTCAGCGACCGCGCCTCGCTGCGCAACTTCTATTTCGGGAACTCGTCTCTCTATCGCTACGACAACTACGCGCCGTGGATCGTGCCGGTGATCTGCTGGTCCGCGTTCGGTATGGCGCTTCTCTACACGATGCTGTGTCTGAATGCGATCCTGCGCAAGCAGTGGATCGAAAGCGAGCGGCTGACCTTTCCAATCGTGATGCTGCCTCTGGAGATGACTCAGGAGTCCGGCGCGCTGTTCAGAAACAGGCAGATGTGGCTGGGCTTCGCGATAGCGGGATCGATTACGCTGCTCGCCGGCATCCACTATCTGGTTCCGTCCGTGCCTTATATCCGCATCGTTCGGACCAACGTAGGGCAGTATCTCACAACCCCGCCGTGGAACGCGATGGGCATGATCTCGGTGGGGTTCTACTTCTGGGCGATCGGGTTGGCGTTCATAATGCCTCTGGAACTGTCCGTTTCGTGCTGGTTGTTTTATTGGCTCTATAAGCTGCAGCTTGTGGCGTGCGCTATGACGGGAGTCAATCAGCTTGCCGTGCAGGGCGGGGCTTTCGACCGCGGCTATCCGTTTGCGCTGGCGCAGTCGTACGGCGCTTATATCGGTTTTTTTGTGATGAGCATGTGGTCGAGCCGGCGGTATCTCGGAAGGGTGTTCCGAACAGCGTTCATGGGCACGAATGAAGAGGACGAGTCGCGTGAGCCGATGCGCTACCGCACTGCGGTCCTGGGGGCAGTGGGCGGATTTGCGTTCCTGACGCTGTTCGGGCGTGCGATGGGCATGTCGCCGGCAGTGGCCGTGATTTTCTTCGTGCTCTACTTTGTGGTGGCGGTGATCGTAAGCCGCATCCGCGCGGAACTCGGATTTCCAACGCACGACGCATACATCATGGGCCCGCATCGCGTCATACTTACCGCGGCGGGCGTTCAGCACTTGTCCACCAGTGACGTATCGAGCTTCGGCCTGCTCACCTGGATCAGTCGGGATTATTCGAGCAGCCCATCACCGCATATGATGGAATCGCTCAAGATGTCCGAGCAGGCCGGAGGAATCGCTCGGCAGATATATAAGGCCGTAATGATCGCCGGGGCTGTGGCGATGCCTGTCGGGTTCTGGATGCTGCTCGACGCGTACTACCGGTACGGCGGCGCGTCGTCGAAGATGGAGATGTGGGCGACAGGCTTCGGCAAGGAATGCTGGGGCACGGTGGAAAGCTGGCTCAAGCAGCCGCTCGGACCGAACGGGACCGCTATGGGCTTTGTGGGTGTCGGGTTTGCGATTTCGATGCTGCTCGGATGGGCAAGGCTGCGGTTCACGTCGTTTCCGCTGCATCCGCTGGCGTTTGCGATGGCCTCCAACTGGGGCGTCGGCCAGCTTTGGATGCCGCTGCTGATCGGCAGCATGGCGAAGATGGTGATACTCAAGTTCGGCGGCCTGCGATCCTATCGCATGGCCATTCCGTTCTTCCTGGGCCTTATTCTTGGAGAAATCACGATCGGCAGCCTGTGGACGATCGTCGGAATCGTCCTCGGCATCCCGACCTATGACTTCTGGCCCGGCAAATACGTGTGAAGGGAGACTCCATCGCGAAAACAGGGTGCTGCCCGGCTAACGCGCGGCGTCATTCCGAACGGAGTGAGGAATCCGCTCTTGAGCCTAACGCAAAGCAGAGTCCTCGTCTTTCCTGCTTGGAATGACGCAGTTGCAGCTCTGGCCGTCCGCCGTCACGCGTTCGATGGGCAGCGCCCGAAAACGCGAAAGGGCAGAAATGAGGTACATCGCAATTTGTGTGGCCGTGTTGAGTCTGGCAGGAGGATCGGCGCTCGCCCTGCCCCCGATCGCCGTGCAAACATCGATCGATTCGGTGTCCGTCATGGTTATGGACAAGTCGTGGCTGGGCTCGCCGAACGCGCCCTCCTACGTCATCACCCGCTGGCCCGACGGCGCCGTCCTCGCCTCCGGCTCGATTCCGGTCGATAGGATCACGCGCAACCGCGCCGGCATCCCGTCGTTCACCATAACCGGCCTCCATCCCAAGCCGTGGTCGCCTCAGGATCCTCAGCTCTACGTCATCGCGATATCGGACGCTTCGGGTAATGAGATCGCGAAGACCCGCTTCGGGTTCCGCACATTCGAAACCAAGGACGGCAAGTTCTACCTCAACGGCCGCCCGATCTTCCTTCGCGGGCTGCCGATAAACCCGCCGGGCCGCGACATCGACCCCGCAGTCGAGCGCGATCCGGGCTTCATTCGCGGCTATCTGAAGCTCGTGAAGTCCGCCGGAGTAAACATGGTTCGCGTCGATCCGCCGGAATGGCTCGACGCATGCGATGAACTGGGCCTGATGGTTTTCACAGGGCGCTATGGCCCAGCACCCGGCGGAAATGGCGCGATCGCGCCGTCCTACGAGCAGGCGCATCCGTTCTATCGGGATATGGTTCTGAACCTGTGCAGTCACCCCAGCGTGATGATCTATGTCCTTACAAACGAGGTCGATTACAAGAGTAAGGAGAGCACATATAAGCAGTTCTTGAGTCGCATTCATTCGGATCTTCGCGCGCTCGATCCAACTCGCCCCGTCATCGGCAACGCCGGATTCGGCCGCGGCGAGCCGGGGGAGATCTACGATGTCCACCACTACTACGGCTGGTACGCGGGCAGCGCGGTCGATTGGTACGCCAGCTTCCGCAGCTTTGTTGACGCTGCCGATAAAGCTAACAAGCCGCTCACTCTCACCGAATGCGTCGGCGCGTATACGTGCGATTCCGGCGAGTTCGAGACCATGAGCAAGCAGATGGCCACGATGCTGCAGTGGGTCGGGACTGCCCACGACGTTCGCGCCGCGTCGCTCGAATATCAGGCCGAACTCACCCGTCAGATAGTCGAGCTCGCCCGCCGACAGCATCCCCCAGGAGATGCTTCGGGAAGCATTCTGACCCGAAGCATGTCCGGCCGCGGCGTCGCCGGCATAATGCCCTTCAGCTACTACCTCGGCTGGGCGCGCGCAAAGAAGGCCGAGGACATCATCGTCAAGCCTGCGTTCGAGGCGCTCAAGGTCGCGTTCCAGCCCGTACTGATCAGCGCCGAGTGCTGGCACCGTAACATCTATGCGGGCGACACGCTCAAGCTCCGCCTCTGCGTAGCAAATGATGACGATTCCGGCCGCGATCTTGCTCCATCTCGAGCCGCAGTCGAGGTCGCCGCGCCGGATGGCGAAGTCATAGCGTCAGGCGGGGCGGACTTCCCGGCAATCCCATACTACTGCAACGCCTGGGCGGACATTTCGATTCCAATACCGGCCAGGACCGGGCGTGGCTATTACAAGGTCAATTGCAGGCTTTTCGAGGACGGCAAGGAAATCTCCGGTAACAGCTTCTGGGTCACCATCGCCCCGCGCGAGTGGGCTGCGTGCCGTGTGTCGCACGTGACGCTTTTTGACCCCGCCGGCACGACCGCAGCGGCCCTCAAGCAGCTTGGCGCGAAGTTCAGACATGTCCCCAACCTCAGACGCCTGCCGGACAAGGGCGTTCTCGTAATCGGCGAGGCGGGGCTGCGAGACGGCGGCTATCCGGACCGGTTGGCATTGGCACGATTCCTGGAAGCGGGCGGCCGCGTTCTGTGCCTGCGACAGGAACGCGACGGATGGAACGCCGACTGGCTCCCCGCGAGGCTCGTCATGGCTCAGAATCGCCACCCGTTCACCTATATCCAGCCGATGGGCCGAACCCCCTCTTCCCCCGCTTTGCAAGGGGGTGAGAAGGCGTCTGATGAATCCAGCCGCCTCCCGGCAATGACATATTCCGCCCCTTACCAAGGGGGGGATAAGGGGGGGTCGGCAATCTTTGGCGAGCTGACCGACCGTGACCTACGATTCTTCAACGAGCTCGGCTGCGTGTCGGGCGTAATTCCGGACGTCTATCCCGTGCTCACGCCGCTCAAGCCCACAACGGTGACGGATCTGAAGTCCGCGCGCGTCTGGGCGGCCTGCGACCAACTCCTCAGCGGCTGGGCGTTGGTCGAGTTGTATCAGGGCAAAGGAAGCATCCTGCTCAGCCAGTTCAGGCTCGTCGAGCGCGTCAAAGACGACCCCGTTGCCGCGAAGCTGCTCTCCAATCTGATCTCGTACTGCGCGTCCGGCACCAGCTCCGGCCTGCTCGATCTCACAAGACCCATCCGCTGGGACCAGGAAGCGTTCCGCGTCGGCGTGCTCCAATCTCCCAAGCAGGGCTTTCTTCCGCACTCGCCGACTTATAAGCATGAGGGAACCAGCAAGGGTCGGCTGGGCGACGACCATCGCATCGACGGAGTGACGCTCGTCGGCGAGTACACTATCACTGCAAACGGGTGGCTGCGGCCCGTCCCCGACCCCACCATCGAGGGCTGGGGGGTGTTCTTCGGCCAACTGAGCCGACCCGTGAGCCGATTCATTGTCAAGTTGCGCAATCCTGGTGATAGCGCGGCCAACATCGCAGTCAGGCTCGACGGCGAGCCAATCGGCCCCGCGGCATCCATCGCCGCCGGCGACAGTCGATCAATCGAGTGGTCATGCCCGCGCAAGCCGGGCCCGGTCCAAGTCGAACTTCGCGGCGACCAGCGACTAGTGATAACCGAAACGTGCTTCCAGTAGCGCCCCTGTCCTGCAGTAGAGGGCCGGGCTGAGGGCGCAACCTGGGCACTCCCTCTTCCGGGGGGAGAGGGCTGGGGTGAGGGCGCAACCTGGGCACTCCCTCTCCTGGGGGAGAGGGCTGGGGGTGAGGGCGCAACCTTTCGAACGAGGAACTGAGAATGAAACCGATCCTGACAGCTCTGCTCTTCGCCGCGATCTTTGCACACGCGGCCGCCGCGTTCGACGGCCGCAAGTGGCACATCTCGACGGGCAACCTCAGTGTCGGCTACATCGGCGCGTCACCAATCGGCGCACATCCGGTCTCCGGCACTTACGAGAGCCCGCCGCCCGTCGAAGCGTTGGTCAAGATGAAGGAGGCGGGATTGGTCGCATACGAAGATTACATCGCGTGGGGCGCTGTCGAGCGCGACCCCGGCAAATGGGACTGGACCCAGCACGACCGCGAGTTCGAGGCGGTCAAGAAGGCCGGGCTGGACTACGTCGCCTACAACTGGGTCCACTTCCCGCCTGTGTGGCTGCGCGACAGCAAGGAACGCACGCTCATGCGCTGCGTTGAGCACCGTCAGGACACCAATACCCTCTCCATCTTCGATCCCAGAACGCTCGCTTACTACGACCGCTTCTACAGCCAGCTCCACGACCATTTCGGCGACCGCCTCGACGCCGTCTACGCATGCATACTCGGCCCCTACGGCGAAGGCAACTACCCGCTCGACGTCAGTTGGCTGATCGACTGCGGGCATATCCACGAGGGCTACTGGTGCGGCGACCCCTACGCGCTCGCCGCCTTCCGTGACGCGATGCGCGCCAAGTACTCGAATATCTCCGCGCTCAACAAAGCTTGGGGAACCGACCTGAAGTCCTTCGCCCAGATCTTGCCGCCGCGTGAAATAGCCGACGGCATCGATCCCACGCCCGCCGCGTTCAAGACGCCCGAAGACCGCTGCCGCTGGCTCGATTTTATCACCTGGTATCACCAGGCCATCATCGACTTCGCCGAGAACTCCGTCAGGATTGTGCTCAAATACTGGCCCGCCGAAAAGGTGCGCCTCAAGCCGGGCGGTAACGCGGGCGGCGTGAACCCAATTGCCTGGGGCACCTACTGCCCCGGCTACGCCAAGATGGCGGCGAGGTACGGGATCGTCCTGCAACCTGCGGACTGCCATGGCGCGGTTTTCGGCGACAAGTGGGTTGCAACGGCCTACCATTTCTACGGGGTTGTGCTATCCACCGAGCCCGCCGGCGGGCTGGATACCAAGACGTTCGTGCGCAGGATGTTCTCGGACGCCTCCTGCGGCGCCTCGCAGCTCTTCACCTATGAGTTCGACGCGCACGCCCCCGAGATTCGCAAGTACGTCCATCTGCTGACCGGCATCCCCGGCGAGACACAGGTCGCCGTGCTCTGTCCGACCACCCTCTACCGCCTCGGAGCCGACCTCGGCCCCACAATCCAAGCCTGTGAGCGGCTTCGCGACTTCACCGACTTCGACGTGCTTGACGAGCTTCTCATCCTCGACGGCGCCCTATCCTCGCTTCCTTCTCCTGCCAAGGGAAGGCGTAGGGCGGGTTACCGCGCCCTCGTCATCTTCCAGGACGATTGCATCGACCCAGCGGTTCAGGATAAGATCGACGCCTGGAAGCGCGCCGGGGGCAAGGTCATCGTCGCGTCGAGCGCTGAGCAGGCGGAACCACAACTCGTGCCATTCGCCACGGACGGCGTTATGGACGGCGTCTGGATCACCACACGCGGCCGCGAGACGCTTCTCTACAACACGACGGACCACGAGGTGCGGTGTAAGGTCGGTATCGGCGGCAAGAACCAGAAAGTCGATGTGGCGCCGAACTCGATCTCGACGCTGTCGTTGTAGACGGCGTCTCCGACAGCGAACCGTTCTTTGTGGTAAAATGCCAACAGGATTAGGGTTGAGAAACACCATGTCGATGAGCACACGTTTGCGCCCGATCACATTCTGCGCCCTGCTCGCCATCATTGCCGGTCCGACTTACGCCAAGCCCGGCCGGGCGGTCTCGCTCAACGCGCTTGCCGCAGCGATGAAATCCGGGCAGATGACCGCTCAAGCCGAAAGCCTGTGCGGGATCACTCGCGTCACGGGCTACGTCATCGACAAAAAGTCACGCGACATCGTGCTGGTCGGGGCGGTCGATGCGAGCCTGCCCGCGCTGCACCTCGATGATTTCGTAGTTGCGATGCGAAATGCTTGGATCATCTACGGCAAGACAATAGGCCGCGTGCGCTACTACTCCGACCCCGGCTGCTCCATCGATCCCGACCCGCGCGTTCTCGGCCGGCTTCGCGATCTGCAGTCCGTGCCGGTTGATTTCTCCAGCGAGTCGAGCATGCAAGCGGCCGCGGACAGGTGGCACGAGATCGGCCATCAGCCGCAGAACGTGCGAGTGACCGGCGTGCCCTTCGACTCCCGGTTTGCCAAGACGATGGTGGACGCGGACTACTACATGAAGCGGCTGGTCAACGGCTCCGTCAAGCTCGACATCGACGGCTTCGAGAGCCTCTCGGACCTGCACGCCGCCGCGCGCCGAGAACAGGTCCGCGGCAAACTCAACCCAGGCGACCACGAGACCTCCATGAACAGGTTCTGGTTCAGCCCGGGCGAAACCACCTACGAGCAGCAGGAAGGCGCCGTTGTCCTTAGAACCTGTCAGGTGAAGCTCCTCACTGAGGAGGAGTTCCTCAACAGCCGGGGCGGGATTTCGGGCAAGGGCAGGCCCGATCCGCTCGCGGACCGGTTCGCCTGGAGCTTCACGGAACACTACGACGAGATCGCCGTCCAGCGCCCAATCTACCGGCAGCTCCAAGGTCTGTTCGCTTTCGTCGCGATTGCACGTCTTCTCAAGGCCGACCGCGCGGATAGGCTTGCGCCGGGCGCGTTCAGCTATTTCCTCAAGGCCCACAAGGTTGCGGTTGTGCCGGTAAGCCGACAGGTCAACGGTCTGACCGCTGTTCGCCGCATTGAGGACGCCGTGGACACGCCGCAGGGTCGGCGGACAATTGTGATGATCCAGTCGTCCTGCGGCGGCGTGAGCATGAGCGTCCGTCCGAAGCGCATCAACTCAACGACAGCAGCCGGGTCGCCGGCCGCCACAAAACCAGCCATTCATGTCAATACCCCAGTAGAGCCGGCGCCGTCTGCCAAAACCACCTCGGCGAAGCCCGGAATCAAGCCGCCGACCAAACCCAGCCTCGCCAAGGCCGTCCTTAGCGCCCGGAAGTCGCCGAAGTCTCTTTCATGGGATGTAGAGGTGGACTGAGCCTGCAAAGGCGTTTTGCCGCGCTGATGCTGCTTCAGTCACAGGACTGTCTGTGCTAGAATGGCAGCAGCCTAACATCGGAGGATGCAATGAGCAGAGCCGTGATTGTCAAGGATGGCCGGTCGGATTGGCGCATTGTCAATATGTCTGATTCGAACAGGGTCAGCGCGTTCGCAGCGGGTGAACTGCGATGGTATCTTGCGATGGTCGGCGGGTTTGAACTTGGCTTCGCGGATGCGGTGGATGACACGCCGTCGATCGTAATCGGGCTGCGCTCGGACATCTGCCCGTCCGAAGCCGATCTGCTTCCTGCGCCTGCAAAGGGTTTCGATGGGTTTTCGCTCGCGATCACCCCTAACCGCGTCGTCATCGCGGGCGACAACGACCGCGGCGTACTCTACGGCGCATACGAGCTGCTCGAGCGCGTGGGCTGCCGGTGGTTCTATCCGACGATGGACCCCGCCGATCCTGAAGTCGTCCCGCGCCTTGATAGCATCGAGCTCGAATTCGGCACTTATGCCGTCGCTTCTCCGATCCCCATCCGAATCTGCAACGCAAGCTCGTTCTTCTTCGACATCGACCCCATCGCGATGAAAAAGCAGCTCGACGTCGCCATGAAGGCCCGCTACAACGGCATGGGCTGGCAGTGCGACCACCGCACCCCCGTCGGCGACCAATATCGAGAGCTTGTCGAGACCGGCGTCATCGAAGCCATCCAGAAGCGCGGGATGATGCTGCACGGCCCCGCCCACAGCTTCCCCCACTTCTTGCCAAACGAGCTTTTCGACGAGCACCCGGAGTGGTTCGGGATGAAAGATGGCGAGCGCGTCAAGCAGGAGATCGGCGGGCGGCAGTTCTGCTGGTCCAACGCCGAGGCGCGCAAGGTCTTTGTCGATAACGCCGAGCGGTTCGTCCTCGAAAGCCCCGCCATCAGCATATTCTGCACGCTCGCCTACGACGGCGGCCCGGCGTGCGAGTGCCCGAAGTGTGCCAAATCGACCCCGGGGGACCTGGTCTTCCAGTTGCTCAACGAGCTTATCGAGCGTCTGCAGGTGAGCGCGCCGCACGTGATGGTCGAGACATCCGGCGGCTACAACCCCGTCCACGAGCCTCCGCAGGCAACCAAGGCCCACGACAAACTCCGAGTCGTCTGGGCCCACTGGGGCCGCGCCCACGATATAGGGTTCGACGACCCCCGCTACGGCTGGCTGGACAACCTCGAAACGTGGCGCAAGGCCGCGAAAGGTGGGCTGACTTTGTGCATGTATTATACCGACAACTTCGCCACCCCCTGGATCTCCGCGCCCTACGAGCGGGTCATCGAGGGGGACAGGCGATATATACTCGACAAAGGCGTCGATGCCATCTACATGCTCATGTGGCCGAAGGGCTACTGGTGGACCCACTCGCTCAACCATTACCTCGCCGGCCGCTGCTTCTACGACGCGAGTGTCACCCCGCGCGAGCTGCTCCGCGACTACGCGCTTACGTACTTCGGCCCCAGGGCCGGCCCGCTGCTGCTGGACTACTACATCCAGTGGGCCGACAATATCGAGCTGCCGTATCGCGTCAAGGACGACTCCCGCCCGTCCGACCGCGCCATGCTCGCCGATCAGCGCCGCAGGTTCATCGACCCGGCTGTCGCCGCCGTCGAGGACGATATCGTACTCTCGCACAGGGTTCGCAAGGTCGCGCTGCTGCACCAGGCCGCCGAGAAGCTCACCGAGGCCCACCGCATGCACGACGAGATCGAGGCCCTCCGCGCGGCCGGCGATTTCGACGCAGCCTCCGCGCTTCTCGACCAGGCCAAGACCTATACGGACGATCTCATCAAGCACATGGCCTGGCTCGCCGACCTCGACCTCGGACTTATCGACCGCAACGAGGTCCCCGGCTTCATGACCCTGACGATCAAGCACTGGATCGATAAGGAGGAATCCGCCATCGCCGCCCGCGACCGCAACGTCAAGCCCCGCGGCTTCGTCGCCATCGACTCGATACCCACGCCGCCGAGCGAAGCAACGGGGCAATGGTAGCGCGTCGCCTGCCTGATAGCTTTGCTGGCCTGCAGCGCGGCGGCGACGCTTGCTAGCCCTGAGTAGCGAGGCACGAGCGTATCGAAGAGCGGTCGCCTACCACCGCGCCGCCTTCCACCCGTCGTCCAGCATCTTGGCCAGCTTCGCTTTCAATTGCTTGTATTCAGGCTTGTCCGCAAGGTTGAGGTTACCCTCGGGGTCGGTCTTGTAGTCGTATAACTCGGTGCCGACGTTTTCCTTGCCGTTCTTGATCCACTCCGTGTAACGATAGCGGTCGGTGCGCATTGTGTAGCCCATCACGCCGCCCGCTCTGGGATACTGGCTGAACGCCGCCGTCTTCACGTTTCGCTTGGGATCGCGCATCACCGGTGCCAGGCTGACGCCCTCGACTCCGCTCGGCTTCGGCAGCC
>Ga0272448_1003870_pt1 | contig 17456 bp, 19 predicted proteins | sample YNPCB0191_FD_202220 | JGI IMG/M metagenome (GOLD analysis project Ga0272448, IMG submission 202220) | Hot spring sediment microbial communities from Yellowstone National Park, WY, United States - YNP-CB-019-1 | ecosystem: Environmental > Aquatic > Thermal springs > Hot (42-90C) > Sediment... | reverse complement strand
CGAGCCGAGCATAGTTGCACGCTGAAAAATGGGTCCCTGGAAGAAGGTGGACCATCTCAGCGGACAAGCTTTATTTGATGACGTCGCCCTGCCATGGACGTGTCTAGCAACAGACACCTCATGGAGCTTCCCTACGTCGTGCTTGTTGGGCGCGACGTTTTGGCCGAAACTGGATCGCTGCTCAGGGGCCAGGGGCTTGAGGGTCACATAGTGGTGGCTGCTGGGCCCAACGTCTGGGGTCGATTGGGGAAGAGAGTGACCGAAAGCCTTGCGGAAGGCGCTTTCGATAGCTCTTGGGTACGCATTGATAGGGCCGACATGGAAGCCGTGGAAGCCGTAGAGCGGGCTGTAGCTGAGAAGGACGCACACCTAGTCGTCGGCTTGGGCGGCGGCAAGTCGATCGATGTGGCGAAGTTAGCGGCCTTCAACAGGAAGGTGCACATGGTAAGCGTGCCAACCAGCGCGTCGCACGATGGCATAGCCAGCCCCTTCGCCTCGATTAAAGGCTACGCCAAACCCTACTCGGTCGTCACCAAACCACCTTTCGCCATCATCGCTGACATTAGTGTGATAATGGGAGCTCCGCCGAGGCTCTTCAACGGAGGTGTGGGCGATCTGCTGGCCAAGCTGACAGCCGTCAAGGACTGGGAGCTGGCAAGGAATGAGAAGCAGGAGTATTATGGGAAATACTCTGCCAACCTCGCTCGTATGAGCGGCACGATGATCGAAGAGGAAGCTACTGACATAGGGGAAAGGAACGAAGAGGGCATCCGGGGATTGGTGGAAGCGCTCATCAGCGCAGGCGTAGCGGCGGGCATTGCCGGGAGCAGCCGGCCCTGTAGCGGAGCCGAACATCTATTCAGCCACGCTATGGACGGGATCGCGCCCGGCGTGGGGCTTCATGGGGAAAAGACGGGCCTGGGCGCCATAATGATGGCGAAGCTGCACGGCATGGACTGGGAAAGAATTAGGTCCGCCCTATTCAGGGCTAGGGCCCCGAGGACGGCCGAGGAGATCGGGCTTACGAAGGAGCAGGTGATTCGGGGGCTCTTGGCCGCGCCGGAAATCAGGCCTGAAAGGTATACGATACTTCACAAGGTGAAGTTGGACGCCAAGTCGGCTGAAGAACTGGCAAGGGAAACGAAAGTGATTTAGGTTAGGGCTCGGCCTTCGCTTCGGTCTTTGGCGTTTCTTTGGCCTCTGCTTCGACATGTTTGACCTCTTGTTTGGGCTTCTCCCCGGTGGGCATCTCCTCGGGCGCCTTGTAAAGTTCGATGAATGTGACCTCCTTGACGCCCTTGGCGAACTTGAAGATGTCGGTAGAAGAAGCCTTCTTTATGAACTGCAGGCCGTCGAGGAAATAGATCTCTTCGGGGATGTTCACAGTCACCTTGTCATCTTGCAGCGTCACGTTGAGCTTGTCCTCCGTCAGCGGGAGGCGCCTAAGAAGCAAAGCTTTGACGACGTCGAGTGGCTCCGTGATAGCCTTGACCACTTCGAGGTCGTATATGAGCGTCTTGCCGGCTAACCTGTGGTTGAAGTCCACCTGCACTCTGCCGGAGCCGATGTACCTCACCGTGCCCACCTTGCCGTCCACTTCTACCTCGGCACCGACGGCGAGTTCGTGTGCCTTCTCCCCAAATTTCCGTTCGTGAACGAGCTTGATCTTAGTGATGTCCCTCTCGCCGAAGCCCTTCTCTGGCGGTATCTCTGCGGTGAGCTTCTCGCCCACGTTGGCTTTAGCCAGCACTTCGTCAAGGCCTTTGAGGACCCAACCTTCCCCCACGGCCACCAAGCGGGGGGTATACCTTGTGACCGGGTCGAAAATGCCTAGGTTCTTTGCGTCCTCTTCTCGCGTCGCTTCCAGCACTTCCCCCGTGTCCTTGACCTTGGCCACATAGTTTACGTAGGCCAGCGTTCCGTTCTCCAAAGCGAACCCTACCAGCCTAAGACCCTAAATTGGAGATATAAAAGAATTCGCGGTTCATTGGAACTCCAAAGTCTGAAGCCTGTGGATTTGCGTTCGTCGTTATCGTTATTAGGGTCAGCCGGACAACGGCCTGAGCCTTTCTTGGGCCACTTTGATCATCTCTCCGGTGTCGACGACATGGCCCACGGCGGCCATGGCTCCACCGATGGCGTTGAGGGTCGTCAGGACGTGCCAGCGTTGGACTTCGCCCATGTTGCCAATCCTGAATATCTTCCCTTTCAATTCACCGAAGCCGCCTGCCAGCACAACGCCGAAGCTGTCTTCGACAGTCGACCTGAAGGCCTTGTCGTCCATGCCCTCAGGATAGCGGACGGAGACTACGACGTTCGATCGAACGTGTTCCTTGACGAAGGGGTGGAGGCCCACAAAGCTCAAGGAATCGTAGAACGCCTGGGCCGTGATCCTATGGCGTGCGACCCTCTTATCCATGCCTTCCTCCACGACGAGCGACAAGGCTTCATCAAGGGCGTAAAAGAGAGGAAGGGCGGGGGTGAAGGGCGTCTCCGACTTCTGGTTGAACTCTACGTATTTTGCCAAGTTGAAATAAGTGGACAAGGGAGGGTTGGATATTACGTACTTCTTCAACGGCTCGCTGATAGAAACGAGGGCCAAGCCCGGCGGCGCCGCCAAGCACTTCTGGCTCGCAGTGACGACCATATCTATGCCCCACTTGTCCTGAGGCAGCTCGTCTCCACCAAGAATGGAAACGGCGTCTGAGATACAGAAGGCGCCGTGGGCCTTGGCGACATCGGAGGCTTCTTTCATCCATCTGTAGGTCGTGCCAGGCGAAGTGTCGTTGTAGACCACGAACACCGCCTTGAGCCTAGGCGCCTTTCTGGCCGCGTCCTCCAAGAGGTCGGGGGAGGGGGCATCCCCAATGGGCGCCGCGACACGTATGGCGTGGCCGCCCACCTGATCGATGGAATCGGCGAGCCGTTGGCTAAACTCACCGAACACTGGCACTAAAACGTCATCTCCTGGTCGAACCACATTCATCACGGCCGTTTCGACGCCGCCCGTCCCCGAGCAGGTGAGTACGGCTATATCAGCTTGAGTTTCGAAGACGACCTTGGCCTTGGCGATAATAGGTTTCAAGAGGGAATGGAAGCCTTCGCTACGGTGATTGATGATAGGCTTGAGCATGGCTTGGGCAACGCGGTCGGGAACGTTGGTGGGGCCAGGTAGCATGACCAACTTGCGTCGTGGGTAAAAGCCCACCCAAGAACACCGGAATGCGTATCGGCAGTCGTTGTTTAAACCTTTTTGTTATTGGAGTTTGCGTCCTGCTGGGCGAATAGCGCCTTTATCCTTTCGACGCCGTTGATGGACCTTATATAGGAGGCGACTTCGGGGGGCACCAGAGGTTGCCAGTCTCCTCCCGTGGCTATCCTTCGGCGAACTTCCGTCGCCACGAGCTCTTCCCTGTTCAGGAAGGGCGCTTCTTCCACTGGCGTCCCGGCCTCCTCTAGGAGGCGGATGGTTAAAGGGTCGTTTGAAATGGCGAAGTCAAACTTCGGCGTGAGAGACTTAAGTAAGGGAACCCAAAGGGCGTGGTTCTCCACGTCCGGGACCTGTGCAAAGACTGTCCTGTCGAGGAGCTTTCTGTTATCAAGAGTTGTGATGATCATCTCCATCCTTTCGCCGCTTGTGAAGGGGTTCCTGTATTCGTGGCTCTTCTGAGAGCTGCCAATGACGAGGACGAGCCTGTCAGCCTTCCTGAGGGCGTGCTCGATGGCGCTTAAATGACCTAAATGGAGGGGTTGGAAGCGGCCGATGAGCATTGCAGTCTTCAAATGCCGTCGCAGCATTCCTACCGGAAATCAATCTTAAAAAGTAACCTCCCTGTGCTAGGTTTCGAGAATTTAATCATCGAAAGGTCCAGTTCCTTGATAAGAATCGATGGAAGTCAGGGCGAGGGAGGGGGCCAGATACTTAGAACAAGTCTGTTCTTCTCCTTCGTTCTTGGAAGGGAGGTCGTGGTCGAGAACATACGCGCCAAGAGGGATAACCCTGGACTGCGCCCCCAGCATTTGGCCGTCATAAAGGCCTTCGAGAAGGTGACCGGCGGGCAAGCTGAGAATGCCGCCGTTGGGGCCGACTGGGTGAAGTTTTCTCCGGGACACCACGTCGAAGCCCAGCTCGAAGTGGACGTAGGAACGGCCGGAAGCATAACGCTGATACTGCAGACCCTGCTTCCCGCCCTGAGCCTTAGGGGCCATTCCTGCTCCGTCAAGGTTCGAGGAGGTACCGACACCAGGTGGAGCCCAACTTACGGGTACTTCAAGAGCTTGTACGAGCCCGCCATGACGACTCTGGGCCTCAAGTTCTCTACACGCGTTATAAGAAGAGGATACTATCCGGCGGGGGGAGGCTGGGTTGAAGCCTCGACGGGACCTGCGTCCCTGCTGGAAGCTGTGAGCTTTATCAGGGGACCATCCCAGTCGACCGCGCGCTTGGTCAGCATTTGCTCGAGGCTGCCCAGAAGAGTCGCCGAAAGGCAAGCTGCGGCGGCGACGGCCGTGCTTCAAAGGTCAAAGATCAAAATTGAAGGTGTCGAGATCGGCGTGGAGGACGCAGAATCGCCCGGCACGTCCCTAGTCGTCTTTCATACAGAAGAAGATAGGCGTTGCTTCTTAGGAGCGGATTCTATCGGAGAGAAGGGAGTCACGGCGGAAGAGGTGGGGAGGTCGGCGGCAGAAAGGTTCTGCTCCGCCATGAAGTCAGGTGCTTCGGTCGACAGGAACTTGGCTGACATGGTTGTCCCCGTGTTGGCCTTGGTCGGAGAAGGAGAGGTCGTGACTGAAGCGGCAACCGGTCATTTGAGGACCAACTTAGCTGTGGCCCAAGCCTTCACCGGGTGCGATTACGAACTGCACGAGGCGGAAGGAATCTGCAGGGTTCACGTCTCAAAAGGACGGCCTGACGCCACGCCCCTCAAATCTTAATAATCCTTTTATTCATGCCCATTCAACGATGCGCAAATGTCAGAATCGATGTTACCTGGAGCCACCGTTGTAGGCCTAGTTTACAGAGACGGCGTCATTCTCGCCGCCGAGAAGAGGTTCACTTATGGCAGTTTTGTCATAAGCAAGACCGCTAAGAAGGTCTTCACAATAAACAACACTACGGGTGCGGCCTTCGCCGGAATGATAGCCGACATGCAGATCCTGGTCCGGAACATGAAGTCCATAGTGCGGATCAAGGAGATGGAGATTCGCAGGCCGCTGCCCCCTAACTCTGTGGCCAAGCTCATGTCGGTGGTCATGTATCAGAGGAGGATGATGCCATTCCTGAACCAAGTGATTCTAGGTGGTGTGGACGAGGTTCCATCCATTTACGTCTTGGATGCCCTTGGCTCAGTGATACCGGACAAGTATGCCGTAGTCGGCTCCGGGACGGAAATCGCCATAGGCGTGGTCGAATCGGAATACAAGGACGGGATGGAGGAGGAACAGGCCAAGGCTTTGGTGGTCAAAGCGATCAAGGCCGCTATCCAGAGGGACACGGCCAGCGGCGACGGCGTGGACCTGCTCGTCATAACCAAGCAGGGCATAAAGGAAGAGAAGGTCGCCTTCTGAGGCTTCAGAGCTGCTTGGTTAGTTGAAGAAGGATCCATTAGGCAGGGCGCGAACGTCCCTATCCGCTTCCTCCAAGTTCCTTGAGGACGCGGCTGAGAGGCGCGAGAAACTCATCAAGGATTCTAGGGACGTATTGTCGAGCTGTTCGAAGGCGATCGTCGGCGTGCACACAGGCGACCTGTCAGGCGCCAGAGCATTCATCAACAAGGCCAAGGAGGGGCTGGAAGCGCTTCGGCGCGTTTCCTCGGGAGACATGGACAAGTATGTCGTCCCAGCGGAGGTGGAATACGTTGAAGCCGTCGCCCTGTTTTCACTGGCCACCGGGAAACCTCTGCCCGGCAAAGACGAGCTTGGCGCGGAGCCCGGCGCCTATGTGCTTGGCCTCCTAGACGCTATTGGTGAAGCGAAACGACGGATGTTTGATAAAGTAAGAGAGGGCCAGTTGGACGAGGCCATGCGGCTCTTCGAAATCATGGAGACGCTGTACGTTTTGATGAAACCTTTGGCCGTCTACGATAACCTCGTGCCAGGCCTGCGCCACAAGCTGGACGTGGACAGGTCCATACTTGAAGACGTCCGTAGCTTGGTGACGGAGGAGACGAGGCGGACCAAACTCCTTAAGACCATGAGTGATTTCGCAAACAAGCTGGATGCCACAAAAGGGTAAACGGACCTTCGGGGATCTGCTGCCCTTCGCCACGTTGGTGCAGAAGGTGATAGCGGGCCTGTATAAGAGCTCCGGGATACACCACGACGAAGCGAAGGTCACTCTCGCTCTGGACGTGGCGTACACCAAGGACAGGGCTTACGCCGCTGCTGTGGTGTACGACGTCGGGAGGAATAAGATAATCGAAGAGCAGGCACAGGACTACGGCGTTCACTTCCCTTACGTTCCAGGGTACTTGTACCTCAGAGAGGCACCGCCCCTGCTGCGAATCATGGCTCTGGTGGAATCAACTTACGACCTCATCTTGATCGACGCCCACGGCCGACTACATCCAAGGCGCGCAGGCTTGGCGACCATAGTTGGTGTGCTGGCGGAGAAGCCCACGGTAGGGCTGGCCAAGAGCCTGTTGAAGGGCGAAGTGAGAGGTCGTGGCAAGGTGAGGCCAGTGTATCTAGGAGGAGAAGTGGAGGGCTGGTATGTATCCTGCGGCCGACCATTCTACGCGAGCCCGGGCAACCTGATGAGTTTGCAGGAGGTCAGGAAATGGTTGAGAAGCCGTGGCAACGAGTACCCAAGTGAGCTGATCGAGGCCGATCGCCTCTCCAAGGAGCTCAAAGCGACTTCAGAAGCCGAGGGTCCTTCTTGAGGTTGGTGCTCTTCATTCCAGGCAGTGGACTGTCCAGCCTAGTGACCAAGAACTTCAGTCCTTTTGAGGCGCCCTGAGACAGCAGGCTAGCTTCGCTATGGGACTGGTCGTAACCGATGGCGATTATGTCGGGCTTAACCCTCTCGACCGTTTCGAAAATGTCCGTTTCGCTGCCAAGGATCGCTGCGTCAACGCACTTGAGGGCCTTGACCAAAGATAGCCTGGTGACCTCGTCGTTGATGACGGGCTTTCCACGAGTCTTGAGGACCGTCAAGTCGCGGGCCACGGAGACGACAAGCGCGTCGCCAAGTGACCGCGCCTTGGTCAAAGTATAGATGTGGCCTGGGTGTAGGATGTCGAAAACCCCGCCGGCTAGGACGACCTTTATGGCGCTCCTTCCGTCTCCGGTGAGAAGGATCTGTTCTTGATCGGACAAGGCCACCAAGCCACTTCCGACAGCCTCTTCCAAGATGGCGTCGACTAACTCGGGACCGAGACCAAGCGCGGCCGAGAACCGCTGTTTGGTGCAGGAACCGTCGAGCCCGATGGAGAAAACGGCAGTGAGGACCCTCTTCTTGGTTACATCGCTTTTGAAGAGTTCAACCATGTCCGGCAGCCATCTGACCTTGGACTTACTTACTCTGTCGGGCTATCCGCTGAGGAGCCCTCGTAATTCCTTGTCAGCTATGATGGCCGGATGATGGCTATCGACCATTACAGTTTCGAACCACCTGTACCTGCCGTCCTCCGCTAGGAAGTAGGAACCTAGGACTCTCAGGTTTGGATAACGCTCTTGCGCCCTTCCTGCCACCACCTTGGCTTCCGAAAGCTGCCCTTTGATCCTAGTAACGCCCAAATGCTTCGGCCTGCGGCCCGACACCGGCCTCTTGATTCTGATTCCCCCTCTTGAGATCCTCACCCGGGCGACGACGAAGCCCTGCTTGGCCTTGTATCCAAGGGCCCGGGCCCTGTCGAGCCTTGTCGGATGTTCTAAGCGCACGACGCGGGGCCCCCTCCTCCAAGCGACCAAGCGATCTTTGAATATGGGAGGCTTGTCCCTCAGCATCGTCTGCCATGTCTGCGCTATGTGCTTGTACATCGCACTTCACGCAAGGCTGACGCGGCCGTTCATTTAAAGGTTTTACTGAACCCGTGCCGTCTCAGTAAAACGAGCCTATTCTATCACGTCCTTGTTGAAAGGAAGGAACGGCGGCAGGGGCACATAGGTGGTGTAGTGGTGCTCAAGAGAAATGCCGGACTACCTTCTCGGCCACGATGGTGGCCGCCGAGACTTGCGCCTCATATGTCTGACCACCTATGTGGGGAGTAAGGACTACGTTGTCGAGATTGAGAAGCTCCCTGTTAGAAGGGGGCTCAACGGCGTAAACGTCAAGGGCCGCACCCCTTATGGACCCGCTTTTCAAAGCGTTTACAAGGGCGTTTTCATCGAGCACCTGACCGCGCGAAGTGTTGATGATGAATGCGGTCTTCTTCAGCATAGCTAGCCTCTCAGCGTTGATCATGTTGTTCGTCTCTGTCCCTCCTGGAAGGTGTAACGAAATGAAGTCCGAATCCCGCAACAGCTCATCTAGCTGGACCATCTTTGCCCCCAAGCTCGAAAGGGTTTGGACATCAGGAGTCACGACGTCGTAGGCGAGGACGGTCATGTTGAAGGGCTTGGAGAGTTCGGCGAGCCTGCGGCCGATCCTTCCGAAACCCACAATGCCCAAGACCTTTCCTCGGAGCTCTGTGCCCATCAACGCATCTTTGATCCACTTTCCACTCTTCAAAGAGCTGTGACCAGCGCCTATCCCCCTGGCTACGGCAATCATAAGGCCCAAGGTCAGCTCTGCTACAGCGTTGGTGAGAGATTCGGGAGAATGGTACACTGCTATGTTCCGCTTCTTGGCCGCCCCTAAGTCGATGTTGTCCAATCCCACGCCGGCTCTGCCGATGACCTTCAGGTTCGAAGCCCTTTCGATGACGTCGGCCCTTATCTTGGTCCTGCCTCGAACGATTACGACGTCGAAGGAGGAGATCGTTGAAAGCAGCTCTTCGGGGGTGATCTTCGGCCGGTAATCGACATGAAACCCTGCGCCCTTGAGCATGTTCAACCCATCGTCGGCTATGTGATCGCAAACCAAGACTCCGACGGGCATTTTCATCCTTTTCCCAGCATTCAGCCTGAGGTGGCCTGTCGATTTAAACACTAGGTCCCTTGAGCTTGAGCAGCCTGTTAATGCGCCTAGCTGCGACCACGGGCGAGGGCCAGAAGTTTTGGACTGGAGGAGAGAAGCTGGTTTCGAGATAGGCGAGAGTCGATATGTGCAGACCTTGAGCTATCATCATAGTAACGAGATTGCCCCAACCCGCTGCGCCGGGCCCAACGAATTGAGAGCCCAAGATGAGCCCCGATTTGGCGTCGGCCACTATCTTCGTGGTAAGGTTACCCCCGCCAGGGTAGTAGGGGGCGTAGGCGTAGGATGAGCTTTCCGCTGTCAGCACGGCGATGCCGAACTTCTTGGCTTCGCCCTCCGTTAGCCCCGTAGAAGAAACTTCCAAATGGCAGATGCTAGATGAAGTGTTTCCGAAGAGGTCGGGTAGCCTCTCGTCCCCTCCGACGGCGTTTGCGCCGGCCACCTCACCCGTCCTTAGGGCGACGGTGGCTAGCTGTATGGGCCGGTTCTCCGAAATGAGCCTATTGGAGATCTCCACGCAGTCGCCAGCCGCATAGACGTCAGGCGCGCTCGTCTCGGCCCTCGGCCCAACAGTTATGCCGCCATATCGTCCGACGTTTATGCTAGCGTCCTTTGCAAGCTCGTTGCGGGGCCGGATTCCGGCCGACGCCACCACGATGTCGGCTTTTATCAGAGATCCCTCTACGATGACCCCTTCAACCTGCTCGAACCCCACGATGCGCTCGACCTTCTTTCCCAAATAGAAGGTGACGCCTTTGGCCTCCAGGACCTTTCTAACAAGGGAAGCCATAGACGGGTCGAAGGAAACAGGGAGGACCTCAGGGAGGAGCTCCACCACGGAGACCGTTACGCCGTTAGCCGTCAGGGCGTCGGCCACTTCTAGGCCGATGAGGCCAGCACCTATAATGACGGCCGAGCCCTTGCGTGATGCCGCCTTCTTGATGGCCTCGGCGTCATCCAACGTCCTGAGCTTCATTACCCCTGGCTTGCTGAACCCAGGGATAGGCAGGTCCACTGCAGTAGCGCCCGTAGCTAGGACTAGGGAGTCATAGTGCAGAGAGTCGAGACCAGAGGGGGCCCTGATGGTGACCGTCTTCCTTGTCGGCTCGACCTTCTCGACTGAGGTCCCAAGGAGCAGGTTGACCTTCAGGATAGAATCGAAATAGGCTCTTTTGTTCAAGAAGAGGTTCGCCGACTGGCCCACTTCCCCCGATATGAAGTACGGGAGGCCGCACCTAGAGTATTCGTGGTAGGGCGAACTCTCTATCAATATAATAGAAGCGTCCCTGTCCTGCTTCCTTGCGGCTTCGGCAGCAGTGGTCCCCGCCAATCCACAACCTACAATAACTACTTGTCTGTTCTCCACAACCGGCACTTGAACGGGGGTCGATTATAAATTGATGGTGGGCTTGATAGGCAAGCCCAACACGGGCAAATCCAGCTTCTTCAACGCCGCTACGCTGCTGGATGCCCCTGTTGCCAGCTATCCCTTCACGACGATAGAACCCAACGTGGGGGTGGCCTACGTCACGAAGAAATGCGTGTGCAAGGAGCTGGGCGTGCAGGATAACCCCAAGAACAGCGTCTGCGTGGATGGTATCCGCCGCATACCTGTAAAGCTGGTGGACGTTGCTGGACTCATACCCGGAGCGGCGCAGGGGCAGGGGCTGGGCAACAAGTTCCTAGACGACTTGCGCAGGGCCGATGCTTTAATACACGTGGTGGACGCGTCGGGTTCGACCGACGAAGGTGGGAAGATGGTCCCAGCTGGCACACGTGACCCTCTTGATGACGTGACCTTCGTGGAGAAGGAATACGACCTCTGGCTCACGGGCCTGCTGATCAAAGACTGGGCCAGAATGACGCGCCACGTAGAGCCTTCGAAGGCGAAGGAGGCGGTCCTCGAGAAATTGACAGGATTGGGGATGACGGCCAATGACTTTACGGCGGCAGTTCACAAGGCCAGGCTTAAAGCTAAGAATATGGCCGATTGGGGCGAGGAAGAAATCATGATGTTCGCCACGGAGTTGAGGAAGGCTAACAAACCTATCTTGATAGCGGCGAACAAAGCAGACCTTCCATCTTCGGTGTCCAACATAAAGAAGCTTCAAGAGACGGGGAGGGTGGTCATACCTACTTCCGCCGCCGGAGAGCTGCTCCTAAGAAAAGCCGCAGAAAAGGGCCTAATAAGGTACTCGCCTGGCGACCCCACCTTCAAGATAAGAGAAGGAGTTTCTATCACACCCGAACAGGAGAGGGCGTTGAAGTTTGTAGAGGAAAGGGTCCTGCGACCATACGGCGGCACAGGAGTACAGAGGGCCTTGAACGAAGCTTATTATAACCTGCTCAACGGCATAGTCGTGTACCCTGTCGAGGATGAAAATAGGTTCGCCGACAAGAGGGGCAACGTTCTGCCCGACGCTTACATACTTCCGAGAGGCTCCACGGCCAAGGATTTGGCGGCCAAGATACACACGGATTTGGCTGAAGGTTTCCTATACGCCGTAGACGCCAAGAAGAAGATTCGGCTGGGGGCGGAACATGCTTTGGAGGACGGGGACGTAATCAAGATAGTGGCGACTACGAGGCGGGCGTAGGTTCAGGGACGGGCTCAGGTGATGGCGCAGGTTGCTCCTTAGGCGTAGATATTAGCTTGGTCTTCCTTATGCCCAAGTGCCTGAGCACTGCTATCTTCTTCGCCTCAGCCATTATCTCAGAAGCGACCTTGTTCAGGACGATCTCTTGAATGAGCTGCTCGTAATCTAAGGCGGCCGTCTTCGCCTTAAGGACCCTGTCAGCGGCCTCCCTTATCCTGTGTTTCCTTGAGCTGTTGACCCTTCCTTGAGTGAAGGCAATGAGGTAGACCCTCAGGACATAGCCGTCCCGGGACGTATAATCCTTGATGAGCCCCACCATGGAGGATCCCCTCCTTACGAGGCTCCTCATGTATTCGCGAGCGTATTCGTGACCCCTGACAACGGCTGAGGCCGTGTTGCCCTCGACTTTGTTGATTTGGAAGGAGACCTTGATCGAATAGTGAGAAGGGTCCTGCTTTAACAGGTCGTAGAGCGTTGTCTGAATCACCCTGCCCTCGGCTTTGCCTGCGTCTGTGGCAGGGATGGTGGCGATCGTAATTCCGCCAAAGCTGGCTGGGGCGCGTACGGTCAACCATGCCTTCTCACGCCATTTGTCCTTGACCTTTGTGGTCTTTCTCGGCATGCCGGTACGCCCTTAGCCCTTGGCTCAGAGCGATATAAACCGTTCTAACCCTTGGCAGGGCGAATCAGATCTTGCCCTTCCATGAATGGGACGAGCGCATCGGGGACGTCGAAGGACCCGTCGGGGTGCTGGAAGTTCTCCATTATGGCTATGAGGGCCCTTTCTGTAGCCACCAGAGTGGAGTTCAAAGTGTGAACAAGGCGTGGCTCTTCGTTCATCTTGTCCCTAAATCGAATGGCCAATCTGCGGGCCTGCCAGTCGGTGCAGTTGGAGCACGACACCGCTTCCCTGAATGTGCCTTGGCCAGGCAACCACACCTCCAAGTCGTATTTCTTCGCTGCCGGAGCCCCCAAATCGCCGGAGCATATGTTGACGACCCTATAGGGCAGTCCCAGTTGCTGGAAGAAGGTCTCAGCTGTGGCGATAAGGCGCTCGTGTTCCTCCCAAGAATCCTCTGGCCTAGAGAAGACGAATTGCTCTACCTTCTCGAATTCGTGAACGCGGAAGATTCCTTTGGTGTCCCTTCCGTGGGCGCCTGCCTCTCTCCTAAAACAAGGAGATATGCCCAAGTACCTGAGGGGGAGCTTAGACCCGTCCAAAATCTCGTCTGCGTGGTAGGCCAAGAGGGCGTGCTCGGACGTCGTGAGAAGGTACAGGTCCTCCCCTTCGAGCCTGTAGATGGAGTCCTCGAAGGCGGAGAGGTCGACGGCCCCCTCCATCATCTCTCTCTTTAGCATATAGGGGGGCTGAACCAGGATGTATCCCCTGCTCTGGCCGAAGCTGAGGGCGAACTGGATAAGCGCATAGTTGAGCCTGACCAAATCTCCCTTCAAATAATAGAACCTAGCGCCAGCCACCTTTGCCGCCCTTTCGACGTCGATGATCGAAAGCGCGTTGCCAAGGTCGATGTGGTCCTTGGCTTGAAAGGTCATAAGCCTAGGCTCGCCCCATCTTCTTACTTCTTGGGCATTCTCATCACCGATGCAATCGGGCACGCTTGCGTGAACGACGTTGGGCATGGCGAGCTGGAGCTGATGTAGCTCTTCCTCCGTCTGCTTTAGGCTGGCTTCGTCTGTAGCTATCTTGTTCGTAACGTCCCTCATGGCGGCGATCAGCTCCGAAGCGTCCTGTCTCTTGGCCTTCAGGGAGGCGATCTGCTCGGAGGTCGCGTTTCGCTGGTGCCTGAGGTCCTGCAGCTCCCCGATGAGCTTCCTCCGTTCCCTGTCTAGTTCTAAGAGGCGGTCCAAAGGAAAGCTCACCCTCCTCTTGGAGAGGTACGTCCTAACGAGCTCCACATTCTCTCTGACGAACTTCATGTCCATCATCTATGGTTCAACCTCTCCGTAGAAGAGATGCCATCTAGGCAGACGGCACATGCTTCAAACACATCATCCACGGTGGAAATAAGGGTATCTATGCGAGAGACCGTCTTTAAACGTAGCATCAATGTGGACCCCTTCAAGGCCATGGTCATCGACAACCCGCGCGGGAAGTTCACGTTGTCTGGCTTCAAGCTGTCGTACAAGGCTTTGGCTACGGGTGGAGAGTGCGTCCTAACGAGAATCTCGATTTTGATCTCCATCAAATTAAGTCAGGCCGCTCTTCAGTCTCTCGTAGAACAAGTTGGCCCTGACGGCTGGAACTCGCGCTCCTGCGGCCATTTCGTGGCCTCCCCCATTGCCGCCCACGGACGCGGCGGCCTGCATCATGGCTTGGCCCAAGTTGACCTTGCCCTGGGCGTTATGCCCTCTACGTATGGAAAACTTGATCTCCCCTCCTTTAGTGATGGTGCGAAGTATAATGGTCTTGTTCCTGAGCTGGGGCATGTTACTCAGCGCATTAGAGAGGGCACCCGTCATATTCTCATGAACGATACCGTCGCCTACGAGTTGCACGATAGGGCCGTCCTGTATGACCCTCTCTTCATCGGAAAGGAGGACGCGCATGTACTTCAGGATGGTGTTGCGGTAATCAAGGAGCGTCTTCTCGGCATCGGTCAGGGCTGTCCCTCTGTCACCCATGCAGAGGGCGATGCCCAGCCCGGCCTTTCCCATTCGGCCAGTGGCGTCAAGGAGGGACGCGAAGTCCCGAGCGTCCTTAAGGTACGAACTTTCATCCTCCTTTCTAAGCAGGTAGACGTTCCCCCTAATGCTCGAAGCATCGTCTCCCGACACTTCCAAGTATGGTGTGAGCGCGATTACGAGCTTTTCCTTCTCGGCTGGGGTGAGCTCCGAAGCCACACGCCACCTCGAGGATTCCTTTACGACCAAGCCTGCGGACGAAAGGGCGGCAAGACAGGCGTCCTTATTGCCGGTCAATCCCTGAATATAGGGCTCGAAAGTCATGGCGAGAGATTCGTGCAGGGGGCGAACGCTCCTACCGAAAAGCAGCAGGTCTTCGGAAACGTCAAGGTAGCCGGCCGCTATGGCCTCGGAAGATATTTGTTCGTTCAAACCAACAAGCGAATGCCTCGTGCCGAGGTCCTGTCTGTCGCCGAGCGCGCCCACCACGCTCAACCAAGACATCGACTTGACGTTGCTCACCATCGCCGAGGCGACTAGGTAGCTCGCTCCGGTGCCTGAAAGCTCGTGGCTACCATCGAAGCCGAAAGAATAGACATTGAAGACCTTGGGGTTGTCCTTTTCCTCTTCCGTTAACTGGTGGTGGTCCAGCATTACGTACTTATCCTTGAGAGACTCCTCGATGTCCTTAGCGTGACCACTACCTACTTCACAGAAGACGTAAAAGTCGAAACCCTCCTTGGAGACTTCGTCCAGCAGGCGTGCGTTGACGTCCGGGATCGCTCTAGCTGTGAATACTGCGTCGGTTCGTGCCAAGGCCCGGGCCATGACTCCCAACGAAGCGATGCCGTCGGCGTCGACGTGACCTAAGAGCAGGATGTGTGCCTTCTCCTGGGCAAGCTGCTTAAGATGTAAGCCTATGTCCGATGCAGCACGACGCATCGCATCGACGTCAGGCATGCTTGCCGGATCACGCCAGCTGGGCTACCTGAGGGCTGTACTTCCAGTCCTTGGGGAGGATGCCCCGTTTCTTGTAATAAAGGGACAGCCTATGTATAGAGGCTTCCAAAAGCTCCAGCGAATGCACGTTCTTCCTGTCGGTCTTGTGAACTTTCAAGTGTGACTGAAGGCCACGAGCCTTCCTTAGCAGGTTCGTCAAGTCTTCAGGAAGAGGCTGGGCTAGGCCCGCCTTAGCAAGCACCTGGGTGACCTTCTTGCCGATGAGCTTCTTGGAAAGGGGTACCCCATATTCATCACGTAGCTTGACGCCGATTACGCTGGGCGGATAACCTTCCTTGGCCAGTTTTACGATGGTCGACTCCACCGCTTCGGCGTTATAGTTTATCCACTGAGTAGATATTATAGACGGTGGCCTACTCGAGTGGGACTTTCCGTGCCGATGGCTATGTCTCCTAGCCATGTCGTCCAGACCTGTCTGCGCCGTGCTTATAATAATTCCTCTGATCGTAAACGGATGGATTAGCCTCGGGCTATCCAGACGCCCAGCCGACGAAACGCCAACGCTCTATGAGAGATCTTGCTCTTCTCTTCTAAGCTCATCTCGGCAAAGGTCTTGTCGAACCCTTCGGGGACAAATAAAGGGTCGAAGCCGAAGCCGCCAGAGCCGGCCTCTTTCAAAGATATTCGGCCATAGACCCTTCCCGTGAAGACCCAAATGCGACCAGGAGGAGCGCCATAGGCGACCGCTGCGTCGAAGTGAGCTTTCCTGTTCTCGACTCCTTCGAGCAGTTTAAGAATGCCCTGCAGGCCTATGCTCTTATGAACGTAGGCTGCCAAGGCTCCTGGGAAGCCGTTCAGCGCATCGATGAACAACCCTGTGTCTTCCACCACCAAAGGCCCGTCGAACTTCTTCATAGCGGCCTCAAGTGAGGCCTTGGCTACGACGGAAGGTTCGAAACTTTGCACTTCATCGCCCTTTATATCTCGAGCCACAAGCCGTACCCCGAAAGGTTTCAACACATAGTTGGCTTCCTCCACCTTGTGAAGGTTGCTGGTGGCCATTGTAATTTCCAAAGCTTCACTCGCCCCACTTGGAACGGGCATATCTTCCCCGCCTCTCTATGTCGGCCACCCTGCTCCATATCTTTTCGGCGTTTTTGCTTCCGGCCTCTGTCGAATAGCCCAATTTGAAGGCCTCTAGGGCAGACTTCCCCACGCCCGCGTGGGCGCTGGACATGGCTTCTCTGACTAAGTGTAGGTCGACGGCGGCGTCTTCGACGAGCGCTGAACGGTGGGCCAGTCCGAAATCGATGACGGCTAGGCGGTCATTCGAATAGATGAAGTTAGACGTCGTGGGATCGCCGTGTACTACGCCACCCAAGTGAAGGCGAGCCATGTAGGAACCCATGACGTGGCAGAGGTCCAGGCGATGGTCGGTCGCGCCAAGCAGCTCCTTCAGCCTCGGCCCGGGGAGGTATTGCATGACGATGGTGAAGGCCTTAGTGTCGACGTGATAAACTAGGGGGGCGGGGACGCCCAGCTTCTTCGCTTCGACCAACAGCTCGGCTTCGTGAATCGTCCGGGCGGACCTCGTCCGCCTGTCCAGCTCCTCGTGTATGTAGGGCCGCCGCTTTCTAACCTTGAAGATGGCAGGAACGCCCAGCCATCGACCCAGAATGATGTCGGCCTCGGCTCCCCTGATCAGCTCCTCCAAGGCACATCCACCCTATCCAAGCGCCAAGCCTGTCGGACGAAGGCCCGATCGGGCCTGACCCTCACACCAAACGAATGATGTAGCAACCCAGCCCACGCTATTTGCGCTCCACAATCTCCAGTATACTTCAAAGGAGAGCGAACAAGACGGGCATCTTGTCGATCGGCTACGCTCGCAAGCATGTTCATCAGGCGGCGATTTGCCGATACTCCCCCGACGACCAGGAGCTCCTCCTTCTCCGCAAAGGCCAATGCCCTCTCGGAGACTTCGCAGAGCATGGCGTAGGCGTGCTCCTGCAAAGAGTAAGCCAAGTCTTCGTTGCTGGCCTTTCCCACTAGCTTCTTGGAGGCGGTCAGCAAGCCAGAATAGGAAACGTCGTTGCCCTTGACGACATATGGCAGCTCTAGAAGGCGAGAGCCCTTGGCCGCCAATGCCTCGATGGTGGGACCACAGGGGCTGGCCA
>Ga0272448_1003864_pt1 | contig 17474 bp, 16 predicted proteins | sample YNPCB0191_FD_202220 | JGI IMG/M metagenome (GOLD analysis project Ga0272448, IMG submission 202220) | Hot spring sediment microbial communities from Yellowstone National Park, WY, United States - YNP-CB-019-1 | ecosystem: Environmental > Aquatic > Thermal springs > Hot (42-90C) > Sediment... | reverse complement strand
CCGAGGCGCAAGATTCGCTTGCCACGGTGACGACGCCGACGGAGATGCGGGACTTCATCGAGCAGTACGTTGGCCCGATGGTGCTCCGGCCGGACGGCCAGATCGAACGGAAAGACGCGGAAACGCCCTCAGAAACGCAAACGGCCCTGGCAGAAGCCGGGGCCGTGAAGCGGTTAATAGCGGGGGCGCGATCGCTACCGCTGCGCCTTCGCGAAGCCTTCTGGCGGAAGTTCCGGTCGGCGGCGGCGTAAGCCACGATGCGGACGACATTTCCAGCAACCCCACGCGCCTGCGACCTCCCGGCCGAAACCCCGAAGGCCATCCGGCCCGACTCCCATGGCTACAAGCCGGACCGCAGCGATGCGAGGAAGGCGTTCGCTTCATCCGCGAGCTTCGCGGCCCGTGCCTTCACCCAAGCTTCGTAGCCGTCGTGGCCCACGGTAACGAAGTCGGGGTCGATGAACTGCTGCTTCAGCTTCTCCGGGGTGACCCCGTATCGAGTGACGTAGTTCATCGGATCCTTGGCGCTGATGCGGATATTGATGCCGGGGCCGATGACAGCAATGTTCGCCAAGGCATCGATCAAGCCGTTGTTGACCTTCCCTTCAAGGTACTTCCGCGGGAAGATGTGATGCCATTGTGGGCGGAAATCGGCTAGTGCCTCCAGCCCCTCGAAGCCGATTCGATGGCCGTGCTCGTCCCAGTCCTGAGCCTTGTTCCGGTAAGGCCGCATCGCGGCCGTTTAGGGCATTTGCCGTGCTCGTCCCAGTCCTGAGCCTTGTTCCGGTAGACCATCAGATAGAGGATATAGCGGCCGAAGCGGCTGTCGCCGTAATCCCGCAGGAAGTCCTCAGCCTCCAGCGGGTCTTCGTGCCGGAATCGCTTGAGCATCTTCTGGACTGCTTCCTTCAAAGAACCGCTCTCTTGGATGTCCCGGAGGTCTTCCTCCAGTGAGGTCGTTGCCGATCCGCTGTACCGCCCAAACCGTGACGCCTGTAGGAACCAGTACAGCGCTACGGGGAAGTCGTCCGAGTCGTTGAACTTGTCGATGAGGCTGGTCATCGTCACAAGCGCGGCTTCGGTCGGCATTGGATCGTTGCTGAGGATGCCGTGCTCGCGGAAACGAGCAATGAGCCGCTTCCACGCCTCCTGCGTCCGCTTCCAGCATGGCTGAATGGTCGCCTGCTCCCAGAAGTCGTCGTCGATGAGCTTGAACCGCACCTTCTTGCAGCCGATCCCGGTCATGGAGCGGAACAGCAAGTTTGGGTTCAGGTTGAAGCCGGCCTCGCCGAGAGTCTGGAGGTAGGGAAGGAAGGTGTCGCGAACCCATCCGGGGCTTCGGGCGGCGACGACTCCGAGGTAGATGTCCGCTTCCGTGACTCGCGTGCCGCGGCTGTTGAGCCGCGAGAATATCTCGACCACATCCTCAAGTTCGTGATCGACCGAGATGGCCACGATGTCTTTGTCTCGCATCTTGCGGACGCGATCCAACCGGGTGTAGACCTCCATCGCGTCCATTCCGTCGCAGAGTCCTTGGGCCTTGATGTCACGCGCCAGTTCTTGCAGGGCCTTCTGGTCCTTCTCCTTGCTGGTGTCGAGGACGAGTAGGCGACAAAGTGGCACGTAGCGGTCGCCACGTGCACGGCGGACCGCGGCATTCGCGACGACGAAATACGGAGGCTCCTTGGCGTCCACGTCGAAGCGGATGTCATAGCGACGAAGCGCTTTGTCCCATTCGCTGGCCGTTGGCCACCAGTACGGCTTGCGGCCGAAGAGGATGCACAAGGCGGTGGTCCGCTGCTGCCCGTCTACGAGCCACTCGGTCGGACGCTGCGCGTCCCGGACGATCCGCTCTTGGGTCGGCCCGGCACTGTTCCACAGCAGCAGCGTGCCGATGGGGTAGTCACATCAGAGGGACTCGGCGAGGTCGCGAACCTGGACCGGCTTCCAGACGAAACCGCGTTGGAACTCCGGAATGCTCCACTTGTGCCCGACCGCCTTCTCGACGATCTCGTGAATCTTGACGTTCCCGTAGGCCATCTGCGCCTCTATTTCTTGAGAATCACAACGCTCTCACGGGACGGATTCCGCCCGTGGCTCTTCATCTGTTGGGCGCTGTTTCCGCGCTCGCGGACGACGCGGATTTCGGTGCATGTGAGGCCTGCCTGCCTGCCGATCAGGGCTGTCGCCTTATCCACTTCGATGGGAACTCCGTCGTACTGGGCGTTGCCGAGGACGAAGGCGGCGTGGCCGCCGGGTCTGAGCGCCCGAGCCACCTCCCTCATGCTGAGGTAAAGGTCGAGGAAGTAGCCGTGGAGCATGGCGACAATCCGCTCCCGCTCTTCGTGCTTCGCGATCGCCTGGATCGCCTTCGTGATGAAGGCCGGCTCCCGGTAGCCGTTCGCCGGCGGGCGGTCTGGCTTTGCCTCCGGGTGGGAGTGCATCGTCTGGTAACGAAGGTCGCGGGTTCCTTCCCAGTCGAGGAAGCCGAACATCAGTTCGACACCGAAGACCCTGGTGTAGTCGTGCCGGTTCGGGTACGGCGGCGACGTGATAGCGGCTGCGCAGGTTCCATCCTCCACAGGCAAGCGGCGGGCATCAGCTATACGGCCGCGCCACGTGCCCTTCGCCGGCCCGGGCGCACTCCGCAGGTCCGCTAGCATCGACCGTACCGTTTCGCCGAGTTCGTCGGGGAGTCGCACGGCCGGCCGGCGGTTGGCTCGCCAACTCAGCCAGCCGCCCGTGGGGACGGCGTTGCTGAACTTCGGAATCTGGGCGAGCAGCGCCAGCTTGAAGAAAGCTCGCGTCGCGGCCGGCGCGTCGAAATCCTCTATCGCCGCCTTCGCCCCGTGGAACGTGGCCAACTTCTTGTCGGGCAATGCTTTGCGCACGAGCTCAGCATAGGTCTTCGCTTCGCCGTTGGCGTTGCGGACCTTTATGCGACGGCGCAGCCCCTCCCAGTCATGGGCAAGGGCGTCTGCGTCATAGTTGGCCGTCTTGACCTGTGTGGCCAGCACCGCGAGCGGCGACAAGTCGAAGCCGATGGCCGGAATGCCCAGTTGCTTGGCGGCGAGGACGGTCGTGCCGGCCCCAACGAACGGGTCAAGTATCTGGTCGTCTTTGCCGAGGTTCCATTCCTTCACCAGAACACGGACGATGTCGTCGGTGAAGCTGTGGGGGAACACGAGCCACCGATGCACCGGCCGCTCACGAAGCGGCTCCGGTACAACCCACTTGCGCCACTCCAGACATGTCGTGAACGGATACCTCATCGGTGTTGCTTGTACGCTGGCCTCGGAAACTTGATCTTGATCGGCTGCCGATAGATCGGATGGGTGACCACGAGGTCTCCCTTGTCCAGCCGTGTCAGGTGCATCTTCACGTCGTCATTCAGGAAGCGGTAGTTCGACTGGCTCAACTCGGTCGGAGCCGTCCGGCCGAAGACCTTCGTCGCCGCGTTGCCGATGATCCGGTCGTGGACCGCGCTGGCAAACTGCTGCGCGGACATGAGCACCACGCCGAGCGACCGGCCGCGCTCGCTGATTTCGAGCAGGTCTTCGAGGATGGGCGACTTCTTGCCGCGCTCCGATGGGGCATACTTGTTCAGCTCGTCCACAAAGATGATCACCCGCTTGGGCGGCTCGTAGTCGGCTTCGTCGAAGTCGCCGAGGTCCATCCCCATTTCGCCAGCCCCGGAGAAGACGCCGTAGATGGTCCGCACCACGTCGCCAAAGACGAGCATCTGCTCGTTGTCGTGCAGCTTGGCGATGTCAACGACGTAGGTGTGTCCGCCTTGGATGCGGCAAAGCTCGTCCCGCACCGTCGTCCAGGACTGGTTGCGGCGGTCCACGAAGAGGCCGGTTGTTCGGTGGTAGACGGCCTTGCGGAGATACCGGAAGAACCGCTGGATCGACCGCGCCTGGAGGGCGCCTGGGGCTTGCGCTTGCCCGTTCGCCCACCTCGTCAGCGGGCTGTTGTTGATTAAGTCCTGCCACGTCTGAACGTTCTGCCAATCGCGTTGGTTCGCTTCCAAGCCTTCGCGGACGATCCCGACGATGGCGTCGAGCACGCCGTATTCGTCCGGGATGTCAGCCAGCATCGCGTCGAGCTTGTCCACGCAGTCCCGAAGCTCGTAGGCGAAAATCTTCGACTTCATCAGGTCCGGCTGAGGGGCGTAGCAATTGGCTCGCGCCGGGTCGCGCTGGCTGTCTCGTCCGGCTGGCAGCAGGTAGGTGACGTTGCAGAATGGCTGCGGCTCCAGCCCCAGCCGTCGCCAAAGCTCCATCTGGTCCGGCGGCAGGCCGCCATCGGGCGGCTCGTCGATGGCCAGCAGGTCGTTGTACTTCACGTTGACCAGCACGACAGCCACATCGCTCGACCGCACCCGATCCTGTCGGCCGTCGATCCGCTTGTCCATAGTCTGCAAGATGGACTGGATCAGGAACATGATGTAGCTGGTCTTGGTCGCCAGGCCGGAGATGCCGGAGATGTTGACGTGCGCCCCTTCCGGCCCGAGCACGTACTCCTTATCGAGGAAGGCCGTCGCCGTCGTGCCGTTGCTCATTTCGATCAGACCCGCGGGCACGCAGATCGGCACACGCCGCTCCTGCTCCTTCCGCTTCATCGTGTCGATGCCGAGCCCCGCATGGATGCCGTTCTCATCGGCAAACCACACGAGGGCTTCGTTCTGGACCGGCATGTAGGTGTCTTCGGTGTTCGCGAGGACCGACACGTCCGCAACGTTGGCGCCTTGCCGCGGCGTGTTCGGCTCGGCCGTCAGTTCGCCGAAGTCATTGGCGATGTAGTTGGACAGGTGACTTGGCGCATCGGTGCTGTGGTGGATGTTCGTCACCAGTCCATAGGTCATGCTCTGGTCCAAACCCTGCTTGGCGGCGACGATATCGAAGGGGTTTATCATGTTGCCCGGCTTCAGCCAGAACGAGAACCGCTCCGACGAGTTCGGCGCCCGCTCTGTCGCCGTCGCCCGGCCGATAGCCTCCTCGGGTCCCTGCGGCGTCGGTACCTGTTGCTCGTCAGCGCGTTCTTCGCGGACTGTCTCAGCGATCTGTCCGCCGACGCCGCCCAGGACTTCGCCCTTCGCAGTGCCGGATTCGGGCTTGCCTTCCTTGTCACTCTGCTTCGCCATGGGGTCTCACCTTCAATTTCAACGGCTGGCTGTCCGCCGCTCAAGCCCCGGCCACTTGATGCCGGCCTGGAGCACTTCATCCGAGTAGAACCCGTTCTTGATGACCTGCTCGGCCAGGTAGATCGGATACAGGTGCGCATGCCAGCGTCGGTCCTTGCCGTGGGGCGTCACCGTTCGCTCGGCGACCATCGCCCGCGAGAGATGGTCGATCAGGTCCGAGTCCACCATCGCGCGCGTTGGGTTCGGGAACTCGATTTTCATCACGCCCATCATCGGGTATTCGAGTACGCCCTGCGGCCTGATGCGCAGGTACCAAAAGACGACGTAACCCTCGCCGCGGCCGAAGACCGCGGTGCGCTGATTCACCTGCAAGGCGGCCAGCATCTCGAACAGGCTCTTGCGTATCGTCCGGCCGCGCGAGCTCAGCTCGAAGACCTGTTCCTTGCTGAAGTTCTTGATGACGCCGACGAAGCCGCGGTTGAACTCGTTAAGCTTGAACTCCTTGCCCAGCCCGCCGTCGATGGCGATATAGGCCCCCGTGGTGTCGTGCTTTGCCAAGAGGTCGCGGAGCAGGTCGCGTTCCAGCAGCCGCATCTCCCAGTTGGCCTTGTGCGCAGCCCGTGAGCGCGGCTCCTTGTTGTTCCCGAACGACTTGCTGCTGTTGTAGGCGTCGTCTTCCCTCGTATCGACTAGCCGCATGGGCAGGCCGCCGCGGGCGTTCGCCAGTGCCGTTTGGGCATTGTTCCAGACAGTCGCGGAAACCTGGTCCTTGTTGAGCAGCAGGACGATCTGCCTACGGAAGTCCGCCGGACGGCAGTGGACCCGGCCGTCATCTAGCCGATTGACCGCCGCGGCCCCGACCTGTCCCAGCAGGACCGGTGTGTTGCGCTCGTGCTCGACCAACGTCCCCAGGAAGAACGTCTTGACCGAGCCGTCCACGAAGTACCGGAAGACGTGTTGCTCCGTACGCGGCAGCGGCGGCACCTCGACGTACAGCCGATCTGGCCGCGACTCCATCACCTCGCTGACCTTCTTGTCGTCCTCGGTGCGGATGCGGTCGTAGTACTCGTCCACATCGAACTGCTGGAGGTACTCCTGGGCCTGCCCCGTGGCGGGCAGAATCTCCGGCCCGTCGGACAGTGCGGCAAGGGCTGGCTGGAGCGGCGCGAACGGGTTCATGCTTCACCCCCTTCGGCCAGCCTGTACCGCGTTCCACGGCCGCGGCCGGTCTGCTCGATCCGGCCGGCCTCGATCAACTGGCGAAGCAACGGGCGAAGGTCGGAAGCGTCGATACCGGCGGCGTCAGCGACTTCGGCAGCGGTCATTTCCCCGCTGTCGTTTAGGGCAGCCAAGACCGGTTCGGCCTCATTGGCAACTGCCCCGTCTTCGGCCTCTTCGTCACCTTCGGTGGCTTCGGCATCGCGCGCATCCCGGAGATCGGCCTTCGTCAGTTCGCGGTAACTCTCTCGAATCTCGTCAAGCTGGTGCCCGGGAATGCCAAAGAGCCGTGCGGCAAGCCCATCAAGTTGGCGCTCCAGTTCGTCAAGCGGCTGTTCCGCGGCCGCAGTCTCGTGCAATCTCCGGGAACACGCGGCGATAGCTTGGTGCTGCCGGTTTCGGGCATCGAATTGTGGGATCGCTAAGTTCTCCAGAATGGCGGTGCTGGTTGAGATGCTCAGAATGTAGCTCGCCACGACGTAACGGCTCACGACGTTGCCGAGCATACCCGCGAGGTAATAGGCTTCTTCTGCGGATTCAACGGCGACCATCATCAGCTTGTGGTCCGGGACTACAGGCCGGTCCTCCGCGACCACCGCCGCTACGGTGAACTCGGCCGCCTGTTCGCGCCAGACGACTTTGTAGGGCGTGAAGGTGTACTGGCTGACATCGAACATCGAGTAGAACGGCCCCGTCTCGATGACCCGTCTGCCTTCTGTCCGTGTGAAGTACCGCCGAAACGCCGCCCGTGTCCTCAGTTCAGCCTCGAATCTGCGGAGGTAGGCAAACGTCCTGGGGTACTGCCGTTGCATGACACCTTCATCAATACCGCGCCTTGCAACTGGGTCTTGGACCACAAGGATGTTGATCGACGGAACGGCGCGCCATCTCTGTACGTCGCGTCCCCTCAGAAGTGGATATAGAAGCTCTGGCTCTAAGTCGGCATTCACTTGTGCCACGCGACGCCTTGCGCCTTCAGTGAAATTCCGCACAACCGCCCGACCATCGGGACGAACGTGAACCTGTTCGACCCAGTAGACCCCGTTTGCGCCACCGGTGTTGGAGCCCTCGTGAGCGTGATAGTTGGACTGGTCGATGAGGACGCGGAGACTGTCAAGTGCCTCGGGACGAGCGGTTATCCACGGCGAGGTGAGGTCTGCTTGGCTGATCGGTTCAGCGGCAAAGGGTAGTTGCCGGACCATCGACTGCACCTCGGAGAGTTCTGCATCCTGGTCAATCGACTGCCGGAACGCGGTCTTCTGCCAGAGACGGTAAGGAACCGGATACTCAGTCGCCTGGTTGCGGGTCCACACGAACGTCGCAGTGCGATTGGTCGCGCCCTCAAACGGCTGGAAATCTGTGAGGTCGTCAACCCGCACGATTCCAAGGACATCTTCGTCTTCGGTGCCGAAGCGGAATCGACGGAAGCCCTGTCCCGTGCCCATTGTCTTGAAGACGGTCTGAGTAATCACAAAGCCGAGTTGTCCTTCTGGTCGCAGCAGTCGATCCGAAACCACGTAACTCATGAGCATCGACAAGTCCTTCTTGCCGCGTCCGAGTATCGTGTCCATTCCACCGTGAGGGAAAAGCCCATAGCGGACCCAGAGCGGTCGCGTACGTGCCCGGTACTCTTCGGGGAGTGATTCCCAACCGATCCACGGCGGATTGCCGGCGATCAGGTCAAACTGCCCAAGGAACAGCGGCATGAAGGCATTCTGGAGGATGCGTGCCCAGATGCCGTTCAGTTCCTCGTCATGGAGTGATGTGAGCCGGCGATACAGCGTTTCCAGGATGCTACGAGCGCCTTCACCCCGCCCGCTGCCGCCGAGCCAGTCGGACGTGTCGATCCGGAGAGCCTGTTGAGCGCGCTCGAGGAAGACTTCCGCAGCGACCTCGTTGTCCACGCACTCTTCCAGAAGATTGCACAGATTGTCGATCTGATCGTGCGTCCTGAGGCAGCTTGGGATATCGAACTGCCCGACTGCGGTGTTGATCTCGTACCGGTCCTGGTTGAAGAGTTGCTGGCCAGCGGCCGGCGTGAGAATTGAGTCGGCCAGGTAGACGGGGATGTCGATTTCGCGGGTCCGATGGACCAGCAGGTCGCCCAGCGCGAGGAGATAGTTCGTTCGCGCGGCGACGGCGGCGAGCGGGTTCAGGTCGATGCCCACGATGTCGTTGAGGATCGTCTCCAGCGTCTCCTGCTCATTCATCCCCTTGCGGAAACAGCGCTCCTTCAGCCGCTTGATGGCCAGCACGAGGAACGTGCCCGAGCCGCAGGCCGGATCGAGCAGCCGCTTGTCGGGCTGGCCTTCGTAGCCCAGTTCGTTGAGCACGTGCTCGGCGAGCCAATCGGGCGTGTAGTATTCGCCGAGGTCGTGGCGGATTTCCCGCGGCATCAGCCGGTGATACAGCTTCTTGAGCAAGTCGCGGGCCTGTTCCGGGCTGACCTCCAGCGTGCCGGGGTCGTAGTCCTTGAGCCGCTCCAGCAGCGTGCGGACGGCGTTGGCGACGCTGGCGTCCCAGGTGTGCAGATACCACTTGAAGAAGTCGCCTTCGAGGAAGTTGCGAATGCCGAGCGTGCGGAAGATGCCGCCGCGCTCAAGCTCTTCCATCTCCCGCTTGAGGTCGTCATCGTCAAGCTGATACATCGACCCGAACCGCGTACCGAAGCCCGACACGAACCGCGACAGCGCGTAGTAGGCGATCAGCTTGATGAGCAAGGCGAAGTAGGTGTGGACGGTGAAGAACAGTCGGGGCGGATCAACCGTCCGAACGTCCAAGCCCATGCCGCGGGCGAACTGGCGCAGCTCGGGCCGGTTGCGGAGCGGGGTTGACCCTTCCTCGTAGCCGGTAACTTCGCCGAAGAAAGTCTGCCACTGCTCGAAGAGCTTGTCCACGATGTCCACTTGGCCGTCGTCGAGCGTCGCGCTGAGGGACTGGTAGAGCGAGCTGGCGATCCGCTGGGCGTAGATGGTGTTGCTGCCGAAGTCCTGGACCAGGTTGTCGGGCAGCAGGGCCTTGCCCGAAGTCAGCGACACCAACAGCCGCAGGAAACGGGCGACGGACTGCTCGTTGACCGGTTCGACCTCGGGGTCGGTCCAGTGGCCTTCGACCTTGCGGACGTAGATGAAGTAGCAGCCGTCGATGACGACGCCGATGAGCCGGTGGACCTGCTGGTGTTCCTGTCGAGCGACGCCTTCGACGTAATCCTTGGCTTGCTGGATGGCGTGGGCGGTCGGGCCGTGTTCGATTCTGTCCCGCAGGCGCCCGGGCGCTTCGTATTCGACCACCATCCGGTTGTACGTGGCGTCGGCGCGGCCGGTCGCGAGCGTTCGTTCTTCCTGCACCAGGAGGGGGATATCGAGAAGCTGCGCCCACGGCTCGATGATCTGGGCGAACAGCGTGCGGAAGCGGGCCTCGTTGCCCTGGTTGTCGGCCGCAGCCTGGCGAATACGGCGGGTGATTTCGGGCGCATCGCGGTTGATCCGCTCTCGCAGGGCTTCGATGCGTGTTGCCGTGGTTGTGGCCGCTCGTGCTGTCATCACTTCGCCTTCTTGTCACCAAGCCATCGGTCGATGACGGTCTTGTGGAATCGCCAGTGCCGGCCGACCTTCTGCGCAGGCAGCTTGCCCTCCTGGGCCAGCTTGTAGAGCGTGGACTTCGCGATCTTCAGGTATTCTGAAAGCTCGTCGATGGTCATCACGCTGTCGGCGCGTTTCTCCATCTGCTCACCTTCTGCCGGTCCGGCGCTGAAAAAGCAGGCCCCCGGACGCCGCCAAAGACACGCCTCATATTTGACAGTTGCTAGAGCCTGCTGTCAATCGTTAAGATTGTCCGCGGCAGGGTCATCAACTCCCGGTTCCTCGGCCGGCATGAAGTCCGCGAGCAGCTCGCGGTAGCTGCGACGGAACGCCTCGGCGGTGATGGCGAGGAGGGCGTGGATTTCCCCGGCCGCCCCCCTCACGATGCATGGCGTGGCGCCCGCCAACGCGAGTTGCCCGAGCATTTGAAGCATACGGCAACGCAGGAACTCCGAGAGCACGGGCTCGGCGACGATGATTTCGTGTTCGGGTTCCGCCTGCCTGTCGCGATACTCCTTGACAATCCCCTGGAGTATTACGCCGGTGATCAACGCAGCATCCTGCGCGTTCGGCTCGGCATCCTGCTGATCGGCCATGGCCGGGTCTCCTCTGCGTTACGCAGTCACTTGGTTGAAGATCCAATCGGAAACCAGCCGGGCGCGCCGGCGCATGCTGAGCAGATCGTCGCACCGGATGCCCCACTTGGTCTGCAATTCGTCGAACGCCATCAGCCGACGATCGTCGGTGAGGTTGACGCGGGCCGTGCCTGGCCGGCGGATGTGTAGCACGCTCCCGACTACATGACGCAGGCTGTATCCTCGCAGCGCCCGGTGATGACGGGCCTCATTGACCAGCAGGGCCTCGTCGGGATCCGCCGCCAGCAATTCCACCTGGGTGCCGTTGCACCGCAGCACGCCGAAACCGGCCTTCGCGAGCAGCCGGGCACCTCGGAGCGTGTCCAGTCTGGCCCCGAGGATGCTTTCGATCGTCGCGCGATCGAATGTCCGTCCGCCGCTGAGATACTGAGAGATCACCGCCGCGAGCGGATGACCGCGGTGAACCATCGCCACCTTCTCGAACACCGGCCCGATCGCGGGCATGGGCGTATTCCAGCCGCGAGCCTGCATCTCTGATAACGCCCGTTCAAACCCGGGGAACGTGAACCTGCGCCTGCCCCCCAGGACCTTCTTCACCCACCCCAACCTCGTACGCGTTCGAATGCCTCGCATGGGAAGCACCTCCTATTCGGCATTGCCGAAAACCAAACAAGGTCACGACAGCCCAGACTCCATCGCCGTCACGCGGTCGCCGACCACCATCACCTGCTGCCAATCCGATCCGACGGGGCGCTGACGCCGGTGGAGACGCCAGCATGCCTGACGGCGTGCGGTGACCGTGATCGGAGTCCGCGCCGTATATCGAGAGTATCATAACATTATAAGCGTTTCAGTCAAGGGGCAAAATGCCGGTCGTTTGCAGTTTTTTTCGCCGGCGATAGACTGGCCGCGATTGGGAGTCGGCGTCAGGAGGACGGCCTTGGTGACGGGCGCGGACATACGGCGATACCGGAAGGCGATTTCACAAACCCAGATCAGGTTTGCCGAGCGCCTGGGCATATCCCAGGCCGCCCTGAGCATGATCGAGCAGGGGCGAACCGCGATATCGGATGAGCACCTTCGCCGCTTGACCGAGCGGTTCGACGCCCCGGAATACAGGCCCGCGTTTCGCGAGTTTCTCCGGAAACTGGAGGCGAGCAGGGCGGAAAGCCAGGCCGCGTTGGATACGCCGAGATCCCGCTACCTGACCCTCACGGTGTGGGCGTGGGAAGAAGGCATCGACTTGAGTCGAGCAATGTCGCCCGAGCAAGCCGTTGAGCTTATGACGATTCGCACGCCGGACGAGCCGGCAATCGCCTTCGCAATGCCCAAGAAGTCTCAGTTTTGGGCCGAAGGCGAGGTGTTTGCCTTCGAACGATGCGCCCGTGAAGACGTTCGTGATGGTGATGTCTGCATGGTCCAGGTCCGGCCGCCGCGCGCCCGCGCCACGAGGACGATGATCGGCGTGGCGCATTCGGCACCCGCGAAGCGCGGGCGATCCGTCCAGATCGAGCCGGTCAGTCCTCCGGGACCGATCTTCCCCGTCGAGGACGAGTCGGTGATCGGGGTTTTTCGAGCGGTCTACCGGGGCCGGTACTTGGGTTGACTGCCCCGGCAACGCGCAAGAAAAGGGCGCCGACGATCTGTACGTGCCGGCGCCCGTACGCATCAGGCTGCGAAATCGCAGATCCGATAGGATGCTCGCTGCCACAGAAGGCGCCTGCCGATTCGCAGGAGTGGGTGTGCCTGACCATCGGCCTTGCATGCAAGACTGCCATTGAGGCACACCTGCGCGAGGTTGCCCTTCGACCAGTCGGGCACCGCGAACTCCACCTCCACGGCTTTGGTTTGTAAGTCCACCTCCAGCTTCGAGACGAACACCTTCAGCACTTCGCGGAGCGCTGCCGGCGGCAGGCTCGAAAGCTCCGCTCCCAACGCGCGAAGCTTCACGCAAACCGCGTCTGCGATGGCGGCAGGATCGTCGGCAACCGGACGGGCGCCGGTGATGCTTCGGATTTCGTTGTCGATCGTCCTGATCCGCGCTTGCCACTTTTGCAAGTCCGTTTTCAGCGCTTCGCGGCCCACGTCGTCCAACAGCGTCAGTGCAGACCGCATCCGCTTGACCAGGGTGTCCCGCTCGGAGTTTAGCTTGGTGACCTCGTCATCCCGGTGCCCCTCACGGTGGAGTTGCTCCGCGGCAATCTGCTCAACGCGCTCCCGCAGGCGATCTGTCTCCAGCAGAACCAGCTCCAACGCCCGAACGACTGCCTGCTCAAGCGGCTCAGCGCCGATCATCGTCCGCGGCAGCGTACTGGACGGCGAGGTGAACGCCTTGCTGATCGCGTAGGAGCGCCACTTGTGGCCGGGTTTGCCGGTCCGGCGACCGGACATTGTGTGTCCACCCTGCTTCGCGGTGAGGATGCCCGTCAGGATGAACTCGCTGTCGGTATGTCGGCTGCGATACCGGCGCTGTGTTCGCCCGGCGGCAATGGCGTCGAGTCGCGCCTGCTGCTTGGCTTCCGCAACAGGTCGAATCGACTCATCCAGAAAACCAGCAAGGGCCGGCTCCGGGCGCTCGAACCAATCCGTCTGCGGCCTTACCTGTCGCGGCGGGAGTCCCTCGCTGGTTTGCGCCAGAGTTGCTCTACGCTCCACCGGACCATCGTGCCCGCGCATGTAGTAGAGGGCGCTCGTGAACACGTTCGCGAGTCCCTTGCCCAAGTAGGTCGGGTTCAGCAGGATGCTGCGAACGGTCGAAGTATACCACAGCTTGCCGGACGGCGAGGGGATGCCCCGATCGTTGAGTTCCTGGGCGATTCGTCCATATCCCCACCCATCGCGATGATGCCGCTCAAAGATCGCGCGCACGACACACACACGGTCTGGATCACCCGGAATCAGCACGATCCGCTCGGTCTTTTGCTTGATGTAGTGGTTCGGCACACCGCTGGGTTCGTTCTGGCCGAACGTCTCGATCACGGCGCGCGTGCCGGCGTCGAGCTTGACTTGTGTACCGTCGGGCAGGTTGCGGATGATATGTTTCGGCGTGCCGTCGGGCGTCGTGTACAGTCGATCGACTCCATACGGCGGCGCCTTGCAGTGGGCGGTGCGATTCTCCTTCAACGCGGCAGACAATCCACGCGCCACGTTCAGCGACATCGTGTCGATCTGCTTCTTGCCGGAGAGGAACTGAAGGGCGCGGATCGCGTCTCCCTCCTCCCCCTCGGGGGCATCGTCCTTGACGAACACCTCCTGTATACCGGCGGCGCGCAGCTCGTAGAGCAGCTTCATGCCGTGGGCGATGCCGGCACGGGTGAACCGCGTCGCGTCCTGCATCAACACCACGTCGAAATCGTTCTGTTCGCGTTTGCGCCGAATGATCTCGTCGATGTCGGTGCGAATGCCGGGGACCGACCCGCTGACTCCGGCAAGTTCCACGACCCCGGCACACACCATACCGTGTTCTTGTGCGAACCGCTCGACGAGCGCGTTTTGGGCGCTGATGCTCGTGTCGATCTGCGCGGCAGAACTGCACCGCACCAAAGCGATATACCTCTTACCTTTTAGCTTCTTCTCTCTCATACGGATCTCCTCGGCGGCCGGCGATTTCCTGACGGACCATTTCGGTCAGGAGGAGCACCAATGCCGCCTCGAACCGACGCTGCTCCGGCGCCGTCTGCCGCCTCATGGCGACAGTCATGCCGATTCCGCGCCTCGACGTTTTCGGTTTCATCTGGTTACGCCCCAGGATTCGTTCATGGTTCAGCGAGAACGTTCTCGCACATGACAGTTACACATACCGAATCTGTTTCCCGGATTCCTGCTTCCTTTTTCCGAAATTCTGAGAAAGAGTGCGTCGCAAGTCGTCTCGGCCCATGAGCCGGTCATAACTTGTTGATAATAGGCTGGTTACGGCGCTCTCATTCGTGTCAGGGCCGTCGCGTTTGCACCGGATAGCCATCGCTCCTTCCTTATCAGTCACCCAGCATTGGAATGTCATCGTCTGAGTCGCGGTACGCGAGCAGGTCGTTGCCGGAGATCATGACGCGGCGCCCTACCTGGACGGTGCGAAGGTATCCGCGCCGGATCTCGCGGTCGATCGTTGAAATCGAGATACCGAGACGTTTCGCGGCCTCTTGACGGGAGTAAAGAACCTCGCGCCGGACCTCGCGACCGTCTGCTTGTTCATGCCCGTCGCGAAGAATTTGAACGTCGGTCGCGATCCGGTCCAGTTGCAGCGACATCTTCGCGATCAATCGCGCCCCGTCGAGGTCGTCTTGCGTTCGCAGGTTCGCAATGAGGTCGAGGATTCGGGCCTGCCGGGTCAGGCGCTGCCTGTAGGCGTCCCAGTCCACGTCGGCGTCGCGGGCGAGCATGACGACATAATCAACCGCGCTGTCGCCCAGGTCCTGAAGCTCAAACTGGAACCGGCTGGCGATCGTGTTGATCTTCTGAATACCCGCCTTCGAACGCGCCGGCAGGAACGGGTCGTTCATGAAGTTCAGGATGTCAACCAGGTTGACCTTGTCCGGTTCTTTCATCGTCGCCTCCGTTCTTCGGCCTTCTGAACTTGAACGGCAGGTCGCCCATCAGGGCCTTCGACCTGTCGCCCATGAAATGCGTGTAGCGCCGTTGCGTCTCCGGGTCGATGTGGCCGGACCACTTCGAGATCTGCTCGAAGGTGAGGCCGTTCCAGACACAGATGCTGATGAACGAATGCCGAAGGGCATGCCAGCCGCCGAGAAGCTGGAACTCCGTGCCGGCGATCAAGTCCTCAAGCAGCCGGCCCGCACGGTCGGCGCGGCGATCTTCAATGGGCCGTTCGCCAACTCGTTGTTCAACCTTGGGCACCTCGAACACGGGGAAGAGGAGCGATCCGTCCTTAAGGCTTCGATAATGTTCGCGCAGCGATGACAACACGTCCGGGTGTACGTCGATGACTCTGGTTGTCGCAACCTGCCGTCGGCTTCCCTTCCTGCTTCGAACGGAAAGGCGCTCGGCGCGAGGGTCGAAATCCTGCTTGAGCAGCGAAACGAGTTCTCCCCGGCGAATCCCCGTCGTGGAGACCAACATCAGGGGCAATACCAACCCCGGTGCCTTCTTCCGGGCGAGCCCAACGAGCGTGTCGATATCCTTGGGTTCCAACACCATCCGCGGACCGAGTTCCGCGATCTGCTCCTCGGTGAGTTTGCCGTCCCTGATGATCCGTTCGATATCGGCCTTGGTGAGGAAGGGGTCTGTTGCGCTCGTCTTGACGGCCGGCCATGCCTTGACGGGGTTGTTACCCGCTCGGCCCGTCTGCACAGCCCAATTCAGCATCGCCTTGATGCTGCGGAGTTCGTTCTCGATGGTCGTGGGCTTGGCGTCCTCGTCCTTGCGTCGGTCGATCAGGTTGTCGATGGCCTTGCGGTCCAGGCCCGTCACGCGTTCGTCCGTCCCGAGGTGCTCGACGAGGTGCGAGATGCGTGCCCTGACGGAGCGGTAATGGCGATCGCTATGGTTCTTGCGAAGATGTTCGTAGTACTGTTCCGTGAGTTCACCCAGCGTAAGCGGGTTGCCGTCGTCCACGACCGCGTCATGGTCGATCAGATGGGCCGTCTGCGCGTTGGGGAAGATCACATCGACGATGTCGTAGCCTTGCTGGAGCAGCCGGCTGGCCTTGGGAAACAGGCCGGTTTGCAGCTTCTTCAGGATGGCCTCCAGTTTGAGCCGGACGCGTTCGGCCTTCTTCGCGTCGCGGGTTTTGAGGGCCTTGATCCTCGGCTTGCCGTCCCACCACCATTGGACGGACCAGTAATCGCCGCGTTTCTTGAGATTTGCCATGAGTCTTCCACCCCGACGCCGGTGGGGCGCCTACAGATCGCGTAGGCGCGACGTAGGCGCCGTATAGGCGCACCCAAGATACCTCGACATCACCGTCGCGTCAAGAGAGTAGCCGCAATACCCTTATTTGTATGGAGTTATGATTCTTCCTGGAAACGTCCCCGGCAGGACTCGAACCTGCAACCTTTGGCTCCGGAGGCCAACGCTCTATCCAATTGAGCTACGAGGACAACGGCTGGGCCGTTTCGCGTGTATTGACTGTAGCCGCCGCAGGGCGTGCGGTCAATCCTTGGCCTTGCGGCCGGGCCTTCCGGCGGCCGGCCTGGGCTTGGCCCGCTTCGCCGCCGGCGTCTCAAACGTGAATGCGGAAGGGCAGAGCTTGTTCACCCCGCAGCCCGCGCAGTTCGGCTTTCGGGCCGCGCAGATCCGCCGGCCGTGCCAGATCATCGCGTGCGAGAAGAACGTCCAGTGAGCCCGTGGAATGAGCTGCATGAGATCCTGCTCGATCTTCACGGCATCCTTTTCATCCCGGCTCGTCCAGGTCAGGCCGAGTCGATGGGCCAATCGGCCGACGTGCGTGTCCACGCAGATGCCGTCGTTGCGGCCGTACCACGTTCCCAGCACGACGTTGGCCGTCTTGCGCGCGACGCCCGGGAGCTCGATCAGTTGCTCCATCGTCGCGGGCACCTGGCCACCATGCTTCTCCGCGATGAGGCGGCACGCCGCCTGTATGCTCCGGGTCTTCTGGTGAAAGAAGCCGGTCGGTTTCACGATGGCCTCGATGGCCTCGACAGGCGCCGCGGCAATGTCGGCGGCGGTCGGGTACTTCTCGAATAGCACCGGCGTGACTTTGTTCACCGTGTCATCCGTCGATTGCGCCGAGAGAATGGTGGCAACCAGAAGCTGCAGCGCGCTCTTGTGGTGCAGAGCACACGTCGCATCGGGGTACAGCTTCCGCAGGCGGCGGAGGATGGAACCGGCCCGCTTGCGTTTCTCTTCAAGGGACTCCTTCTTTCCGACCATGATCGTACTCCGTTGTTTGCGCCGCTCCGTGCCGGCCGAACGCGATGCCGCGGCGACGGGGCATTCCGCCCCGGACGGCGGGCAAGC
>Ga0272448_1003863_pt1 | contig 17474 bp, 15 predicted proteins | sample YNPCB0191_FD_202220 | JGI IMG/M metagenome (GOLD analysis project Ga0272448, IMG submission 202220) | Hot spring sediment microbial communities from Yellowstone National Park, WY, United States - YNP-CB-019-1 | ecosystem: Environmental > Aquatic > Thermal springs > Hot (42-90C) > Sediment... | reverse complement strand
GGTTTGACTTAGGGTACCTGTCTACTTATGATTACTGGAGTTGAATTCAATTAGCCGGATTAATTATTTGTTGCTATGTGGAACGATATAAGAGTAGCGCTTTTTATGTTCTATAAGGCTATAAAACGGGGTAATAAATTCACTCTCGTTTTAACCATCCTTGTAACCACGCTGGCCTTTATCAACATCATTTTCACTTCGGCTTTTATGAATGGAGCTATCAGCAAAGCATACCAGCAGGCTAAAGAAAACTACGTGTCCAATATCGTGATTCTGCCTGCGACGGATGAAAAATATATCACCCAGGTACAGCAGTTAAAGACCAAGATCAACACGTTACCGGGCGTAATAAGCTGCTGCTCGCGTTATTCCATCTCAGGTGTTATTCGCTATGACCCTGAGAAGGATAATATCGATGTCAGGGAAAAAGCTTGGAATATAAAGTCGATTAATCCAGATGATGAATTAAAAGTCACCGGCCTGCAGAACTACCTGGTAGCTGGCAGGTATCTGGATGAAAATGACCGGGACCAGATATTTATGGGAAGGGAGATATCGGGAGGTTATGGTGCCAGCTTTGAAATATCATCATTGAAGGGTGCCAGAGTCGGTGATGAAGTAACCATTACCTATAGTAACGGCGTTAAACGTACCTACAAGATAAAAGGTATTTACAATACCAATTTCCCGCTGGCCGACCTTAATGTTTTCATAACTGAAAAGGAAATGGAGTCCATCCTGGGAGTACACAACCGCGCTTCAGAGATATTGATTAAGACGGATGGCTCTGTTCCTGAAAACGTATATATTGACCGCCTGCGCACGATGGGCATCGAAAAAGAACAAATTAACTTGTGGCTGGATTTCATCGGTTATATCAGCGGCCTTACTGAGACCTTTGACATCATCAAAGTTATAGTAACATTCATCGGGTTAGTGGTGGCCGGAGTGACCGTTTTTATCGTTATTTTTATAGCAACCATTAATCGGCGACGCCAGATAGGGATATTGAAGGCTATAGGCATGAAGGAACGCATAATTGTGATGTCCTATATGTTTCAGGCTGCATTTTATGCCTTGCTGGGCGTCTTCAGCGGCGTTGTATTGATACACGCATTGATTGTACCCTACTTTATCCGACATCCGTTCCCCATGCCTATGGGAATGGTCAGTCTGGTACTGGTCAGACAGGATATGGTTACAGGAGTTATCAGTATGTTGTTAGTAAGCCTGATTTCCGGTTTCATACCATCATGGATGATAACACGCCAGAACATCATTAAGGCTATCTGGGGTTAAAAATATGGCTATGATTCGTGTAAAAGGACTAAAAAAAACATATCCCGGTGAAGTGCCGGTTGAGGTTATCAGGGGGATAGATATCGAAGTGTGTGAAGGTGAGTTTCTGGCTATAATGGGTCCCAGCGGATCGGGCAAATCCACGCTTATGCATTTACTTGCCCTTCTTGATGACCCAACCGAAGGCAGGATATGGATTAACGGTGTGGATGTGATAAAGCTGACATCGCCTCAGAAAACGGCTTTCCGGCTGCATACCCTTGGCTATGTATTCCAGGAATATGCGCTTTTGCCTGAATTAAATGCACTTGAAAATGTTTATCTTCCCTTGATGATGCTCGGAGCCAGACCCCAAGAATACCTGGAAACCGCCATGAAAATGCTTGAAACAGTGGGAGTGAGCACACATGCCAGGTATCTTATCAGTCAGCTGTCGGGAGGAGAACAGCAGCGTGTGGCTATTGCCAGGGCACTGGTCAATAACTCCAAGATACTTTTTGCCGATGAGCCATGTGCCAACCTCGATACAAAGAACTCCGATATAATACTAAATTTATTAAGGCAACTATGTGATGAAAGAAAGCAGACCATAATCATGGTTACTCATGAGCCTGAACACAGAGAGTATTCAGATCGAGTAATCTGGATAAAAGACGGGTTAATTGAAAAGGAAGAGCGGTTTAAAAGTTAATCTCGCTGTAAATCTTAAGTAAGATCAGGATTGTACCATAATCATGTTCATTTTAAGCTTTTATCGAGCTCGGCCTGCAGTAATTTCTTCGGTAGAGCCCCGATTTTGCGGTCAACCAGTTTGCCGTCCTTGAAGATAAGCAGCGTTGGAATAGCCTGGATCTGGTATTTCACAGCGATGTCCTGATTTTCATCTGTATTCAATTTGGCGAATGTGATTTTCCCATTGTTATCTACAGCCAGCTCATCTATAACTGGAGACATCATGCGGCAGGGGCCGCACCATGGAGCCCAGCAATCAACCACCAGATAGGGATTGTCCTTTACTGCTGCATCAAAATTTTGCCCGTTAAGAACGATGACCGGGCTATTCTTTTTTTCCATCGAATTCTCCTTGTTTATCATTTCTATACTCAAAACGCCCTGTCTATTTTCGTTGAATTTGAAAGGCAGTTTGCTTTCCATAAACGAACCTTCCAGCCGCTCCCGAGAACTTTTTATGAGGTATTGTTTACCGCATTCTTCTGCCTGCTTTAATATTGTGAAAAGAACTTGCCCATCGAGAATGCCCTTAAAATAAACTGACAGCAGGGCATCCATGTTTTCTAATTCATGCATCATTTCACGCTCTTTGGAACTTATCTCACCTGTATTAATTAACCTGTCGCGTGCTCTCTGCGACAGGCCCCGTAAAATTTCATCCATAATCCGACTATTCAGACAGATTAGTATATTTAGTTCTTTGATAATTGTAAAGTTTTACTTGACTAAATGAAATGACTTTAGTCACCCGGTACGAGGGCGATAGATAAAAAGACAAGCAAATGAAAACCTGACAGTAAAAATGAAATTAATCATACTGTTTGAATGATTACCGTTTGATGGGACCGGGCAGGATATATCTGTAAGGTCGGCGAAGGATTCTCTTATGTAACCATCGATCAAATCTGCGAAAGGCCAGAAACAGACTCCATATTATCTTATCTTCGTTGTAGTAATCTTGAACATCTTTCAATCTCACAGGCTGATAGCCAGCGATTTTACCTTCCTCCGCATAGAATTTATTGGCGGTTTCAATAAGCATCGGGATAAGTTCGGAGCGCTGTTCCTTATAGAAGTTGGCTATGAGGTCTATTGTTACCAGGCGGGCATCATAGTAGCGGGTCATCACATCTTTCAGAAAAAGCCATCGAATCAGCCAGGTTAAAAAAGAAGGGGCACTCCGTAAAAATAGTTCGGGATTAAGCTGCTCGGATCCGCCCTTTTTCATTAAGGGCGTGCTGGTATCGATGTATATCAAGCGGCTGTTTTCTTTCAATACCGGATTTTCTTTGCTGAACCCATCGATGGCCCAGTTCGATATCTGGCCATCAATACCGATAGCAGATTCCGGATTTTCCATATTGTATATCCAGAGCTTGTATAGCTGTCTGAGAATCAACAAAAGTAAAATTCTGATATCGTTTTCACTTAAAATATGGATTGCCCGGTTGCCGATAGACTCGGGAGGCATCTTCTGCTGCAAAACAAAGGCGGTAATAATGCCTCTTTCATCGGCAAACCAGGTAAAACCATATTCGGGAACATTTATCCCGATTTCTCTAATCAGGGCATGGTTATAGGCATTATAGAGAATTCGATAACTTTTCACTTCTTCTTCTGTACGGAAGATCGACAAGCGTTTGCAGGCGAGATTGGCTGTCGCTTCGGCTTTTATTTCGAAGATGGTGCTGATCTCACCATATCCCAGTACGTGGGCTGGGATCCTGCTCCTCTCCGGATGTTCGGGATCCAGGCCCTCTTCAAATTTTTTCAGAATATCGATGTCGATTTCCAAAAATATTATCCTTAAAAATCACAGGCCGAGAAATTCAGCGGCCGACTTAAGAGCCCGGTCGATGCCGCCAATGATTTCATATGCCGTTTTTTTATCTATTATCAGCGGGGGCAGTAGCTGGCAGACCCTCCTGTCGTTGTTAGCATATATGGCAAGTATATTTTCATCATAACAGGCTTTGGTCATAATCGGGCCGCAGTTATCGTTGACCATTTCTATGCCCATCATCAATCCCAGCTGTCTGAGTCCCACCAGAATCCGGGGATGCCTCTTTTTTAGATCAACAAAACCGTCCCTGAATATATCTGCTAGCTCATTAACGTGTTTAAGAAATTCGGGTTTGGAAGATTCTTCGAGCACGGCCATTGCCACCGGGCATCCTACTTCGGCTCCGCCGAAGGTGGAGATATGGATAAAAGGGTTTTTATGGAAGAAGCCTTCAAATTCCCTGCGGTAGCAGGTGGCACTTATGGGATAGATACCCCCGGAGAGGCCCTTGCCGATAACGATGATATCGGGAACAACATTAAAATGCTCTATTCCCCACAGTTTCCCCGTTCTTCCAAGCCCGGTCTGCACTTCGTCGATAATCAGGAGTGCGCCATGTCGGCTGCATATTTGCTTGGCCCGCAGGAAAAAGTCTTTCTCCGGGACCGGCATACCGAGCGTCGCCGGTACGGTTTCGAAAATGACAGCGGCCGTATCATCATCCACCTGTTTCTCCAGTGCCGAAACATCGTTGAAAGGGATTTGTATGAATCCGGGCAGGTTGGGTCCGAAGGGTAATCGATACTGCTCATCCCCGGCGGCCAGTGCAAATCCGGTATGCCCATGATAGCCACCGATGGCCGAGATGATTTTCTGTCTTCCCGTGTAACCGCGTGCCAGTTTTATAGCCAGGTCTATTGCTTCGCCTCCACCCACACCGAATACAGTGCAGGAGATATCTCCCGGCATAAGCTGAGCCAGCCTTTCAGCCAGCAATCCGCGCTGTTCGCTGATAAAGTGGTGATTGCCGATATCAAGTTCCCGTAAACTTTGTTTCAGAATCTTTATCATGCGAGGATGGCGGTGACCCAGGTTGAAAACTCCGCCATTGCAGTGACAGTTAATCAACCTCTTCTTTCCGTTAATGTCCCACACATAGGGGCCTTCCCTGCGTCCGAATACAAAGTCCATGTCATAAGTCTTGAAGGTCTCAACCTTACCGGGCGACACATACTGGGCAAAGCGCTTAATTGCCTGTTCCTTTCTCAGCTTTTCGTTCACAATCCCTCCATTGAAAAACGCCTTTATAAAGCGTCTTCGAGACGGCCGTTACCATAAAGTATCAGGGTGTCAGGACCAGCCTGTGTGCTGCTCCTGATTCTACCTGCTGTTTTGTCCAGAGCATGGGGTGATATCTGATATTCAACCAGTCATTGATCATGCTGTCGTACCACTGGCTGGCCGGATTTCCACTCTGTCCGGTAAGATTGACAGACACGCATTTCGACAGATCGCCCATATCGATTATCATGCGCATTGAGGGGCAGGTACGGATGCCGAAATTGCCCCTGTCCACCGTCCAGCGGCAGGCGTTAACCGTATCAGTGCTGCCACCGGCCGGGTAGGGCCCGCGATTTACCAGCCACTCGATAGGCTTAATGCCGCTTGCCCCCAGGGGATTGCTTACAAAGGTAGCGGTGTGCAGTTTGCCCCATTGCCAGGTCGAACGGTCATTTCCCATAGCTTCGACTGCAGCAGCATATCCCTCACGAAATGCCCTAGCCAGCATATCATCCCTGCTCTCGACCACACCGGTTGTTACCGGGTCATCCCACCATCTGTCACCGGGATTCTTTAACAGGAGATTGATAGCCCACATATCCCGGTCGTCTCCAGCCGTCTTGATTATTTTACCTAGTTTGCTTTGAAATACGTCATTTACCAGTTTCATCCAGAATTCGGCATACAGCGCCGCCTGAGGGCTATCAGCATTGTAAAAATAGTCCCATTTAACCAGCCAATCGCGAGCATCGTCCAGCTCTTTATCATTGAATTTTATATTAGCCAGATATGGCAGTACCTCCCCGGCACTAAGAAATTTATTATCGCCCTGTATTTTCTGGAATGTTTGAATGCTGTGGGGTGCCAGTTGTTTGATAAGCTCATTAATGCGCTGTGCCCGATAACCGTAGTTCCACTCATATCCGATATTATAATTGAGTGTGGGATCCGCCCGTTTTGAAAGGTAATCATAGTAATCAGGTGGAACCACAGCCTGATTGGCGGTAACAATATAACCGCGAGACGGATTGTAGCTGCGGGGCAGAAGTTCGAATGGTATGTAACCCTTCCATTCGAACTCATCCGTCCATCCGGGAACCGGTAGCAGACCGTTATGCCCCTTAACGCGGATAGGTATTTTGCCGGGCATCTGATAACCTATATTGCCCTCAATATCGGCATATACAAAATTCTGCGAGGGCACATCCCAGTATCTCAGTGCATTGCGAAACTCGTCCCAGTTCCTGGCGTGGTTAAGGTTGTTGACGGCCAGCATCAATGTACTCGGTTCCAGTGCTGTCCAGTGCAACGCCAGAGGATCCTTATTGTTATAGCCGGAAAATTGTCCGCTGGCCGCATCGTATTTATTATCATTGATAATTGGTCCCAGATGTGTCGTTCGCACCCTTATGGTGATCGGTGAGGCGCCATCGCCAAATTTAATTTTTTCCTCTCTGACAGTCATATCGCGCCACTGACCGTTCCATTCATATTGCAGAGGATTTTCCGGGTTTACTTTTATCTGATAATGGTCGTGCACATCCGGATAGACGTTGGTCACGCCCCAGGCAATATAGCTGTTGTGACCGATGATTATGCCCGGACTGGGGGCAAATGCAAAGCCTGCCACATCATAGGGCTGGCCACTGCCGTCGTCAGAACAGTGAAGTCCGATTTCATACCAGATGGATGGCATCTGAATGCCGAGGTGGGGGTCGTTGGCCAGCAGAGGCTTGCCCGTTTGTGAAAGGTTTCCGCCAACCACCCAGTTGTTGCTGCCTATACCGGCATGATCGCCCATAATCCGGCTCAGGTCGGGTTTGTCCGTATCGTAATCGCCAGCACCGATGATGGCTGTAGGCCCGACCGAGGCGTTGCCGGGTGAAGAGGAGGTCGCTTCCATTTTGAACATGGCCTTTAGGTCTTCGTCGTTGATAATGGTAGGTTTCTGGCCGTAGCCCCAGGGTGGAGTTTGCCATTTATCGGCCATTTCCTGTCCCAGCAGACTGTAAAGCTTGGAGCGCTCGATTTCTTCATCACCGCTGTATCCAAGATCCCAGGCCATCAGCTTGGCAAAGGCGAGCGTATCCTCCGGTTTCCAGGGCTCTATTTCGAATTTCACTCCGGTAAGCCCCAGAATGGAATAGTTGACCGAGAGCTCGGAAGGACTGCGTCCCTTAATATAAGCATTAATGCCCTGAGCGAAGGATTCCAGTATATATTTATCCTGTGGTGAGTAGCTGTTGTATTCCTGTCTGGCCAGATCATACCAGCCCATAGAACGAAGGTAAATATCGCTGGCGATGAGACTGGATTTCTTTCCGGTAAGCTCCTCGATCCTGCCGCCGCAGGTGTGCCTGAAAAATTCCATCTGCCACCATCTATCCTGTGCTTGAATATACCCCTGTGCGAAGAGCAGGTCATGCATATTGGAGGCATAGATATGCGGGATTCCATACGTATCACGTATGACTGTTACACTGGCGGTCAGTCCGGGGGCCTTCAATTCGCCGTCAATCTTTGGTAGCGGCGCATTATTGGTCATATATAGATAGCCCGATACTCCTCCGATCAGCAATACGATAATGGCCAGTATGGCTATCGCTGCAGCCAGTCCCCCCCTGCCGGTGCCTTTTTTCTTTCTCCTGACGGCGGATTTACCGGTATCGGTGGATTTGTCGGTGCTTTCTGCAGGAACCTGAGACTGCTCGTTGTCTTTCGTCATACCTCACTCCTTATATACCTTCGTGTTTTTAAGACAGAATGTCAGATGGGAATGCTATTGATATTACTCTGAAAGCATATCTACGTCAATATCCATTATACATTTCACATATCTAAGATATAGGAATATAATCTGTCGGACGTTAAATCGATACTGCCGGTGAAGGGTAATTGGCTGAGAAGAACGGGATATTTAAGACCATACTTAGCAAAGAAGCCAGAGGCATATGGCCCTTTATAGCTACACTACTGGCTCTGTCAGCGGTCATAGCGCTAGGCATACGGTTTGCCTTTGGGGCACCGGATTTTATCAAAGGCCCGGTGATCTCCCTGCGGCCGGAAGCACTGCCATGGTATTCATTATATTCCCTTTTACGTATGGCTGCGGCCTATGTGCTTTCCGTAATATTCACTCTGATTTACGGGTACCTGGCAGCGCGCAGCCGGCGTAACGAGCAGATTATGATCCCGGTGCTGGATGTTTTACAGAGCGTCCCCATACTATCATTTCTGCCCGTGGTTCTGCTCAGCCTTTCAGCATTTATACCGACTGGTATAGCCACCGAAGCCGCCGCCATCATACTCATATTCACCAGCCAGGCATGGAATCTGACTTTTGCCTTTTACCAGGCCCTGAAGACCATACCTCGGGACTTGCACGAAGCAAGCAGCATTTTCCAGTTCAATTTCTGGCAGCGCTTTAAAACCGTGGAATTCCCCTTTTTCCAGATATCATTTATCTGGAACAGCATGATGTCCTGGTCGGGTGGATGGTTTTTCCTGATGGCCGCAGAGATGTTTACGGTAGAACAGAAAGATTTCCGCCTGCAGGGTCTCGGCTCTTATCTCAAAGAGGCCGTTATCATGAATGATGGTATGGCGCTTTTTTACGGCCTGCTGACGCTGTTGCTCATCATCGTAGCCCTTGACCAGTTTGTGTGGCGACCTTTAATCGCCTGGTCTACGAGGTTCAAGCTGGAGATGGTGGAAAGCGAAGATATGCCTTCCTCATGGTTCTATGATCTGCTACAGAAGTCCGGTGTGCTTGCCGCAGTATCCCGTGTTTTTAATCCGATAGTTGTGCGTATGGATATGTTCTTAAACAGCATGGCTGAAAAAAGAAAGAAGCAGGAGGCAAAGACCGGGGCGGGCAATCAATGGTGGTATATACTGGCAGTCCTGATTCTACTGGGATTTATAGCAGGATTTATCATTGCGGGCAATCTCCTTTCACGGGTAACTCTTGACGAGTGGAAAGACATAATATTCGGCCTGTTCTTAACATTCCTCAGGGTAGTTGCGGCACTGCTTATAGCCCTGTTGTGGACGGTGCCGGTGGGTGTAGCCATCGGCACCAGCAAGCGCCTGGCCAATTTACTTCAGCCGGTTGTGCAGATCGCAGCTTCGGTGCCGGCAACCGCCCTCTTCCCCCTGTTTGTCCTTTTCTTTATCAACCTGCCGGGCGGATTGAACCTCACCTCCATTTTCCTGATGCTGATGGGTACCCAGTGGTATCTCCTGTTCAACATCATTGCCGGCAGCAGTTCCATACCTCAGGACCTCCGCTACACCGCTTCAATGATGCATCTGAACTTTTTCCAGCGATGGCGGGTACTCATCCTTCCCTCTCTGTTCCCCTACATCATCACCGGCCTTATAACCGCCGGAGGCGGTGCCTGGAATGCGAGCATTATTGCCGAGTACGTGGAATTCGGCGGAGACATCATACAGATTAAAGGTGTGGGCTCCATAATTGCCAGAGCCACCGCCGAAGGCAATTTCCCGCTTCTGCTGGCATCGACCCTCAGCATGGTGTTAACAGTAGTACTGATAAACCGCTTTTTCTGGCGAAGGCTTTACCAGCTTGCTGAGGAACGTTTTGTAATGGAGTAAAATAAAAGCATGCCCGTGGAATTGCTTGAATTAAGGAATATAACCCAGCAGTACAGAAGCCGTGAACGCGTATTCACGGCGGTGGACAATATAAATTTAAAGGTCGGTGAGGGAGAGTATGCCACTATTGTTGGCCCATCTGGCTGTGGCAAAAGCACACTGTTGCGTATAGTAGCCGGACTGCAAAAGCCGAGTTCCGGGCAGGTGCTGTATCGGGGGGAACCGATAACCGGTGTTAATCCCCATGCCGCCATCGTCTTTCAGACCTTTGCCCTGTTCCCGTGGCTGACCGTTCAGCAGAACGTGGAAGTGGCGCTGATCGCAAGGGGTATGTCGCGCCGTCAGGCGGCCGAGAAGGCTGTAGAACTGCTTGACCGGGTGGGCCTGGATGGATTTGAAACCGCATATCCGCGCGAGCTTTCCGGCGGCATGAGGCAGAAGGTAGGCTTTGCCAGAGCCATGGCAGTTGAGCCCGAACTGCTGTGCCTGGACGAGCCCTTTTCGGCGCTGGATGTACTCAGCGCCGAAAACCTCAGGCGTGACCTGATTGAACTGTGGACCAGTGGAGCCATACCCACCCGTTCCATTCTCATGATCACGCATAATATCGAAGAAGCGGTTACTATGTCCGACCGCATCATAGTTATGGAAAAAGACCCCGGCCGAATTGTCGCCGAGCAAAAGGTAAACTTTCCCTATCCCCGTTACGCCAAAGACCCCGCTGTAATTCAGCAGGTGGATACCATCTACTCCATACTGGCGGGGCAGACGCAGTCGGAGGAGGTTGAGTTGGGTGCGGCACCGGGTGAAGAGGGTAGAATGAGGGCACTTCCTTCCATAACGGTTAACGAGTTGATCGGCTTTATGGAGTTTCTGGCCGAGATACCGTCCGGAACGGCAAATGTTTTTGAGCTTCCCGGGGAGATGCATATAAGTACGGATAACCTTCTGCGTCTGACCGAAGCCGCCGAGTTGCTGGGATTTATCACCATAGCACACGGCGATGTGTCTTTAAATCCGCTGGGTGAGACGTTTGTAGAAGCCAGCATTAACGTGCGTAAAGAGATTTTTGCCCGGCGTATTCTGCGCCTACCCCTTTTCAGCTGGGTGCTGCAGATGCTGCAAAATGCTGAGGACAGAGAGCTTAAGTGGGATGATCTGAGGGAGGCGCTGGAAAGCGAGTTTACCCCCAGGATAGCCGAAAAACAGCTCGATATACTGGTTGACTGGGGACGCTATGCGGAGCTCATCTCCTACGACGATCGAGAAGAAAAATTCACACTGGGTATATAATCCATTTCTAAAAAGGAGGATATTTTACAAATGGCGGACAAAAAGGATGCGGATTTAAATTTAAAGTCGGTTGACCAGATAAGCTATGCGGTGAAGGACATCGACAGCGTGGTGCGGGCCTGGTCGGAGCTGTACGGTATGGGCCCCTGGACATATCGGGAGAACGGCGGTACCGATGTGAAAGGCCGCCCATGGAAGATCAGGATGGCCTTTACATATATAGGCCCCGTACAGATAGAGCTGGTGCAGTGCCTTCAGGGCAGGATTTTTCAATCCCGCTTTCTTGATACATGGGGTGAAGGCCTTCACCACCTCGGCTTCTACGTGGACGATGTCGATGCGGTGGTAAAGCAGCTTACAGCCAGAGGAGCCAAACTGCTCATACACGATCCGGGCAACTTTGCCTATCTGGATGCGGGCGGTCCCGGGGGCGCTATCTTCGAGTTTGTGCGCAGAGCCTGAGCGTACGGCGTCATATCAGGGCGCCAGTATTATGATGATAAATCCGGCAGGAGGTTATTGAATGCGCAGGGTGAGACTGGGTAGAACAGGCCTGATGGTAACACAGATCGGCTTCGGCGGGATACCCATCCAGCGGCTGAATGAAGAAAAGGCGGTTGAGGTAGTAGCGAGATGCCTCGACCTGGGCATCAATTTCATAGATACGGCCAATGCCTACACCACCAGCGAAGAGCGCATCGGCAGGGCCATTGCCGGCCGACGTGAAGGGTTGGTACTGGCCACCAAGTCGCTGTCCCGCAGTCGGGAAGGGATAGCCCGCCACCTGGAAAAAAGTCTTAAAACACTGGGTGCGGATTGCATCGATTTGTACCAGTTCCACAGTGTGGGTGATGAACGTACTCTGGAAATGGTGCTTGACCCTGAAGGTCCCCGTGCCGTTCTTGAAGAAGCCAAACGGGCAGGTAAGATCCGATACATCGGCATAACCAGCCATCAGATTGATACAGCCAAAAAAGCAGTTGCCTCGGATCAGTTCGACACAATCATGTTCCCCTTTAATTTCGTAACCAGCGAAGCGCTGGAAGAGCTGATTCCCCTGGCGCGCGCCCATGATGTGGGCTTTATCGCCATGAAACCGCTGGCCGGCGGCATGATTGATAATGCACGTATCGCCTTTAAATATCTGCTCCAGTTCTCCGATATCGTGTCCATACCTGGCATTGAGAAGGTCGAAGAAATCGAGCAGATTGTTGGGCTGCTTTCAGAACCGCCGGGTATAACCGAAGCAGAAATGGCGGAAATGCAGAGGCTGAAAGAAAAGCTGGGAACGAAGTTCTGTCACCGCTGTGATTACTGTCAGCCCTGCAGTGAAGGCATCGCCATCTCCACCGTCATGATCTTTCCCAGCCTGGCGGCACGGCTGCCCGACAATCAGGTTTACACCGGCTACTGGTCGGATATCATGGAGAAGGCAGCCACGTGCACATGGTGCGGCGAATGCGAGGAGCGCTGTCCCTATCATCTGGCCATCAGGGAGATAATGGATGAGCATGTTCAGGCCTTCAGGGAGGGCAGGAAGCGTTTTCTGCAGCAGCATCCGGGTGCTGTCTGATTCAGCCACAGCCCTGAGGTGCCATGGATTTTCGGCGTTTGATTAGTCAGATTTGATCGCTCCTGCTATAATCACAGGCTAATTGTTTTAAACTCATGAGCTTAATAGAAAATATAAAGCTTGCAGTCCGGGCGCTGCAGGCCAACAAGCTGAGATCGGCGCTGACACTTCTGGGCATTATGATAGGGGTTGGTGCGGTGGTCTTCGTTGTTTCTTTCGGTCGGGGACAGCAGCAGAATATCAACGCCATGTTCGAGAGCATGGGCACCAACACCATCTTCGTCTCGGGTTCATCGCGTCAGATCATGGGTGTCAGGCCGACCGCCACCATCACCACCGCAGATTATGAAGCGATTATGCTTGCAGACCATGCAAACTGCATTTCCCGCATAGCCCCCGTCAGTACGGTCAGCCTGCCGGTCGTTTACGGCAACCAGAAAAGGCTTATCAATGTCACGGGGTCCACGCTGGAGCTGCGTGATATCCGCCGCTACGAGCTCGAGCACGGTAATTTCTTTACCGAACAGGATTACAGGCGTGCGACCAGTGTGGTGGTGCTGGGCAGTCAGGCGGCGACCGACCTGTTCGGCAGTGCCAACCCGGTAGGTGAGACTGTCAGAATTGCCGGGCGCAATTTCGAGGTACTGGGTGTTCTGGAGAAAAAAGGAGGGTTCGGAGGGAGCCAGGCGGATAATTTCGTGCTGATGCCTTTGAGCACCATGCAGGCCCGACTGGGAGCTGACACCACCTCGCGGGGACGCCCGCTCAGCATCATCCTGTTTGAAGCAACCAGTACCGATAAGATCCAGGAGGCAAAGACACTGATAACCGATACTATCAGAAAAACTCACCACCTGCGCGCAGATGAAGAAAACGATTTTACCGTCACCGATATGCAGGAAATCATGAAACGCAGCCGCGAGTCGCAGGCGATTTTTCAGGTCTTTCTGGCCAGTGTGGGTGCAATATCACTGCTGGTGGGGGGGATAGGCATCATGAATATAATGCTCGTTTCGGTCACCGAGCGGACGCGTGAGATAGGCATCTGCAAGGCGATTGGTGCACGCCGGCGCGACATCATGTGGCAGTTTCTCTCCGAAGCAGCCATGCTGAGCCTGTTCGGCGGGCTTATCGGTGTGGTGGTCGCCATACTGTTAGGTCTGGCGGCGACAGGACGCAGTATGGGCTTTTACACCGTCAACGTTCCGTTTTCACCCGATATCATCCTGGTGGCCTTCTGCGTGGCCATATTCACCGGTCTGATCTCGGGGACATATCCGGCACTGCGGGCATCCCGTCTCGACCCTATCGAAGCCCTCCGCGAGGAATAGGGTTCACAGTTTTAAGGTAGGAAGAATATCTCCAGAGGTAACCGTAGGCGGCGCAGGCCTGTGCCGGCGACATGAAGGTAGCCGTCTGTGTTTGCTCCGCCAGACGTTTCATGGCATCCATAATCCTGCCCATATAGACCGGCATGAACATGGCCATGACGATGGGTTTGCCGTAGCTGTCCCTGATCCTGACGACGTCCTTAAACGAAAGGCCCAGGAAATCCATGGCACCCAGTGCATACCTTTCAGTTACCTCTTCCTTGTTCCGGCTGCCTTCGAGATAGCGCCACAGGGACGGTGCGCCCGCTACCGCACCCAGAGCGATGATGCCGTCCAGAGAAGGGCTGGCGGCCATTATCTCCAGCAGTTCCCCGATGCTGCCCTTTACACCCGCGATTGTATCTACCGGATTGCCGTGCGACCAGACCTCCGGAAGCACGGCATTGAGTCTGTTCAGCGTGGCATCATCGAGGGGTGCGACATCCAGTCCTTCGGCGGTGCACGCATCGGCGGCCATCACCCCCCAGCCGCCGCCGGGTGCTATAATCCCCACCCGATTACCCTTCGGAAGGGGGAGGCGGCTGAAGACCAGCCCTGCGTCCACCATATCATCCAGGGAACGGGCACGCAGAACGCCGGCCTGCTTTAAAGCCGCATCCACGATTTCATCCGATCCTGCCAGTGCCCCCGTATGCGATAGCCCCGCCCTGGCGCCAGCAGGTGTGCTACCGGCTTTAAGCAGTATTATCGGCTTCTTGCGCGTAACCCTGCCGGCAATCTCAAGGAAGCGGTGCCCGTTGCGGAGACCCTCGATATACCCCAGAATCACCGAGGTCTGATCGTCATCGGCCAGAAAATCCAGGTAGTCGGCTACCTGAAGGACGGCCTCATTGCCCACGCTGATTGAATGGCTGATACCCATGCCCCGGCTGGCGATGCGGCTGGCGATCATATCGGCCACACTGCCGCTCTGACCGATGATGGCGATATTTCCCGGCGGCGGGAAAACCGGCATCATATGGCAGTAGAGGGAGTTGGGAGGGCTGAGTATGCCCACGCAGTTTGGACCGACCAGAGGCATATCCGCCCTGACCGCCAGTTCCCTTATCTCTTCCTCCAGTTTTCTTCCGGCCTCCCCTGTTTCGGAGAAGCCGGAGGTTATCACTATGGTGCAGCCCACCCCTCTGGCCGCACAGTCCCGCACCGCCCCGACCACCCCCGCCGGCGGTATGGTGATCACGGCAAGGTCGATATCCGGATGTATCTCAAGGATGGAAGGTGCTGCTTCAAGACCCAGCACCTCCTTTTCCCGCGGATTGACGGGGAAGATGCGGCCGGGATAGCCGCCGCGGGTCAGATTGAAAAGTATCCTGTTTCCCCACTTCTCAGGGCTGTTGGACGCACCGATGATGGCTACCGATCGCGGCGAAAACAGGCATCGAAGCCTCTGCTTGAACCGGGCTGACATGGCATCTCCTTTTGAAGATATCTGAGACCGACGTTTTCAAACACCTATTTCACATCGCCCTGAAAAATTTGTCAAACCCCGTGTCCCGGTCGGCCCGGTACTAAAGTACCGGTGACTAAAATACGCCTGAAAATAGGAGTAACGGTTCTTATATTTTCCCATGAGAAGAGATAGATTGTAGGCGGAGCCAAAATCACGGCGGGAAAACGAAATGTCCGCAGAAATTATGAGCGATAGAAAAAGATGGTTGATAGCATTGACGGCCGGGCTGCTGGTGGCTCTGGCCGTGGGATTAACGCCCGTGTGGAATGCAGCCGGTCAATCTACCGGCGGCAGGGATATAGAGACGGCGGCTGATAACGCTATGCCCGCCCCCGCAGGTGGGGCGGTGCCCGTTATGGCCGGAGGGGAGATATCCTGGAAGCGGAGCGGCGTGGTGCTCGACCTGGGCTGGCGGGGAGAGCCGGACGATAAAAACATCGAATCTCCGCTGGTGGTAAAAACGGCCGATAACAGCTATGTCATGTTTTACCGCGGCCAGAGTTATGCCGATAAGCTGGGACGGGTTATGCGGGCCGTTTCCGCCGATGGCATCAACTGGAAGAAGACCGGTGTGGTGATGACGCCGTGCCAGCCGTATGAAGGAGATAAGATAGACCCGATGGCGGTTATCTATGAAGGCGGCATTTATAAAATGTGGTATGGCGGCCAGGCCTACGGCGGCTGTGCCTGCTATGCCACATCGCCTGACGGGATCAATTGGAGCCGGTATGACGGCAACCCGGTGCTGCGCAAGACCAGCGGAAGCTGGGATAATGAAGGTGCCGGCGGACAGCACACCGTGATTAAGGACGGCGACAGATACCTGATGTACTATAAGGGCTACGGCAAAAATGACCCGGGCTGGACCTTTTACGGGCTGGCAGAGTCGGCCGATGGAATCCGCTGGATGAAAAAGGGAAAGGCCGTAATACCGGAGCCGGCGCTGGGAGAGACCACCACCTTCAAAAACATGCATGCCTTCAAAGCAGGAGGCACGTACTTTATCCTGCATACCATGGCCGACTACCTTAGCCTGTTTTTACTTACCAGCACCGATGGAATCAACTGGATGCACCGGGGTCTCGCTTTCCAGAAAGGCATGACAACCGGCGGCAGTGATATCAAATGGGCGACATCGCCCTGCGTCCTTATCGAAAACGGCATAATCCGCATGTGGTATGAAGGGGGCGACGGCAGCGGCAGGGTGCGGACGCATTATGCCGAAACCCCTGTGGAAAACCTGCTGAACAGGGCCAGATAGAGGCGGTAATGAACAGCACAACCCGGGGACGCATGTAGAGCCGGCGTTTACGGCAAAATCACGTAATTGCTTATATAGAAGTTATTTAAATACGGATAATAGGTATCCACCTGCACAGCCACCGCCCTGTTTGACTGCGGTTCCACGAAAACAAAGCCCTCGGGCAGTTGAAAACCTGCTATCATATGTGAGCCGCGGTGAACAAGGTCGACAGCACCACCGAATTTCCCCTGATGCTGTTTTCCTTTGCGATGCTCAAAAGGCAGGCAGTGGCATACTGACAGGGAGTCTCCGTATTGCTTCCGGCATTTCTGCATTTTGCCGCTTTTACACCCAGCAATTCCGTCAGTTCTGCCGCTGTGGGATCGTGTAGCGATAAATTCTGAGGATTCCAGTTATCATCGGCAGCATGGTTGAGGTACCGGTGCGGCATGGTTTCATCGATTTTAACCGCATTTGTACGGACGTCGGCATATTCGAAATCAGCAGTATTGACAGGCACCAGACTATTCAGGACACAGCGGGAGAAATTATAAACTACAAGGAGCAGAAATATTAAAAGGCCAATGGGGACTCTTTCAATCATTACATCCCTTCGGCATCCATCTGCTTAAGCCTGCCTGACATGGTTCAAAAATAGACTGTATTTCTACCTGTCTCCGCTAATATACCACACTTCGGCGACAGGTAGTGACGTTTTAATTATAGCTAATGGAGTTGATAATTCAATTCGTCATCGCACTCAAGAGATTGGTGAATCTATTATTGATTGAATCTCTGGTAGAAGAACTCAA
>Ga0272448_1003861_pt1 | contig 17479 bp, 23 predicted proteins | sample YNPCB0191_FD_202220 | JGI IMG/M metagenome (GOLD analysis project Ga0272448, IMG submission 202220) | Hot spring sediment microbial communities from Yellowstone National Park, WY, United States - YNP-CB-019-1 | ecosystem: Environmental > Aquatic > Thermal springs > Hot (42-90C) > Sediment... | reverse complement strand
ACCAGGTCGCTCCCCCTACTTACAGGTTGCCCCCCATATTATACTATACTCTTACTATATAGTCAATGTTAATGATAGGTCTATAGTTATCTTGCCTATCATCCAGGTTGAAGGCTAGGAGTGGCATATGGTATAATTAGGTAGTAACTATATTAAGGAGGTGTGAAGTGAAAAAATCGTACAAAGGACAGGATCTTAGAGGAGCTGATTTCTCGGGACAATGTTTGGTAGGAGTGTCGTTTCGAGAAGTTATTTGACTGGAGCTGATGTGAGGTGGGTAGATTTCAGTAATTCTAGGATGGTTGGTGTAAACTTTAGGAGAGTTAATGCCTGGGAAGGCTGTTTCATGAGACTAATAAGGAATATAGACGCTAGAGATGGGAATTTTGAAAGAGCTGACTTCTGGAGAGCTAGATTAGATGGAGCAGACTTTAGGGATGCGAACCTTGAGGGAATAGCTTGGACTATACGGGAGACTGAGGGTACTCGTGTGTCAAAGAGTTTTGTTGATGCACTTTTGAAGTGTATCGAACGTCTCCAAGTAGACTAGTGAAGCATACGATACTCTGAGTAGTTTGGTAGAAGGAACCTACGTAACCTGCAAGAAGTATTGAAACTAGACCTAGAGCTAGAGTATAGACCTTTCTTGTTCTGATGTAGACGTAGATAGTTAGGGGTAGGGTTATCCAGATTCCTGAGGTGTATAGGTAGGGTATAGGGTTGTGGAGGATTGAGTCTTTCCAGAATAGTTGAGATACGTAGGTTCCTACTCCGCTCCAGTGGTGTAGGAGATATAATGGGTCTCCTGAGAGGAGGTAGGTTGCTATGATATAGGGGGTTATTGCTAGTCCTGCTAGTAGGACCTTCCATCCTCGATATAGTGCTAGAGGGATGAGGAAGGCTATAGCTGGGAGCTTTGTTAGGACCAGTAGACTAGCTGTAAGGTATACCCAAGGACTGTTCTTGCGGGCTAGGTATAAAGTGAGTGCTAATAGTAGTATCATATAAGTATCGTGGTAGTGGAAGGTAGCTCCTACAGTGGCTTGAGGAAGTAGAGCAGGGAGGAGTATGCTCCACGCTGATACGTAGACGAGCCCAAGGGAGATTAAGAAGGTTAGGGCTGATAGCACTTTAAGATACCTGGGAGGTAGTGTAGTAAGCTTAGCTAGGAGGATTCCCAGAGGAGGATGGCTCCAGATAGGAAGGTCATAGCCTTCCTGCCAGTACTCTTCAGGCATAGTCGCGTAGTCACTTGGGTGGAACTCCTTTATCCACGAAGAGTGAGAAGAGTAGTCTGGAAAGGCTTGAGCCAGTCTATAGAAGACATATTCGTCTGAATAGACTGGCTCTTTTAGTGCTATGAAGATTAGTATGGGCAACAACCCTAATAACCAGAGTCTACGCACAGTTCTAGTGGTTTAATCTCCTATTACAGGAGCCTCCAGGATTTCGAGGTCGTCCATACGTTTCAGCTTCTCTACTAACTCTGGGATACTCTCAGAGCGACCTCTAGCTTGCAGAAATTTTGCAAGCTTTTTGTAAGCATCGTTTGGGCTGGCTGCGTAGATGCAGAAGCCTATACGTGGGGGGTCGACTATGCCCTCATAATCTAGGACTATGTATCTGTTCATTTTACTCCTCCTTTGAGTATATTTAGCAGGGCTTCAGCTTCTGCTTTGTCTGTCTTACTACCCCTCCTCCTGGGTGCGTTTTAGCATGGCTTCAACTTCTGCCAGTTTTGCTTTCTCTACCTCTATGAGCTTAGGGTCAATACCTGATTCTGTCATGGATTTTATGTTACGTCTCAGTCTATAGGCTTTCTGCACTAGCTTGCCTCTGGCTTGCCAGTAGCGTTTGTTCTTCTCTAAACCTTTAGGGCTGAGCTCGTACTTTATGTGTGCCATGACGCCTTTAAGACTCTGGTCGTAACGTTGGCGTGCTAGCCGGGACTTTTCCTCAGCTTCTATCAGCTCCTCTATAGGGCGTATCCTGGGTTTGGGAGTATGATAGCTCTCTGTAGGGGTAGGTTGCGTTTGTTGGATGTACCCGAGTTCTAGAAGGCTCTTCAGAGGAGTCTCAGCTCGTTTTACGTCCACTCGTGCAGCTCTGGCTATTTGTTCTCCTGTACGAGGTACGTCATTCTCTGCCATGAGCTCCATGAGACCCTCTAGCAGCTGAGACTCTAGGGGTGGGAGCTTAGGTCCCTTTCCGGAATACCATAGCTTGGCTTTGTTGGTTGGCAGAAAGTACATAATCACCTCACTGAAAACTTTTGAACCATTAAGGTTCCGTCAATGTGTCTGCCAGTAACTGTGAACTGTGTACTGCATGCAGAGCATTGAACTCGTCTTGGATCGCTTTTGGCTGATGGATTGAGCGTACCACATGCTAAGCATTTCCAGTAGGCTTTAGGTTCCATTAACATGATGTAGCCTTTGCTGCTAAGACTCGCTACCTCAGAGACTATTTCGGGGTCTTTTAGAGCCATTCCTAGCTTCTTGAGGGGGGCTCTCTGCTGAGGTTCGCTCTCTAGGTAAGCCAGAATATCCATCTGGGATCCTGGTAGATCCCGGCCGACTGGTTTCTTGGTTCGAATTACCCATAAGTCTGATAGTGCCATTGCTTTGCCCTCCTTACTATCTGGTATTCTTATTGTAGTTAGTTGCTGTATTGTGTAGTATTGCCGTAGAGTGCCCGAAGCTATTAGCTTGAGAAGATCGCTCGGTACCTCTAGAAGGTCAGCTCTCAGGATAAGCTGAGTTCGATGCTTAGCGTGGGTTAGGTCAGCTTCAGTACCGTCATTGTAGCAGGTAGTTACAGCCACTCCCTTCTTAGAGGGAGTTGATATGAGTGATACATCTGCCCTGACTACCTTAGATGCTTTTTGATATACAACAAGAACTAGTTTACTATCGAGTTCCCCTATTACCTCACGAGAGCAGTGGACTGTCTTAGGGAGCTTGTCTTGAACTGTGGTGGCAGTAGGGGCACTCCCAGCTCCATACTTTAGGACTCATTGTTTCCTCCTTGTAGTCTCTTTACTAGTACCTTCTTTTTAGCTATTAGGTGGTTCGCTATAGTATCAGCAGCTTGGTCGAAGTCTTTTATTATGGTTGTCTTACCCTCTACCTCAATCTGTATTGGTCCTTCAGCTGCCATTTCCATCGCTATCTCGAAGTCGCGGTCATCTGTTATGATAGCTTGCTTAGGTGGTGCTACTGGGGCTGGAGGAGTCTCTAAATACATCTTTGGGCGTGCTGTAGGGGTAACGGGTTGGACAGTTACACTATATCCAGCCTCTAGCTGGTCTGCAATGATTTGGACCCCACGGTCAAAGTCTTTAACATGATATACCCTCGTTTTGGTAGAGATGAGAACAGGGCCGCTAGCAAGGAGTTCTAGGGCTTGATTGAAGGAGTCTTCGTCTTCGACTCGTACTGCTCCTGTTGGAGTTTTAGTAGCAGGCTGAATTATCTCAACTGGGCCGGGGGTTCTGTAGTAAGGAGATAAAGTAGGACTAGCTGTTGCCCACTTCTTATACACAAGGTAGTTTAGCAGACTTATTAGTCCGCGGGATTTAGTGATGCCTGTAGCGGCTGCGATTTCACTGCTTGTTGCAGCCTTCTTCTGCTCTAGATAGTTGAGGATGAGCAGCAGTTGAGGATAGGTTATGGAAGGTATAGCCTGTTTGCCCGCTTCGGTCAGTCTGTATAACATAAGCTCTCACTCCTGTTTAATATGTCTGCAGGTACCTCTGTAAAGGAAGCCCTTGCAGGTACATCTTATAGTGTTGCCTAGACGGTAAACATAGTGAATGCCTGGATCAGTTACTCCTTGATACTCAGCTATGATTTGGGCTCCACTAGGAAGGTAAGTCTCTGCTGATTGCATAGCTAGTCTGCGACGGACTCTGTAGATCCACTCTAGGGTAGGGAACTGCTCAATCTTTGTGTTGTTGAGCTCGTTGTACATTGATATAGCATCCTCGTAGGTTGGAGCTGGTATCTCCTCTCCGTTGTCTTCCATCTTAAGGAAGTAGGTACCATCAGGCTTTAACCAAGCATCAGCAGCCAGCCCACCTAATAGTAGTATGTTGCCTCTAGAGTCTTTATCTCCTAACTGCATGCCACGCTCCCAGTTTGCGATAGTACTTGGGGTCTTCCTTCAGGTGATCCAGCGCGATCGCTCCAGCTATTATGAAGCTGGCTTGATTGGCTACCTTACGGACTGTCTCCACATGTTCAAGCTCTACTTCAATGCCCTTTCTAAGCTCCTCTAGTTCTCGAGGACTTAGATGAGCTTCTAGGATTGAGGCTACAAGTTGTGCATCTGTACTAGTTACTCTTGCCATAGAACATTCCTCTCCTTCTCATCATTTCATTTACAGTCTCTTCCCAAACTTCCTGCTCAGTCACCACGATGTCTTTGAACATCTTGGACTTGCGCTCTAGTACTTTGTGTAGATGGTCTTCTATGGTATCCTTAGCCCAAAGATCTATAGCTTCTACTGGGTAGGTCTGACCCGTACCCTCTAGTCTGCTTATGGCTTGGTCCATTACCTGAGGGTTGTAGTGTTGATCTGTAAGCACAATCTGGTGAGCAGCTGTAAGGGTAAGTCCTAATCCCATAGAGGTTATTGTGCCTACCATGACGTCATACTTTCCGTCTTGGAAGTTTTGCACAATCTGATGACGGTTGGGGGCTACGTCTGGAGCTCCTGAGAACTCTACAGCTTTATAGCCGTTCTTTAGGAGCTCTCGGGTTAGTATTCTAGCATACTGTTCAAAGCAGGTTACCACGACGAAGGGTTTGTCTAGGTCGTCTGCTAGCTCTAGTACTACCTCAGTCTTAGCTGATGGGGATGAGACTTTATTTGTAGGTGAGAGTAGATTGGGTTCCAGACATATCTGACGAAGTCTGAGTCGTTGTGAGAGTACATTCGGTGAAGTAATCTTCTCACCACTGGATATGAGTGCAAACATTTGATCTTCCATAGTGATGTATGCTAGTAGTTGCTCGTCTGTAAGTTGTACTGGGATGGTACGAGTAGGAGCTCTAGTCCCTACTATGGGTCTACCGTTATGGTCTAGGAGCTCATGCTTCTCTCTACGTAGCATATAGTGAGATAGGAGCTCTCGAAGCTCTTGTTTTGTACTAGATCTGGCTCCTACTATCACTTTAGGAAAGGGAGGTTTGGGTATCTGGGTTACGATGCAGTAGCGCTCTACGAAGGTCCAATAAGATTTGAAGACGTTAGGATCTATCATATGGAGCAGAGTCCATAACTCTCCAGGATGGTTCTCCATGGGAGTGCCTGAGGCTAGGATTAGGCGTTGAGTGCTTCTGGCTAGCTCTATAGCTCCTTTGGTCTGCTTAGTTGTACGGTTCTTCACCTTATGGCACTCGTCCATGACGATAAGCTCGTAGCCTACCTGGCACATGAGCTGGACCAGGTCCTTTCGACGAAGCTTTTCGTAGTTGTAAACATCGAATCGACTCTTCCACTCAGGTCCTAGCCAAATCTCTATCTTGTACTCCCATTCAGCTACCAAAGGCTTAGGGCATACTACAAGGACTTGCCAGAGATCCAGCTCTCGGACTAGCTCTAGGACCTCTATCATCTTACCTGCTCGCATAACCGAGCCTAGTATGACCTTAGGGCGAGCTATCAGCTCTTTGACGTCTTCAACCTGGTAGGGATAGAGTCTGCTGTCTACTGTCTTTACGCTCTCCATATTAGCCACTGATTATCTCTCCAGTGCGTTAGGTAGTAGCTACCCTTCAGCTGGGTTCCATGAAAGGTTAGCCTTATAGGTTTGCCTGCTACTATACGGGAGTCTGTGGTGTAGCTGCCCTCATCCCAGATGTACTTTATTCCCTTACCATACCCTTCCAGGGAGCCTTCGTAGTAGGCATCCTCTACTGAGTGGTCAGGAACTCGTATTGCGAGGTGCTTGGTACCTGGGGTTTTAGGAAGGCCTTTACGAATAGCCCAGGCGTAGAAGGTTATACCATCCTCCGTGGTAGCTAGATACATGTCGTAGTGAGGGCCAGCTTTTTCAGCTACGTGGTAGGTTATTACGTACTGCATTTTATCACTATCCTAATATAGTGTACAATAGTTGGACATCATTAACAACGTGGATGGTAGATCAGGCTTTGAGCCTATACTGTCTTCTTATGCGAGCGACCCGCTCTCGGCGTTCCTGAGGAGTTAGTTTATGGTAGGGAGTGAATCGATCGTGAGGTTCTGGAACTCCTAGGATGCGTCTGCACTTTCTCTGTACAGTCTCTATGGTACGGAATATCTTAGCTTTGCGAAGTGTCTTGGCGCGTTTCTCGAGATCCTTAAGCTCCATCTCTAACCTCCTATACGTAACGGTGTGCCTGTGAGTTTGAGTATTATTAGTATGACAGCAAACCCTACTAAGGTAAATGACCACCTTAGAACGGGTTTGTATTTGCGGAATATATAGGTCGGAGCTAAAGCTCCCCAAGTCATAGTCATGAGTAGTAGGTTGACTGTGAGGTTGGATACTACGATATCCTCTACAAGAGTTCGTACTAGAAAGGGGCGTACATCGAAGTAGGAGTAGAGAGCTAGACCTGCTATAGCTAGATATAGTGCTATCCATCTCATTGTTTAGGCTCCCTCCCAGTCAGTCCTATCACTCTAACTACGCCTTCTCGTGAGCTCTCTAAGATGAGACAAGGTGTTAAGGCAGGTCCAGTTTCGGGATAGTTGGGGTAGTATACTGGAATGTTATGTTCTAAAGCGTCTTGTATAGCTGTCAGAGTACTGTTGTAGTTTAGTTCTCGGTATTTGGTAATCAGATAGCTCTTGTAGTCCTCTGTAGGAAAGTAGTTTGGGTACTCTAGGTAGGGATAGACTAAAGGCTCTATGTTGGTATCATGACTAGCAATGTAGTAGAATAGTCCTAGGGAGCAGGCTCCAGCTGTGGTGACTACTATAGAGTCTTGTGGTATCTGGGACAGTTCATTGATGTAGTTTCTGGCGGTTGGGTTCTCGTTAGTTAGAGTGTTAGCATTCATGAATGTGGAGTTGAGTATGACTAGGAGCATTCCATAACAGACTACAGCCTTCCAGTGGAACGACGCTCGGGTTAGGCCTATACCTACAAGTATAATAGCTGAAGGGACTGCAAAGGTCAGGTAAGTCCAAGTCATTACATCCATACAGGTGAAGAAGTACCAGAGTACAAAGATGATGGTACTTAGATGACTTACTGCTAGGACGCTGTAGGGCTTCCGTAAGGCGTACCCTAGCAGGATTATACCTGGACCGAAACTGAGCAGTAGCAGTTCTGTTGTCAGCCACAGTCTCTTAGGAGCCTCGAATATGCTCAGTTGACCTACTATAGCGTGAGAGGTTTGAGTGAAGTACTGAGTAAGTGTATGCAAACTAAGCTTACCAGCTAGTAGTGGTGGAGTCGGTAGCCACATTAGTATTACTATAACTGAGTAGCATACAGCAGCAACTCCAGCTGCTATTAGAGCAGGTTTGACTTCACGCCTTACTAGTAGCCATAGACCCAGAATGGGTACTGATATAGGGTGGACTCCTATAGCCAAGCCTGCAGTGATGGCTGCCCAGGTCTTGTGGCGATCATACAGATAGTAGGTCAAGACTATCAGCATTACTGCAAGGTTGTGGTAGCCTAGTATGGTTGCTTCAGCCAGGAATATAGTCGAGCCTAGCATCAAGCAGCAGCATACTAGTCTTACCTTGAGGCTAGTGTAGGGTTCCAGTATAGCATAAACTAGCCCTACAGTAACCGCGGAGGGAAGAGCCGAGAGTAGGATAGTCATAGTTGCAGGTAGAGCTCCCGGCCATACAGCATGTAGCAGATGCCCTAGCAGAAGATACACGGGACCACCATACGGATGGGGAACCATCCATATAGTAGAGGAAGCTAGCCAGTCGCCGCTATCAGAAGATATGAAAACCCAGGTGTACTCTTTCGCGCTTAGGATCGCGTAGTATATAAAGGCTAGAGCTGTTACTTGATAGCCAGGCCGTAGCTTTGATAGGCTACGTAGGACCGGTTGCGTGCGTGCAAGAAGGTTATCCAAGGCATCCATATGTCATGGCTGATTAACAGCCCTCCCTCCTTTATATAGTTCCAAGTCGATTCGTACTCGTACAAGGTGCATTCTTTAGTGTGAAGACTGTCGTGGATGAAGATGTCTATACTACCTAGTTTGAGTAGTAGTTTAGGCAGTTCTGTCTCTGAACCTCCTAGACTTAGGATCCAACGATCTCTAAGGTGCTGGGGTACGAGACCACCACAGGGAAGCTGGGGTTGTAGAGCGTAGTATGTGGGGTTGTAGGTACGCCAGTAGTCAATAGAGTAGAGATGTCCATGATTATTCAACCTCATAGCTTCCAGTATGTGAGCACTAGCATATCCTCCTCCAACTCCCGTTTCAACTACATAGGTAGGCTTTGTAATACGTACAATTAGATACAGTAATAGCCTAGAAGGATAGCGGTACAGCTCTCTAGGTAGGGAGTTTTCGTTCAAGAGTTGTAGGTACTGTTGACGAGGTACTCCAAATACATCTTCTACCAGCTTTTGTAGATCTGTGTAGGAATGCTTACGTATGTTGAAGTAAGCTTTAAGAGCCTCTAGAGGGGGTACTTCAAAGAGTATATTAGGATGTAGTACTGCCCGAGCTAGTCCATAGAGCATAAACGTTCCTAGAGTCGGGGGTTCGTCGAATATATTCATTCAGATTGTCTCCTTGAGGTTCTGAAAGTCCAGATAGCGTTGCCTACAAAGTTTGCTAGAACTCCTGGTGCGTTGCCTATTATGATGTAGAGTACGCTGCCTATGTCGGCCTGTCTTAGCAGTAGTTGTATGAGACTGTTGATAGCGAGTCCTATACAACCTACGAGCAGGAACTTGATAAGCTTGGTCAGAGTTAGATTAGAAGCACTCTGCCCCAAGAGGGGCTGGACTCGCAGGCAAAGTCGAGCTCGAAGAGAGCCAGAGTGCTTGCTCCTAGGGGCTGGTGCACTCGACCTTGTGCACTGTCTAGGAGACTCTAAGCCTGCAGGTACTATCACTAGAACTGTCTCCGTGTAATACTGCTGATATAGTCTCGGTAGTGCCGTTTCTCCTCCTCATAGAGATCGTCAGCACTAGGTCTCTGTCTGGCTTTGGATAGTGCAAGAGCTGCAGCTACGCTCTTATAGACCCCAATTAGGGTCATACCAGCTCCTAGTATAGCTAGTGCAGTGGGCAGATAGGTGTTGTAAGGTTCTAGTTCGTAGAAGATGGTGGCGTTGTAGATGAGAAAGGCCCAGACTAGCCAGAGGACAGTATCTAACAGCCAGATTGTGAGCTCGTTCTTGAAGAAGCCTAGTACAAACAGTACCAAGGCTAAACCTGTTACAACTCCTACTATAGTGGTCATGGCGTAGCTCCTGTAGGGAGTACCTCTTTAGCTAGTCCATCGTTGATTAGGGACCTAACTACTGTAGCTAGCTTTACGTCATCCATGCCCGTTTGATCCCTGAGGTCCTCAAGTTCTACTCCCTGACGTATCTCGTATAGTATAGATAGTACTGCTCCTCTAGGAGTCATTAGATTGTGGGCCTGCTCTACAGCAAGCTCTCCTTTCTGAGTGATCTGTATCATAGCTGTATAGGCTCCTATTCAGCGACAGAACCCTCGTTCAGAAGTCTAGAGAGGGCTGCAGCTGCTTGACTTTGAGACATCCCAAGAGTGTCCATCAGAGCTCCTATAGCTTCCTGACTTGAGAAGTCTCCTCCTTCGAAGATGGACTCCAAGGTGTCATAGGCATCCTGGGTAGCTCCTGACGAGGAGGGTCTCTGAACTAAGTACATGTAAACCTCCTTTATAGTTGTTCTTTTTTGATGTTAAGGCTAGAAGTTCTATACCCAACGATGTTGCGCGTGTTATACATGGAAGCGTAAGCTGGGTGTAGAGAGTCGTCAAACAAGTCTATCTCGAAGTTTATGACATCTAGTCCATAGGTAAGGTGAACTACCACTACACCTGTATAGGGGTTGAAGAAGGCTTGACCCGTCCAATCAAACTGCAAGCGGATGAGCTTGTCTACCATATTGATGTCTGGAGCCAGAATGATAGCAGTACAGTCGTAGTGTCTTATCTGAGAGACAAACTGTACTGTCAGCTTTACTAGCTTATCCTGGGGAGTTCTGGCATTCATAAGCTTGTAAGCTTCATCAAATACCACAACCGAGCCTATCAGGTGTATGCCTCTATCGCGGAAGATCTGAGCTACATGCTCTGCGTTCTCGTTCTCGTTAGCTACTAGGTTGATACGAGACAGCTCCTCCTTGAAATCTGCTTCAGAGATGTAGTCGAAGGGTCCGAATGACGGTTGTAGACCCATCTTCGAACCGACACATACGACGGGACGTCCAAAGATCTCTCGCATGTTGTAGGCTGCTGCTACAGCAAATGCGGTCTTACCTTTGCCCTTTTTACCTGAGACAAAGGTTATCTTATTGAGCAGCTGCTCCAGGGCTTTGGCCTGGTCTTCTTGTTCTGCAGCTATATCTAAGGCTACTAGCTGCATCAACTGCTCGTCTGTCATTCTACGAAAGTTTAGAGTTACCATAGCTACTTCAGACTCACATTCGGTTCATTCATATTAGCGTCAGCAAGGGCCTGTAGAGCTCCCAGATACTCATGCCGGCCTTGGCGCTTGTAGCTTATCATTTCTTCGTTGTAGTATTGTATGAAGAGCTCTATTAAGGGCTTTGTTCTATTAGGGTCCATAGCTGCTAAGATTAGTCTCAGCCTCACCTTGGTTAGTACCATAGTAGGTGGGTTCTCTGTTACTAACGATAGCTTGCTAGGGTCATACAGTTCAGTCGCCACGAGAGGCTTGTTAGCAGCCTCTTGGAGCTCAGCTTTGCGCTGAAGGTACTGTATTAGTTGAGCTCGAGTTAGTCCTTTAGCAGAAGACTCTGTCGTCATGGTCTATGAACCTCCGAGCAGATGTAGTATCTGTTTGAGCATCTCAGTCTCGGCACTTAGCTGTTTACCAAGGTTGTAGGTCAGTAGCAGATTGATAGCGACAATCAGAATGACCAGACCGAATAGTAGAATAGTTCGAAGAGAACTGCCTGCAGCGGCCTGGGCACCCTGGGTAGCCTGTCTGACATCTCGCCACATAGTTCTTAGCAGAGCTTCATCTGAGATCATGCGGTTCATCTTAGCAGACATCACTACCTTAGCATTATGAGGATCCCACGGCTCATCGTTGTTGCGAGTGAACATCCAAGCTCGCAGTCTTTCCTGCATAAACCAGGGAACTCCTGAAGGGTAGCGGATCTCGAACACCTTCTCAGGCACCAGTCTGTACTTTTCTCGGTTAGGATCGTCAGGAGCTCCTCGCCAGACACACTGGTTGTTCACATCCTCTGGTAAGAGCATGCTGTAGATCTTACGTCCCTCAAAGAACACTGTCACGACCTTGCCTCTTGTGGAGAGCTTTATCCACAAGATCATCAGTAGCCCGATGGCACAGATTGCTGCTACTAAGAACAGCAGGTACACCACTAGTGCTGACATCTAGAATACTCTCCTCATAATACTTTTAGGTGGAGGGACTGCACGGGTTATGCGTTGAGGCGATGGTCGAAGCCTTCCGAAGAACAGGCCTAGAATACTCTGGTTAGGCTTGCTGCTGTCATTAGTGGCTTCTGATGTAGACTCCTCTCGCTTATGCAGGAGCTTACGAAGGGCCTCGTCAGGGGATGTGCCTCTCTTAATGAGGATGTCTCGTACTTCTCTTACAGCTCTTCTTGGATCTCTGGTCTTGAGCTTGAAGATCTCTCCGTCCTGGAGCTCCCCCAAGCATCTGTAAGCCTCCTCCTCGGACATTGGACCCCAGAAGACCTTTCTGTTCTTGTCTCGAGTGAACCCAAGGACGTAATGATAGCACGCTCCATAGATCATGGGTTGAGCTCCTGCATAGACGCGTCGAAGCTGATAATCCAGCTTGCGTTGCAATCTTTCCAAGTCCATGTTACCACCTAAACCTTTACAGTTTTATTATACCTCTTCAGAACACCTAATTCAACGTGGGTGATAGGCCGATGGCTTTTTCAGATTCAGTCAGAACAGCTTAGGTGAGAAGAACCCACTTTGGGGTAAGTCCCTCTTTCGAGCAACCCGCTTCTTAGTTCTACTTTGCTGTGTTCTGGGAGCTTTGAATCCAATAGGCTCCTCAGCTAGGTTCCCCCATAACCAGTTCTGGAAAGTGTCGCTGTTAGAACCTGCTCTAGGCCGAGTTCGCTCCCTAAAGCTTTCAGGATCTCTGAAGGATCCAGGGTATCTTACGTCGGTTCCCATTCGGAACTCTCCTGGGAGCTTCGGTATGACAATTAAGTCCTCGGTAGTAGTAGGTTCTGTAGGTGGGGTTTCAAGCAACTCTAGAGCTCTAGGAGCTTTAGCTTGCTCGGGTAGTATCTGCCGAGCTTGTTCAGGTAGAGCTCGCTGAGCGTGTTCAGGTAAGGTCTCTGAACGAGCTGGAACTCCTGCTCGAGTCTGGTAAGCACGAGTTACTGCTAGCTGAGCTTGATCTGAAGAAGTAGTTGGAAGTTCAAGACCTCGTACTAACTGCTGTCTGAAGGCTTTAGGATCTCTAAAGGATCCAGGGTAGCGCAGATCCGTACCTTGTCTCAAGCTCGGACGATACTTAAGCACGACATCTGCTGGAGCAGGTTCAAGCTTCACTGGGGAATACTCTATAGCTCCCTCCTTCCCAGGCTCAGTTGAAGGTGATCTGATGGTTATCTTCTGGAACCCCAATTTTAGTGTCAGATTTTCCGGTACTTCGTATCCCATAGCTTGTATACTCCTGTATGCAGATTTCGGTCCACCTGAGACTATCCTAACCTCAGGTGGAAGGTTCTTCTTGTGAAAGGCATGCCAATCATCTATAGTTTTGTAGGGAGGCTTCCCAACCCAGTATACAATGCCTTGCTTCCATGCAGTACCTCCTCGGAAAGCCTCCCTTAGATTCTTCTCCTGCTGGTCTTTTTGAGATGGACTCAGCCTTGTATACAGGTACCCTTGATGATCCTCTTTGTGATCTTCTCTATGCTCTTCTCTATACCCCTCTCTGGGCTCCTCTCTATGCTGCTCCTCCCTACGTTCATCGCGACGCTCCTCTCGAAGCTCAGGTCGATACTCTCGAAGCTCTTCCCTACGTCCTTCTACTGATCTGCGCTGCTCCTCCGATAGAGCTCGGGACTCGACTATCTCACTACGAGGTTCTGCCCTAGACGATTGGTACTCTCTTACAGATTCTCTCAGGATCCTCATCTCTTCAGGGCTTAACGTAGTTCTAACTGTTCTAACATCATCTGCTCGGAAGGCTGTAGTTATTACATCAGTAGCAGTACGAGCAGATCTTACTACAGATTCTAGGTGTAAACTCAGACTGGTCATATACAAAGCTTCGAACTTTCTACGGAAGTCGGGGTCTGTAGTATAGGCTCTAGCAACACTACTGTAGTTTCTTGTGAGAGACCCAATTTGCTGGGCATAGTATCTCTCAGCTTCTCTAGCAATGGCCCGCTCCCACTCAGCTGTTCCTGGAGTAGCTCCTGAGCGCTTTGCTTCTGCGCTGATGTCGCGCCACATAGATGCAAAGGCAGTTCTTATACGGGATATAAGTCCTGTCTCGAGGTAAACATCTCGGACTCCAGGTAGGCTCAGATCCATAGATGGTGACGTCATGCCTCTGAGTACCTCTTCAGGATGCTTAATAGCTGACGCAGCCATTCTTACCAAGTCAGCTAGAGTAGCTTCAGGATGGGTCAGAGCTAGATAAGCGTTCTGCAGAGCGTCTCGAGCTACCATTAGCTTTATCAGATAGAGATCGGCTGGCGTAGGAGGGTGGGGGAGTAAGCCCTTTTCAAGCAGTCCTTTATCGATTCCTAGCTTAACCGGAACAAATCGACCTTGGTAAGCTACAACATAGTCTGCATAGGTTCCAGCTTGTAGTCTCGTCAGAAGGTCTGCATTTGGAGGTGGGATCTCGATCTTGCTTTCAGGAGCGTATATGAGCTCAGTCTCGAAGTCTCTTCTCCACAACTTGTTGTTGCCCCACAAGCCCTCAGAAGCTTCTCTGATGAAGGCATCTGACTGCGAAACTGAAGCCAGAACTTGAGTTGGAGCAGTCTTGACGAGGGAGGGATCTGTTATTACAGCTAAAACAGCTCCATTAGGTCCTTTAGCATAGTCGAGAGCTGCCCAAGGATTGGTATACAGACCAGCTTCTCCTACTGTGAAGGTCTTGCCCTGCTGTCGGATGAACTCTAGGCCTTCCGTAGAACCATGGAAGGATATGTTACCAACTGCAGCTTGGAAAGGTGTCTTGTTGACCAAGAGATAGTCTCCAGTGTCTCCTATAGGAACCTTAACGAGAGTCTTCCCGTCTGCTACTAGAGCTGCTTTACTAGCTTCTGTAACAGCTTTACCAAGCTCTACTGGGTCGTACTTACCTAGAGGGATACGACCAGTATTGGCCTCACGCCCTATCAGTCCTGGAGTTAGCCCTCTAGGACTTAGATAGGTAGCCAGCTTTACTCCTAGCGATTTTGCAGGATCTACTACCAGTGCTACGTTAACGAGACCTGCTATACCAGCTCCAGCAGCCTCAGGACTCCAGCCTGGACCAGGAACGAAGGCTTTGTAGATCGACTCCACAGTGGAAGCTGGCATCGTAATGAGGCTTTTGAAGCCTTGTCCTACACCCTTTAAGCCGTCAAGACCTAGAATTTGACCCGTGATAGGAACTACAGCCAGAGTTCCTGTAGCAAGTGTCAGACCAGCAGTTGCTAAAGCTCTTACAGTAGCTCCAGTCTCGGGGGTGGTTATAGGCTGCAGGTAGTTAGCAAGCTTAGTCTGGATATTTTGGGTTAGAGTAGACATATCCTGCAAAGCTTGAGTGGGGTGCCTAAGAGCATATATAACAGTCTGGCCTACAGCTACTCCGTACTGATCTCTCTGAACAGTACTGTAAGGGAGGTTGCCAGCTAGTCCCCTTTTCTCCAGACCTGTTATACCCTCTCGAGCTACTACTGCTTTGTGGGCACCAGGCATTTCTGCTAAGGCCTTCTTTATTTCAGACAACTGCTCTTCTGTGAATCCAGCTTCCTTTAGGAGAGACTCAGTATAGGTAGAACCTTTGTCTGTAGATATAGACGGTTGCAAGTAGGCTTTATAAGGGTCTACTCTCCAGTTGCCATTGATATCCTGAGACAGAGCTCCTATCGATAGCAGTTTCGATATGTTATCTATAGAAGATTTGTCGTATCCAAGACTCTCCAGCTGTTGAGGTGTAACTACCTTATCTGCAAGAGCATTAAGTACGTCGATAGAGCCATCGGATCTGACGTAGGTCCTTCTAGGATCTGCTCTCAGAGTCTGTAGAGTAGCGGCTGCGGCGTCTATAGTAGCTTCATTCCCAGGATAGGCTGCTTTGAGTACCTTGGGATCCAGACCCTTACTGAGCAGAGCTACCCAATCGTTAACAGCTACCCCTTCTCGAGTAGCATACAGTCTAACAAAAGCCTGGGCGTCGTGTATAGCCTGCACAACTCGAACATGGTCTTGGATCTGCTTGAAGCCTTCAGGTCCGTAGATTGCTTTGTAGGCTGCTTCTACAGATTTGTCTTGACGATAGATCTCAGCCAGCTCTGCTACAGTAGCATTAGCAGGATCAAAGGTCTTGCCTAGAATCTTACTACCTGCGTTCCCGATTTGGTCCAGATAATGAACTAGTTCCTGAACTCTAGCAACGCCCTTTTCTCCGTACAACGTGTTTATGTATGCTGCAGCTCCAGGGCCTGCACTTCGCACAATACCAGCTAGCTGTATAAGGTCTGCTTTTGTAGCGTCGAAATCCTTACTATAGAGTCCCTGGCCCAGCTCATTAAGCTTTTGTATAGCATTCCATTCAGGCTCTGAGGCTGTAGTACCAGTAGCTCTGGCCTCACCAGTCTTGGTATCGACTACATAAACTGCACCTGTCGATCTCTCTACGACCACTGTCTTAGAGCTTCCTGGTTTATAGCCAGGGCCTGAAGGATCGTTATAGTACCACTCTACGTACTCGGGCGAGCCAAAGGCTGGAGGGGGTTTAGGTCGCACAGCTCTTTCTGCCTCAATAGGAGTTCCCATTGGAAGCTTTGTTATATCTACTGCAGGAGTAGGTCCTACTGGAGCTTGAGTAGAGGGCTGAGGGGACTGGGTACGAGCTGCCTGCACAGCTGCTGTGACTGGAGCTTGAGTAGGGCCCTGGACTTGGGCCTGTGCTTGAGCCTGTCTAATAGCAGCCTCTGCTTCAGGGGGTGTACCCATAGGAAGCTTCGTTATATCTACAGCTGCAAGTCCTGTTTTAGCTGTAGAGGGAGTTGGCGTAGTAATAGCAGGTGCTGGAGGAGCTAGTGCTCCTGCAGGCTGAGAGCTTGTCTGTGCTTGAGCCTGTCTAATAGCAGCCTCTGCTTCTGGGGGAGTACCCATAGGAAGTTTAGACAGGTCAATCTGAGCCAGAGGGGACTTTCCTGCAGTCATAGATTGACCTGGTACAGACGGAGCACCAGGTTCTCCAGGTATGTTAACCATCTACCACCTCCATTACCCTACTTGCTATTCCGCATCGGCTCTTTGAGATGCTGTCCTACTTCGACTCTCGTACAACGCCCTACAAGCTCGTCCTTATAGTATATTAGGCTTCAGCATCCATATTATCTGTATCAGGAAGAACATAAAAGCTAGAACGAAGCCTGCTGATAGAGGATATAGTATAATTATCTTCACGAGACTCCAACCACTTCCCTCCATAAAACCTATATTCCAGAAGATAAATCTCGGAATAGCTCCTATGTAGGCAAATACACTTAATATGATTGCGATAGGAGTACCGTAAGACAGTTTCAAAGAAGCGTAGTTAAATCCCAGCATAGCATTAAGAGCATTCATACCTTCTGTATATACGGCTGTTCCAGCCTTATGCTCTTTAGGAACACCTCCCTGTCCATTCTGATCAGCTGCTCCTCTAGTACAATTGTTAAAAGATGTAGCCGAAGTACCTGTGTAAGCTATCCTCTCATCATCTATCCATATAAAATCACTGGTCGCAAACCCTACAGTACTTGCTACTGGTAGATTAGTAGTAGTCTCAGAGATGTCATCAGTTAGATAAGTTACGTAAGGAGTGCCATAACCTTGAGCAAGACCGCACAAGATGGATAGGAAGTTGAACGTAACTATAAAGAACACTATAAGGTTACTCACTATAACCTCCTATAAGTAGGCGGTCTGTCGAGGTAGTAGCCAGGCAATTAGTAAGAGTGCTACTAGCATAAATACCATCCAATAATCTACAATATGCATTATGTTAAGAATGATGTATAGTGTAATAAGGATTCCTGATGTTACAA
>Ga0272448_1003856_pt1 | contig 17502 bp, 16 predicted proteins | sample YNPCB0191_FD_202220 | JGI IMG/M metagenome (GOLD analysis project Ga0272448, IMG submission 202220) | Hot spring sediment microbial communities from Yellowstone National Park, WY, United States - YNP-CB-019-1 | ecosystem: Environmental > Aquatic > Thermal springs > Hot (42-90C) > Sediment... | reverse complement strand
CGCGCGGGACACCAAACTCGAACTGGCCCGACAACGAAGGAAACAAGCTCGAATCAACCGCCAAAATTCGCTTACCACCCCACCCGCTTTTTCCAATTGACGCTGAACCAAAACAATCGCCCTTGGCTGTGGCCATTTCAGGAACTCCACGGTCATTCCGGAAGCCGACCTCTGCCGATGGTCCCGTTATTTGGTCGCCCGCTACGGCGCTCATCCCGTGGTGTGGATCACCTGCCAGGAAATGAACGCTCCGGCCGAGTTGCACGGCAAAGAGGCCAACCGAATCGCCGTTTGGCAGAGCGTCGCCAGAACCATCGCTGAGTGTGACGGCTATCGTCATCCTCATTCGGCTCATCAGTGGGTGCTTGATGTAACGACCCGTCCACTGGGCCACGAACCCTGGCACAACTGGTTTGCGCTTCAGGGAGGACACCGGAACTACGGACTGACGCCACAAACCCGCTACAAGGGATATTACGATTTTCTTCCGACTCGCCCGATGTTGGAGACCGAGGCGATGTATGAGCGAGTGGATTGCGGCGGGTTGAGCACCACGGACGACACACGACGGGCCGCTTGGAAAGCCGTGCTTTGCGGAAGTCCTGGATATTCGTATGGAGGCGCGGGAATATGGGCGCTGAAGTGGGACGAAAACGATCCCCGCTGGGAAAAATACAACCGCGCCATCGCGGCATGGCACGAAGGAATGTCCCTGCCCGGCGCGGCGCAGATGACGATCCTCAAGAAGTTCTTCACCGCTATCAACTGGACCGCGCTTACCCCGCGATTCCAAGATGCTGCATGGTCTGAATGGCATGACGTGGAGCGATGCGTGTTGGCCACTATCAGCAATCAGCTCTATGTGGTCTATTGCTACGGAGCGACATCCAAAGGCATCCTCAAGCAGCTTGACACATCAACGTCTTATGTGGGGAGATGGTTTGATGTCAGAAACGCCAAGTATGTCAGAACCCCGTTGCGTATCTCGACGGCAACCGGTGCATGGGTGGTACCGGAAAAACCTTCCACTGAAGACTGGATACTGCTCGTGGAGAAGCACACGAACACCGCGCAGAGAATGAACTCCACCACCGCGATTCAAACTCCAAGACAAAGCGTTGGTGACGACAGGAAACCTGTACCATAACACTGACGTAGTCGGACAAGGATTATCAGTTTGTCCTTTGGGGTTTTGTTTCCACTGACCCAAAATCCATCGGCAGATTCGGCTCGCGCGGCGCGGGTGGGCCGACTTGTTCGACGGGATGGGTGAAGAAATAACATGGCAGACGGCCTCGTACTTGAAATTGCCGGAAGAATCTTTCGGTGCGGCACTGTCGGTGCGACGGAACTATGGGCGCGCTTTGCGTCGTTCTTAACGTCGGCGTCGGTTACTTGCCGTATTTCTTGGCGGGTTTTTCACGAACAGCCAGCGGCTCTGCCGATGCCCCCAACCCTTCGAGAACCACCGACGGAATACGACCTGAACCGAGCACTTCCTTGGCATCCAGCACCTCGATACCTACCAGTGTCTCGCCGGGGCCGATGTTGAGCGCCACTTCCTCGTTCAACCGCACGGTGCGACACTCCTGCCGCCCCTCGACAAACCGGATGTAAAGGGCATCAATTTCTGAGTCGTAGCTGATTTTCATGGTCTAACCTCCTAAAAGTAAAACGTGTACACGGTAATGACAACTATTTCGTTGGTTTCTTCCTTGATGACGGGCGCGACCTGTTTGATCGCATACCGCTGTCCCTGCCACGCTCTGCCGAACGCAAAATTATACCGGCAAAGTTCCCGGTCGCGTTTGGCCGGCTCGCGCACGCCGTTGGCGACGGCCTCCTGAACCTCGGCTTCGCTTGCGCCGCGCTCGCGGGTCTGCTCGCGAGCGTGTTTGGTCAAACGGATCGGTTTCATTGGCGCAACGCATTATGCCCCCGCGCTACGGTCGCTGCAAGCCCGCCTACGTGTTCGGTCTTGTCCCGACAGGAAGCGTTTCATGGTTGAGATGAAGATTTTCGCAAATCCATTGGCAGATTCGGATCGCGTGGCGCGGGTGGGCCGACTTGTTCGACGGGATGGGTGAGAAGGTAACGCTGATGGTTCGCTGCGTCTGAGGGTGGGAGTTTTGGAGGACGCGGATGCGAAAGTTTGTTTGAGGACCAGAAGACTCGCCTTTTGTCGGAACTTTGGGTATCCACAAGGAAATGATTTACCGGAACAGGAGACAGATGCGGACGACCGAGTCAGTTGCCAACTCAAAGGAATCGCTGCGTGTGGTCATTGTCGGCGGCGGTTTTGGCGGGTTGTATGCGGCCAAGATGTTACGTTGCGGCCCCTTTCGAGTGACGGTTGTTGATAAGCGCAATTTCCATTTGTTTCAGCCGCTGCTTTATCAGGTGGCCACGGGCGGCTTGTCGCCGGGGGAGATCGCTTCTCCTTTGCGAGCCGTTTTCCGCCGGCACCGAAACACCACGGTGATCAACGCGGAGGTGGTGGACGTGGATGTGGCCAAACGCCGGGTTGTATTGAGCGACGGCGTGCTGGAGTATGATGTGTTGATTGTGGCCACGGGAGTGACCTACCACTATTTGGGGCATCCGCAGTGGGAGGCGATGGCACCGGGATTGAAGACGGTAGAAGACGCCTTGAGGATTCGCCGTCGGATTTTTCTGGCGTTTGAAGCCGCCGAAAGGGAGCCGAACCCGGAACGGAGAAAAGCGTGGATGAGTTTCGTGATTGTAGGCGGCGGACCGACCGGCGTGGAACTGGCGGGCGCCGTGGGTGAACTGGCGCACAGCACGCTGGTGGAAGATTTTCGGAACATCCACACATCGCAATCCAGCATCATTTTGGTGGAGGGGATGGACCGGATTCTGCCGTCGTTTCCGCCGGAACTGTCCCGCAAGGCGACCGAGGCGTTGCAACGGCTGGGGGTGACAGTGAAAACCCGCACGACAGTCACGGAGATTGCCGAGGGGCGCGTGACTCTTCAAAGCGAGCGCGGCACGGAAGAATTGCGGGTGCAAACGGTGTTGTGGAGCGCCGGCGTGCGGGCTTCTCCGCTGGCAAATGTCGTCGCGCGACAGACCGGGGCCGAACAGGATCAGCAGGGCCGGATCGTGGTAGAACCGGACTTGTCGGTGAAAGGACACCCGGAGATTTTTGTGATTGGCGACATGGCGCATTTCGCTCATCAGACGGGGCGGCCATTGCCGGGAGTGGCGCCCGTGGCGATGCAACAGGGCCGATACGTGGCCGCGCTGCTGCAGGCGCGTTGTCAAGACAAACGCGTTCCGCCGTTTCGATATCGTGACCGGGGGAGTTTGGCGGTGATTGGTCGGAATGCGGCGGTGGCCGATTTGGGTCGGCTGCATTTCAACGGGTTTTGGGCGTGGCTGGCGTGGGTGTTTGTGCATATTGGGTATTTGATTGAGTTCGACAACAAGATGTTGGTGATGTTCCAGTGGGCGTGGAATTATTTCACGCGCAACCGGGGAGCGCGTCTGATTACCGGAGAAGATCATCTGTCCACCGCTGCCTCGGAGGATTCTGTGTATCCCCGGATCCGTAGTTGACAACGGAGCGCCAGTGTCTATACTGCGGCCTCGAAGTCTTGGGAGTGGATGGCCGTTCCGAAGTCGTGGAACGGCGATTTCATTTCCGAGCAGAAGCAAACCCAACGAAGCAAGGAGAATCGAAGTATGCCTCAGGGCAAAGTGAAGTGGTTCGACACGAAGAAAGGATTCGGCTTTATCCAGCAGGATAACGGACCGGATGTGTTTGTGCATTACACGGCCATTGGAGGGGAGGGATTCAAGAACCTGGAGGAAGGTCAGGTAGTGGAGTTTGAGTTGCTCGACTCCCCCAAAGGTCCCAAGGCCGCCAACGTCGTGCCGAAATAACCGAAACTCCGTCCACTCAGCCCCCTGCCGGCCTGACCGTCAGGGGGCTTTCGTTTCCAGCCAGAGCGACTCCACTTTGCCCTTTTTCAACTTCCGATACAGTTGCGGCTGGGTGCGTTTGTCCACGCGATGTTCCCGAAGTCCGTTGGCATCGCACAGCAACACGGAGGCGTGCGCTTTGTAAATGCGGGCGCGACCGATGGCGCGGATTCCCCGACTTTCGACGGGACGGCGGTCGAGCACCAGATAACTCAGGGGCAGGCTTCGCAAGTCAATGCAGGCGATTCTTGCAAAGCGCGCCCAGTCGCCGTTGCGAAACACTTCGGGAGGCGGCGTGGCAAAGTGGTGACACCAATGTCGTTGGTGGGCTGGCGTCAACATGCCGCAGACGCCCTGGTGCGTGCAGGGAGCCACCACATGGAACGTGGCGCGGAGTTGTTCTCGCAGGGCGATGAGTCGTCGGCTGGCTTCGTAGCTGCCCGGTTCGACGATGAGGATGGCCTCTGCTTCACAGGGTAGCGCGACCGGATCGGATTGTTCCGTCCACGCATGACTGATCAGCAACACATCCACCGAGCGGGGCGGCACCGACTCCAACCACACGTCCACATCGCGGACCTGTTGCGCGGCGAACTTCATCGCTTCAGGCGAGCGGTCGCACAAAAACAGCCGCTCGACCTTGCCCCAATGCTCCATGTATTTGCGGCTGGCAATACCCGTGCCACAGCCCCAATCCAGCAGACGGCCACCGGGAGGGGACCAGCCGAGCTGTTTCAACTCCGTCAGCACGTAATCCCACTTCCAGCCGATGCGCTGGGCAAACGTTTGCTCATACAGTTCAAGGTCGCGCTCGCTTTTCCAGTAACCGGTCTCACCGCCCAGAAACGCAGCGCGCAGTCGTTCCAGCGTTTGGCGGTCAATCGAGCGCATCGTGTTGGATCCCAAAGAAATTTCGGAATGGCTCCAGCGCCTCGCGATTGCCGACGCGTCCCGTGCGAACGGCGGCGATCATCAGGTTCTTCGGGGTGTGCTCGCTCGGGACAAATTCCAAGAGCTTGGTCCGGTAACCGGCAGCTTCCAAGTGCAGCGCGCGCAGCCCGTCGGTCGCCCATTCGGCCAGCCGCTCCGCCATGATCCCGTGCCTGAGTATTGGCGCCAGCGGGTCGGGCGGCGCGAACTGGGGGCGGACCTGCTTGTGGCAACAGGGCGCAACCACAATGAGTCGGGCATTCATCTCGATACCGCGCCGAATCGCGTCGTCGGTCGCCGTATCGCAAGCGTGAAGCGCGATGAGGGCGTCCACCGGTGGGAGCGCGACCGACTGGATCGTGCCGGTGAGAAACTCCAACCCGTCGGCGCCGATTTGTCGGGCCAATCGGTTGGCGGCGGCGACCAGGTCGGGACGCGCCTCGACGCCGAGGACGCGGACCGGTTTGCGCCAGATTCGATGAAACAGATGCCAGGCGGCGAACGTGAGGTAACCTTTGCCGCTGCCCATGTCGGCGAGACTGCTCACGGCAATAGGCTTGGCCAGGTGCGACAGGATTTCCAAATACCGTTCGATTTGGCGTCGTTTGTCGGCCATCGCCGGGCGGAGGACACCCAGCGGCTCCAACCAGTCGCGCGCCGAATCGTCCAGCAGTGTATGTTTCGGCAGATCATGCGCGCGCGGCGGCGGTGTGGTGACGGCGGGTTTGTGGCTGAGCAGCCCGGTGGGAGTCAGTTGCCAATCGCGCGCGGTGGTGCCGAGCAGGGCGCTGCGGAACTGCGGCGCGATGTTGTCGCGGAGCCAGACGGCAGCCTCCGTCAGCGGAATGTTTTTGGTGATGTCGCGAGTTGGATACCGGTAGGTCAACGACAGGTGCGGCACTCCTTTCAGTTCCACCAGTCGTCCGATGACCTTCTGGGGTCCGGTCGCGTTCCGGCCCGACGAGAAGATCAGCCGCACGAAACTGCCGTCGGCGCAGCTTTGGGCGAACAACTGCCAGAAGCGAGCGGTTGGGTTCGGATTTGACACGGGCGCATCCTAGCATGAAGGTAGGGGCGATGTCGAATCCGGCGAAAGGCTCCGAGGATGTTCAACGCGCCATTGCCGAGCACGCGGCGATGTCGGAATTTGTCCGCAACCTCGATGAAGCCGTTGGCATTTGGAAGACGAGCGAACCGAGCGCGAGAATCCACCGCATCCGGTCGTTCCTGCAAAAGCACGTGACCGAACATTTCGCATTGGAGGACGAGAAGGTGTTCCCCGCGTTGCTGGACACGTGCGCGGATGCGACGACCTCGCGCACGATTCGCGGGTTGCAGCTTGATCACAAGCAGATTCATCAGGAAGCGAGCCAACTGAAGGAATTGCTCAGAAAAGCGGAAGGCAACGGCGAGCTGCAACTGATGGCCGAAGTGGAGAGCTCGTTTCGGGTGTTGCTGGGCCGATTGCAACGGCACGCGGCGGTGGAAGACAAGCTGTTTGCGGCGCTGGCGGCGCAGAAACGATGAGCGGCCCCGACGCAACTTCGCGTTGCGTCCTGCCCGGCGGTGGCATAGTCTCTCGTCGTGATTCGTTGCTTTCTTGCCATTGAGTTGTCCGAAGAGGTCCGCGCGGCGCTGGCGGAGGTGCAAGCCCGAATGAAACGCGCACGCCTCGGCGTGAAAGTGTCGTGGGTCAAAATGGAGAATCTCCACCTGACGTTGCAATTTCTCGGCTATGTCCCCGAAGAGAAAATCGCGGCCATCACAACGGCTCTGGAGCGCGCGTGCGCCGCGCAGGAGCCGTTTGCGGTGGCTGTCGGCGGTGTCGGAGCGTTTCCGAACGCCCGCCAGCCGCGGGTGTTGTGGGTCGGCTGCCGCGACACGGAGGCTCGCTTGAAACGGTTGGCGCTGGCGGTGCAAGGCGCCATGCGGGAACTCGGCTTCGAGCCGCAACATCGTGAATTTGCGGCGCACCTGACCGTGGGTCGCGTGAGGACGCCGCGGCCGGACAGTGCGTTGACAAAGCTGCTGGATTCCCTTAGAGATTGCGATTGCGGAACGCTTCGAGTGGATGCTGTTTGTCTGTTCGAGAGCCAACTGAATCCGCAAGGTTCGATTTACACCAAACTGTCGTCGCACCCATTGAAAGGAGTCGGGCAACATGCCAGCGAAAGCTGAAGCCAGAGACAAAGACGCCGCCAAGTCGTCGAGCGCGCTTCGGGACAAAAACCTGCAAGCCGCCGTGGCGGCCATTCAGAAGCAGTACGGCGAGGGCGCCATCATGCGGCTCGGCGCCGAGCAATCGCACGCGAACATTCCCGTCATCTCCACCGGGGCGCTTTCCCTCGATCTGGCGCTGGGAGTCGGCGGCGTGCCGCGCGGCCGTGTGGTGGAACTGTTCGGTCCCGAGAGCGGCGGCAAGACCACTCTTTGCCTCAGCATCATCGCCAACGCGCAAAAAGAGGGCGGTCTGGCCGCGATGATTGATGTCGAGCACGCGCTGGACCCGGCCTACGCGCGCCGTATCGGGGTGAACCTCGACGACCTGTTGGTCAGCCAGCCTGACAGTGGCGAAGAAGCATTGACCGTGGCCGAAACTCTCATTCGGAGCAATGCGGTGGATGTGCTCGTGGTGGACTCCGTGGCCGCGCTCGTGCCGCGTCAGGAGCTGGAAGGCCAGATGGGCGACGCCACCGTCGGCGCGCAGGCCCGCCTGATGAGTCAGGCGCTGCGCAAACTCACCGCCGCCATTCACAAGGCCAGAACCTGCTGCATTTTTACCAACCAGATCCGCGAGAAAATCGGAGTGATGTTCGGCAATCCCGAAACGACGCCCGGCGGCCGCGCCTTGAAGTTTTACGCCAGCGTCCGCGTAGACCTGCGCCGGGTCAACGTCCTGAAAGACAGCACCGGCAAAGTGGTTGGCAGCCACGTCCGCGCCAAGGTGGTCAAAAACAAGGTCGCCCCGCCGTTTGCCGAAGCGGAGTTTGACATCATGTATGACTGCGGCATCTCCAAGGAAGGTTCCGTCATTGACGTGGCCACCGACCTCGGCGTGCTGGAGAAAAAAGGCTCGTGGCTGGCCTTTGAGGGACAGCAACTCGGTCAGGGCCGCGAAGCCGTGAAGGATTATCTGCGCGCCAATCCCGCAGTGCTCGACAAAATCATCGCCGCCGTCAAACAAAAGGTCGCCGAAGGCGCCGTCGTCGGCAAACGCATCGGCGGCGCCGATGAATAGCTTCTCATGACATCCGCCGAAATCCGCCAATCCTTTCTCGATTTTTTCCGCGAGAAACAACACACCATCGTGCCGTCGTCGTCGCTGTTGCCCGACGCGCCGAACCTGCTGTTCACCAACGCCGGGATGAACCAGTTCGTGCCCATCTTCCTCGGCCAGATCCAATGCCCCTACACTCCGCCCCGCGCCGCCGATACGCAGAAATGCATCCGTGCCGGCGGAAAACACAACGACCTCGAAGACGTGGGGCTGGACACCTACCATCACACCTTCTTTGAGATGCTCGGCAACTGGAGTTTCGGCGACTATTTCAAACAGGAGGCGATTCAGTGGGCGTGGGAACTCGTGGTCGAACGTTGGGGCTTCCCGAAAGAGCGGCTTTACGCGACCTACTTCGGCGGAGACGACAAGATTCCGCCCGACCACGAAGCGCGGGAACACTGGCTCCGGTATCTGCCGGCCAACCACATCGTCGCGGGCAGCCGCAAAGACAATTTCTGGATGATGGGCGACACCGGACCGTGCGGCCCCTGCAGCGAACTGCACGTGGACCTCACACTGCGCGGCGACGGCGGCGCCCGGCTCGTCAACGCCGGCACGCCGCACTGCATCGAGATTTGGAATCTGGTCTTCATTCAGTTCAACGCGAATGCCGACGGCTCGCTGTCGCCCCTGCCAGCCCGGCATGTGGACACCGGCATGGGATTCGAGCGCGTCTGCGCGATTATCCAGTGCACCGACCACTTCAGGGATTTTACGCGTCGCATCTCCAACTATGAGACCGACGTTTTCGCCCCGATCTTCCGCGAACTGGAGACGCTCAGTGGCAAAAACTACGGCAGTACCTTGCCCTTTGACCTGACCCTCACCAGTGGCGCAAGCGTCCCGACGAACGCGGCTTCCAGAGAGCAAATCGCCGTGGATATCGCCTTCCGCGTCATCGCCGATCACATCCGCTGTTTGAGTTTTGCCGTCGCCGATGGCATCGCGCCGTCCAACGAAGGACGCGGCTACGTGTTGCGCCGCATCCTGCGCCGCGCCGTTCGCTACGGACGCAGCCTCGGATTCCACGAGCCGTTCTTCTACAAGCTCGCCGCGGTCGTTGCCGACCACTTCGGCGCGGTGTTCCCGGAGCTGCGAAAAAACCGGGACCGAGTGAAAGCCGTTCTCAAATCGGAGGAGGAGAGCTTCAACCGCACACTCGATCGGGGTATCCAATTGTTTGAGGAAGTCGTTGGCGGACTGGCGGGCAAAGCTTTTCCGGCGGCGGAGGCGTTCAAACTTTACGATACGTACGGTTTCCCACTGGACCTGACGGAGTTGATGGCGCGCGAACGCGGGTTGACCGTGGACACCTGCGGCGTCGAAAAATTGATGGAAGAACAGCGGGAACGCGCCCGACGAGACCACGCGAAGAAGAGAACCGTGATCACCGTCGTCAGCGAAGGATGGGAAGTCAAACCGACCCGATTTGTGGGCTACGACCATCTGGAGGCCGAAGCGGTGGTCGAAGCCGTCTCGCCGTCGGAGTCCGGGTTGGACATCGTTCTGGACAAAACGCCGTTCTACGCGGAAATGGGCGGCCAGGTCGGCGACACCGGCCTGCTTCACCTGCCCGGCCACGATTGGACTGAGATGGGCCGACTCGAAGTGCTCGACACCCAGAAAGATGGCGAGTTGATCGTTCATCGCGCCAAGCTTCTCAGCGGACGCGCCCCCGAAGTCGGCGAAGCGATCCGCGCCGCCGTGGACGCCGAGCGACGCGCCAACATTCAGCGTCACCACACCGCGACACACCTGTTTCACTGGGCGTTGCAGGAGGTCGTGAGCAAAGAGGCGCGCCAACGCGGCTCGCTCGTCGCGCCGGATCGGTTTCGCTTTGATTTCAACACGCCCGAAAAACTTTCCCCACAGCAACTGGCCGACATCGAGCGGCTGGTGAATGAGCGCATTCAGGCCAACGAACCGGTCTACTGGATGGAAGTGCCGTTCGCCGAAGTGCAGAAACATCCGCAGATCCGACAGTTTTTCGGCGAGAAATACGGCGAGATCGTGCGCGTGCTGCAAGTGGGCGGACATCCCGGAAACTTCGACGGTTTCTCGATGGAGTTGTGCGGCGGCTGTCATGTGCGAAACACCGGCGAGATCGGCCTGTTCAAAATCACCAAAGAATCGGCCATTGCGGCCGGCATCCGTCGCGTGGAGGCGGCGTGCGGAAAGTTTGCCGAGGCATTCCTCGAACAACAGAAAGCCCAGGCCGCAGCCGAGGCCGAACGAGAAAGGGCGCTCGAAAAAGCCAAGGAAGAAGCCAAAAAGAAAAAAGCAAAAGATGCCCAGCGCGCGGTGGAGATTGCGGCCCGGTTGCCCGCGGAGGGGTTGGTGGTGGAACATCTCGGCGAAGCGGACGCCAATCTGTTGCGGGCGGTGGTGGAGGCGCTGAAACCGAAACTCACCAGCGCGGTCGTGGTGCTCGGTGGCGTCAGCGAGGGAAAAGTCTCGCTGATCTGTTACGTGACGCCCGACCGGGTTCAACAGGGCCAACACGCCGGCAAGATCGTCGGCGAAATCGCGAAACGCTGCGGCGGCGGTGGGGGAGGCCGCCCGGAGCTGGCCACCGCCGGCGGCAAGCAACCGGAAAAACTCGCCGAAGCCCTGGCCAGCATCCGACTCTAACCCGAGCCGCTGCGCTATGTTGACCGATAACATCCTCGATTTGATTGGGCGCACGCCATTGATCCGGCTGCGCAACGAACCGATCTTCGCCAAGGCCGAGTTCCTCAATCCGGGCGGCAGCATCAAGGATCGCGTGGCGCTGGCCATGATCGAAGGCGCCGAACGCGACGGCAAACTGCGTCCCGATTCCATCATCGTCGAGCCAACCTCTGGCAACACCGGCATCGGCATCGCGCTGGTCGGGCGCCTCAAGGGCTACAAAGTGCGCATCGTCATGCCCGAAAACATGAGCATCGAACGCCGCAAACTGATCCGGTGTCTGGGCGCCGACCTCGTGCTCACACCCGCCGACGCGGGCATCGCGGGTGCCGTCCAGCGCGTGCGCGAAATGGCCGCCGAAGACCCGCGCGTGTTTGTGCCGCAACAATTTGAGAATCCCGACAACCCGCGAGTTCACTACGAGGAGACGGCGCACGAACTCTGGCGGCAGATGAACGGCGACATCGCCTGTTTCGTCGCCGGCGTCGGCAGCGGCGGCACCTTGCAGGGCATCGGCAAGTTTCTCTCCGAGCGCAAACCCTCGGCGCGAATCGTGGCCGTCGAACCGAAAAACGCCGCCGCGCTGCTGGGGCACGAGCCCGGTTTGCACCAGATTCAGGGCATTGGCGACGGTTTCGTCCCCGCCGTGCTCGATGTGAAGCTGGTGCATGAAGTGATCGAAGTCAGTGACGAAGATGCCATCGAAACCACGCGGGAACTCGGACGCGATTTCGGTTTGTTGGTGGGCATCTCTTCCGGCGCGAACGTTTGGGCGGCGCGTCAACTGGCCCAACGCATCCGCGGCAACATCGCCACCGTGTTGCCCGACCGGGCCGAGCGTTACTTCAGCACCGCGCTGCTGTAACCGGCGCTTTTACTTTCGTTTCTTGCGTTTGAGGGGCGCTGCGCCCTCGGCAGTGGCATCGCCGGGAGCTACCGCCGTCTTCATCAGCGCATCGAGTTTGGCGCGGACTTCCTTGAGTTTTTCGGACTGCGAGTCGGCGAGGTTCTTTGTCTCGCCGAGATCGCTGGCGAGATGGTAGAGTTCGTCCTGCTTCGCGTGACGCACCAGTTTCCAGTCGCCCATGCGGATGGCTACCTCGTCGGGTCGTGTGCGGCACAACAGCAGCGCGTCATGCGGCGATTGGACGCCCGGCGTGAGCACCGGCCAAATATCGAGGCCATCGAGCGGGAGTTTCTGCTCCAGCGAACCGCCGGCAAGTTTTACCAGCGTCGGATACCAGTCCACCACATGCAACGGTTCGTCAATCACCTTGCCAGCAGGAATGTGACCGGGCCAACTGGCAAAGGCGCAGACGCGGATGCCGCCTTCGTAGATGCTGCCTTTGCCGGCACGCAACGGGCCGTTGTCGGTGACTTTGCCAGGGGCGGGACCGCCGTTGTCGCTGGAGAAGATGATGAGAGTGTTGTCGAGAAGACCCTTTTCCGTCAACGCGGCGACGACCTGACCGACGGCTTCGTCCATCGCCGCCACCATGCCGGCGTAGATGCGACGGGTGCTGGCCAGGTGAGCGTAGGGTTTGAGATATTCATCGGGCACTTGGTGCGGAGCGTGAACCGCATTGAAGGGTAGATACAGGAACAGCGATTTGTTCGGATTCTTCTCGCGGATCAGGCGACAGGCTTCTTTCGCCAGGAGGTGTGTGGAGTAGCCCTTGTCGTGGCATGGTTGATCGTCCCGGTGCCAGTCAAGCTGGCCGTCGCGCTCGTGTGTGAAATAGTCAATCATGCCGAACCAGAGGCCGTATTGATGGTCAAAGCCGCGTCGCGTGGGCCGATACGCTTCCTGAAATTCGCCCAGATGCCATTTGCCAACAATTGCCGTCTCATACCCCACCTCGCGTAGTGCCTGTGCCAACGTCTGTTCCGCCAACGGCAGTCCCCATGGCGCGTTAGGGCGCACGACGCTATAGACGCCGGTGTGGGCGACGTATCGGCCCGTCATCAACGAGGCGCGCGTCGGCGAACAGACCGGCTGGACATAAAACGATTTCAGGATGACGCCGTTGCGGGCGAGCTTGTCGAGGTTCGGGGTCTGGATATCCTTGCAACCGTTGAACCCGGCGTCGGCATATCCCATGTCGTCGGCGAGGATGTAAACGATGTTGGGCTTGTCCGCGGCGCAAGCCACGGATGCAGCCATCAATAAGATTGTCAGCAGATGTTTCATTTGGCAGTTCTTTTCTTCTTGTTGCGCGGTGTGGCAGGTGGCGGAACACCATCGTTGCCGGTGTAATCGGCGCCGGCAAGACTTTTCTCGACAGATGTCTTCCACGCGTCGAGCGCCGCGGTCATCTTCGCCACGCGCTCGGGCTGTTGGGCGGCGAGGTCGGTGGTTTCCTTCGGATCCTTGGAAACGTCGTAGAGCAGCACCGGCGTTGACGGGCCGCCTTTGCGGCCTTTTTTGTCGCGGCCTTCGATGGCGTTGGTGTGCAGCTTGTACGGCCAATCGAGCCACACGGCGTGAGCCGCAGGCCGTCGCGCATCTGCCCAGAAGCCAATGGCCTTGCCACGCTCTGTCATCTGCCGGTCAAACAGCGGTAACAGATTAATGCCGTCGAGCGGCTGGACCTGGTTGGGCGCGACCACGCCGGTCGCGGCGAGGACCGTCGGATAGATATCAAGCGTCGAGCAAGGCATCGCGCTCGCGAACGGTTTCGAGATGCGCGCAGGCCATTCGACAATGCCGGGCACGCGCACGCCGCCTTCCCAGAGCGTGCCTTTCTGGCCGCGCAGATTGCCGGTGCTCTTCGGTCCCGCCGCACCGCCGTTGTCGCTGCAATACCAGAGCAGCGTGTTGTCCGCGACCTTCAACTCGCGCAGTGCCGTCCGCAGCTTGCCGACGTTGCGGTCAATGGCGCTGATTTCGCCGTAGTAATTCTGGTCTTTCTTCGGCAGCGCGGAGTAAAGCACCTTGTCCGACGGCAAGGCCTCGTGCGGCGTGTGCGGGTTACCGAACCAAACCACCGCAAGGAACGGCTTGCCCGCCGCGACTTGTTTGCGAATGAACTTCAGGGCTTCATCCGTGACGACGTCGGAGCCGTCGCCGTGGAACTTCTCCGGCACGCCGTTGCGGCCGAGCACCGGGTCGAGATCGAAGAAGTTGTCGGCGGAGACCCATTCGTCGAAACCCATCTTGCCGGGCGCAAGCGGGTCGCTGGCGAGAACGGCGCGGCCGGGAATCTCCTTCGTGTTCTTGTCGCCGTTCTTCCCGTTGAGGTGCCACTTACCGAAGTGTCCCGTCGCATAACCCGCTGACTGCAAGACCTTCGCCACGGTGATCTCCTGTGGGCGAATGGGTGAGCCGGGGCCAAAGGTTCCCATGCGGTGCGGATGGCGGCCGGTCATGACGCTGGCGCGCGTCGGCGAGCAGTTGAAGTGCGCGGTGTAGAACCGGTCGAGGCGCAGCCCGCTGGCGGCGAGCTTGTCGAGGTGCGGCGTCTTGAGTTCGGGATGGCCGTTGTAGCCGGTGTCGCCCCAGCCCTGGTCGTCGGCCATGACGAGGACGATGTTTACCCGCCGTGGCGGGTTGGGCTTGCCCGCCGTGGCGGGCTTGTCTGCAGCGGCGTTCAGCGCAGCCAGCGGCGCGAGCAACAGGGCGGTGAGGAGCGTGAGTGTGTTTTTCATGGTTTGGTCATTTAGCGTTCGATCTTCTCGAATCCGAACTGGTTCTTTCCTCCGCTGATTTCGCGGGTGCCGAAGCGCAGGCGGCTGCCCTCGCCGAGGTAGAGGCTGATGGGTTGCGCGGGTGGGACTTCTTGGAATCATGATCCAGCAATCACTCCGCCTTGGCCTTCACCGGCTTGCTCAGCACGAGCAGGATTCTATGGTGTTTAGGTTTGTCGCCATGGAAGCGATCCTTCTCCGGGAAGACGGTATAGACGAGGTTTCCTGTCTCGCACAGATACTCCTGATTCACTCGATGCGGCTCGTAAGGTAGATGGAGTTTTGACACATCCACCTTTTCGGAATCCTCCTCTTCATCTTCGTCTTTTGGCTTCGCGGTCTGATCACCAGCAGGGGAACTGGCGCTCTTTGCCAGCTCGGTCCATTTTCCGCCTTCCAAGACCAAGGTATGACAGCCGGTCTTATGATCGTAGGCTTTGACGACCGGGCGGTTCTTCCCGTCAATGCTTAGCCCCGGCAAGAGTCCCACCCAAGGTGGCCGCCCGTCATGTCTCGAGTAAACCACATCAGCCTGATACGGGCCGGGCTCGGCGCGCATCGGCAACTGAATCAGCGATCCGTCGCCGCGGTGGAAGGTTTTACCACCGTCGTCGGAATAGGCGTAAAGCACGTCGCTGCCAGTGTGCCTGCCCTTGGAAGAGGGCGTGTTTTCATTAAGAAGGCCAAACGCCAGGTGCATGCGTTTGTGTTTGTCCCAGCGGATTTGTGCGTGCGGTTGCGTGTAAGAGAAGTAGCCGCCTTCGCCGTTGTCTTCCCATGCAGTCATGGGTTTGTCCCTAGCCTTCCTGGCCCGCTTGTCCCCGAGGGCAGCGGCAGGCACATCGGCCCCAAGCATGGACCATGTCTGGCTTTTGACATCCAGCACACTGATGCCGATTCCCCAGACAGGGTCAGCGCAGCGAATGGAATGGTAAAGCACGCCATCCGGACTGCGGAATAGGTGCGGATAGGTGACGTTGTATCCCTGGGGTCGCTTGTTGCTGCCCAAGTTCGACGTGAAGACGAACTCGGAGATGTCCTCCGGCCTTTTGGAAACCCAATGCTTCACGTGCGCCGACGAGTGCATGTCGCCCACGACGTGGATGTAGCCCTGCGCATCCGCGGCGATGGTGTAGAACCGGTGCGGGTCATTCCCCGTGACGTGACCGGGCATGAGCGGATACATCTGCGCCTTGCCGCCATCGAGCGGCACTTTGACGATCATCGTCTTAAACTCCGGCAATAGGACCCACAGGTAAGCATTGCCGTTGTAAACATGGGTGGTGACGCGGTTCATGAAACGGTCTTCGATGCAGCCGCTAAAATCCCAGAGGACTTTGGTCTCGCATTCCTGCTTGGCAGAGCCTCGTAGAGCCGGAGTCGGCGGCTGTTTTTTCTTTTTGGCCGCCCAAGCGGGCAACGCGCTTACAAGCACCAGCGCCCCGGCGAGCAGGACGAGGGTGCGGTAGAAACGGCGGCGGGTGAGGTGATTGGATTCTGCGGCGTTCATCTTGTGGGATGCTGTTGAGGGCACCAAAGGTCAAAGCAGCCTGATAGTGAAGAGTGTGAGGGCGTGTTTCATCTGAACTACTGCTCCGCTAGGTTTTGCTTGGCGCGTTTGCGTTCTTTCTTTTTCTTTTTCTTCGGTTGATCGCTGTCGCCCGTCGCGCTCTTGCCAACGTTGACGCTGGCGCTCGGGTTGAGCTTGTCGAGCACGCCCTGCAACTGCTCGCGCGCGGCCTTGGCTTCGGGCGTCTGTGAGTCGGCGGGAACGAGCTTCTGCGTGAACGGCGCGTCGCTCATGTCGAAAAGCTGGCCGCTCTCGGTCAGCTTCCAAGCGTCGTTGCGGACATACCACTTCGCGCCGAGCTGCACGTAAATCCATTCGCGCGGCGTGCCTTTCTCGCCGCGCAGTTGCGGCGCGAAGCTCTGGCTGTCCATCGTCACGCCTTCCGGCAGTTTCGCGCCCGCCAGTTCGGCGAACGTGGCGTAGAAATCACTGAAGTCCACGAGGTCTTTCAACACGCGGCCGGCGGGCGTGGTGCCTTTCCAGTTCGCGATCAGCGGCACGCGGCTGCCGCCTTCGTTCATCTGGCTTTTGCGACCGTCCACGGGACGGCTGTTGATGGTGCCGACGGGCACGCTGCCGTTGTCGCCGGTAAACACGATGAGCGTCTTCTCGCGCAGATTCAGCTCATCCAGCGCGGCGACGAGCCTGCCGACGAGCTTGTCGAGGTAGGCGATGTTGTCGGTGTAGAGCGGGCTTTCGCCTTTGCTCTTGCGCTCGCCCTTGTTCTTTTTCTTGCCTTCAGCCTTCGATTTCGCGCCTTCCTTGCTGTCGGGCGTCGCCAGAATCGGCCCGTGAATGAGCGTGGTGGGGTAGTAAACGAAGAACGGCCCGTCGCGGTGGCGCTTGATGAAGTCCACGACGAACTCATGGAACATATCGGGCGCGTAGCTGGTGTCGGTCACCGGCACCGGCTGGCCGTTCTTGTTGAGCGCGGGTTTCCAGTAGCGTTCGCCCTTCGACTTGTCCCAGCGCAAAAACTCATCCCAACCCCACGCGCGGCCTTCCTCGGCCGTGTCGAGATAGGCGAGCTGGCTCCATTTGCCCGCCAACGCAGTGGCGTAGCCGGCCTGCTTGAGCGTCTTGGCAATACTGATTTCCTTGTCCGGTTTCGCGGCCGCGCCGCAACCATTGTCGAGCACGCCGGTACGGAACGCATACCGGCCAAACATCGCCAGCGCCCGCGACGGCGCGCACAGCGGCGCGGCAAAACAATACTCGAAACGCATCCCCTCGGCGGCAAGCTTGTCAAGATTCGGCGTCTTCAAGGGTAACCTCGCTCCGCTCGGTTGCTGAAGATGGTGCGGAGGAGCGAGTGTTGCCCGATACTATTCAAGGGTAACCTCGCTCCGCTCGGTTGCTGAAGATGGTGCGGAGGAGCGAGTGTTGCCCGATACTATTCAAGGGTAACCTCGCTCCGCTC
>Ga0272448_1003855_pt1 | contig 17502 bp, 16 predicted proteins | sample YNPCB0191_FD_202220 | JGI IMG/M metagenome (GOLD analysis project Ga0272448, IMG submission 202220) | Hot spring sediment microbial communities from Yellowstone National Park, WY, United States - YNP-CB-019-1 | ecosystem: Environmental > Aquatic > Thermal springs > Hot (42-90C) > Sediment... | reverse complement strand
CGTCCTCGACTACCTCACCGCCGCCGTGGAGGCGTCCCAACATGGCCAAACAGTTCCCTCGCTCCTTCTAACACCCCCCACTTCGCGGTAAACTATGGGCTGGAGAGTACCCCCTGAACGATTACCACTTTCTCTCTGCTTGCCTCGGTTATCATCGGCCTCATACCAACCCCCTCCCTCATGAACGTGGCATCCGCCGGCAACGATAGATCGTCTATCTCTGTGCAACTTCCATCAATACCCGCCTTCTCCTGCCGTTTGTCCGAAATTAGTTTCACGCAAAGACGCAAAGCGGATATCGTGTTGACGCCCTGCTGCCTTTGCAGTACAGTGCACTCAAGTTCGTACTCAATTACCAGGAGGTTGCCCAATGCCTGCATTCTTAACACCGACCCTCACCCTGATCCTCGTGCTTCTCGAGCTGGGCTGCCTGGCGGGGATGATCGCCATCTTCCGCAAGATCATCCGCAATTACCCGACGCTGCCGGACCGGGTGCCGTCGCACTTCGGCTTTACCGGGATGCCGGATGGGTGGATGGGGAGAGGGATTCTCTGGTTCTGTGCGATTTTCACCGTGGTCATGTACGGGATTCTCACCTTCGCCGCTTCCACCATTATCAGGCATCCCGAAGGCGTCCATGGATTATCGCGCCCGGTGACGCCGGAGTTGATTGGGCAATTGACGCAGGTGACGGTGGTGATGTTCGGGCTGATGAAGCTGGAGTTCATTCTCTTCTTTGGGTATGTCGTCAACGGGATGATCGCCATCGCGCGGGGGGAGGCCGCGCGCCTGTCCGCCTGGCTGACTCCGGCCTTCCTCCTCGTCTTCCTCGGCACCGCCTTCGGATGTGTCGGGTATATCAGGTATGTCATCAAGGCGTAGGGATTCAGGATGTAGGCAATTATGACCGATACTGGTTGCGAATGACACATGTCGACCAAAACCGGTTGGAGATCTGCTAATCCGCTTTCATCGATAGCGTTACGCGACGTTTTGCATCTTATTCGCAAAATCATGCCCTGATGTCGCTGGAGGCAATTCTTTCTTGTCTGCTTTATACAGGTTGATGGCCTCCTCAACGATCTGGCACAACTGTTCGAATACTTCTTTCTCATCAAGTCCGTGACACCCGCCATACAGGAGTCCGGGAGCGCTTCCGACATAACATTGATCCTCGTCAGACCATTCAACGATCTTTACGTATCGCGCACTATCCTTCATTTGCAGCCTCCTGTATCGCTGATCGAACAGCTCTAATCTGGTATTGTTTGGCATCGTCTCCCATATTGCCGGATAGCGTAACCGGCTTACTTACCATGGGATGAACATAATTCCTGTGACTTCCTTTCCCTCCACGATATATAAAACCTGCTTTTCTAAATGAGCAATTAGCTCTCGAATCTTTGGGGGCATGTATCTATCCAATGTCCTTTGGCAAGTAACATAACAGTGCAGTCAGTGAAAACTGATAGAAAAGCTTCAACCCGTATAAAGGAATACCAATGAAGGCAATTGCCTCCACTATACAATATAATATGAGGGATTTTCAGCATAGTCAAGCTCAAATAGACAGTATCCAACAGGGTGCTCACCCCGGATAGCAAGACAGGTGGGGCTTGAATTCGCAATTGGCTACAGGGAATGGGACTTGTATCCTGAATCCCGAACATTGTGCGATGCACCGCGGAAAGCACCTAGCCAAGGCGGATTATTTCTGCTATGATGCTCGCGGATAATTGCCGGATGCAACGTATCGTCTGTCGCTATCATCGGGATCAGTCCTCAAGCTCGTTGAATCTTAACGATCTCCGTGCGTCATTTCAGCGCGCGGCTGAGCTGGCGAATTTACCTGTGGCCGAAGATCGACGAGCCATCGCGATGGGACCACCGTTGCCACCCGGCGCAACGAGCGAGGCGGAACGCATGGTGCTCGAGTTAGTCGAGCCGCGTGAGCCGACCGCGGTGCGCCTGCAGATAAATCTGCACCTCCCACCTGGTGTGCAGATTGAGCAGGCCTGGATTGCGCAGCCGGGCGGGCCGGAAGAAAATCCCGGTCGCCTGGATGAAGCCGTGTATGACGTGCTCTGGCATGGGGCGCCGCCGGTCGATGACTTATCCGCTCGCCTTCAGGATTTTTTGATGGCGTCCGTGGTACACTTCACCCGTATTCGGGAAAAAAAGACGCAGCAGTTAAACGCACGCGCATTGTCTCACAATGTGCGTCTCCTCACTGGCCGCGAAGGCCTTGCGCGGTTAGAAATAACCGTGTCCGTTGGTCCGCAAGGAACGCTCCGCCCCGAAGAACTGTTGCAGGCACTTGGGTATACCCCCGCTCTTGGTGAAGTCCACGTCCATCGCATTGCGTTACAACAATCAGCCTGGCGTCATGTGTCGCCCTCCCGTCGGGGTGGACGATGGCATCACCCGGACTGATTCTCGTGGAGCGCGGCTTTGGCTCATTGGCCTGGTGTATCCCGACGACGTACAGTCGAGATCTCTCCAGCTTGCGCTCAACGAATGGTTATACATCCCGCCATTCAGGCTGGGTGAGGATTAAACACATCGATGACAAAAGAAATTATTGTAAACGCCGCCGAGACGGAGTCGCGCGTCGCGATCCTCGAAAATGGGCGGCTGATGGAACTGCACATTGAGCGTGAGCAGAAGATCGTCGGCAACATTTACAAAGGCCGTGTAACCAAAGTCCTGCGGGGTATGGACGCCGCCTTCGTCGACATCGGCATCGAACTCAATGCCTTTCTTTCCGCGTCCGACGTGGTCGCGCAGGAAGGGGATGAGGAAGAGGGCAACGGTCACGGCAATGGCCGCATTGGCCGCGGACCGATCCCGCCCATCACCCAGCTCCTGCACGGCAACCAGGAAATCCTCGTGCAGGTGGTGCGTGCCCCGATGGGCACCAAAGGCGCCCGCGTCACCACCCGTCTCTCGCTGCCAGGCCGCTACATGGTGCTCATGCTTAACAGTGGCACCTATGTCGGCGTCTCGCGCAAGATCGAAGATCCCAAAGAACGCCTGCGCTTGCGCACCATTGCCGGCAAGATCCGCCCGGCGAACTACAGCCTCATCGTCCGCACCGAGGCGGAAGGCAAGAGCGAGGAAGAGCTTCGGCAAGACCTCGCCTTCCTGGTCGACATGGCCCAGCGTATTGAAGGCAAGGCCAGCCATTCCCCCGCACCGTCGCTGGTGCACGGCGATATGTCGCTGGTGCTGCGCCTCATCCGCGATGCGTTCACCCGCGATATCAATCGCCTGGTGCTCGATTCGCCCAGTGCTTACGAAAATGCCCTCGAACTCGTCGGGATGCTCTCCCCGCATCTGAAAAACCGCGTCTACCTGTATGATGAAGCGCTGCCGATTTTCCACGCGTATAATATCGAGCCGGAAATCGAGCGGACACTGCGCCGCAAGGTCTGGCTGCCGTCCGGTGGGTATTTGATCGTCGATCAGGCCGAGGCATTGATCGCCATCGACGTGAACACCGGCCGCTTCGTCGGCTCGGTGGAGCTGGCGGAGACGGTGTTGACCACCAACCTGCAGGCGGCCGATGAAGTGGCGCGCCAATTGCGACTGCGCGACCTGGGCGGTATCATCGTGGTGGACTTCATCGACATGGACAACCCGAAACACCGCGCGCAGGTGATGAAGGTCTTCGAAGAAGCGCTGCGCCGGGATCGGGCCAAGATCAAAGTACACAATATCTCGCCGCTCGGGCTGGTGGAGATGACGCGCAAGCGCACCGGCGAAAGCCTCGCCGGTCTGCTCACCGAGCCGTGCCCGTATTGCAGCGGCATCGGCCGCGTGCAGAATGCGCTGACCATGGCGCTGCGCGTGCAGCGTGAACTGGCCACCGCCGCTGTCGAGCACCCGCGGACGGAAGCCTTCCTCGTCGTCGCTCACCCGCGCGTCGTCGCGCATATGCTGGGCTACGAGGGCGAGGTGCACCATGACCTGGAGCAGTATCTGGGTCGTCCGGTGTATATCCGTAGTGAAGAAGATTACCACCCCAACACCTATCGCATCGAACACCTGACGCTGGAGCAGGCGCTCATCGCCGTCCCCCATATCGAGGAAAGCGAGGTGCAGGAAGGCCAGGTGGTGAACCCCGATCCGGAAGTCTCGCTGGAGCCGCTGGTGAACGTCAAGGGCATCTACGTGGTGGTGCCCGGGCTGGATGCCCCGGTGGGCGCACACGTGAAAGTGCGCATCACCCGGGCGGGCACTTCGATGGCCACCGCCGAACCAATGGCCGCGGAACAGCGCGGGGTACGCACCGAAGCGATCACGCCGCCGCTTGCCTCGCCGCCGCTGGTGCCGGTATCCGTGTTGCCGCCGTATCTGCGCGAGGAACGCGCCACCTTGCCGCCGCGCGAGCTGCCGCTGTTATCGCCGTCCGCTGAGGCGGTGCCGACACCGGTCCGCGAGGAAGAACTGATTCCGTCGACCCTTGAGACGCTCATCGAGCGACGGCGGGGGAAGAACCGGCGCCGGCGCGGGCAGGAGTATGGCAGAGAAGTCGCCGAGGTTGTCGAACTGCAACCGGTTGAACAGGTGGAAGAGATTGCGCCCCTGCCCGTCGAAGCCGTGGAGGAAGTCGCGGCTCCCGAGGCGCCGGGCGTCAGCGAATCGCCGGCTTCCCGGCGTCGCCGGCGTCGCCGCCGGGGACGCGGAGGTGCGGCACAGCAGCCCGAGACCGTCGGAGAGATCGCCGGCGAAAATGTGCTCGACGTGCCGCCGATCGACCAATTGCCTGAGCTCGAAGAGGAAGCCGAGATCATCGTCATGGAATCGCCGGCAGTTGCCGAGTCGAATATCTTCGCGATGATGGCGGAAGAAGCGGCGAGCGAAGCCGCGAGTATGGAAGCCGTGGCGGAGTTGCTGGCAGAGGTGTTGCCGCCGGCGGAACCGGCGGCCGAGGAAGTGGTCGAAACCGGTGAACGCACTGGTCGCCGCCGTCGTCGCTCCCGCCGTCGCCGCGGTGCTGCCGCACACGAGGAAATCCTGCCCGTGGGCGATGAAGCACCGCAGGTAGAAGAAACGGCTGCCCTGGAGACCGCCGAACTCGAGCAGCTCCTCCCGGTCGAAGAGGGGGCGGAGCCTGTGGAAGAGACACCGGTCACGGAGATCGCGCCGGAAGAAGTTCCTGTCACAGAGGAACCCAACGTGGAAGCGTTGCTGCTGTTGGAAGAGCCCCGGCGCGACGAAGAGATCACGCCGGAAACCTTCATCTCCATGATGAATGCCATCCCGGAGCCGGAAGCGGAAGAGGCTGTTCCCGCTGCAGAAGCTGTCGTTGAAGAGGAAATTGCCGCGGAGGCTGTCACCACGGAAGTGACTCCGGAAGAAGCACCAGCCGCGGCGGAAGTGGTTGAGGAACCGCAACCGGCACCGGCACGCCGCCGTCGCGCACCGCGCAAGAAGAAAGCCGCGGTCGTTGATGAGCAGCAACCGGAGATCCCGCCGATGCTGCCCGTGGAAGTGCCAGCCGCCACGCCGCCGGAGACCATCCCGGCCGAGCAGCCGGAAGTGTTGCCGATCCCCGAGCCGTCCGTGGTGCCGAACGAAGAGCCGGAAACGGTGCCGGAGATCACGCCGCCACCGGCGCCGGAGCCGGAAACGGTGCCGCTGCCCGCGCCGGAGACGCCCGAGCCGACGCCGGAGACCACGCCGACGCCGGAGCCAGAGACCGCACCGACGCCGGCCCCGGAAATCGGCCCGGAGCCGAAACCGGCCGCCGTGCCGGAGGTTGAACCGAGGCCGGAACCGCCGACGCCCGCCGCCGAGCCTGAAGCCGAAGCGAAGCCAAAACGCCGGCGTGCCGCCACCACCCGTCGCCGCTCCCGCACAGCGACCATGGAAGCCGAAGCGCCGACGACCGTTGAGGAGAACGCGCCTCCGGCTGAAGAGACGGAAGGCTAACGGAAGACCGCAGAGCGGTGTTTCGCCAATATAATCGCCCCCGGAACGACATCGTTCCGGGGGCGATTCGTCACTTCCGGCTCTGGACACCCTGACGTAATCACGTAATAATAATCGGTAATCAAGCCGATTGTCCGATCACTAATAACTAATCACCACTCACTAATCACTTACTTTGATGCGGGGAGGTCGCGTATGCGCGCTGTGCGTTCCAGTTTCCTGATGCTGATCGTTGCCCTGACCATCGCCGGCTGGGCACAGCCCATCCATATCCTGTCGACCGGTGATATGCATGGCTGGCTGCAAGGGCAGACGGTGGATGGGCAGCTACTGGGCGGCGCGGCGGAGATGCTTGCCTACTGGCGCCAACAGGAGCATTATCGTCCCAACGCCGACTTCCTCACCATCAGTTGCGGCGACATCGCCACCGGGCCTGCGCTGTCGACCGCGTTGAAAGGCGATCCGGTCATCGATGTGATGAACCGCATGGGCTATACCGTCACCGTGCTGGGCAACCACGAGTTCGATTTTGGCCGCGAACACCTCCTCACCTGGGAGAAGAACGCGAAGTTCTCCTTCCTATGCGCCAACCTGGTGAAAGCGGATGGCGCCCCGAATGATATCGCTGTCCCCTATATCATCGATGATATCAAGGGGGTGAAGGTTGGGCTCATCGGCGTAACCACCACCGAGGTCACTGCCATCGCCGATACCGGCGGCCTCGTCGCCAAACCCTACGCAGAGACGCTGCGGAAATATGTGCCGGAGATGCGCGCGAAGGGGGCACAGACCATCATCGTGGTCGCACACGTGCCGATGGTCGAGTTGATCAATCTCGCCAAACAGGTCGCCGATCTGAACATCCCTCTCATGCTGGGCGGGCACAGCCACGAACTGGGGCAGACGATGGTGAGCGGCACGCATACCTGGGTGATCAACAACGGGGAGTGGTGGAAAGCCTATACGCGCATCGACCTGGATTACAACCCGCGCACGCACAACACCATCCTGTTGACCGCCAAGCAAGTCTGGCTGCAGCAGGATCATCCGCAGGCCGACACCGCGGTGCAAAATGACATCAAGCACTGGCAGCAGCAACTGGATGCGCAGATGGGGGCGACCCTCGGCTATACCGTAAACGGCCTCACCCGTCCGCAAGGCGTAGCCAACCTGTTCAGCGCCTGTTACCTGGGCATGGACCCCACCGCCGATGTCGTGGTGTACAACGAAGGCGGCTTCCGCCAGGAGATCGCCCCCGGTGCGCTCAACAAGGGATTGATTACCGGCGTGTTGCCGTTCAACAACGTCCTCTACCGCGTTAGCGTGACCGGTCGGCAGTTGCTGGAGTACAAAATGCCGGAACACTGTGAGTTCACTGGATTGCGCCGGGAGGGCGACCGTGTCGTGCTCGCAAAGACCGGCCAGCCGGTGAATCCCGAGACGACCTACCACCTTCTCATTACCGATTACCTGTATAATAAAAGCGCCGATCTGAAAGCCGCCGACCCGCACCCGGTCACCGTGGCCGGCGATTACCGCCAGCCGATCATTGAGTGGCTGACCGCGCATCCGACCTCGAAAGACAAACCGCTGGAGTCGATCATCGATGTGAAGGCGCCGCTGTATCCGTAGTTTGTCTGAACCATGATTTAAGGATTAAAGGATTTGCTTGATGGCACTCTGCGCATCCTGATCATAAGATTTGGAAGGGTGATCGGAGAAAGAATCCTAAAATCCTCAAATCCTTAAATCATGGTTCAGACAGAGATCCCCAACGCTAGCCAACACCCCCGCTTTTATGGTTTCATTAGAGCGTGGAAATTCGACGACTGCGATTGGAACATTTTCGGAATTATCCCGCGCTCGATTTACCCCTCGGGTCCGGCATGCATATCTTTGCCGGCGCCAATGCGCAGGGGAAGACGAACCTGCTGGAGGCGGTGTATCTCAGCGCGACGGGACGTTCGCCGCGAACGAACCAGGAGGGTGAGATGATCGCCTGGGGCGAGGAGATCGGGCGCGTCACGGCGGACTATCTCAGCGAGCGTCGTGGTAGCCTGACCGTGGAGGTGTCGCTGGGGCGAAAATCGACCGATCCAGAGCGGCAAGGTGGCTCGGCGCAGAAGCGCATCAAGGTGAACGGCGCCGTACGCAGTCTGGCTGACCTGGCCGGCGTGGTGCCGGTGGTGCTCTTCCTGGTGGACGACCTGGAGATCATCCGCGGCGAGCCGGCCCGGCGACGCGCCTTTCTGGATAACGATCTCGCGGCGATGAGCCGCACCTACGCCTGGGCGCTGCGCCAGTACACGCGCGTGGTCGACCAGCGTAATCGCCTGCTCAAGGATATCCGCGACGGGATGGGGGATGCCGAGAGCCTGCTGCCGTGGAATGCGCAAATGGCGGCCTTCGGCGGGCGCCTGCTGGAAGTGCGCACCCGCTTTCTCGCCGATCTCAACGCAGAAACCGGCCCGGTCTACCAGGGGCTAACCGCCTCCGCGCAGCAGCTCTCCCTGACGTATCGCCGCGAATGGGGCGACACGGCCGCGACGCCAACCACACGCGACGAGTTCGCGGAGTTGCTCGCCGCGGCACTGGAAGAAGTGTGGCCGGAAGAGATCCGCCGCGGCAGCAGCCTGGTCGGCCCGCATCGCGATGACCTGCTCATCCGGGTGGATGGGCGGGACATCCGTCTCTACGGCTCACAAGGTGAACAGCGCACCGGCGCCCTGGCCCTGCGCGTGGCGGAGTTCGCCCTGCTGAACCGCCTCCTCGGTGAGCCCCCGGTACTGCTCCTCGACGACATCCTCTCCGAACTGGACCGCACCCGCCGCGCCGCCTTGCTCGCGCACCTCGCCCCGCTGGCGCAAGTCATCGTCACCACCACCGACGTCGACGCTATCGGCCTGCCGGCGCGGGCGGATGTGCACTTGTATCAGGTGGCGGAGGGGAAGGCGGAGGCGATATCGGGGTAGGGATTATTGCTGTTACTTTTGATAGACACATGTAATCACATGTGTTATAGTGGTGTGCAGCGGGAACAATATGAAACGGCATGAGTTGATGCGCATTTTGTTTGAAAACGGTTGGTATATCGAGCGAGAAGGTGAACGGCACACGATCTTGCGTCATGCTGACCGTCCTGGCAGTGTTCAGGTCACGCGGAGTACCGGTAACATTCCGCAAGGCACGGCGCTTGCTATTCTGAAAAATGCCGGCGTAAAGCCATAGGAGTCGAGTGATGCAGCATGAATTTTATACCTTTCCTGCGGTATTTCAGTATGCAGAGGATGGGATCAATGTCCGCTTCGTCGATCTCCCGGAAGCCCTCACCTGCGGACACAGCGACGAAGAAGCGCTGTTGAACGCCGTCGATGTACTGGCGATTGCGCTATACGAGCGCGAGAAAAGCGGTACCCCGATTCCACAGCCTACCCCGATCGAGGACATCACATTTGCCACCCACGAGACGGTCGTGCCGGTTCGCACCAACCTGGCGCTCGCGCGTATCGGGATGGATGAAAAAGCCGTCAATGTCACCGTCACCCTTCCCCGCTGGCTACGCGATCTCGCCGTCGCGAACAACGTGAAAATGGCGCAAGTGTTACAGCATGCCTTACGTGATGTGCTTGGCATCGAACAGGCTGGGTAATTCACACAGGCGGCTGATGGGTCTAATGCTTGGATGACCATTCTACTTCAAGCACTGGACAATTCGGTGTACTACGGGATATGAGACACTATAGGGATTTTATGTCTGTGAAAACAAAGAATCTGTCTAGAATGATGTATAACAGTCTGCAGGAGAGCTACAGTGTCGATCATAAATGGATCGGTGAGCAAGCAATCGGTACCGTGGGAGTATCGGCTGGAATTAATAACCCGGGGAGGCCGAAGTGTATTGATTTTCGTCTTTCTCGCCTTCCCGTTGCTACTGTTCCGGTTTAGCGAGGTGGATAAGTCCCTCTGGCTGCAGTTCCAGTTCAACCATGGGGCGCTGACAACCACCGGCGTCGTCGATTCTGTCACCGATACAGGACAACGGACAGGTCGTAATCACAATGGACCGCCTGTTTTCCTTATCGCGTATACCTTCCCCACCCAGAATGGCAGCCAACAGCAAGGCATCTCCTATTGCACCGGACAAGAAGACCCGCTTAATCAAGAATGTCCGCTGAAACCTGACGACCAGGTATCTATCGAATATCGGCCGGATCATCCATTGCTTTCTCATATCCAAGGAATGAGTATGATGCCTTTCGACTCAGGGACGATGGTCTTACCGATACTGACTATGGCGTTCCTGCTGCTGGTGATCGTATGCGCGATGGTCAATCAAACGCGAACAGAAGGTTTGCTGGCAATCCGGTTACTGGAATCAGGGGAGCATGCGCAGGCAAAAATCACCAAAATGGTGCTAATCCCCAAAGAGTACAGAAGTCCAAAGCATTATCAGGTATCGTTTCTCTATATTACATTGGATGGCAGTACGCATACGGTGGTAAAAGACTACTACTCACAACCAAAACCTGAATGGTTAGCCTACCTCAAGGAGAGTCCAGACAGAGCAGATCTGGCCCCGCAAGAGACGATCTTATACGATCCCAACAATGCCGATAGTTGCGTCGTTCTCTCCCTGATCTCCCCCAGACTATCGGTACGCGCGGATGGCACGCTCGTGGGAGCCAATCTCGCTCGCAGCCTGGCTTACTGCCTTCCGCCTGTCATATTGCTGACCAGTATCGTTTGGTATATCGTCTGGATAACGAATGGAGGACTCATGTCTGCCTATCGATAATTGGGGTAAATACCCTCACTTATTGACGGATTCTGCTGTAGGAAATGCCTCTGTGGCATCCGTGCCAATACGACGATGTTCGTACCTGTATGATACTACCGTTAGGTATTTCCCCTTTGTTCTCTCGCCCAACTCTTGTTCGGTGTATTCCGGTCGCATAGCATCGTCCGCTGCCTTTTCCCGCTTATCCTTCATCACGCACCTCACGTACCAGTTCAGCAGCAGTCACCGGCAAGCGAGGCCGCTCGCGCAATTCCGCGGCTAATTCACCCTGCGCCTGGCGAGAAGTCTGCATTCGGGCACTGCGGCGCGCGATCTCCTGCTTGATCGGGTATAACACTTCCCCTGAAACCGACCGTTTATCTTGCCGTGCGATACTCGCAAATTGCTGATAGACATCCTCCGGTATATCGCACACGAGAATATTCGGCATGTCACACCTTCCGGACGATAATTCTTTCTTTCAGGCGGCAATCTGTACCCGACCGATCAGTAGCCCATTATCACCGTTTATCACTTGCCCATCTTCCCGCAAGGCTGCGATATGACATTCAATGGCCTCTTTGGCATTACTGAGCGTCTCTTCGACGGTCTCACCCTGGGTGTAGCACCCAGGCAAAGCGGGAACTTCAGCCCAATACCCGCCTTCCTCGGCAGGATGAATCAACACAGTGTATTCCATGCGCTACCCTCCGATCAAACGTAAAAAATCTTCGTTGGTGAGCCCAGCCTTTTTGATGGCTGCCTGAAGCAATCCTATCTTAACATCACCATGATTCGGTATCGTGATAATCTGGCCGTTCGGCATCTTAATATTCACGTGACTACCTTTACCCGGACGTCGGAAGCCACCAGCCCGTTCGAAAGCCGCTATCACTGTTTCAGCCTTTAAGCCCTTTCGCATACCATCCGGCATTGCTGGCCACTCCTATCCTCATATATATGAAGTTTATCCGAATGACGATGTCGAGCGTTTATCAGCATCCAACACCGAAAGTTCTGCATGAACAATAAAATGCCCTTTTGCGGCGACCAACACCCTACTGCGTGAACCCCACCCCCGGACTTGGCCGCCGGAACGACCCGAAGGCGTTCAGCACCAGCCCGAGGCCGACGCTCTGGGTGGCGCGGTTGTAGTAGAGGCCGTAGGAGATGCAGTCCATGTGGTAGATGGCCGTCACGTTGTAGTCGCGGGTGAGGCCGTTGGAGAGGTCCAGGCGGTGCCAGACGCCCAGGCGCCAGAGGCCGTTGCGCGTGAAGGGGAATTCGAACTCCGAGAAGAGCTCGCTGGGGATCTCTACCCGGTCGAAGAGGAAAGGCGAGTAGCCAGTGCCATTCCGATGCAGCACCGCCAGGTTCAGATAGGTGCTGGCGGTCGGCTTCGTTTCGAGGCCGATCTCCCCGATGGTAGTGTGATAGGTGCTGTCCTCGTACTGGGTATCGCGCAGGCCGAACTGGCCGTACAGGCGGAACGGCCCGAGGTGATACGATGGCGACTTGAGAATGCCCCAAACCTGCGCACGGTTCTGCTCAACCCCGGTGGGCTGCTCGCTGAAGTGGCCGAATCCCCCGGCGAGTTGGACGGTACACCCATGCAATGGGCCGGGCAGCATGATCGGATTGAACGTCAGTTGCGCGGCCGGTTGCCGGCTGATCGTCAGATCGCGCAAGGTTTCATTCGAGGCATCACGTGAAGAGAGCAGGCGATTAGCCACATCTTCGCGTTGCGAGGCGACCAGGGTGAAGATGCCGCCGGGGAGTGGCCCGGGGAGCGAGAAGCGGTGGTCGAGGAAGAGCCCGCCGCGCAGCAGCCCCTCGGTGCCATAACGTCCTTGCATCCGCAGATCGTCATGTGACCCGAGCGGCATCTGGTGAGCAAAGGCGACATACGTCCCGTCGAGATGGCTGGTGCCGGCGGAGACGCCGGGGGTGGCAGCCTTGCCATCCTTCTCCGCGAGTTGTCCACTGAGGCTGGGCACGGTGAATATTTTATGCCCGGCGATCTCCATCGTCAGGTGTCTGGCGACATAGCGATTGTCCTGGGTATAGAGGACGTAGTCGCGCACAATTAACTGATAGTGCGGATGCGCTTCGTTGTCGCAGGTGGTGAGCCGGGCATTATGCAGGCGCTTTGTCTTCGGGTCCATCGTCAGCTTGTCTGCATAAAACCGCAGCGGAGCAAAGGTGCCTTTCGCCTTCTCCAACTCGCCGGCTTGCGTTTTCAGGTTGTAGTGCCCTTTGTCCGCTTTGAAGACACCCTGGGGAACGGTGAGTTCCAGATCCCCTTCCGCAGTGATGTCCGGATCAGAAAGATCGCTGGTGATTGTATGGGCTTTCAGGCGGTCCTTGCCCCTGGTGATGGTGGCCCGATCGTCCGTCGGCACGGTTGGCGTCGGTGCGGCAGCAGGGGCCGGTGTGGTGGTGTTATCCGAATTCGCCTGCTCCCCATGGGCAACCGCCATGAGCACGAGCAGGATGGTGGTGAGGACGACTTGCCGCAGGATACCTCGCTGGTGCATGGAAACTTACTCCGATCTGCCTGGTCTCTATGCCGTAAACCTGTGCTCTTGGCGGATAGGCACGATAACAATCCCGGGCGCGTTGCTGTTTTGCCTTGATCTTGTTAACTTTTACCGTTACTTCTGCCTTGGGATTATCCCCGCCCGCACCGGTGCTGAAACGCTGATAAGCGCCGGCATGGCCGTGATGGCTGGACAGGTTTGTCCGGCAGGTCAGCGGGGTATGTCTTGGATAACCCTCGACCAGGCATCTGTCTGAGAAGGAAGCTCCTATGACACGCAAAACGCTCACATCGCCGTTTCTTCGTTGGAGAATGCTCGGTCTCCTGTTGTTGCTGATCACCTCCTTGCCGGTCATGGCGGCTTCGGAAGTGAAGATCAACGTCGACCCGCCGACGCCGGCCCCCACCACCGCCAAGCCCGCCATCAGTGTCTCATTCACCGGCAATGCCGCCAATTACCTGTATCTCAGCGGCCAGCCGATCGAGCTCATCGCGCACATCGCCAACAGTGGCGCCGCGCAACCGGCCACCGCCACCATCAGTGTCTCCACCGGCCTGGGCATCACGGTGCTGATGAAAGACGTATCGGTGAAATTGCCGGAGCAGGGGCAGGCGGAGTTGCCGGTTTTCAAAAATGAGAGCGTTCACTGGCCGAATGGCCCGTATACCGTCGAAGTGTCCGTGCTGGGCGAACAGGGCATCGGCTATGGCGCGACGCATCTCAGTCTCTGGAATGGGCCGACGGAGAAGACCACGGACTTTTTCGGGATCAGCTACAATGTCAATGGTCCACTCAATGCCGACCGCACCTGGAAGGACCTGGACCTGTTTCGCACCATTGGGATTAGCTGGTTGCGCTTCCCGCTGCAGGGATGGCTGCCGCAAGGCGATGCCCGCCCGGTAGAGGCGGAACAGTATAATACCTTTGTCCAGGAAGCGAGCAAGCGCGATTACCACCTGGTCGCCTTGTTCACCCCGCGCACGACGGTCGACCCCTCCATTAACCCGTTACAGACGGAGAAAGAATTGCGTGAGTCGTTGCTGGCGGCGACGACGCGCTACGGATTCAAGGTGAAATACTGGGAACTGCAGCGCATGAGGCCCGATCCGGCCTTCCCGGATATGAAAGGCATCGGCTATTCCCTGCTTGCGGCCGGGCGTGAGGCAATGCGGACCTCGGATAAGACGCTGCAGCCGATCTTCTCGCTGGATTATCCGTTCAAATGGAATGCCATCGAATATTATGCGCAGTCATCCCCGGCGGCGGAGGATATACTCGGCATGCGCTATAACTTCATCGGCATTCCGGAAAATCGTGATGCCAATCCCACGCCGCCGATCTATGAACTGGGCGATGTCGGCACGAGTGCGCCGAAGAAGCTCAAGCATCCACCGGCAACCTGGGTGACCGAATATGGCTTTGATGCGGGGAAAGGTGACCGTTTACCTAAACCGGCTTACCAGGCGGCATTGATTGCACGGGCCTTGCTGATCAATTGTGCGTGCGGCATCTCGCATACCTTCTGGCGGCATACCCCGGGCGCGCAGTATGACCTGCCGTTGACCAATGACGACGGCAGCGTGCAACCGAGCCTGCTGGGCTTACGCACGACATTGGGGATGCTGGACGGCGTGACACAGGTGACGGAACTGTCGCCGCAAGTGGGCGTGCGCGCCTACATGTTGTGCTACGGCGGTGATAAAAAACAGAAGAAAGTAAAGCCGCATTACGTGCTGGCGGTGTGGAGCGATAGTCAGACGCTCGGAATGACGCTGAAAACGAGCGCCTCCGTAGTGCCGGTCACCGATTTCTGGGGCAATACCCTCGAATTGCACCCCATCGAAGGCGTCACCTTGTGCCAGGTGGATGAGTTCCCACGGTTCCTCGAGCTGGGCGACAATCCGAAAGTCGAACTCAACACGCCGTTCGCGCGTTTCGAGCCCGGTCGCCTGGTGCTGCATGATGGCAGCGAGAATATCGCGCGCTTTGTTATTTGGAACGATTCACGCTTCTTCCATGGCAAGGTCGTCTATAAGTTGAATTTCCGCCGCTGGCCGGAGTTGACCGCGGACGATATGCGACCCGATGAGGCCACCGGTGCGGAGCGCTCCTCCTTCGATGATAATCAGATCAAATCGGTGGAAACCTCGTTGAATCCGTCCGATAACAATACCTTCTCGTTCCGCTTGCGCATTCCGAAAACGGCGCGGAAGGGGTCTATCTACGAGGTGAGTGTGGATATCCTGGTTGGCACACGCCGGATCGGATTTCTCACCCTGCCCGTCGGCTATTCCCCTACAGCGGATACGGGCGCTCCAAAGAAGTAGAAATCGCCACAAAAGGACGCAAAGAGCACAATAGAGGGATGCAAATTAGATGGCTGGTTTGCATTAGTTTGGGGACTGACATCGAAACCCGGATGAGAGGGTATGCGTTCAGTCCCCCAATTCTTTTGATGGGCTTATAGAACGGGAGTTTTTGTATATTTTAAGAGAATGTGATTATTCACGTTTGAGAGTCGTCGGTGTCACGAATAGGAGGTAGGCCGCGCCCACCGTGGCGCGCGTGAACGTAATAAGCACCCGTGGAGACGTAAACTCGGAGCTGGTTTCGAGTCTAAGTTCACGAGGTGGAAACTCCCACTAACGCGTCACGGCGGGCGCGGCTTACCACTATCTTCGATACCGGAGCGCCTGTTGCATCACGCTGCATTTGCATCCCTGCCAGCCACAATCCGAGAGGGAAACTGTCCCCATAACTCTATTCAAGTTGCCACGCTCGACCTTGCATCAGGCCCCACCCGAGCGAACGCCAATCCATCGTCCCACCTCTTCACGAATTACCTGATCGACCGTGAGCACCTCATCGAGGGAAGGGCAGGGGAGGGGGGCGTGGGCGGCGAGGGCACGCTCGACCAGGCGCGGGATATCCAGGAAACCGATCTGTCCGGCGAGGAAGGCGGCCACGGCGACCTCATTGGCGGCGTTCAGGCAGGCTGGCAGGGAACCGCCGGTCATGGCCGCCTGGCGGGCGAGCTCCAGGCAGGGGAAGCGAGAGAAATCCGGAGGCGCGAACGTGAGCGTGGCCACCTGCAACAGGTCGAGTGGCGCCCAGTTGTGTGCCAGGCGCTCGGGGTAGCCCAGTGCATACTGGATGGGCGTACGCATGCTGGGCATGCCCAGTTGCGCCAGCAGCGAGCCGTCGCGAAATTCGATCAGCGAGTGGATGACGCTCTGTGGGTGAATGACGATGCCGATGCGCTCCAGCGGCATCGCGAACAGCCAGTGCGCCTCGATCACTTCCAGCCCTTTATTCATCAACGTCGCGGAATCGACGGTGATCTTGCGTCCCATCCGCCAGGTTGGGTGCCGCAAGGCCGCTTCCGGCGTCACGCGGGCGAGTTGCTCGGTAGTGAGATCTTTCAGCGCGCCGCCGGAGGCGGTGAGCAGCAGGCGAACCAGGCCACCGCGATCCTGCCCTTGCAGGCATTGGAAGATGGCACTCGGCTCGCTGTCCACCGGGATCAACTGCGCCCCGCCCGCGGCGACCGCCTCCATCACCAGGTGCCCCGCGGCAACGATCGGTTCCTTATTCGCCAGCGCAATGATCTTGCCGGCATGCGCGGCGGCCAGCAACGGCAACAACCCTGCGGCCCCAACCATGGCGGCCAGCAGGATGTCGCACTGCGGGGCGCCCGCCACCTCGAGCAGGCCGTCCATCCCGGCCAGGATGCGCGTCGGGGTACCGGCCAGCGCCTCGCGCAACTGCGGGAGCAGCTCCTCGCGATAGATGACCACGGCGTCCGCATTGAAGCGGCGTGCCTGTTCCGCCAGCAATTCCACCTGGCTGTCGGCGGCAAGGGCGAACACGCGAAAACGATCCGGGAAGGCGGCGATGATATCGAGGGACTGGCACCCGATCGAACCGGTCGAGCCCAGCAGGCAGACGGATTTCATGCTGAAGAGTATACGAGGTCAGGCGGATGGTGTCAAAGGAAGCGGCTGTTGAGGAGCATGGGAGTTTGGGAGTGTGGGGGTGTGGGAGTAATATATATGTTACCCCCACACTCCGTTCAACGGCACTACTACTCGATCACAGAAGTTTTGCGGGATTAGTATCTCTGGAGCGCGAACCTCCTGGTCAATACTGTTCAAATAAGCATCGCCTCGTACCTTGGTTGGTTGGCTTTGAAGGCGGCGAGCCGCGCCGGCGACCGCAAGGAGTAACGATTGATGCGACGTTTGACG
>Ga0272448_1003854_pt1 | contig 17504 bp, 13 predicted proteins | sample YNPCB0191_FD_202220 | JGI IMG/M metagenome (GOLD analysis project Ga0272448, IMG submission 202220) | Hot spring sediment microbial communities from Yellowstone National Park, WY, United States - YNP-CB-019-1 | ecosystem: Environmental > Aquatic > Thermal springs > Hot (42-90C) > Sediment... | reverse complement strand
GGTACAGAGGCAGCACGGGACCACGCGCCAGCCATATCGCCCCCGTCAGCGCGGTTACAACCACCCACGCGATGACCAGAAGAGACAGCGGCGGAACCGTCAGGTCCAGCGCCATCGCCAGAAGACCTGGGCGACGCTGCCGCACTGCTTCCCGGAACAACCGCGGCAGTTGCGTAAACTGCACAAGGAGAGAACCGTGCTCCCATCTCCGTCGCTGTACCAGCGCCGCGCTGCCGGCGGCAAGAGTGCCTGTAACCCCGCCTTCGGGGCAGAACACCGCCGGATGTCCTCCAATGGCGAGGTCCACGGCCAGTTTCGTGTCCTCCACTATGTGCCCGCTGGCCAGAGACACCCGCTGTACGCTCTGCCAGGGCAGCGCCATGCCCGTGCCGGTCAGCAGACAGGGAATGCCCAGACGCGACAACCCGAGAGGCCGCACTTTGTTCTTCACAAGAAATGCGAATGCTGAGATGCGGTCGCGCAATCGGGGAGAATCAGGCGGATCCAGCAGATCCAGTCCCTGCACCGGTAGTCCTCGACCGACGGCCTCACGGGCCAGGACGTCGAGCGCTCCGGGCAGCAGCCGGCAGTCGGCGTCAATGACAACGACCACCTCCGGCGGCGAGTTTTCCTGAAGATGGCGCACGCCGAAATCCAGCGCATAGCCCTTGCCGCGCCGTTCGGGATCCGTTCGCTCGATGACCGCAGCGCCGGCCGACCGTGCGACGCCCGCCGTGCCGTCGGAACAGTTATCGGCGACCACAATCAGCCGGTCTCCCTCACCCAGTTGCGGCAGTATATCGGCTATGGTGGCAGCAATGCCGCTTTCCTCGTTATGAGCCGGCACGAGCACTGCGACGCGCGGCCTTGCTCCCCGGGATAACTTTGGCTTGCGCGCGGGCAGCACGGCCGCCAGACATTCCGCGGCGAACACGGCGATGGGCAGCAGCACCACGGCCGCCAGAAACAACAGCACGATCAACATCGCCGTCTGCATGGCTCAGGCCTTCATTTCGTGTGCCCTGGCGGATTCCCGGAAAAGCGCTGCCAGTTTGCGCCCTTCGGCAGATGCGTCGTGCCACATCGCCACGCGGCGTGCACCCTCGCGTCCCATCTCCTCCAGCCGCTCGGCCGGCACCGTAAGGGCATCGCGCATTGCCTCGGCCAGCGCCTCGACGGACCCCGCCGGCACGAGCCACCCGCATTTGCCGTTCTCCACCAGTTCGGGTATGCCGCCCACGTAGGTGGCGATGACCGGCCTGCCCAGCGCCAGCGCTTCCATAAGCACTACCGGCAGACCTTCGGCGAAACTGGGCAATACCAGACATCGCGAGGCCAGAATGGCACAGCGCACGGCATCATTGCTCTGCCATCCGGCCAGCTCGATGCATGTCTCCAGCCCCTTGTGCGCGATCATGGTCCGGATGCTCTGCCGCAGAGGCCCGTCGCCGATGAGCCGAATTCGCAGCCTGAACCCTTCGGCGACCAGACGTGCCGCGGCCTCCACCAGCACGGCATGTCCCTTCTGTTCCGCCAGCCTTCCAACGCACACAAGATCGGGATCGCTGCCCACCGCCACCGGCGAACAACGCAGAAAGCCGCCGTCAACGCCGCAGCGAACGATGTGGATCCTGGGCCAGTCATCCACGGCGCACCAGCGACAAAGCTGACTGCGCCCGTAGCTGGAAATCGCAACCGCAAACGCGGCCCGGCGCACCTTTTCCGCAAGATGAAGCTGCTCGGGACGATCGAACTCCTCCGGCCCGTGAACGGTGAAGCTGTAAGGCGGACCGCCGAGCATGCGGCACAGCATGGCCACCATCGCCGGATTCGTGCCGAAATGCGCGTGCACATGATCGGCGCCCGCATCAGCAAGCCATTTCCTGAGGATCGCCGCCTCGGCAAGATAAGCCATATGTCTGAGGACACCGCGGTCCGAGCGGCGTCCGAGTTTCCAGGCGCACCACATCGCCCTGACAACAGACACCGGACTGCGTATCAGTTCCCGCAGCACGGCGAGAACCAGCCTGCCGACGCCTTCATCGAGCAGATAACGGGTGCGGTCGCGTTCGGCGCGATCCTGCGCATCCACCAGTTCGCCGCTTCGCCGTATGGAGAAGCGTTCAACCGTCAGCCCCGCCTGCTCCACCGCAGCCACCTCGCGGCGAATGAAGGTGTGGCTCGAGTGAGGGTATTGATTGACGAGATAGGCTACCTTCATCACATCAGAAACTGTCGTGCCGGCAGTTCGATGCCAAGGCGAATGAGCTCCCGCCGATCAGCAACGGGTCGCCAGTTCAGCCGCTCTTTTGCGCGGGTGCAGTCGAACGTCGCCCGCTGCGTGCGCGATTCCCAGTCGCGGTAACTGGGCAGCCGTCTTTCGGGATGGCGCAACAGGACCTTTGCCACCCATTTGACCATATCCTGAAGGTAGAACCGTAACGGCGACGTGCAAATGCGCAGGAACCTGATCCCGAGCGCCCGCTCGAGCTCGTCAAGGTATTCGTTGGCACTGAGGCAGGGATCCGCCACCAGGTTGAATGATTCGCCCTCTATCCCCGGGGTATCCATCGCCGCGATCAGACCGCGCGCAACGTCATCGACCAGCACGAACGGCAGTTTGTTGTTGCCGCTGCCCCATATCCGGCACACCGCCCCATGGTGCCACATGCCCACGCCCCAATGAAAGGGATGCCCGCCGCGGCCGATGACTATTCCCGGTCTTACGATCACCACCGGCAGCCCGCGCTCTGTGCGCATAGCCAGAAGCAGATCTTCGGCGGCCGCTTTCGCGCGCGCGTAAAGATTGCGCCGATGTATGCGGCGGTCGCAGCCTGTGTCCTCCGTGATGGTTCCGGCGCGTCTGCCGGCGTAGTAGGAGTCTATCGTTCCGGTATAGACGAGCCTGCGCACGCCGTTCGCAAGACATGCCTCCCCTACGCGCCGCGTGACTTCGATGTCGTGCTCAACGTATTCCTGCCAGGTCTTGACCATGGCTCTGGCCAGATGAAAAACATTGGCAACGCCCCGCATTGCGCGCGTAACGTCCTCGGGGCTTTCCAGGTCGCCGCGGATCACCTCCACCAGTGGACTTGCCAGCTCCGCCGGCAGCCTGCCCGGATTCCGGACAAGCACGCGCACCGGCCGGCCGGCGGCAATAAGCTGACGCACGAGCTCCGCGCCTATGAACCCCGAAGCGCCGAGAACGAGCGTGTTCACTGCCGGTATGTCCCCCGCGGATCGCCACGTCGCCGGCGCAACGGACCGCGCCTCCACGCCCGCCATGCTGGCAACCCGAGTGCATACCGCCACAACCCGCCGGCCGAAATCCGGCGCGATGCGCGCATCCCCGGTCCCGTCGATGGACGCGTAGAATGCCCTGACAACACATTCGATGCTCCCGCCGTACGGGTTGCCCTGGCCGGTGCGGATGAGTTTCGACAACAACCAGCGCAGCAGGTTGCCACGCGCCTGACGCAACAGGGCGCGAGCCTCATGCCTGATCATCGCGCATCTGTCGAAGTCAATCTGACGGGGCGTATGCAGCCGAAGAACGTATGTGTTGCGCTCAAGGTCGGCCGTAGCGCTGCCCAGAGTGCCTCTGACGTGAATGGCCTGCTCCGCGAATCCCGGTACGAACGAGAACTCCAGCTCCGCGGCGACGTTGTCCTTCCGCGCCCTGACCTGCCACCGCCGATAGAATACCTGCCCGGAAGGCAGCTGTCTGGAATTGTCGGCGCGGACGTCGATATGATCCGGCTCGCCAAGCAGATGCAGAAGATGCGCTGCCGGATGCGGGCCGATCTCCAGCATGATGTTGCGCGGATCGCGCAGCATCCACGCATCAAACGGTCCCACGACGGCCTGCGGCAACTCGCGATTCCACGTTATCGTTATATGGTCCACACGTCCCAGCACGCCGCTGCGCACATCGCGGAACAGACGTTCATATGGTTCGTAGAAAAGGAAGTTGTGCCCGACGCCGACACGCACCCCACGATCGCCGGCTTGCCTGATGATTCGGTCGCACTCCTCCTCGCTGACGCACATGGGCTTTTCCAGCAGCACATGCGCCCCGGCGTCGATCGCCGCCAGAGCCGCCGCGCAGTGCTGGTCCGGCGGCGTGAGCACGTGCACCACCTGCGGCTTCTGTTCCGCCAGCATTTGCTGGAGGTCGCTGTAAGCCGCGGGCACGGACCACTTTCGCGCGAAAGCCTGCGCCCGGGCGGCGCTCGCATCGCATACCCCGGCCAGTCTCGCCCCTTTCACGCGCCGCAAAGCACGCGCGTGATACCCGGCGATGAAACCTGCCCCCACGAAACACACGTTCAACGTCGATCCGCTCATGCTACTTGTATTCGATCAGACGCGCCGGCCGGCGGCGGAATCTTTCCCACCAGAAACGCAATGCCCCGAAAGCCTGAGGAAACTTCGCCAGCACGCAGAACACGGCGTACCAGATGCTTTCGCGCATTCCCGCGCCGCGCCGCCAGGTCCTGAACCATATGCGCAGCGCCAGCGCCGGATATCCCAGCAGCAGCACAAAACTCCAACCGTGCGTCGGCCAGGCCAGGCCCGCCGTAAGCAACGGCAGCATCAGTCCCCAGAAACATGCGCTGCGCGTCTGGCGCACGAAATGCCGTTCGGGTCCTGCCCCGTGCAGCGACATCCCCTGAGCATATCCGTGACCCGCGCGGAAGGCGCGTTTCCACCATCGCCGGAAACTCATCGGGCCCAGGTCATGCACGCCCATCTGGCAGTCGAGCATCACGATGCGCCAACCGGCACGGCGGACGCGTATGCACAGATCGTCGTCCTCGGCGGCCAGTACCGCAGAGCTGAATCCGCCGGCTTTCCTGAACGCCTCGGTACGCGCCATGAAAATCCCGCCGCATGCACGCAACGGCCCGGGCTGTTTGTCCCACTCGATCGCCGCCAGCATATGGTAAACGGACGCGCGCGGATCGCGCTCGACAAGCCGGCCGCATACGATGCCCAGCGACTCGTCGGCCCGCAGCGCCTCGACGCCGGCGGCCAGCCACCCAGGCGCGATTTCACAATCGCCGTCAACGAACTGCACGCACTTCGTCTGCGGCACCGCGCGCAACAGATGCTCGAAGCCCTCATTCCTGGCCCGGGCGGCATTCAGCGGCAGACCATCGTCCAGACGCACGACCATTGCGCCAAGCGACCCGGCAACCGCGCAACTGCCGTCCGTGGATGCCGAATCGACGTACACCACCGGCATGCCGGAGCGGCACACCGATTCCAGACACCGCCGCAGCCGCTCGCCCTCGTTGCGGCCGATGACAACGACTCCAACTTCACTCACGGAGCCGCCTTTTGTGTTATGCGCTTGCCCCACTCCAGCCACCTTTTCTCGTAGTAGAACGTCGATATATGCGCAAGGGCGAACAGCAGTACGAAACTTATGGGACGTTTGAGTAAGTACTTCGTGAACTTCTCTCCCGTTCCCAGCCAACCATACATGGTAATCGGATGCCACACATACAAAGCGTATGAGACCGTCGCCATGTACTGCAGAAACGTGCTCGACAGCAGTCTATTAATAGGTGTGTTGCTCCCGCGTTCCAGTGTGCTGCCAATGAGCGCTGCTGCCAGATAGGGTCGCAGATACCGCAACCAGCCTGTGTCAGGGTGACAGCTCATCATCGCAAGCACGGCAAGCACGGACGGATATGCACAGGCCAAAGCCGATTTGCACCTCTCGCCGAACTGTTTATGGTACACCATCGCCAGGCAGGCCCCTACCAGAATTTCATCCACCCGGTGATGGGTGTAAATGGACAACGTGACTCCGTGCGCGATACGCATGGCAGTGACGCCTATGCAGATAATCGGAAGCAGCCAAAGCCCACGTCGCCCAAGCACAGCAACCAACAACCCGACGAACGCGTAAAAATGCACCTCTACACATAGGCTCCACATATAACTGGTGAGAGGAACAATACGAGCATGATCGTAGTTGAGAACAAACAGAAGGTGCGACGCATAATACTGCCAGTCTTTATTCAGCAGTGTCAGCACGAGGACCATATACACAACGGCCAGCGGCAGTATGCGGCAGGCACGACGAATGAAGAACACACTCGGGCGCATGCCGCCCAGGAGTGCGCTGGTGATGAGAAAGCCCGACAGTGTAAAGAAGAGGCTCATGCCGAGCGGGCCGGCGACAGAATTCAGCTTCCACTGCCGCGGACCAAGCGGAAGCATGTGGCAGGCCAGCACGAGCAGGATGCTGATGCCGCGCCATCCGTCGAGCATCGGGATACGGCCTGCTGAGCGACCTTGTCCCGCGTGCGGCACATCCCGTGACGCCCCTGTCGCCACGGTATTGCAGCACCGCGCGTGTCCAGATTCGTCAGTCCCTTTCAAGGTGTGATCCAAACACACTGTACTCCTCCTCGCGTCGTTCAATTGCGTCTGCACGCCCATCGCCCGGGGAAGCCGTTCCACAAAGAACGCCCGGCATTCGGATTGCAGCACCGGCACTTCCCGGCGCAGCTTAGCGCGGGTTTCTGCACGCCTTGCGAAAGCCCGTTCAATATGATGAATGCAGCCGTCGATCGAGCCGCCTGACAAATCAAGAACCATATCTCCGCCGGTCAGTCGCCCAAGCACGCCCCTGGCTTTCTTGCTGTAGGCCAGCGCCACAGCCGGCACCGCCTGCGAGACAGCGCCAATACACGCGTGCATCCGAGCACCGATGAAAAAATCACAGGTGCCGATGAGGTACTTCGTTTCGCACGCTGTATACGGCCACCCTATGCAGCGCACGCGGCCCGCGTACCGCGATGCCGCCCTGAGCGCTTCCCTGCACGCTGTCGTATCGGAAATCTCGCCAGCGGACCAGGGTGCGGACAAATCCTCGCCCTCGGCACTCCTCGCGATGACGTGGGGAATCAGCACAACATCAGCGTTAGCCCGTTCGACCGCCCAGGCGATGATTGCCTGCACCAGCGCCCGATAGTCCACTGTGGTACTGAAGCCGCGCTCCGGAAAATACAGCAGACCGCTTACGTTCACGCCCACCACCGGTCGATCGCCCCGTTCGCGCAAAGCGGGTTCACGTTCCGGGGAGACAGGCGCAGGTTCCAGCAGAAAAGCCACATCGGGACAGTACACGGCCCCAGGTGGCAGACGCCCGCCGCACAGCGCCTCCAGCTCTTCAAGCCCCGTGATTTCGCGCGTCGCCACCAGCGCCGCGCGCTCGATGATTTCGCGCGCCGCCCGCGCATTGGCAGGGTCGTGATACGGGCCGAAAGACTGCGGCAGGAGCACAAGCGGCCGCCCCAGATCCAGAATCAGCCGCTTGACAGCAATCTGCATCTCGAAGAGGGCCTGGCCGTAAATGTCAGCAAACGAATCTCCGGCCGATATGTCCAGAACTGCATCGCATTCCCATAGTTGCCTGAGCGTGCGGTTGCTCCTCGCTATCAAGGGCCGCAGCGCTGCCGGCAACCGATCGGCAAGCGAGTGCATCATGCGCAGATGCCCGGTTCCATACCGTGCGCGCAACCGCTCCGTCACATAAAGCCAGAGCGATTCCACGTCGACAGAGCCGCCAGCGTCGGGCAGCAGAAGCCTCTCGGCACGCCCCCAGCTCTGCAGCGCCACGGCAGCGTCCGGAAACGCCAGTCGCAGGCCCTTCACTGTGGAAAGTCCCAGCGCCGAGACACCGTGATTGCCCGTTTCTACGGAGGCGCCCAGTACACAGAACTTGCGGTTCTCGCAGGCTCTCGACATCCTTTTTTCCTGGTTCATGCCCGCCAAGCCCCTCTATGCAGCGTGCCGGCGGGTTTCCTCAGTGTGCATGTAGCGGGCGATAATCGCGGGAGGCTGCATAGCGTCTGTACCGTAGCCAAGCCGCCCGCCGCCAGAACCCACACGGGATTCAGCATGGCATTTGCCAGATTATCGATCATCCACAACAGCAAAATCAGCGACAGGACGGTTCCCGCGGGCACAAGCGTGCCGTCCCACTGGAAGGAACGCGATCGCCATACGTATGCCAGAGCGGGCAACATTATGCTTAGGCACAGCGAGACCAAACCCACAAACCCGAACATGTACAGCGAGATCAGCCACATGCTATCCCAGCCGCGCAGACGCCGCTCCCCGGTTTCCGTTGTGAACCGCACGTTGTAGCTGAGCCCGAAGACAGGCCGTTGGAGCACGTCGCCAACAAGCACATCCTCCTGTACGAGTCGAGAGGTGAATGACTCCACCCTTTGTTCATCTACGAATCGCCCGGCCAGACGCCCGATCTTCTCGGTCGGCAATCCGCTCGTCGTGCGCGCCCCGATGTATGCCGGGACGATTGTTGCCAGCAAGACGAACAGCCACACCCGCATCGCGCGTCGCGAGAGTTCCAGCACAACCATGCCCAGCAACAGCAGGCCGATGGCCGAGACTGCCTTGCAGAGAAGGACGGTTACGAACAGCACGCCGAATAGTCCGCCCATCGGCAGACCGGCAACTTCTTTCTGCCAGCGAAGCCGCCACGCGGAATAGGCCGCCAGAGTGGCCGCAGCCATCCACCAGCCCACCGCCAGGCCGTGCTGCATGAATACCATCGGGCGATAGCCTCCGTAGCGCATATGCTGAAGGAAGCTATGCTGGTAAAAGCCGTAAATAAGCCGGTGCAGCTGTGGGCTCCGCCATATCTCCAGCAGGCACAGCGGAACATAGACGATCCCGCCGACTATTATCGCAACGGCCAGCTCGCGCAGGGCACCCAGATCCGCAAAATAAACGCGACCAACGAAATACGGCACACCCCAGTACAGGACCTGGCGGAGAACGCCCGACGCGCCGTCGTAAGGCCCCAAGTTGTTGGTGATCGAACTGAAAAAAGGCACCGCGCACCAGACGACCATTGGGATATCCCACCAGCGAGGTCGAAATGCGCGCATTCGCTGCGCATCAAAAAGCGCCATCCCCAGAAGCATTCCGAGTGCAATCGCCGTCGCTTTGTTATATGGTGGCAGCCCGGGCAGATCGAACCCACCCATCGGCAGGAACAGCACTCCGCCGACGACAACAGCCAGCATGGCCCGCCGGCCCGGCAGCAGCGCGTAGAATGCCAAGGCGATGACCGGGAAAGCAAGAAGCACTACCGCGCCCAGAATGTTCACGGTCCACCCTCTGAGTCTTCCTCGCACCGTCGTTCGGCCTCTATCCGCAGCCGCTCAATGAGCCGGGACTCTTCATCAAGCGGCCTGAACACGTCCTGGCCCCATCGCATCACATCGTCTACCCGCAGGCGCCACCATCTGCTGCGCAACAACATGTCCCGGGTTTTTTCATCGAACCGGAACCGGATGATCCGCGCAGGAACACCTGCAACAACGGCGAAATCAGGAACATCTCTTGTCACCACAGCCCCGGCTGCGACAACGGCGCCGATGCCGATCCGCTCGCAGCCCGGGCATATGACAGCCCGCGCCCCTATCCATGAATCGTGTCCAATTTCAAGAGGCCTGAATGATACAGTATCGACCTTTGCATAGCCGAGTTCGCTGTTGAAGAAGAATGGATGCGTCGAGAGAGTGCTTGTCGGATGATTCCGCCGCAGCACCAATACCCCGTTCGCCACCGACACATACCTTCCTATCTTCACACCCGCCGGAAACGAACCCGGCACCATACACTCGCCATAGCTGTACGCCCCCACGAGGACCCCGAAGTATCGCCAGAGAATTGCCCGAGCAGTCGCCGAGTACATAGGACCGCCCTCCAGCGACAGAGCAATCCGATAACACCATCGCCTCCAGCGTGAGACAGGAAATGCAAAGGCCCCAATAAGCAGCGGGCCGATCCGAGACGCGCGCAAGCCCCCTTCGGTTTCAAGCCAACGTTTCCACTGACATGCGGCTCCCGCCCGCGCCTGTCCCCGGTTATCGTTCTCCGAAATACCGGTCATGCACCAGCCCAATGGAACGCACGCGACAATGCCTGAAGAAAACTCCAGCGGTCCTGACGACGCCCAAGGGAAGCGATCACGATCGCACTGCAACCGCAGACAACGATCATCGCCGTCGCCAGCACCATCACAACTATGGATCCCGTCGGCACCACCGCACGACTGACCAGGCCGCCTAATGCCATCGCGGCCACACCTATCGTCGCGGGTGCTATACTCCACACCCACAAGACTCCGTATCGCCGATGCAACCGCCCGGCACTGTAAACTAACCCTAAGGCCTCGCCCGCACACGCGAACACGGGGAACCATATAAGCGGCAGATCAACGGCAAAGCAGAGCACAGCCGCCAACACCAGACACGGCACGCGCATCGCTCCGGCGAACATGGAGTTCCGGGAATCGCCCATCGCCAGCGACCCGACGATGGATCCCATCCGCAATATACGCAGACCGTGAGCTGCCCCCAGCCAACCCGCAAGCACGCCCGCCTCCGCGTAACGGAGCCCATAAAGCATTTTCACAAGAACCCCCCCGAGCAGGATCAGGGGAATCGTGACGCAAATCGCAACTGCGGCCATCTGCGCGCTTACAAATGCATAACGGCGCCCGAAAAGCTCCGGCTCGCTCTTTACCTTGGCCAGCACCGGCAGGAACAATGAAACGCTTATACTGCCTATGAACGAAGCGGGTAAAGACGCCAGCGAGAACGCCACCGTGTATGCGCCCAGTGCCTCCATACCGAACAGACGCCCGACGGCCACACGGTCACCGCTCATCGCCAGATACATCACCAGACCGTTCACCAGCAGCGGCCAACCAAACGCGCCAAACCGCGCAAACATGTCGCGGCGCCACGACCAGCGATAAGACCGCTCGCTCAAAAGATGCCCCGCTGCCACCGTCACCGCCGCCTCGGTCACCGTGATCCACAACATGGCCGAGTAATCCCGACACCACCATGCCAGCGGCCACGCTGCTGTCGTGGCGGCGATTTGACCGCTCACAGTCGCCCATGCATGCGCGCCAAACCTCAAGTCCCGCTGCATCCGAACCGGGTCCATATGACCCAGCCCCCGAAGCACAGGCACAAGGGCCAACCACCGAAAGGCCCACGCAGCCTGAGGTGTCTGGAACGCCCAGCCCGCAATCGCGTCCGCCAGCGCCAGCAACACCGCCCCCATCCCCAGCCCGCGGAGGAACTGAAGCGCCTGGGCAGATTCCTGCATTTCCGGTCGATCACCATCGGGTGCCTGAAGCAGCAGCTGATTCGGTCCGAGATCGCTTACCATCTCGAGGAGCGACAGCGTGAGAGCAAAAGTAGCAGCGATGCCGTAGTCGCCGGGCGAGACCAGCCGTGCCACCACAATGCTCCGAACCAACCGGAGCACAAGGACGGATACTTGAACCGCACCAAGGATCGCGCCCCCTCTGGCCAGGGCACCCTTCAGACTCAATGTTGCCTCTCTCACCTTTTGCCGCCTTCGCCGCAATCGCTGTCCGACCAGGGTCGCAGCAGCTGCGCGAGGGTTTTATCGACTGACGGCCACAAACACGCCGTCCCTTCGTTTGCTCGATAACACGCGAAGTCGGCTGACTTCTACGCCGGTGCGGCCGTCGTAGTATCGCACCACAGGCGAAGAGCCGCGTCCGGCACCCACGATGATGTCCTCCCGGTCATCCCCCGTAACATCGCCGGCAGCCACCGTTATTCCCGTCGTACTGTTAACATCCACCTCGATCGACCGAATGAGTGTCCGTCCGTCGCGACCAAAAATACGAACAATAGACCGAATTGTAGAAAGCGGCGCGATGGCCAGGACGTCCAGCGTACCCCCCGTGTTGACGCCCGCCACGTTCACACCGCCTGTGAAATTCGGCTCGTAGTAGAACGCAGGAAACACCGCCAGGATCTTCCCCGTTTTTCCTGAAAAAATGCGAAGGTTGCTTGCTGCACCTGGACCAGGCACCGTCAGAATGTCAGCCACTCCGTCCGAATCGAACTGCACCGCCGCCACCAGCACGCCTGTCCGCTGCTTGCTGGAGTACGCCAGGAACTTCCGGACAAGCCGGCCGTCCGCCCCGCTGAAAACGCGCACCTCCGGCGCCGCGCCCGGCCCCGGCCCGGTTACGATATCCGGCACGCCGTCGCCGTTCACATCGCCGGCGGCCACGTACACCCCTCCGAGGAATGTGCTGCCGTACGCCGTAATCCTGCGTATGAGCTTCCCATTTCGGCCGTTATACACACACACGACGGGCGCTGTCCCCGGACCGGGCGCAGCGACCGCGTCGCCCACACCATCGCCGTTGAAGTCGGCCGCCGCCACGCGGACTCCGCCCCTGAACAACTTCCCGAACGGGGTTGCACTGAATCGCGCCTGCGTTGCGCCCGCCCCATATACAACCAGTTGCCCCCCGCCTGCATCGCCCACCGCCAGGATGCGCTTGTCCACCGCATCTTCCCGGATCAGGATGCGCGATTCAGCAGGTCCCAGCGCTGCCCCGCCGGCAGCGTTGCTTAACACCACGCGAAAATACTCATCGCCCTCCAGCACGCTGTCGTTGCTGATGGGCACATCAAACGTCGCCTGCGACTGGCCCTGCGCGAACACCAGAGTTCCCGACACGAACGTGTAATCAGCGCCGGCCACAGCCGTCCCGTCAATCGTGGCATAATCAACGCTGACCTCGCCCCACAAACCGTCAACGCGCCTCACGGTAACCCTTGCAATGCCTGCCGCCTCATCAACCGTGTACTCCGCCACCTCCAGCCCCAGCGTGCCAGCTGTGCCCGGGACCACCATAGCATCCACGGTCAGGTAATCGAATACGAGTGCGACCTGGTCCGGGTAATATCCGAGAACATCCTGCTCAAAATACAGTCCCACGGCCCTGACGTCATTGAACTGCCGGTATTCCCACGTTGCCTGATCCTGGTCGAAATCCAGGTAGTTCGGATCGGCCGGATCAGTGATCGCCAATGGATCGTAACGCGCCCACCGCACCTGAAGCGGGGCAGCCGTGTTCGTTTTGCCGAACGGCACCAACCTCCCCTGATCATCAACTCGATCGAGTTCCACCTCCGAGACGTAGTATTCGTCCCCGTCCTGCACCACCCACCGTGCATTGACATTGCTCCATTGCCTTGCCAGATCGACCGACAGCAGGCTGTCAGCGTCGAAGAACACCCGGCCCGCCACGTCGCCGCCGTTCAGAAAACCGCTCTTCTGCCACAGAAACACCGCGTGAAAGTTCACAAGATCGTCGGGGCCCTCGGTCTCCACCACTGGATATGGCGGCCCGCCATCGTATATGAAGAGAGTCATGTCACTGTATGCCAGGGGAGAGTCGGTCACAATGTACAAACGGGGATAGCCGTGCGGCCAACGCGGATCGTACAAATCCAAATCTGCCCCTTCCGGCCCCTGTACGGTCGCCTGATCAAACATTGGACGACGATAGTTTGCTCGCCGTGAAACGATCCCGCCGTAAAAAACCGCGCTGGGCTTATATGTACGATATCCCGGCCCCAGCGGATTCAGCGGCTCGCTGGTACTGAAAGAATAATAGATGACCTCGTCGTCGTCGGTATTTCCGTCCCCATCTACGTCGACGTCGTGTATAACAGGTGGATATGGCTGTCCGCGGTACCAGGCGGCCGAGTATCCATCCGCAATGTAATCATCCCACCAGCTCACAATGCGCGCGGCATAAGGTTCCCCACCATCGCTGAGAAGGCAACGGCTTTCCAGCCCTTCAACGGCGCACAGCCCTCGCCCTCCATCACGCCTCGTAAGAATCTCTCCGCGGAATCTGAGCAACTGACTCATGGCGACCTCCGGACCTTATTCTTGCGCCGCGCCGCGCACGCGTCTACCGCGCAATCCGAAACACTCAAGATTCCGGGTTCCCTACCACCGGCACCCGCGTGCCCCGCAGAAAGACGCTTTCCCGCACCGCATCCGCAAGCATGTTAACGGGGTCCGTATCAACCCCGCCCTGAAGCCATCGCCGTACGCGCCAGAGCGCGTATCCTCCGATGAAAGCCGCATCTACCAACGCTGCATACAGCGGACCGTAGTTCTTCAGAAAAAACCGCCGTCGTGCCTCGAACCAGTATTTCGGCCGCGGTTTGACCGAACCGGGGCCGATACCGCTGGCCGCTCCCTCCAGGTGCACCACGACGCTTTCAGGCACGTACCACGTGGGCCAACCCGCCCGACGGGCGTTCAGGCAGAAGTCTATGTCATCGAAGTACGTGAACAGGCCCTCATCCAGCAGCCCGATCGCCTCAAACACAGCCCGCCGTATTATCATGCTCGCGCCCGACACCCAGTCCACCATGCACGCTTCCCGCGGCTTCGGACGGATGACCACCGACCACCGCGACAGCAGCCGCGAAACCACCCCCAGACGCAGCCCGCGGTCCAGCTCCGACAGGATCCCCTGAAACCGAAAGGGCGAACCCTGATCCGTCCCGTCCGGATTCACAAGCCGACTGCCGGCAATTCCCACCTGCTGGTGCTCATCCATGAACGCCACCAGTGCCTCGACCGCATGGGGACGCACAAGCGTATCGCCGTTGAGCAGCAACACGTACTCCGGAGGATCAGAAGACGCCAGCGCCGGACGAATCACTGCGTTGTTGCCTCCAGTGAAGCCGCAGTTCCGACAAAGCCAAGTCAGTTCACACCATCCGCCCCAACCGTTCTCCTCTATCGCCCGCCGCAATTTCTCCACATGCTCCGGACCGGTGCCGTTCTCGCACACGACCACCTTCGCCGCATCTACACGAACGATCTCGTCCGCCAGCGACCGCAAACACGCGATCGTCAGGTCCGTTATGCGGTAGTTGACGATGACAACCAGAAGCTTCATACGCCTCCGCCGGCAGGATGCAGCGCCAAGCAGCTGAAGGCCTTGAACGGATACATGCGAGCCGCGTCAAACGCCTCGGGCGTCGAGCTCGGCCGGATCAGCCGACGCATGGCTTCCTCCAACCGTTCCGGTTCGGCATATATCTCACACAGTTCAGGATGTCTCCAACGCTGCCATACCCCAAATATACGCCGCAGGCGCATGGCCGGCTGTTCCAGACGAGTGCGTATAAGCAGATGCTTGCACCACAATGTGATCATTTCCGGGCTTACCTCTGCCGGTTCAGATGCATCAGCCGGACCGCCTTCCACACGAGGTCCTGGGGAATGTTCAACACAGCCGTTGCAGCCGGAACCGAAGTACGCAGCACCACGCCAGCGCCCGCCCCACGGCGCACAACCAATGGGATGCACTCGCCGACCACGAGCATCATCCCCGCCCGACCGAGGTCGTTTCGCCATCCACGCCACCCGCCACGCCCCAGGCCGGGCTGAAACATGCCTGACATCACCTCCATTTCGCCACCTCGGCCTCAGTCCATCGCAATGCGCCATCCGCCATCGCTCACCGCGCAATTCTCAGCCCGCCAGCCGGCCCGCCAGCGTCCGGTAATACTCTATCGACTTCCGCAAACCTTCCCGAAAATGCACCGTCGGCGTATATCCGATTACTCGAGCGGCCAGTGATATGTCCGCCACCGATCGCCGGACATCGCCGGGGCGGGGAGGCGCGTATTCCGGCTCGATGCTGGTGCCGAGAATCGCGTTCGTTTCCCGCACGACGTCGTTCAGAACGATCTCGCGGCCGCAGGCAATGTTCACGGCCTGACCGCACAGTCCCTCCGCTTCCGCCGCCAGCAGATTGGCGTGCACAACGTTCTCGACGAAACAGAAGTCGCGCGTCTGGCAACCGTCGCCGTATATTATTGGCCGCTGGCCGCGGAGCATGCGACTCACAATCATCGGTATCGCCGCCCCATACTGGCTTCTGGGGTCCTGATATGGCCCGAACACGTTGAAATAACGCAGGCTTATGGTCTGCAACCCATATGCCGCAGCATACACCTGAACATAGACCTCGCCAGCGTATTTGCTTGCCGCATAAGGGCTTATCGGCGCTGGCGTCTGACTTTCGCGCTTCGGCAAATCAGGCTGTTCGCCATATACCGAACTGCTCGCCGCGTATATGACGCGCCGGGTGCCGGCCCGCCTGGCTGCCTCCAGAACCCTCAAGGTTCCCGTGGCATTAGTCTCATGATACTCCAGCGGCTGTTCCATGGAGGCCGGCACGCTTACCAGAGCCGCTTCGTGGAAGACCACGTCAACACCCTCAGCTGCCTTCGTAAGGGCCCGCTGGTCCAGGATTGAGGCGTGGATGAACTCAAACCGTCCGCGCAGATCGGCAAGCCGTTCGAGGCTGCCGGCCGAAAGGTCGTCCAGAACTGTGACATGCACGCCCCGCGCGACGAGCGCGCGAACCAGATGGTTGCCAATGAAGCCCGCGCCGCCCGTAACAAGGGCTTTTCGATAGTCAATGGCCATCCGGGAAGCCTCTTGCAGCGACGGCGGAGCTGCCGCGGGGCGGTCGATAATGTACAGGCTCCGCCCCCGTGGACTGCGCGCTGCCGACGCAGACCACCATCGAAAGCCACCACATGCGGGCGGGCACCGGCATACGCCGCTGCGTCATACGTCCCGCAAACGCGCTTGCGGCCCTCGTCCCTGTGGCCGACGCGCCATCTATTCCAGCACGGTCAGAAGTGCTCCGTCAATGTCAAGAGCGGTGGCCTGCCCGAGCAGCTCCACTCTCAGGAGCACCCTATCGTTGCGCAACAGATTCTCCACCACGCCCTGAATACCGGCAAATGGCCCGTTGCGTATTTCCACGCGCACGCCTTTTCGCAGAAACTGGCACATCGTCAGTGGGGCATCGCGCGATATGGCCGCGTGCAGATTCCTCAGCTCCCAGTCCAGTTGTTCTTGCGCGCACACTGGAATGATCCTGGCCACATGCCCGGTCCTGTCGGCAACGTATGCCTCCTCAGTCGAGCCGCGCAGAAACACATACCCCGGAAACAGCGGCACCTGCACGTTAAACTTCCGTCCGCCGTAGTACCGCACCTGCCGAATCAGCGGCAGATAGCAGGCAATGCCCATCGCGCAAAGACTGGCGGCCAGGGTCTTTTCGTGCCGGCTCAACGTGTGCAGCACGTGCCACCGGCCGCATTCGGGAGGCGGCAATTGCGCATACGCGGACAGCGATCGGCCAGCCGCCCGTACTTCGTCCCCGACAAGCATCGCGGTTGCCAAGACCTGCTCTCCGTCAAGTCGCGACCACCACGCCCATCATCGAAGCCGCAGTCCCGTTCGGTCATTGCGGCAACGCCGGCGCTCACAAGCCTATATCGTTCTTCACTCCTGCTCCATTGAGTGAAAACTCGCCCATCAACTATAGCCGTGGCCAGTTATGGCAGCAAACCCGCGGCGGCACAGTTTGCGCGCATCCGCCGCCTTCTCCAGATTCACAGCTGCGTGGATCGGTAACACGCGCCTACTACACAGATGTTATTCTTCTTACACAATCCACCAGACTGCCGTCTTTTTCCTGGAGTTTTCCCCGTTTCGACCAGGGCGCGCAAGGGAGCCGTGGCGACAGCGGGCGTCGTCTGGTAAGATTT
>Ga0272448_1003853_pt1 | contig 17507 bp, 16 predicted proteins | sample YNPCB0191_FD_202220 | JGI IMG/M metagenome (GOLD analysis project Ga0272448, IMG submission 202220) | Hot spring sediment microbial communities from Yellowstone National Park, WY, United States - YNP-CB-019-1 | ecosystem: Environmental > Aquatic > Thermal springs > Hot (42-90C) > Sediment... | reverse complement strand
TGCGCGAACGGCACGACCTTAAATGGACGGGGAGCGACCATAAGACTACAAAGGTCACGCAAGTTGCTGTCAGCCGCCAAGAATCACCGTACTTTTAGGTCTGTGAGTATGTCAAAACTACCTCCTCCTTTGCTGGAGCTAAGCCGGAAGCAATTGGCAATTCTGTTCGCGGAGAGTGCCGGATGGCATTACCCGTATGAACTGAGCTAAACAGAATATCAATAACATCTGCCTGACGAGCCTGTTCGATCGCGTGGTGAGTGATGATGTCACCGGGTTTGAGGATAACATTATCTTCCCGATCCAAGATAATTCGGTTGACTGGGCGACCAAGAGCGTGTTTGATGCGATGCTCCTCCCACATCCGAATTGCCTGTTGCCGCAGCTGTTCCCATCTGTGTTTGAGGACTTCTACCAGAACGCTAGCAGTTTCTCGAAACTGCGTCATCTCGTCAACCAACTGGTCAGTTGTCTTTAAAAGCCTTTGGTTAACATTCACCCGGGTCGCTTCTGCTGGCGTCAGACCGACGGCGCTCAGGAGTGCTTGTTCCTGCTGATAAGTTCTGGCGCGCTCGATGACTTGGGAAGTAACGATCTGACCCGCCGCAGCGACAATAAATCCATCGGTGGTTTGTACTGTACGATGCACCCGCCGACCTTCTGTTTGGGAAAGCAGACGGCTAGCCAGGGCATTATTTGCATAGCGGCTAAGTTCAGCAACCAGACTGCCTCCCGTTGCCCGAAAAAGTTGGTCTAAGATTCCCTGCTGTCGAGCTGCAGAGGCGATCGCCAGCGTAACAGTTTGCCCTTTGGCAATCAGCAACGTTCCATCTGGGTTACAGACATTCCGGTCGACCGGTCGATCCACCACCAGTGCCATCTGTTCATCCGGATCGACGATCGCATTTGTTAGCTTCCACAAAGCTTGGTGGGCTGCTTGTTGCATTTTTTCATTGGTAAGCGATGCAATTTCTTGAAGATTTGTATGCGTCTCAGAAGCGGTTTCCTGCCACTGGCGCTGGATCGCATCCGCAAGCTGACCACCCGTTGCCCGATATAGCTTCTCGAGTACACCAAGACCTTCCGCTTCCTCCGCTATAAATACGGTGACAGGTTGCCCCTGCATCACCAGCAATGTTCCATCGGGTGCAAACACGTCCTGAACCGCAGTCTTGCCAATCACAAACTCCTTCTGCTTTGCCGGATCGACAATTGCATTGGTTAGAGAGGCGATCGCTTGCTGTCCGGCTGTTTCTGTAGTCTCTTGCAGGCGTTGTGTTGCCATTTGCGTAGACGCGCTCTTCGCGGCTTCTCCCACAGAAGCTTCCTGGAGCTTTTGAAAAGCTTCTGCTGTCGTTGTCTGCAAAGCATTTGTTGCTTGTTGCACCTTTGAAACAGCCGCAGCGGTCGTCGTTTGCAACGAATCACTGGCCGTTTGCACAGCTTTCCGAAAACCACCAACCTGCTCTTGCATCAGTTCGGCTGTTTCAACTGGCACAAATGCTACATCTTCACCAATTTTAAGGGCATGGGAAGCAGGTACGAACGAACGACCTGAGTAAGCATCGGCAAATAGCCCACCCGATACTTCATAGCCTTCGATCGCTCCGCTCTGGTCGTCGAAATAAAGGTCAATAATAGTTCCCAAGTCTCTGCCGTTAACAGTGAGGATGCGAGTTCCTTTCAAGATGTTATTGCGCTTCAAGATAGCGCGAATTTCGGGCTGGCCTTTGTTACCGCACTTGCGGAAGGCACAATTACAGCACTGGGTCCGATCGCCTGTAACTTAGAAAATGGAACGACTCGCGCTTGCCGCAATAGCCCGCCCTCGCTCACAAGCAAGCCAAGCAACCGGTTACTCGTTTCATCGAAAATAAGATCCTGGACTCGTGCAATTTTCTCTCCAGTATCGTAGGTGATAATTACCTTGCCCAACAAGTCGCTTCCTTTACGCATCCTTCCTAATTCCCACAAAATACACAAATGCCTTAAACTAAATACTCAAAATCAGGCAGCCCAAATGGTCAAAAAGCAACAACCGAGCCACCTGGGATAACGCTTCTTACTCACTCAGACGCATCTTCACCTGCTGAACTAGATTTGGAAAATCTACAACTGTGTAATACTACTGAAGTGTTCCAGCAGCTGCAGCTACGATAATAAACATTGGCAATACAAGCGCACCGATATTCTGTCGGCGACCAACAAGCCTTGGCATCAAAAATTCTCCTTGGATGAAGATGAAGTGAATATTTTTGTCAACGAGTAAGCTAGTTAGTAGGAAACACAGTTGAGACTCAGTCACCGGCAATATAGGAGGCGTAACGCTCAACAGCAAACAAGCAGGTAAAAAGAACCAAAACCAATGTTAAATAGGCTAGGCTACAGAAGTTGTGCTACCACTAACCTATACGGCTCAACTACTTGAGTTTGGCCCTAGCTAGTCAAGCGCTTTTTTCAAATTATCTTTTATGTCTTCGACAACATGACTACCTTGTGCTTCAACTTGCTTTGCTTTTCCTTCAGCTAGAGCTTGCCGATCGCCCGTTATATTTCCAACAGCTTCTTGAACTTTACCTTCGATATTTTTAGCAGTTGCTTTTACTCTATCTTCTAAGCTCATGGATTTTCTCCTACGGTATAGTCAGGATAAGCTAGGAACGAAAATAGTAAAAACTAATTTCGTTTTCACAAAGAAAATGGTAGGTGATAAAACTCGGTAGATACTCTTTCGCAAGTCAGATCTAATACTCTTTTTTTAGTCAGATTAATCTTTAATTTATGTGTATATTATGTATATCGCTGGTATAAGCCATTAACCTTACTGAAGGGTTTGGTATGCGCCAACACCATCTCTACGAGAAGCCGACATTGAAAATCGAGAAAACCTCACACTCCAACAATTAGAACAAGAGCTAGAACGTGTTACCAATTCGAAGTAGTGACCCACCTATTGAAGAATAAAATTAGAGGAATCGAAGGTTAACAATTAAGCTAAAATTTGCAAAGCCAAAAACACCGCATAAAGGGGTTCGAGCCTAACTTGACTCTGTTTTAACCAAGCTGCAAACCATTTGCAGCGTACTGTGCAGTCAACCAGAATTTCCTTTGTCTGTTGAGTTTGCTCGGCATTTCCTTGCTGGTAATGGGGACTTAAGTCCTCACTACAAACGATGTATTTTTCTTGCCTTTAACTTCCGAAAAATCTATCTAATCGAGTCATCTCACAACGAGCGGCTTAGCCAATCCTTTGCCACCACAACATACCTACTGCCGTAGAGTAAAGTATACCAAAGTAAAACATCAGACTCAGCGTCGAAAGCCATTTACTGTATTGTCCTCGCATTGCCTGGTTAACCCGGGTTTGAACATTGATTTCAACTTGTTTGGCAGTTTCCATTTCCCGCAAGTATTCGCGCAGACAGTGCGTAAACATATTAAACCGCCAGAACAACACAAAGGCAAACCAGTAAATGGCTAGAGCCGCTGCGTGAGAAATAATGGGTGGTACTGTTGGGTTGGGTGTTTGTAGCGAGAAACCAAAGATGGCAAAGCTAATGCTAACGAAAAAGGTAGTAACATTCCAGCGAGTTGTGGTGTGCTTTTGTTCCCGTTCCCAAATTTGCAGATAAAGCTCTTCGGAGCTCAATCCTGATGAAGTTGTTGATCGTTCGAGATTACTCACTGGAACCACCTCTGCATACAAGTGGAAGCTCGTCAACATCGCCGATTATCAATTATCAAATCAAGCCTGGTCCTTGATGACGCCAATCGTGTTCTATAGTCAGTTGACCGTCCTCATCTTCAGATAGCTCTTGCAACTGGCGAGCGCGTTCTGCTGCTTGCTGTGCTGCTTTTTGTCGCAGATCTCCAGGTACGTTGATGTACATTTCTGGTTCGATCGCATAGCTATTTAATAGCCCCTCCCGGTCTACAGTGTAACCATCTCTCCGAGAAGCCGCGGCGTCTACGGTGGTGTGGTCGTGATTTGCTTGCTCGCGAGGGGTACGACCAAAGCGTTTGCCTTCTCGTTGTTGACGTGCAGCTGTTTCAGCTGGAATCAGGTGTGGGTCGTAGTGGGAAATGGTAACTTGAGTATTATTTGGGCTATTCATTGTCTTCCTCCTTTAGAGAAGGATTATTTGTTTCCACACCTTCATCATAGGTGCGTAAATCAATAGAAGCAAATGTTCTTTTATATAAAATTGATAGTTTCAATCTATTATTTTCTCTCACAACCCAGGAAGCGCCACCACCTTTGAACGACTGCAAACTTTTTAGCCATGTTTGAGCAGGACAGAAGATTACACTAGATAATATTGGATGTTTGAAATTGTGAACATAAAAATCCAAATAATATGCACAAATCTCCTATATTATTCAGTATCTGCCTGATTACGGTTTCTCTGTGTTCAAATCAACCTTTATTAGCAGAAACTCTACCAATTCCAATTGCATCTGACGCACCTTTGGAATTAGATTTATTAATTAATCCAAAAGGTTCTCTAATTACCGCTGATACCATAAATCAAGAAAAGTTAACTGTTCCTAGTTTGTGGTGGCTAAAAGAAAATTTTGACAATCAACTGTTGGCTAATTGGATAGTGTATCCAACTGTAGGTAACCAACCTGCACGAGTAGATTTAATAGTTAATCAAAGGATTTGGAGCTTATTGGACTATATAGAGCGTTACAGTTTTGTCAATAGACTGGGTACTTTTGTACGAAATTACGGTTATAATGTTCGAGTTTTTAATTATCAAAAAGAACCTTTGGCAAGTTATACTTGCAATTTCCAAGTTAATCCAGCTTTATGTAGAATAGAAATCAATTCTCAAAATAAATTTGGTTTCGAGCGTTTTTTTTAACACGAACAAAATTTTATTCTTTAAGGGTGTTAAACAAAGACTGGTATTGAGCAGTTACTTGGGATGGTAGCGGCAGTAAAAATTCACTTTTAGCAAACAGTTCCTGATTATCTATTAAGATTTTAAGTAATGATGTTTGAATATCAAATTTTGTAATTGGTGTGGAAATTGGTGAATTAGTTTTAGTCAGTAAAGAAATTTGATTTGCTATGTTTGGTAGCCAACAAAAATCGATCCATTGATATATCAAATCATCTTTTTTACCAGTCACCGGTTTTACCCACAAATCGGCCCACAGTGCTGTTCCTGAGCGTGGAACTACTGCTTGCAGTTGGGGATAACGTCCGAGTACTGGTAATACGTCATTTGACCAACCAATTGCTAACCAAGTATCTCCCATGATTAGGGGTTCTAGGTATCTGGTGGAGCTGTAAAATTTTACTTGCGGCTTGAGAGTGCGCAATTCCGCTTCTAAGTTGGCAATACTGTCTATTTTTTGGGTGTTATAAGATTGTCCTAACTTCTTTAGTACTAAACCAATTACTTCCCGTGGTTGATCGAGTGCAGAAATGCGATCGCGCAGTTCGGGTCGCCACAAATCAGTCCAGTCCACCGGTTCCCAACCTAATCGTGTAAATTTATCACGGCGATAAACAATGACCGTAGTACCCCAACGGTAAGGAGCTCCCCAAACTTTTCCTCGAGCATCCAGTAACCCTTGTTCGTTACGCGTTACAATTTCTTGCCAGCGCTGAGGTAAAACAGGCCACTGTTTTAACTTTTCTATTTCCAACGGTTGAATTAGTTTTTCTTCAATTGCTGTTTTTAACCAGTAATCTCCTAAAGTTATCAAATCAGCCGCTTTTTTTTGAGAAGAACTCAAAGGGATACCCCATCTTTTTTGAGAAGTGGTTTGAGGGCGATCGCGCCATGCTTGCAGCTGTTGATATAAATCCTGTAACTGCTCTAAGGGAACAAAATTTAATCCTATCTTCGACTGCAAGCTCTGTTGAAATTTATCAACTACTTGACCGGGAATAGAACCTTTCAACAACTCTACGCTGAGTGTCTGCTGATTTTTGGCACCACATGCCAACAATCCCTGCCCAAACAACAGTATCGTGCTACCTTGTAAAAAAGACCGTCTGCGCATTGAAATTCTCAATTGAACCTCCTCAGCCAAGATATAGCATTTACAGGGGTCTTGAAGCACTAAATCAGATGATTTTTTTCTAGGAGTCGCTTGTATGGAGGCGCTTTCGAGTTTGTGTGTAAAGTTTTTTAAAAACGTTACTCTTTTGCTTAACTAGCACCACAATTGTTATAAACTTTTAGTTATAATTACCTAGGTAAACTTTACATCTTCCAATCCTAGAGAATAGGAATCTTTCATAACTCTTTCATAGCTTTGAATTTCCTTGACAAGCTCAGGCATGAGATTTAGGCAAACCAAGCATTTTTCCCTTTTTTCTTTTCTATCTTGCCAAAAATCTGCAGCAATTTTTCTCAAAACAAAAATTGAACATTACTTGCAATTAGATTGAGAAATGTTAATAATTAATTAATTAGATATTTAATCCTAAACAAGCATATTGAAACTTAAAAAAATCATAAGTATATCTGATATAGCCAGTAAATTGAATAACATAGAGAAAAATAAGTGGACGAGGGTATTAAATGGAGCCATTACAAAAGCAGGTCCTGACATTAAGCTATAAAATAGATGCCCTCTACCAAGTGATTGAGCAGCTAGACAATAAAGTATCTCAAGCTTTATCGGCGTGCTGCTTGGAAACAAGACACGAGGATAGAGATAATGGTCTAGAAGATGTCGAGACTGGCAATTCACAGTTAAAAGGACAAATTAGTCCTAATCCGGATATGGAACACAAAGATGTTATTGCAGATGGTATTTATCCGGACTCGAATCTTCAGGGGGCAGATAAGCAAATTACACCAGAAATTCAAATTCAAAGACTCACGGCCCAATTAACAGCAGCTTACAATCGAATTGCTGCTCTGGAAGAGCAATTATTACTAAAAAGAATCAATTATTAATCAATAGTCAATATTCCACAGCCGATGGCAGGTTGACTCTGGACTATTGACTGTTGAGTTGCAATAGCTGTTCGAGTTGGGCTTCCACTGTTTTCAGCAGTTGATGTTGCTGCCAATCGTAACTTAGATGTGCAGCAATGCAAGCTCCTCCAGCTCCGACCCCTTCTTTGACAAAACCTTGTTCGTAGGCTCGAAGTTGGGGATAAACAGAATCAGCAAAACTCAATTGAGTAGCTAGTAGGGGCGGAGGAGCACCGCCCAATTTTGTACTGTTTTCACCTACTAGTTGGGCTAATTCCACAGTATTTCCGGTGGGGTCTTCTGCTACCCAACGAGTTGTTCCGATCGCGACAGCTTCTGGCTGCCATGGCAGAGTGTAAGCTTGAGCGATCGCGCTCATCAGTGCATACACTGCGAGCATTTGGGTTCCGCCAGCAAGTAACACTCCGCAACTGCGACTCACAGCAATCGCCATTCCGGCTACAACTATTTGCATAGGATCGCCCACTGCAGCTACAATCTGCAGAGGATCGACCAAGGAAGCGGAAATTAAACCAGCTTCTGGATTTTTTTTGCTTATTTTCTTCAAACCAGCTTGTACGACCGCCCACTTTTGATTGTGGTTGCAAATAGGATGACTGCTGTTAACTTTACCAACAGCGTTAATACCCAAAGCAGTTAAAAGCGCCAACGCAGTTGTAGTTCCTCCCACAACGCATTCCGCCAAGATTAAATAACCTGTGGGAATTTTCTGAGCAAGGCGATCGCCCCACAGCAGTCCTTGTGATAATAAATGGTGCACTGTTGCTAGTTCCATTGCACGGCCGCTAGTTAAACATTTGGCTGGAGAACCGCCCAAATCAATTATCGGTACCGCTGGAACTTGAGCCAGACCTGCATTGAACAAGTAAACTGGAATTTTTAATTGTTCTACCACTGCACGGGAAATGATTGCTGGCGATGCTCCAGCTTGTAAAGGTGGTAGGGGATAGCGGGGTTTGTGTTTAGCACCCCAGTACAAAAATTCCGCATCTGCAACTGCTGTGTACTTTCGGTCTTCCACCGTACACCCAGCAGCGGAAATCCCGGGTATTAAACAAGTTTCAGTAAATCCTAAAACACAAGCAAATAGAGGTGAACAACCCCGATATCTAGATATCCATGCTTTTCCTTGTTTTTCTTGAGTATAAATGCTAATCATGAAAGTAAATTTAAAATACTTTTAATTTTATCCTTCATAATCCATCAAAATTTGTACCCAACGCGGTGGACGGGAAATGGGATTGCCCAAGCGGTCTAACAGCAGCCACGCAGCTAAATGTACGACAAATAGGTAAAGAACATTGTTGAAGGCAATCAAAGCGATCGCTGCTAGATTAATCGCGTAGACACTGGGAGATGACAGTATACCCAATCGGAGGAACAGCCACTCTATTAAATCTGTAACTTGGTTGATCACGTATACCCAAAGGTCTTCTCCTGACAATACCGAAAGTAGCCACAACCGGAAAAATACCCCCAAGGTTCCCAAAATGGCAGCAAGGGTAATAGAAACAATCCAGGGAACGCGACGATGCCAAGTTGCTCCCAAAAGTACTCCCATAAAAGCAAAGGGCATAACAAACAATAAACTGCGCACTGGTCCCATCAACACCAACAGCAACAAACCCGAAGTAACTGCTGCCATCCATGCTGCTCTGTGACCCCAACGCAGGTAAACTAAAGCAATGGGCACTGGAAAAAATATCCGCAACACCGGACCCAAAGGAAAATAGAAATTAATAAACCAAATTAAGCTAGCAGCACTAGCTAAAAAAGCTGTTTCCACCATCCTCAAAGGAGCATCTAGTTTCAAAAGCGGCTGTCTTAAATCGTCTTGTTGATGCACCCGTGCATTTTTGTGGGAAAAAAAACCTTTTTCCGGCTCTTCACCAGGAGAATCTGTAATGCTCATAATTTTTGGTCAATTAAACTATCATTCTTTCTAAGGCTGACACATCTGGGATACAAATAACCTCCTGATCGCGCTTGATAAGGCCTTTTTTCTCTAGCCTTGTTAGCACTCGCGTTACTGTTTCCCGTGCCAATCCGCTTAAGCTGCTCAACTCTCGGTGAGGTAAATTGGGAATTTCCGTTCCCGTTTGTCCTTTTTTTCCTTGTCCTTCTGCTAAAAATAACAGCGTATCAGCCACGCGCGATTGACTGTCAGATTCGCGCAAACGCAGGCGTCGGTTAACTTGTCGCAAACGCCGCGCCATAAGTTGAGATAATCTCAATCCTGCTAGGGGTTCTGTTTGAATTAACTTGAGAAAATCTTGAGCTGGCATGCTACCAATGACAGTTGTAGTCAGCGTTATGACATCTGTAGAGCGGGGTGCTTCATCAAGAGCTGCCATTTCGCCGAATAATTCTCCTTTGCCGATAATATTCAGCGTTACCTCTTTTCCTTCCAGATTGTAGGTGCGGATTTTTACCCACCCCTCAATAATAAAATAGACAGAACCTCCCCAGTCATTTTCCAGCAGGATTACCTGGTTAGCTGGATGAGTACGGGTGACAAAATGGATCAAGGCTAATTCTATAACAGCTTCAGGTAACCCTTGAAAAAAGGGAGCCGATAAAATCCATGTATTGGCTGGTGTCTGCACGCTGTGCCGATCTTCCATTACGAAAATTGCCTGCTAAACGCTGTAATGTATACAACAAACCAAAACGGCTTTGTCACCGCTAGGATACTGGAAATTTAACAATGGCGATCGCTCGCTTGCTGTGGGTAAAAATTTCTCAGGTTGTTTCCAAATTCCTGAGATAGTGACTAAAATATCAAAGCAAAAGCTCCTTCCTGAGAAAAGATCAAACTGTGTTTCCCTTGTCAGCCGACAAGAGGATTTTTCAACTATTTTTAACCTATTAGTGAAAACCAAGTAAAAGTTTGATATAACAAAGCAGTGTTGTCACCATGCTGATTTTTAATTTTGAGTTACCCACACCGCAACCATGATAACTAAAATACAAGCAAGCGATCTTAATAATACTCAAGCTCGTAAAATTTTGCTAATACAGTTTTTAATCATCAAGACAGTGATGGCAATTTCAGCTAGCCGCAGGTGAAAATGTTTTAAGAATTGACTGAAAATAACTGTTGCAAAATTATTTAACTCATTTTTTATCAAGACTACAGGTGGATCGTGCTGGCAAGTTTCATGTTTGAGACAGCCTCACCACTGAAAAATTATAGAAATGTAACCAACTATTTCAGGCGATCGCCCAAAAGCTGCGAACGTTCACCTGATGCATAACATAATGACAGTAGTAATAAGTAATAAAGTAACAACTGTAATATCAAACTTACATTTATAGTGAAGGTAAATCAAAGTGACTTCCCGCACAGCTGAAATTCAAACACTCATCGCAGAGCTTGATAGTCTGCTGAACAACAAACGCCTTTCTAAACTTCTGGCCAGTGAAGGACAGCAGCCAAGACAGATTTTAGAGAAAATTCGCAACTTTTTGGCCAGCTATACGGATACTGAAACAACAACAAGTAATCCAGAAAACAATGAACCGAAACAACAACGGCACTTATCGCCATTGTTAGCAAGATTTATTGTTAAAAACAACCACTCGCCTACAGTACAGCAGAACCAACCCAACCAAGTAGAAGTCAATGTCAACTGTGCTGAAGCAAATGCATTTTCTTCTGTTTTGGCACCTTTACAAGCAGAATTGCAAAGCCTTTTGCAAGAGCGAGCCAATCTTGTCCAAGAAATAAGACAATTAGAGCAAAGACGAATCCAAAACTACTCTCTTACCCAACAACTAGCAAACCAAGAACGAATTATTACAGATTTTTTACAAGCATTGACCAGTCATCTTGGAGTCAGTTTCCAACCTCAAAACTCATCAATGCTAACTGACTCTTCCCAACAGCAGCAACTTTCTCTAGGTGGTGCTGGTTTTCCTAAACATGAGGAGCAACAACAGCTGGTGGATAATACCGAAAACATGCAACCACCGTTGTCTTCTTCTTTTTCATCTTTACAGTCGCCGGAACAATTGCAACGATTGACCAATCTAGCGCAAGAATTGGACCGACGGTTGCTGGCTTTAGATGGCAGTGTTAACGTTGTGTTTGAGTCATTACAGCGCAACATCCACGCCTATAGCGAATCGCTATCGCAAGCACTGGCGAGAATGTATACCAAAGGACTGCAGGGAGAACAGCTGCTCAGTGGCTTGATCGATAATTTAGCGCAGCAAACGCAACTAAAAATTACTTCCCAAGAACCTTTTACGATAGACATCCACAAAGAAACCCTACCCCCCGATCCAAAAAGCTTGCAAGCAGCAGGATCTTTTGAATCCCCAGCTGCTTTTCCATCAACCAAGGAGGATAATTCCCTCAGTGGCGATATCAATCGCAGTGAACAGGTACCTGCAAAGCAGTCCATCTCCGTTGGCGATGAAGTTGAGCAACTTTATGCTAGCTTGTTTGGTACGAACAACACTGCTGGGACGGTTAGTTCTGATGCTGTAGGTGAACACTCAACCGTCGACAATACCACTGGAATTAGTCACCCCCAGGTGGAAACGCCTGAAAATGTGCAGGAATTATCCACCGATACTGCTGTTGTTAATCCCGAAATCAATCCACCTAATTCTGAGTTTGTTCCCCAGGAGATTATTTTTGCAGCTCCCCAAGTAACAAAATCGTCACCCCAGCTTGATATTGCTGACAATTTACCTCCTAGCGTTAGGATAGATGAAACTCAAGCTACCGATTCTACTGCGGGTACCGCCGATCCTTGGTTTGACGAACCAGATGCAGGTCTTTTAGAGCCAAGCAACATCAATACAACAGAGGCGCAAAATCTCCTAACAGAAACGGCTGAGACCCCTTTTGCAGAAAATGCCCAGTCTATCTGTTTTTCTTCGCCAGAAGAGGCTTTAGATAGATTAGCACGCGAAGAAGAAGCAATACAAGCTTATTATCGCCATCAATCTGATGCCATCCAGCACGCTACACGAACGGAGGAGAGTTACGTTCCGGCTTCACTACAACAAAATTTACTCCCACAACCAGAAAATCAAACGCAAGCGGTACCGGAAATTTCCTTGGATGCAGAACAATTGCAGCAATTAGACCGGGATTTGGCTAACTTTGATGAACAAAAGGTTGATGCTTCATCCCAGAGTGCTGGTAGTTTAGAAGATTCACCATCTCTAACGAGAAGCCGCGCAAGCGCGTCTACAGCAAAAGAACAACAGCAGCAAGAAAGTACTTTGACGCAAGTGCAAGTAGCTGAAACTGAAAAAAAAAAGCAAGATACTACAGATATTTTAGAAATAGTTTTGCCTTCAGATTCTAATTTTGTAGAGAAGAAAGAATCTGATGGTTCAGAGAGCAACTCAGCTTGGTATTTGGGTCTAGATTTGGGTACGACAGGAATTTCTGCGGTGTTGTTTAATTTTTCGAAGAAAGTAGCTTATCCTATCTACTGGGAAGCTCAAAACCAACCGAATGCTCAAACGAAAGTATTTCGCTTACCTGCAGAAGTTTACTTGCCACCCACAGCATATTCTAGCGGCCATCAGTTGGAAACAGAAAACAAGCAAGCTGATAGTAACGATGCTGCTTCGAGGGTACAAAATCTGTTTTCCGCTCAGCTGAAACCTTTTTTACACGTTGCTGTTCCCTATAAAAACGAACGCTCGAAATGGGAACCTGTGTTGCAATGTAATGAAGTTGCTACCGTACCGTTGGTTTGGGTTGTGCGATCGCTGTCAAAATTGTTGTTAACGCTAAAATCCGACCGCAGCAGCACAACTTTGGGTTTAACAGCAGCAGCTGTTGGTCTGGAAGAGCAAATCTTTCACAAAGCAATAGATAATTTGGCTGGTGCAATTTGTACCTGTCCTTGGAATTGGTCGGAACAGTATCGCTTCAATGTTCGGGAAGCTTTGCTGATTAGCAAGATTGTTTCCCATCCCCAGCAGGTATTTTTTGTCGAGGAGGCGATCGCTACTTTGCTTTCAGAACTTGACGGTGCTGGTGGTGAGGTCGTGCAATTTGCTGGTAACCACACTACTTGCGCTGCTAAAACCAGCGAGCATCCTCTGGTTGGCAATACCCTTATTATCAATATCGGTTCATCCCACACGGAGATGGCGTTGGTTGATTTACCTGAAAATTTGGAAGATCTAAGCCACGATGACTTTATGCTCCATGGTTTTGCCTACGCTGGCAAGGGAATAGAGCAAGATATTATCTGTCAATTGCTTTTGCCGACAAAATGGCGACAAGCAATTAGTCCAGAGCAAAATCAAACTGTCGTTTCCGTAGACGCGCTCCCGCGGCTTCTCGTTAGAGATGCTGAGAACATGAGTTTTTCTGACTTGGGATTGGAAACATTGAATCTACCCCGACCGGGAGAACCAGATCTTGGCGATCGCATTCGCCTTCAACAACGTCTGGAAAGCTCTCTGCTTGGGTTAGCTGTACTGGATGCAGCTGTGGCTTTAAAGTTAATTTTGCAACACCAAGAATCTTTTCCTCTCGAATTGGCAGACCAGCGCTGGCTATTGCACCGACGAGATTTGGAAACCCAAGTTTTGGTACCGTTCGTACGCCGTATTAATCGTGAACTCAACAAATTATTAGTAGCAAAAGGTATTCCCACAGAAGCGGTTCAGCAAGCTATCCTGACCGGTGGTACAGCTAGCTTAGCTGCTATTTCCCGTTGGTTGCGGCAAAAACTCCCCAACGCCAGAATTATTCAAGATTCGTACATGAATGAAAATGGTACTCCTGGTTGCAGTCGAGTAGCGTATGGTTTGGCGATGCTGCCTTTACATCCCCAGGTTTTAGAAATACCCAGACAACAGTATACTGATTATTTTCTGTTCACAGAGTTGTTGCGATTGATACCAGAACGACCTCTGTCTTTAAATGAAGCTATGGAACTGTTCGAGGCTCGTGGCATTAATACTCGCACCTGTCAGCAACGCCTGCTAGCTTTTCTAGAGGGAGAACTACCACCAGGATTTTTACCTAACGGTATAGTTTATAACTGGCTAGCCCAGGCCTCGAAGGAGAATCCAGATTACAAGGCGATCGCAGAAGCACCGCTTTTTGAAAAACAAGGCAATTTTTCCTATCGTCCCAACCCCACACAGTTGCAAGCTCTGCGCCGCTATCTTGATGCGATCAAAGCTAGCACTCAGCAATCTTTAGAAGAACCCTATACAGTCAATTTCGCCCTGGGATCTGTCGTATAGGGTAAGAAATTAAAAGGTTTCAATCCCTAATAGGGAGTAATTAGAATTTCGACTTTGTTTGATTGCAGGTATGAATCCCTTTATCTTCCTTCTGTTTCAATCCCTAATAGGGAGTAATTAGAATTTCGACGAGCAAGCTTTTTTATTGTCTAAGCTGGCAAATAGTTTCAATCCCTAATAGGGAGTAATTAGAATTTCGACAGGAGAAAAAAAGATGCTTACACTCGAAAAAGCTATCAAGAAGTTTCAATCCCTAATAGGGAGTAATTAGAATTTCGACAAGCCAGGCAAAGAACCGATTCAGTGCACGATCAGTTTCAATCCCTAATAGGGAGTAATTAGAATTTCGACTACATATAGGGGAATTAAGGATGTACATATTTTTCTCCTCTAGTTTCAATCCCTAATAGGGAGTAATTAGAATTTCGACTTCCGCTGCTAAAATTGCTCAATTGCAGCAAGAAGTTTCAATCCCTAATAGGGAGTAATTAGAATTTCGACATCCTACTACTGGAGTATCTTGAAAATGCCAAAAAATTTGTTTCAATCCCTAATAGGGAGTAATTAGAATTTCGACTTTCGGGCTATATCCTTCAGTATTCCTAATCGAATTGTTTCAATCCCTAATAGGGAGTAATTAGAATTTCGACTTTTAGAGTTACTAGGACTACAATGAATTTAAAAGGTTTCAATCCCTAATAGGGAGTAATTAGAATTTCGACGAACAATACTCCTATGTTGCTGGCGGTCTTGCTGGCGGTTTCAATCCCTAATAGGGAGTAATTAGAATTTCGACGAGCTATAGATTGCGATCCTCTCAATCTAGATAAGTCGTTTCAATCCCTAATAGGGAGTAATTAGAATTTCGACTATAATAAAAGCATCGGAAATAAAAAGTTGGTGCGAAGTTTCAATCCCTAATAGGGAGTAATTAGAATTTCGACTAGTGCGTTTTTATTGCAATTGTCCAGATGCAACCAGTTTCAATCCCTAATAGGGAGTAATTAGAATTTCGACTCCTCGATGATTGGCAAGTTTGCCAATTTATGAATAATGTTTCAATCCCTAATAGGGAGTAATTAGAATTTCGACTGTGGGAACAACAACTTCCCACCAAAATTTCTTGAGTTTCAATCCCTAATAGGGAGTAATTAGAATTTCGACTTATGCAGATATGGATTTTTTTCATTTATGTCACTTGTTTCAATCCCTAATAGGGAGTAATTAGAATTTCGACCTTAAGAGTGGCTCAAGGCACTTCAAGAAATCTTGTTTCAATCCCTAATAGGGAGTAATTAGAATTTCGACCCAGTTCATCCACAAATATTATAAGGATCAAAATATGTTTCAATCCCTAATAGGGAGTAATTAGAATTTCGACATGCTTTAAGCGAGCTTAAGCGATCGCTGCTACTCTAGTTTCAATCCCTAATAGGGAGTAATTAGAATTTCGACTTTTCTATTCCAGCGATCTAAAGCTTCTTTTAAGTTTCAATCCCTAATAGGGAGTAATTAGAATTTCGACATTCCATACCTGCAATCGATGTCTGCAATCAAAAAGTTTCAATCCCTAATAGGGAGTAATTAGAATTTCGACGAGATTATATTGAGAATGTAAGTTAGATAAAAGGAGTTTCAATCCCTAATAGGGAGTAATTAGAATTTCGACGAAATCTAAATGGAAAATAAAGTAAGAAATTTTCCAAGTTTCAATCCCTAATAGGGAGTAATTAGAATTTCGACATCGATCGGATTGATTTAGATGAACTCGAGGCCTTTGTTTCAATCCCTAATAGGGAGTAATTAGAATTTCGACATCTTTTAAATTCTCTTTCAAAAATTGAATACCTTTTTTATGTTTCAATCCCTAATAGGGAGTAATTAGAATTTCGACCCAAGCAAGTTCGCATCGGCCCCGATGCAAATTCCCGTTTCAATCCCTAATAGGGAGTAATTAGAATTTCGACACTCAGCAAGTGTTCGTAGACAAAATGAGCAAGAAGTTTCAATCCCTAATAGGGAGTAATTAGAATTTCGACCCAACTGCCAGGGAGACACAAGAGATAAAAGCCTTGTAGGTTTCAATCCCTAATAGGGAGTAATTAGAATTTCGACTTTTTGTCTATATATAAGATATAGACACAGGGAAGGTTTCAATCCCTAATAGGGAGTAATTAGAATTTCGACAAGCAGCTGATAATCCGAATATTTTTGATTTATTAGTAAGTTTCAATCCCTAATAGGGAGTAATTAGAATTTCGACGGCATCGCCTTTGATACTTGCAGTGGCGACAAGTTTCAATCCCTAATAGGGAGTAATTAGAATTTCGACTCTGCGTTGGACCGGGAACTCCACAGCAAATGAATCGTTTCAATCCCTAATAGGGAGTAATTAGAATTTCGACGACCCTCCGAGTACAAGGATGAGAAGGACTCATCGGAGTTTCAATCCCTAATAGGGAGTAATTAGAATTTCGACAAAATCTGTTCTTTACATGTCTTGTACTTCTTAAAGGTTTCAATCCCTAATAGGGAGTAATTAGAATTTCGACATCTGTCAGGGTTCTGCTCAAGCAATCAAAATTGGAGTTTGTTTCAATCCCTAATAGGGAGTAATTAGAATTTCGACGGAGATATTTAAAAACTTAACTTTTAAATCATTTGAGGTTTCAATCCCTAATAGGGAGTAATTAGAATTTCGACGCGTAAAACACTGTTTTTGCTGGGTTGTACAAGTCATTGTTTCAATCCCTAATAGGGAGTAATTAGAATTTCGACGCATGGGCGCATTTGCAAATTTGCTTGGATCAAGCGCGTTTCAATCCCTAATAGGGAGTAATTAGAATTTCGACCTGCCATTGTCGGCAGTGTAAGTAAAGTAACGATGTTTCAATCCCTAATAGGGAGTAATTAGAATTTCGACGACAATCAATGGGAATACTTGGCAATTCCCTTTGGTTTCAATCCCTAATAGGGAGTAATTAGAATTTCGACACCCCATATGGAGATCAAATGCATTCCTACTCGATGTTTCAATCCCTAATAGGGAGTAATTAGAATTTCGACTTTGCGGCAGGGCTGGGCATCCACCGATGCCGGAGTTTCAATCCCTAATAGGGAGTAATTAGAATTTCGACCCAATCTCGCCTTCGCGGATCTCCAAGGGGCGAAGCTCCTTGGGTTTCAATCCCTAATAGGGAGTAATTAGAATTTCGACAAGCGGATAGATTTAAATCCATTCCGCTTCTTTTGTTTCAATCCCTAATAGGGAGTAATTAGAATTTCGACGGGTATGATTATTTT
>Ga0272448_1003852_pt1 | contig 17507 bp, 11 predicted proteins | sample YNPCB0191_FD_202220 | JGI IMG/M metagenome (GOLD analysis project Ga0272448, IMG submission 202220) | Hot spring sediment microbial communities from Yellowstone National Park, WY, United States - YNP-CB-019-1 | ecosystem: Environmental > Aquatic > Thermal springs > Hot (42-90C) > Sediment... | reverse complement strand
CCCGAGGTGACCGTCGTGTTTGAGGCGGAGGACTACCTGAAGATCACGCCGGTGATGGAGCTCGGGACGGACAATGCGAAATCTAAGAGAGGGAAGGACCCAGACCTCCACTTGGCATCGGGCGGGAAGTACCTGGAGATTCCCGATGGACCGGAGGACAGGAACCCGAATCTCGTCTCGCCCGACAATGAGACAGGAAGCTACCACAAGGAGAACCGCGGGGGAAGTGCGGAGTACAAACTGGTCTGTGCTACTCCGGGGGACTACTACATCTGGGTCCGCGTCTGGTGGAGCGACGGGTGTGGGAACTCGCTGAAGTTCTCGATCGATGGCAGTCCCCCGAAGGTCTTCACGGGAAAGGAAGGGACATACAAGGTCTGGCAATGGGCGCCTATCCTCCCGGAAGGTATGAACGCGAGGCCATACCATCTCTCCGCCGGGGAGCACCGGTTCGTCCTGTCGCACAGTGAGGACGGCATCAAGTTCGACCAGATCTTCATAACCACAGACTCGAAAAAAGTTCCGCAGGGGATAGAGCACTGACCGACGCCAAAGGTGTGCTGACGATAGTCAACGGCCACCAGAAGGGCAGGACCGCCACAATTGCCCTCGGCCAATCGTTGACCATCGGCCGCGCCGTGGGCAACGAACTGGTGGTGCTCGATTCGAAGGCCTCCCGGTCTCACTGTTCCATCGTCACCACGCCGGAGGGATTCGTCCTGACCGACCTCAACAGTACCAATGGTACGACGGTCAACGGCGTGCGCGCCACGCGAGTCTTGCTCAGAGGCGGCGAGACGATCCAGATCGGCTCGACGAGGATACTGTTCGAGGTAGTCGAGACTAAAGGGCGGAAGTCCGGTAGGGTCACCGCCGCGCTGGCGATCTTCTGCGGGGTGGCAGGTGGGTTGGCGCTCGTAGGCGGAGTGGGGCTGGTCGCAGCGACCAGAGCCGCGAACCGTCCTGCTGTGATTACGATCAACTCGGCTCCCTCCGGGGCGCTCGTCTCTGTTGACAACCGCCTCGTCGGGACAACGCCCGTTCGAGCTCTCCAGCTTCCGAAGGGCACTCACTCGGTGCGGATCGAGCGGGCAAGCTACCAGCGTGTCCTGACCCAGTTGGACGTAAAGAATCCGCGCGAGGATTTCAGCTTCAAACTCCAACCGATTCATAGAGGGATACTCAAGCTCGATGCGGAGCCGGCCGGCGTGAGAGTCTACCTCGACGGTCTGGACATGGGGAGAACTCCCCTTGTCTTGAGGGACATAAGCCCCGGGCAGCATGTCCTCAAGCTCGATCACCCGGAACGGGTCCCGTACGAAGAAAAAATCACCGTCAAACCCAATGAGGAAACCTCGCTCTCTATCAAACTTCTGCCGAAGAGCGCAGCCTTCTACCAGAATGCGATCAAGAAGGAGCCGAACAATCTCTCCTACCATAGCGAATTGCTGAGCATACTGGTGATTGATCATCGCTTCGACGAGGCTGGCCGGTATCTCGCTAAAGCGCTCGACATCGTTGCGACCGGTAGAGACACATCGGGCTATTTTCCGAGGTTCAAGTGGACCATTGACAAGATCTACGGGCGGGATCCGCTCCTGAACTACGGCGACGCCGCCACGGTGGAGCGCGCTCGGAACATGGTCAACGAGACCTTCGAGGCTGCGATTGACCGTCATCCCGGATACTACGAGTTCTACAACTGGCTGGCGGGACTGTACCAGTTCAGCGGCAAGCTGGACAAAGCTCTGGTTCTTGCCAGGCGCGCAAGTCAGGCGTTTCCAGCGAATCCGGAGGTCCAACTCCAGGCGGCGAACTTCTTTGTGGCCGCCGGTAGGCTGACTGATGCCATTCAGATTCTCGGTGCTGCGTACCCGCGGTTGACGTCGAACTTCTCGATTGTGAATACACTGGGCCAGTTCTACGCCAGATCCTACCAGGAGACGAAGGACCAGAAGGCAAGGGAGCTGGCGGTCAAGTACCTCAACGAATCCCTCGCTCTGACACAGGACGCCGGGGCCAAGGCCGCAACCCAGGCGAAGATCAAAGAGATAGGAGGCTGAGATGAACTTCATCGAGCCACATGTCCACATGGTATCCCGAACCACAGACGAGTACGAGCGCATGGCATGGAGCGGCTGCACTGCCGTTGTCGAACCCGCCTTTTGGCTCGGATCGGATCGAACCTGCGTAGGATCATTCCTCGATTACTTCAATCATTTGACGACCTTCGAACCCGCACGGGCAAGCAGGTACGGGATCAAACATTTCGCCTGTATCGGACTGAACCCGAAGGAAGCGAACAACAAATCACTCGCCCTCGATGTCATCTCTGCCTTCTCTCCTTACCTCGATCGGCCCACAGTGGTCGGCGTCGGCGAGATCGGCTTCAACCTCATCAACGACACCGAGGAGGAAATCTTCCGCACCCAGCTCGAGGTGGCACGGAAGCGGGGCATGCTCGTCGTCGTCCATAGCCCACATCAGAACAAGGCGGTTGGCGTCAAGCGCACCTGCCAGATCCTCGAGGAGATGGACATCCCCCGTGAGCGTATCCTCCTCGATCACAACACCGAGGAGACGATCGAGGACAGCCTCCGGTTGGGAGTCTGGGCGGGGCTGACAATCTACCCGACAAAGCTTTCGCCTGAGCGTACAGCCGCGATCCTCCGACGCTATGGCGTCGAGAGGATGATCATCAGCAGCGCTGCCGACTGGGGCGAATCCGATCCGCTCTCCGTACCAAGAACGATGGCTCTCATGCGCCGCCAGGGTTTCACTCCCGCGCAGATCGAGACAGTCGTCTGGAGAAACCCGATCACATTCTACAACCAGTCCGGCCGGTTCAGCCCGTGATTGGCTCGCCCCGCACCGAGCAGTACCGCACTGCAGTCCGGGGTACAGACTCGCCGCGTGAACCACAGCCCCATCCGTGCTTGGTCGCGCCGGGGGCGGGGGGTATAATGGGAGCTTAGAAGGGCGAATGGCTGGTACGGCCGGGAGAAGTTGGATATGCCGACACAGCTGGACAACCAGTTTGCACAGGTTGCTGTCAAACTGAAGCTCTTGACCGCGGAGAAGGCGAGGGAGGCCCTCGAAGCTCTGAGAGCGGCAGAGGCCATCGGCGTCAAGGCTCCCCTGTCCGAGGTCATTGTCAACAAGGGCTACCTCACGAGAGAGCAGGCGGCGCAGGTCAACGCTGTGCTCGGTGCGGAAGATGCCGTAAGAAAGGTCTCCAGGATCGGCGACTACGAGATTCTCGCCAAGCTCGGTCAGGGCGGCATGGGCACCGTCCTCAAAGCGCGCAACGCCGCGACGGGGGCGATCGTCGCTCTCAAGGTACTGCGCCCCCAGTTGGCGAAAAGCCGCGAATTCCTCGTGCGCTTCGAGCGGGAGGCACAAGCAGCTTTGAAGCTGAGTCACCCGAACATTGTCCGCGGAATCGAACTCGGGCAATCCGTCGAAGGCTACCGCTACTTCGCCATGGAATTCGTGGACGGTTGCCCGCTCCGGAAGATCATAAAGGACAGGGGCCGCTTGACGGAGCAGGAGGCGCTGGACATCACGATACAGATCGCGCAAGCACTCGACTATGCGGCGGCACATGCGCTCATCCACCGCGACGTCAAGCCGGAGAACGTCCTCGTGACACGGGACGGCGTTGCGAAACTTTCCGACCTCGGACTCGTGAAGGATACGGAGGAGGTCTCGCTCACCGTGACCGGAGCGACGCTCGGAACGCCGCTCTACATGTCCCCCGAGCAGGCCAAGGGCGAGAAGACCGTTGACATCCGCTCTGACATCTATTCGCTTGGGGCCTCTCTGTACCACATGGTGACAGGCCAGCCCCCGTTCCAGGCCGATTCGGCCGGGGCTGTCATTGCCAAGCACCTCGAGGAAAAGGTGCCGCCGCCGAAGAGCCGGAACCCTGAACTGTCGGACGGGATCTGCTGGGTCATCGAGAAGGCTCTGGAGAAGAAGCAGAAGGACCGGTATCAGAGCTACAAGGATCTCTTGGCGGATCTCGATGCGCTGAAGCGGGGCTCCGTACCGGAGATCGCGCGCCGCCATGCGGCGAAGCGCGCGAAGGAGTCCCAGCGCCGGCAGAGCACGGGCGGAGCGTTTGCCCGGATCGCCGCGGGCATGGTCGGGATTCTGCTCATCGGGGGGATTGTCTTCGTCCTGACAAGACGTCCTGCTGCTCCCACTCCTGCCCAGGAGCCGCAAGTCGCCAGGCCGTCTGGCCCCGTCCAGGCGGCAGTCACGACGACGGCACTGCCCCAGCCGGGCCCTGCAGCGACGGCGGCAAGCCGCGCGGCCGCCGAAGCCTACGAACTTCTCCAACAGCAGATTGCAAAGAAACCAGATGCCTACCCCAAGAATATCGAGAACCTGTCGGCATTCATCGAGCGCTTCAAAGGTACGGCCGAGGCGTTCAAGGCGGAGGAACAGCTCGAGAAAACGAAGACGGAACGCGACGAGAAAGCTGCCAAGGCGATGGATTCCCTACTTCGTGACGGACGTGAGCACATTGAGGCCGGGAGATACGCCCAAGCTCTCCGGGGGATCGAGGACTACCCCGAAAATCTCAAGACCCCGAAGACCAAGGCGGCTCTCGAGGCAGCCAGACAGACTCTTACCGTGGAGGCCGCAAAGCATCTGCGCTCCGACGTACAGGCCGCATTGCAGGCGAAAAACATTGCTCGTGCACTCCGGACGATGGCGGCCGGAGCAGAGGTCGAGGCTTTGAAGCCCGTGGTTACCGAGCTTCGCGAGACAGTCGAGTCCGAGGCCAAGAAGGTTCTGGACGAGGTCCGGAAGGAGCTTGTTCTGACCATCCCCCAGCTCGAGCCGACACCCGCGGGGAGGCACGAGCGGGCACTGCCTCCCGCGAATGTCCTCGCTGAAGCTCGGTCGAGGCTCGAGGCTATTCGAGCGTGGGGCATCAAGGGCGTGACGGAGTCCGCCGAGTCGGACTTGGCGAAGATTCGCGAGCTGGAGGCTCGAACCTCGCTGGAGGAGGCGGGCGCGGTGCTTGACTCCTCCCGAAGGATCCGAGGCCAATGCGAGGAAGCGATCCGCAAGGGGGATTTCGCACGAGCCGCCGAGGCGATCGCACCTACCGTGGCGGCACTCCAGAAACGGGTCAAAGCAGCAACGGCTGGCTCAGATGCAGCCAAGGCGGAGCAGGACTCGCTCGCACATGAGCTCTCCATGTGCGAGACAGTTCTCCTCGATGCCAAGCAGCTCGCGGAGTTGGTCGAACTTGCCGTGCAACATCCGGAAGGCCTGGTCGGAAAACCAGTGCCGGTAGGCGGCGTCCTGGGAGTCATCGAGAAGGTCGAAGGGGACAAGGTTACGGTGAAGAGCGCCGGAGCGTCATTCGGCAAGACGACCAGAGAGCTCCCGATCCGTACGCTGTACCTGATCGCTGCACCGTTCGGTCCCGATGACCAGACGAGACTTCTCTGGAAAGTTATCATCGAGCGATACACGGGGACGCCCCAGCAGTTCGAAAAGGCTATCGCCGACGCCAAGTCCGCAGGAGTTGACACGTCGCGGTACGAGGCAGTGGTAGCCGAGCGGGAGCTGGCTGCGAAGAAGGCGCTTGCCGAAAAAGAGGCCGGGAAGCTGCTGACCCTTGCCAAGAAGCTTCTGAAGGAAGAGGACGGCGAGAAACTCCTACAGGTGTTGAAGGAGCTGACGGAGAGGTATAGCGCTACCGACGCCTACCAGGCCGCGAAGACCGAGATAGAACAGATGTTCGTCGCGGCTCTTGCGTTGGTTTCGGCGACCGATGTCTGGAACATGTACGGGGGTAACCGCTTCCATACGTGGCGTAGTCGCTATCGGGGACCGAACAAACCTGCCATCAAATGGAGCTACCGGATCGGGTGGACGCTGTTCACGCCGCCAGTCTTCAACCAAGACTGGCTTCCATACGTCGCGCACACCAATACCCAGAAGCTCTACGCCATCGGACCCGACGGAAAGCCGAAGTGGAGTTACCCCGTTGGAGGAGCAACGAACTGGGCGCCTGCGGTCGGCACGGACGGCACCATCTATCTGGGTTGCGACGACAACCGCCTCTATGCGATCACGCCCGACAAGCGCCTCAAATGGACGCTCAGGGGATCGAGCGCGTTCTCGTCGCCGGTCCTCGATGTGGATGGGACGATCTATGCCGGGTGCGCCTCTGGAACGCTCTACGCACTCGGCCCGGACGGAAAGGTCAAATGGTCCTTCGATGAGGCCGGCGGGAATACCGCAGCGCCCGCGATCGGGCCGGACGGAACGGTCTACTTCTCTACTTGCGCCCTGAGCCCCGAGGGAAAGCTGAAATGGAAGTTCGCGGGCGGTGCGACCAGTCCAACCGTCGGTCCCGACGGGATGCTCTATTCTATCGTAGGTACTGCTCTCCACGCCTACGGGGCCGACGGGAAGCAGAAGTGGACAGCCGAAGTCGGTGCAGTAGGCAAAGGGTCCTGTCCGGCCCTCGCCGCGGATGGCACACTCTACGTTGCCAGCACCGACTGCTTCCTCTACGCCATCGCCAGCGACGGCCAGCGCAAGTGGTCCATTCGGATCGGCGACAAGCTACTCGGGTCGCCTGGGATTGATGCGGATGGCGTCGTGTATGTCACATGCAACGATGGAAACCTCTACGCGGTCGCACCAGACGGCAAGATCAAGTGGAAGTACCGGGTCGGTCCCATGGGTGAGTACATGACCGCATCCACCCAATGCCTCGGCCCTGCAATCGGGCCGGACGGCACGCTTTATTTCATCTGGCCGGACGGCTACGGTACACTCTACGCCGTCAAGGATGCCCGTCCCGGAAGAGAGGGGGCCGGGAAGCACAAGCGCGAGGACCGGACGCGTGGACGGTAGACAAAGCAGTCGGCGTTCCACCGGGCAGGCGCGGCGGCATGGCGCCGCCCTCGAGCTGACAGTCAGCATAGGCCGGCGCTCCGGACGGCACGCCTTCCCGGCAATGAGCTGACAAGAGGGCCGAGAGTCTTCGCACACACGGACGGCACGGCTCACGTGCGTTCGCTCGGGAAGCGCGGTAGAATAGGTGGGAGGAGTACACCATGTCAACGGACAAAGCCGCCACTTGCTTCTTTGGGACGGTCTTGGCCGCGCTCTGCGTACTGCTGACCTTGATCGTCCTCACAGCTGACGCAGACCAAGCACAGCCCCCGGACCAATCCGAGAAGCCGGGAAGCGAACAACCCGCCGAGGTGAGCGTTGAATCCGTGGACTTCGACCCGCTCAAGGGGGCCTCGACGGTTGTCCTGCGATCCAGGACGGACAACCGCACCCTGACTGTTGTCGTCGGCGAAAGCGAAGGACTCGCCATCCGTTCGAAGCTCCTCGGCAGGCAACCAGCCCGCCCGATGACCCACGACCTTCTCAAGACCATCATTGGCAAGCTTGGGGCGACAGTGGTGAAGGTCACGGTTACGGGTTTGCGGGCAGGCACGTACTACGCCGAGATCGTTCTTCGGTGCGGGGAGAAGACGTTGACGATTGACGCTCGGCCAAGCGACTCGATCGCCCTCGCCGTGCGGGTGGGGTGTCCGATCTATGTTGCCCCCGGGCTACTGGAGGAGCCGGAAGGAGCGCCGCCGAGACGGCCGCAGCCGCGTGCTCCTTCGTCGAGGGACCTCAAGGATGCCATCTGAGCCGGGGTATCCCGACAGTGGCGGGCCAGGATCGGCTGCCGCGCTCCGGGCACTCGTTCTTTGTATCCTCCTCTTGGGAGCGCCCCTCCGTGGTGGAGAGACGAGGCCGGCGGAGAAGCCGGAGAGAGCGTGGCCGCCAGTCCTGCTCATTGACGACTTCGAGAACGGTCTGGCAAACTGGAGGAACGAGGACAGCGGCAAGCTCGACCTTGTCGAGGACGCCCCTGAAGGTCGGAGAGCCCTTCGATGGACAGCCACTGACGACGGTCTCGGACGGATCGTCTACCAGAATCTCGATCGCTCGAAAATAGACTTCAGCCAATATGATCTATTGAGATTCTACGTCAAGGTCTCCGGCAAGCCGATTTGGTGCCTCGATCCGATTGTCCACCAGTACCCGGCGGCTTACGGGTTCACAGCTCACTACTATGCGGTGGATACGCTCGAAGGGTTCGACCGCTGGATCCTGTACGCCCAGGATCTGACGAAGTGGGAGAATGCATGGCCTGACACGTTCGATCCGGTCAAGCAAGAGTTTTCCTTCGAGATCGGCCAGATGGCGGGTGCCGGCCATACTGTTGTGTGCCTGGACCGTATCGAGCTTGTGAAGAACACGCTCAACGTGAATAGGTCTTATCGCGGGAGCTGGGCCCAGGAGGCGGACGGCTCTCAGATAACGTTCTTCCCGGTCCGGGTCAGGAATACGTCCGATATGGTCCAGACCGTGCGATGTGCACCCATTCCGGAGTCGCTGAGTAAGTTCAAGTGTCGTGTTCCGGCGGACCCGCTGGTCCTGCCGCCGGGGAAGGAAGGGGATCTGAATGTATACGTCTCCTGTGCGGCCGACGTCGTCAGGTCTGTGCCGCCGTACTACGGCGAGACCCTCCTGCTCCGCATTCGCGCGGACGAGACGCCGGGGCTCGATCTCGTGGCGGAACTCCCTGCTGGCACGCTTCCCCCGAAGCTTTCCCATCCCGTCATCCTCTCCAATCCGCAACTCCTGGCCGATCTGCGGCGACAGTGGCGAGACCCTGAGCTTCGCAAAGCGATGCCGGGCTACTTCCGGACATTCGTCGAGATGGGCGAGGAAGCGCTTTCTCTCGAACCGAAGTACCCGCCGATCGCGCTCCAGGGGAGAACGTCTGCCCTGTGGACGGCACGGCCGTGCAGCGGATCTCCGTACCGAACCTGCCCGTGAAGCGGTACCAGTGTCCGAAGTGCGGGCGATGCTACAGTGGGCCGTTCTACGATGCCTGGGCCGAGCGCTGGGCGGGAGAACATCTGAAGAACTCCGGTGCTGCCCGTAACCTCGGATTGGCGTATGCTATCACCGGGGAGAAGCGCTTCGCCGTTAAGGCGGCGGAGATACTGCGGGGCTACATTGACACGTACCTCCAACTACCTGTTGCCGCACCGTCCTCCGGCAGTCCTGCCTACAGCGCTACATCGGGTGCCGCCCGTATCGGCGGGAGCTATATGACGGAGCGTTGCTGGCTTACGGGCCTTGCCTTGGCGTTGGACTTCGTCCGCGAGGCGGATGTGCTGAGCGTGGGCGAGGTCCGCCAGATTGCGGAGAGGGTGCTCGCTCCGTCGGCCAACCTCATGATGGATCACAAGGTCGGCGTCATGAACCTCCAGTGGATGATCGCCTCCGCAGGTCTCTATGCGGGGCTCGCTGCCGACGATCCGCAACTCGTCGCCCGCGCCATGTACGACCCGCATGGGATTCTCAACCTCATTCACTGGGGTTACCTGCCGGATGGAAACTGGTGGGAGAATCCCAGCTACCAGAGTGTGAACAACGGCATCGCGTTCCCGGTTATAGCAACGCTCCTCCACGCGCAGCTTACCCCATTCCAGGGCAAGTTCATCAGCATCCTCAAGGCAGCTTACAAGATGTACGGCCCCGATGGACGCTCGCCGACGCTCGGAACCGGCTACCCCGGCTCATGTTTCCTTTCCGACAACGCCGTGCACTCGCTCGCCTCGATGCTGGACGATCCGGAGTTGGCGTGGGTCGCGCACAATCGCGGAATCTGGCAGGCTTGGTCCGGAGCCGGTGAGCCGTACGATAGCTTCCTCTGGGCAGCGTTCTGGGACTCCAAACCGAAAATCCCGAAGGAGCGGTGCGTGCCTATCACGACGGACAAGACGATCAACTTCCCCGACTACGGCGGCCTCGCGATGCGCGTGCCCGGGACAGACCTGTACTGCTACCTCGAGTACGGACGACACAAGGTACACGGCCACTACAACAAGCTGTCCGTGAACGCGTACGGCAAGGGAGGGTGGTTTGTCCGCAACGTTGCTGGTGGTTACGGTGATCGCTTCAAGGAATACCTCGAGCCTGTGAGCGGGTCGAGCACGATCATGGTGGACGGGCTGAACCAGGACGCTGACACGGGAGTCCTTCTGTTTCAGAAGAGCACTCCGATCGCAGAGCTGGCCAGTGCGAAGGAAGTCGGCGCATGGAAGGATGTCGAGCATGAGCGCTCGTGCGTCCTCACGCCGTCGGTTCTCGTCGTCATCGACCGGTGCTCCTCGGCAAACGAGCACACTTACGACTGGCTCTGGCACGCGTCGTTGACAGAGCTTGTCTACGGGGGCGGAGCGGAAGAGAGGGGCGAGATCAAGTCGCTCGGCGGGGCGAAGTGCTATCCATGTTTTCTGCCGGCGAGCGAGCTCGCAGTCAGGGGGAATGCTGCAGCCGTGGAGTACCACCGTCCTCAGAAGGGGACCGGGGCGGCGCTGTTTTTCTCCTCTCTTGCTGAGGATCGGGCACAACTCTTCCGCGTCCGAAACGAAGGGAAGCACGAGGGCCTGATCCTTCGCAAGGAGGGCAGGACGGTTCGTTTCGCCTGCGCAATGCAGCCGCTCGGCAAGGACGAGAAACCGGGCGTCCAGATCGAGCCCCTCCAGCTCGTTGACGCGAAGACCAGCAAACCCGTAGGCCTCGACCGTGCCCAGGCGTATCGCGTGCAGACGCCGACCGGCAAGCTGGTCGTGATCGTCAACTACTCGCCGGAACCCGTGAAGACCGAGGACGCCCCACGGATCGAAGCGACCGAGCGGGTTACGGTGCTCGACCTTCCGTAAGGCGGGCGTCCCCCCCGCGATTTCGCTCGCGCGCCTACAGTCGCGAGCGGAGACCGAACTGCGACTCTCAGAAGTTTCGGATCAGTTCCCGGTATGCCCGGTACGCCAACCGCACCTGGGCGAGGTCAACGAACTCGCAGGCTGTGTGGCACTGGGCCACGCTCCCCGGCCCGAAGACGAGCGACGGCACGCCGATTCGCGCAAACTTGCTCGCATCCGTCCCATACGGTGCACCCTCCAGCTTCGCGTCCACCCCCAGCCGTGTCAATACCTCTCGAAGCAACCGTACTATGTGAGCGTCGGACGGAGTCTGGAGCGAGTGGTCCACGAGGAACGGCTCCTCCGCCTCGAACTCCACGCCAGCAGCTTCCCGCAGGTACTCGTTCGCCGCTCGATAGACAGCCCCCGGGTCTTCGCCCGGCAATGTCCGTCGTTCGATCTCGACAGTACACAGGTCGGGGACCGTGTTGACCGTCTGGCCGCCCCGGATCGTGCCGACGTTCATGGTCGGGGTACCGAGCAGGGGCTGAGGTGCGCTCCGTAACAGGCCGTTCGCGTATTGCTCCACGTGACCGAGCAGTTTCGCCATCCGGTAGATGGCATTGACGCCCTTCTGTGGAGCTGAACTGTGTGCGCTGACACCGCGGGTTCTCAACCGCCAGCGGACGACGCCCTTGTGCGCGATCACGAGCGCGAGATCGGTCGGTTCGCCGACGACCGCCCCGCCGGGTAGGCCGTCCGCTCTAAGCCAATCGCAAAGAGCAAGAGCGCCCTTGAACGTAAACTCTTCGTCAGCCGTTGCTGCGACAACGATGGTCGAAGTGAAGTCTTTTGCGGCTGCTGCATCGCGTACGGCGAGCAGCATCGCGGCGAGCGAGGCCTTCGTATCGCAGGCTCCTCGTCCGTAGAGCCGATTGCCTTCCACCTTCGGCTCGAACGGGGCGATCTCCATTCCGTCAACCTTCACCGTATCCATGTGGGCTTCCAGCAGCAGCCTCCGTTGCCCGCCCTCGATCTTCGCGATCACGTTGCTCCGCGGTGGGAGAACAGGTTGAAGCTCGCAGTCAATCTTCTGGTGCCGCAGGAAGGTCAGAAGGAAGTTCGCAAGCTCCGTCTCGGCGGGGCCTTCGCCTCCGAACGGATTGATGCTGGGGATCGCCACCAGCTCGCCGAGGAGTCGTGTCAGGTCATCCATTGTCGCTTTCCCTTCTTCGCCTCGCGATCATCGCAAGAAGTCCGTTTGTGGCAATTGTGAGCGGCCGACCGAGGAACATGCGCTACGGTATCGCCTCGTCACAAGAGTGCTCGTATCGAGCCCTCCAATGGCTTCCTCGCCTGTCCAGGAGGGTCTGACGGGCCTGTAACAGGACAGGATCAGCTCCGTACTTACTCCAGTCATACCCTTGCCGTGCGGGTACGCGCTGCGTCACCACTCCTCGCAACGCTCGCCTGCAATTCTACGCAAGGGGTATGGGGGGATCAACTGCGTTCCCGCTACCGACGGGTGCGAGGGGAGGTAGCCGACATGGGAGTGTCGGGCTCGGACCGAGGGGCATGAGACGGAGCATCAGTCCTGTATGGACGGCGGAGGATTGACGAGATTGGTGCTACGTCATCCCTGCGGAATGCGGGGCCTCTGAGAGGCCGGTGCGATCCTGTCCCGGCGTCGTCCCTTGCGGGACTGGCGGCCTTGTCTTGGGTGCCAGCCAGTACCAAAGGCACGGCGAGCGACAGCGCAGCGGGCCGGCCCGTCCCGAGCGAAGTGCTGGGTTCGCAGGAGCGATGCCATCCCTCCCTTTCTCTCTCCGCCGGTTTTTTCCGCCGCAGGTCGTAGCGTGAAGCCGGCGGAGAGGGAAGTGAACCGTCTTCAAAACCGGGAGATTGCCTAGTTATCCTCGACCGCCCCTGTGGGCTTCCGGCCAGCGGGGCATGCGCCTCTCTCGTGTCTGTTTGCAGGTAGGCAGCTCGGGCTTGCTCCGCAAGACTGTCCGTCCACTCCGCAAATGGCAGAGGATTGACTGAACCGGCTATCGCTGGTATCATCCTGAAACTTGGAGAACAGGAGCTATGAAGCTTTCCCTATCGGGCAGGATACTGGAAGGGCGGAAGGCCAGCATCGAGGAGTTGGCAGGTCTGGCGTCGAGGATCGGCTATAGCGCTGTCGAGGTCCGCTACTACCTGCTCAACTCCGGCTGCACCGAGGAACAGGCCAGGCACATCGGCAAGGTCCTTTCGGATCACAAGCTCGCGTGTGCCTTCTTGACTGCTGACGGTTTCGAGGATAGCGGAGGCATCGAGAAACTGAGAAAGCTTCTCGCCCTCGCCCGGCTCGTCGACTGCCGGCTGATCCGTGTCCATTTTCGGGATGTAGATCACCAGCTCAGGAGCGCTCAGCAAGCGAGCGATCTTGCTGCCCGGGACGGTGCCACGCTCGTTCAGCAGATTCACACTGGTACGCCGTTCGAGACCATCGCCGGGGCGCTCGGGAGCGTGAAGAAGATCGCCCGGCCGAACTTCCGGCTCACTTTCGAGCCGGCCAACCTGCTGCTTGCCGGCGAGCGTCACGGCAAGGATTCGATCAAGCGGCTCGGTCCTGCTATCGGCAACGTGTGCGTCCAGAACTTGAAGGAGGTGCCGTCGAGGGCGGCGGATTCGCTCGAGTACAAGGGCAGGTTCTTCGTGCGCTGCCTCGTGGACGACCCGCAGAGCATCGACTACCGTTCGGTCTTCGAGGGACTCCAGGAGATCGGCTACGACGGATACGTGACGCTGCTCGATCCGGAGACGTCGTTGATGAAGGCGGAGGACTTTGCCGCGGACGCATACAGGAAACTGGTACGATACTTGTGAGGGATCAATTTGAAGAGTTCGAGGTTTCGAAGGAGAGGAGCCACCGGCCGACGTTAGGCCGGGGCTGTTCTCGCCGGAGGTCCGTATGAAGGACATCGGGGTCGGTGTCATTGGCATCGGAATGGGAGCGAACATGCTCCTGCTCAACAAGGAGCCGAAGTCGCGTTTCGAGGTCCGGGCGCTATGTTCTGGGACGCTCTCGAAAGTCAAGGCGCTCGCCGAGCAGTCGGGCGTCAAACACTACACGACCGACTACCGCGAACTGCTCGAGCGCGACGACATTCATGTAATCGGCGTCTACTCGCCCGACCATCTCCACGCCGAGCACTGCATCGCTGCCCTCGAGGCTGGCAAGCACGTCGTCTGTACGAAGCCGATGGTCACGAGCCTGAAGGACGCGGAGACGCTTGTCAAGCTCGTCCGCCGGACGGGTCTCAAGTTCCTCGTCGGTCAGACGATGCGCTTCGATCCGCAGTTCGTCACGGCCAAGCGCCTCCTCGACGATGGCGAGCTGGGCGAGGTGATCTTTGCGGAGGCTCACTATGTTCACGATCTGCGCGGCGTCGGGGAGCTTACGCCGTGGCGGGTCGAGGTGCCGCAGGATCTTGTCTACGGCGGAGGCTGTCACCCGGTGGACGTTCTGCGCTGGCTTGTCGGCGACATCGCCGAGGTCTTTGCGTATGGAAATCGCAGCGGCATCTCGAAGTATCCTAAAGAAGAGAACTTCCTCGTCAACCTCAAGTTCACCAGCGGGAAGCCGGGGCGAATTCTTGCGGCGTACGGGCTTGTCCACCCCCCGATGCCGATGATGGGGGCGGGCCTCTACTGCACAAAGGCATCGCTTGTTGCGGACTTCAGCGACTTCGAGGGCGGTTCGGTCAAGGTCGTGTTCGACAAGGTGCCGCAGCACACGCCCTTCACGAGCCGGTTTCTCCCTGAGACAGAGGGAGCATACGGACACGGCCGCGCGGTCGTCCGATACATGGAACACTTCCAGGAGTGCCTCGCCGACGATAAGGAGCCGTCGCCCGGCGCGATTGACGGTGCGAAGACCGTTGCGGTCGGCTCAGCGATCTGGACGTCGCTCAAGACCGGGAAACCGGTCAAGGTGAAGAGCGACTTTTAGATCGGTTGCTGCTGGCGCACCGCCTCTGGATGCCAAGTCGCTGATGGGGGAGTGGAAACCCGTACTGACGGGCCATCCGGCACACGAACGGCGCGACACCAGGCGGTAGCTTACCCCATGGCTCGGACGTTCAACCGACGACTTTATTCCTACGGCTTCTTCTTCACAATCGTCAGCGAACGCGGCGAGCCAGCCTGACGGGCGGTGAAGCTGAAGAAGCCGTCGGAATCGGTCGCAGAGGGCCCCTTCCTCTGCCGCGGGAGCAGGCGTACGGATGCGCGGGAAACGGCCTTCCCCCCGAACTGCAGGGTGCCGCTCAACCCGTTCTCGCTGATCGCCTGTCTCTCCGAGCGGGTGAAAGTCCGCACGATCGTGAGCTGGGTGACACTCCTGCCGGGCGGAATATCGAGGTTCACCGTTCCATCTGCTCCGATCGTGGCCTTTACCGTTTTCTTATTGTTCAGTACGGCAACGACCCTTGCCCCGGCGCTGCTCACTGGGTTCAGTTGAAGGTGGATTAGGGTCGGTGTGGTCCCGCTGCCTGCAAGCTCGAGATTGAGCGTCGGCGTATCAGGATCGTTCGATGGGATCGAGATGCGTCCTTCTCTCGCTCCTGCGGCTGTGGGGGCGAAGACCACCTCGAATGTCCGGTTCGCACCAGCCACGATAGTCTGCCCGGAACAATTGTCGTTTTCGAGCCTGAAGTCTGTGGTCCCCGTTGCTACGGAGAGTGTACCGAGTTGGAGGTCCTGGTTGCCGGCATTTGTCACGGTGAAGACTTTCCGCGAGCTACTTCCCACGCCGACAAGACCGAAGGTCCAGGATGATGGCGACACGACGATATCGGGGCCGTTGACGAGGAGTTTTTCGTAAGCTCCCATGTCAACACCGTCTCCCTGCGGACGGGAGTGGCCTTCCAGGTCCTTCGAGGGTGCGCCGGTCGCGGTGCCGGCGTCGAGAGCGGGGCTACCCGGGAGGAGATGGTAGTCCCCGTTCGTACCAAAGGCGGGGGAAACGAACAACGGATCGCCGTACTTGTTGCCCGCGCCCAGGGCTGCGAGCTCCGACGAATCGTAGCTTCGGTCGCCGTGATTTAGGACGAGACCGGCGTTGTTCGGGAAGTAGAACAGGTTGTACTCCACCACCGGCGCAACGGCGTGGGCGAAGAAGATCGGGCACTCAGGTCCACGTCCGGAAAAGATGGAGTTCCGTATCGTCAGGGTGATCGGGACCGTGGGGCTGTCGTACTGGACGTGCATGATATAGTTCTCGCCGAAGGCGTCATCCACTGTGACGTTGACGAGTTCGAAAGTCGAGTGCGGCTGCTCGGTGTGTATGACCACGGGCGACCACGGAGTTACCGTCGTGCTGCCGTCTCCTCTGCCGTAGATGAGGCAGTTCTCGACCTTGCTACCTGTGCCCCAGAGTTTCACACCATCGCAGGAGTTGTTGGAGACGATGCACTCGTGGATGTAGGTATTCTGGGCCTTCGAGTCGAGCCCATCGCCTCTGTTATGCTCGGCGGTCGTATTGTAGATTTCGACAGGGCCGGACGAGGGCTCGATCCCGAAGCCGTCGGGCCTATCGTATGGATTTGCGGGATTGTCGAAGGTCCCCTGGTAGTAGTGGCCGCTGTAGGCGAGCGTGCAGCCGCTGATGACGACATTCCGCCAACCGCCGTGTTGGCCTGGGGGGCCGCCGATGGCGCCGAATCCGCAGTAGGTGATACGGCAGTTCCTGATCTCGAGATAACTCACATCAGCGAAGTTCATTCCGAACTCGTCCACCTGGTGGATATAGAGGTCCTCCAGGATAACGTGACTGCTGGGAGCATCGAGGCACTCCATGGCGTCCCGGAATGCTGCGCCATTGTCGCTCGTGATCTCCAGATTCTGGATTCGGAGATAGCTGACACCGCCGAAGTCAACGGCGCAAATGAGATTGTCGCCTCCCGCAAGCACAGGCCGGTTTCCAATCTCGCCCTGGATCGTGATCCAGTCGATCGCCGTTCCGGAGACCTGAGGGCTGATGATGTCATCGTCGAATTGCCGAAGCCGATAGGTCCCTCCGAGTATGATGAGGGTGTCGCCGGGTTGCAACTGCCTCGATCCGTATCCTGGGGTGGCCCATGGCTGAGCCAGAGTGCCGGCGTTCGAGTTGTTGCCGGTGGTAGAGACGTAGAAAGTCCTACCGCACCAAGCTGCCTCAGCAAGCAATACGCAAAGAGCGAGAGTCGAGATCCCGCCCCATGCGCCGACGAACCGGGACTTGTTCATCCCGTTCCTCCTTTCGTGTAGTAACAGGTTAGTTTCTGCGCAAACCTTGCGCAACTCATGTTGATAGTCTACCATTTCCCCCCCGTGTCAAGCGCTTGACAGCGGCCGGGTGCACGAACAGTTTTGCTGGGTGAGCCCGGCCCCCGAGTCCCGTAAGGGACGACGGGGAATAGCCCAGGACGAAGCCAAAGGCGGAGTCCTGGGTTCGATGGCACGACGCTAAACCAGCCGAGTCCCGTAGGGACGACGGAAAACCAATCCCGCCGATCCTCCGCCGTCCCTACGGGACTCCCGTGATCTCATATCTGCCCGTGCTACGGAACCCCGGGAATGAATTCCTGGGCTATTGCCCGCCGTGCCTTCGGTACTGATGCTGGATCTTACGCCCCCCGCTCCGAGTCGAAGCTATTCCGTCCCGGCTATCGAAGGTCGTCTCTTTGGGACGGTGCCAGGAGCTCCGAGGCCAGGCAA
>Ga0272448_1003850_pt1 | contig 17508 bp, 12 predicted proteins | sample YNPCB0191_FD_202220 | JGI IMG/M metagenome (GOLD analysis project Ga0272448, IMG submission 202220) | Hot spring sediment microbial communities from Yellowstone National Park, WY, United States - YNP-CB-019-1 | ecosystem: Environmental > Aquatic > Thermal springs > Hot (42-90C) > Sediment... | reverse complement strand
GCCCCTCCCCGTTGGAGAGAAAAAGCCTTTCCCTCGTGTAGCACCTGCACCACCGAAGGCAAGACCGATCCATCGCGGAATTTGGGGAAGTACGGGGCCGTTGTGAACCGGGCGCTTCCGGGATAGCATCGCCGGGAAAGGGGGTGCGGCGGGTGTCCTTCCTTCGTACGCGGGCGGGGGCCTTCCTCCGCGACTACGCCTACCTCACCGCCGGTTCCCTGGTCATCGCCGCCGGCGTGGACCTCTTCCTCACGCCCAACAAGGTCGTCTCGGCGGGGGTGACGGGGGTGGCCATGCTGGCCCACTTCCTGTGGGCCTGGCCGGTGGGTCTCGTGACCCTGATCCTCAACGTTCCCCTGCTGGCGGCCGGCTTCCGGTGGGGCGGCGGCGTCCGCCTCTTCTTCCGGACGGTCTACGCCACGGCGGTGATGTCGCTGGCCATTGACCTCCTGGCTCCGATCCTCCCCCCCGTCACCGGCGATCCGCTCATCTATACCCTCTTCGGCGGCGTCGTGGACGGCTTCGGCGTTGGTCTGGTTCTCCGGGGGAGGGGAACCACCGGAGGCACGGACATCCTGGCCCAGCTGCTCCACCGCTACCGGCGGATTCCCTTCGGCCAGGTCTTCCTCTGGAGCAACACCGCCATCCTCCTGGCCGCCATTCCGGTGGTGGGACTGGTCCCCGTCCTCTACGCCCTCCTGGTGAACTACATCTCCTCTCGGGTCATCGACGCCGTCCAGGAAGGTATCGGCTTCGCCCGGGCGATCTTGGTGGTCTCCGACCGCGCCGACGAGGTCCGAAAGGCCATCCTCAAGGAGGTGGGGCGCGGCGTCACCCTCTTCCAGGGGAAGGGCGGCTTCACGGGGAGGCCGCGGGAGATCCTGTACGTGGTGGTTTCCCGCTCTCAGGTGAGCCTCTTCAAGCGCCTCATCGCCGACATCGATCCCAAGGCCTTCGTGGTGGTCAGCGAGGTCAACGAGGTGCTGGGCGAGGGCTTCCGGCCGGTGGTGGAGGAGCCGTGATCGCTCGCTTCCCCCCGGAGGATCCAGCCCCCTGCCCAACCCTGCGGCCCGCCTTTCACCCTCCGCTTCGCTCCGGGTGAAAGGCGGAAAAACCGCGCCGCATAGGATTTTGGACAGCCGTGGTTTTTCTCCTTCCCGTTCTGTTCCCCGGCCGCCGGCCCGGAGGGGGCCGTCTTCTTGGCACGCTACCCGACCTACGTCTTCGTCCGCGCGGTGATCCTCGAAAAAAGACCGGCCGGGTCTCCCCGGCCGGCCGAAGGGAAAACGAGAACCCGAAGGTTCACTGGGCCTTGCTGAAGGTGTGGCAGTTGCTGCAATCGAGCTTCTTGTCCTTCACGTGCTTGTTGTGGAGGTTGTAAAAGCCCGGATTGGACTTGGCCCCGTGGCACGAGGAGCAGAGGGGCCTTCCGTTGCGGGTGGAGAGCGGCGTGTAGCCCAGGGCGGCGAAGTCCAGCCGCTTCTGGTCGTGGCAGGTGGTGCAGGAGAGGGCCTGGTCGTGCCCGGCCACCTCGTGGTAAAGACCCATGTACCGTTCGGTTTCGGCGAAGGTGTGGCCGTTGTAGGTCCAGCCCACGGCGGCGGCGCCCTGGGCGACGGCCGTGTCCACGTCCCCGCTCTGGAAGAAGATGCCGATCTTGAGGGGGTAGAGACGCTGGGTGACGGGGTCCATGGGCTGCTTGCCCTCGTGGCGCTTCATGGCGACGATCTTGGCGCCCGGCTCCTGGACCGACCCCAGGGGACCGGCCATCAGGACCTTGCCGTTGGAGCCCGGAACCGCCGGGGCTCCGAACTGGTAGAAGCGGGATCGGCCGTTGAAGAAGCCGTAGACGGGCGTCACGTTGGAGGCCTTGGTCATGTGGGGCTCGAAGAGACCCGATACCGGATCGAGATCTCCGGGCTGGCTCCAGTCGCGGACCATGTCGGTGGGAGCCCCCTTGGCGTAGGTGGGAATGTGGCAGGTGGTGCAGTCCACCCGCTTCAGGTGCTTGTTGATGTCGGCGGAGTCGTGGGGAGCCGTTCCGTGGCAGTTGGAGCAGGCCACCACGGTGGGGACGTCCCGCTCCCTGAGGTCAATGCCCCGGCCGGGGATGCGGTGGCCGGCGCCCTGGTGGCAGTCGAGGCAGGAGAGCCCCGCCCCTCCCTGGGAGGTGGGAGCCATGTGGATGTCGAGGGCGGGGGTGGCGGCCCGGTGGGCCTCGGAGAGGTCTCCGCGCTTGTAGTTGTTCCCGCCGCCCGCCCGCGTGTGGCAGTTGAGGCAGGTGTCGCTGGAGGGGAGGTGGATGTCCACGGCGGCCTGCAGGAGGGTCACGCCCATCTTCTGAAGGTCCGGAACCATCCGCCACTGGCCGTTGCCCAGTTCCACCTTCCGCCTGTACTGGGGGGCGTGGCACAGGAGGCAGTCGATGTTTTCGAGCTGGGCTTGGGTGGGGTTCGGATCGGGCTTCTGGCCGAGGCCGGTGTGGCAGCGGGCGCAGCCGCCGTCCACTTGGACGCCGAAGACGTTGGTGAGCTTCCCGAGCCAGTTGATGTCGGGGTAGATGCAGAAGTCTTTGATACCGCCGAGCTTTCCGGCCTGGGGGTCGTTGAGGCCCTCGGCTTCGGAGGCGTCGCCCTTCCACTGGTAGTGCACGCTTCCGTGGAAGGCCCGGGCCTCGTTCTCGTGGCACTGGAGGCAGGTCCGGGTACCCTCGAAGACGGTGAAGCGGCCCACGTGGGAACCCACGAGAAGGATGTCCTTGATGACCGCCGTCCGGGAGGCGGAGCGGGTCACGCCGCCGAAGGCGTAGGAGGCGGAGACGGTGACGGTCTGGTCGGAGGGAACCTCCCCCGCCGAGAGGAGACCGGCGGAGATGGAGGCGTAGGGGGAGTCCTCGGACCAGGAGGCGGCGGAGGTGACGTCCTGGGTGGAGCCGTCGCTGAAGCGGGCGGTGGCGGTGAAGGTGGCGGTGGAGTTCTCGGGGATTTCCGGAGGTCCCGAGATGGAGAGGGAAAGGAGGGAACCCCCCGCGCCACAGTTGGCGGGGGCGTTCTTGACGTTCCGCTCCAGGCTGGGGCCGCCCTGGATCTGGGCCCGAACGCGGCAGGGCACGAAGGGCGGGTTTTGGAGATCGACCTTCCAGGTCTCATCCTTCTTGACGGTGGTGGTGGCCAGCGGGCTGCCGGAAGCGGCGTCCAGAATGAGCACGACCGCGTTCTTGGGGCCGGTTCCGGCGACGCGGAGCCTGGCCTCTTCGGCTTTCCACTCGGCCTTGGTGATGGAGAACGATGCCGCCAGCGCACCGACGGAGGCCCAGAGTGCCAGGGCCAGCACGAAAGCGTGGCGGAAAAGGCTCGGTCTTGGGAATGGGGTCATCGGCATTCCTCTCCTCGAAGGCAAAAAACCGTTCGTGACGTCAGGGCGGGTCCGTGGAGCCGGCCTTCCTGCGGTAACCAGACCCCCGCGTCGAAACGCTCCCTTTCATCGCATCGGGTTTTCGGTCTTCGGGGCGGGTCCTCCGAGCACCCCTCCTTTCCGGTAACCAGACCCCCGAGGCGCCGCCATCTCCTTTCCAAACCCTCCCCGTTGGCGCCAGGCCGGGGAGGGGGACGACGGGGGGGAATATAGGGAAAAGGATGGGGAAGGGAATAGGACCTGGATCACATTTTTGGCGATTTGGGGATTTTCGCCACCCCGCGTTTGAGAGAAATTTATTCAGAAATATAGCAGATTTCTAAAGTAGGGCGATAAGGGCTATATGGCGGAACGGGCAAAGAAGGGAATGGGTGAAATGCCCCTCTACGAGGACGCGCCGCCGCCCAGAAGCCGCCCCCAGTGGGCCAGAACGGTGAGGTTCCAGAGGAGCAGGCCGTGGTCGGCCCCCTCGAGGTGCTCCCGGAAGACGGCCCGCAGGCCTTCCCGCCGGAAGTAGGGGTCCATCCAGGAGGCCCCCTCGAGGACCTCCTCCACGAAGGCCCGCAGGGGGCCGCGAACCCACGGGCCCCAGGGTACGGGGAAGCCCTTCTTCCGCCGGTAGGCCAGGGACCGGGGGATTCCCGCCTCCACGGCGTAGGCCTTGAGGACCGCCTTGGTGCAGGAGCCGGCCACCTTCCGCTCCTCGGGAAGGGAGAAGGCGAAGTCCACCAGGGGGCCGTCGAGGAAGGGGACCCGCATCTCCAGGGAGTGGGCCATGGACATCCGGTCGGAGTGGCAGAGCAGGTTGTCGGCCAGCCAGCCCTTGAAGAGGACCGAAAGGATGGCGTCGAGGGGGCCCCGGTGGGGAGGGACCTCCATGTAGAAGGCGTCGAGGGTCCGGTCGTAGGGGGGCGGCGGCGGATCCCGGAGGAGAGACGCCATTCGGGCCGGGTCCAGGGGGAGGGTGAGGTCGTAGCGGATGCGGCCGGGAATCTGGCCCGCCGAGGCCGACCGGAGCTCCTCCCACCGCAGGAGGTAGGCCCGCTTGGGGTCCCGACGGCCCAGAAAGGCCGCCACACGGCGGGCGCCGGGGACGCGGCGGAAGCGGAGGAGAGCCCGGATCTGGGCCAGAACCCGTTCCAGGTGGTAGCCGCCCAGAATCTCGTCGGCCCCCTGTCCCGACAGCAGCACCGTCACCTTTCCCCGCGCCAGCCCGCAGACGTGAAAGAGGGGGAGGACCGCCGCGTCGGCCACGGGGTCGTCCAGACGGTCGAGGACCATCCCCAGGGTGCGGGCGAAGAACTCCGGCGTGATGACCAGCTCGTGGTGGTCGGCGCCGAGACGGACGGCCACCGCCCGGGCGTAGGCCCGTTCGTCGTAGGCCCCCTTCCCGGCGAAGGCCACGGTGAAGGTGTGAAGCGGGCCCGAACCGGTCCTCCGGACCGCCGCCGCCAGGGCCGAGGAGTCCACGCCGCCGGAGAGAAGGACGCCCACCGGAACGTCGGCGATGAGCTGCCGTTTCACCGAGGCCTCGAAGAGGCTCCCGAAGGCGCCGAGGGCCTCCCGGCCGGAGAGGTCTTGCCGCACCGGAACATCCAGGGGGAGCCGCCAGTGGGGAAAGAGCCGGACGGCCCTTTCGGAGAGGAAGAGGACGTGCCCCGGAGGGAGCTTCTTCACGTCCTTGAGGAGGGTCCGGGGCGCCAGGACGTACCGGCAGGCCACCTGCTCGGCCAGGGCCGCCGGATGGACCTCCCGGCTCACCTCGGGGTGGAGGAGGAGGGGAGGAATCTCCGAGGCGAAGACGGCCCCCTGGCTCGTCCGCGCCCAGTAGAGGGGCTTGACCCCCACCCGGTCCCGGCAGAGGACGAGGGTCCGCTCGAGACGGTCCCACAGGGCGAAGGCCCACATGCCGTTGAGGCGCTGGAGGCCTTCGAGCCCCCAGAGGGTCAGGGCCCTCAGGAGGACCTCCGTGTCGGACCGGGTCCTAAAGACCTCCCCACGGGAAAGCAGTTCTTCCTTGACCTCGAGAAAATTGTAAATTTCGCCGTTGAAGGCGAGGACCCAGCGCCCCGTGGGGTCGGTCATGGGTTGGGCGGCGGCGTCGCTGAGGTCGATGACCTTGAGCCGGCGGTGGCCCAGAACGGTCTCTCCTCCGTCCCAGATTCCTTCCCCGTCGGGGCCCCGGTGGGCGAGGGCGGCGGCCATGGCGCGGACCCGCTCCGGGTCGGGGCGCCCGCCGAAGGCCACTTCGCCGCAGATGCCGCACATGCCGTCCTCCCTCGGCATTCTAGCAGGGAACCGGCGCGAGGAAGGGGAACGGAAGAAGTGAAAAGTGAAAAGTTAAAAGTTTAAAGTTAAAAGATGAACCCCTCCCCGATCTCCTTGATCTCCCTGTTCAAGAAGCGAAAAGTGAAAAAAGAACAACGACTCCCCGATCTCTCTGAGCTCCTTGTTCAGGCTTCTCGCTTCCTCCTCATCGCGTCTTTTTTGTGCCCCGGGGAGGCGATGAATCCTCCGTAACGCACGTAAAACCACGAAGGCAAGACAAAACCATCGCGGAATTTTAGGAAGACGGAGGACTTCCCAAGCCCCTGCCGGTGGGGTACCCTGAGGGCTGGAGCAGGACCGACATGAGCCCGCGCGACTTCGCCCATTCCGCCGCCTACGCTTCCGCCAAGGTCTTCTTCGGGGCCCTCCTGAAACCGTACTTCCGGGTCCGGGTCATCGGGGCCGAGAACCTCCCCCGGGAGGGAGGCCTTCTGGTGGCGGCCAACCACGCCTCCTACGCAGATCCCCTGGTGCTCGGGGCCTTCCTGCGGCGGCGCCTCTGGTTCATCATGGCCGAGGAGCAGTTCCGCAAGCCGGTGGTCCACCTCTTCTCCCGCCTCATGGACGTCATCCCCGTAAAGGCCGGGGCCGCCTTCCAGCTGGGACCCATCCGGAGGGCGCTGGGCCTTCTCAAGGCGGGGAAGGTCGTCGCCATCTTCCCGGAGGGGCGCCGGTCGGCCTCGGGCAAGCTCCTCCCCGGCCAGCCGGGGCTTGGGCTTCTGGCGGGGCGGGCGGGGGTTCCCATTCTCCCCGTGGCCATCACCGGGACCCGGGAGGCCTACCCCGTGGGCCAGCGCTTTCCCCGGCCCGGGAAGGTCCGCCTCTACGTAGGCAAGCCCCTCACGGACCTGGCCCGCCTTTCGCCGGAGGAGTTGGCGGAGCGGGTGATGGAGGCCATCGCCGACCTCCTGGAGACCCACGGCCACGCCGACTACCTGGACGAGGCCCATGCGGGAGCCTAAGCCCCAGGCCTCCGCCGGCGCCTCCGGGCCCTCCCGCCCGCGGGTGGCGGTTCTGGCCGTCGGAACGGAACTTCTGGACCCGGCCCGTACCGACGCCAACGGCGCCCGGGTCCTCGCCGCCCTGCGGGCGAAGGGCTTCGCGGCCTCCTTCCTGGGCCGGGTGGCCGACGACGAAGAGGCCATCGCCGCGGCGCTTCAGGCGGCCCTCCGCTCCGCCGAGGCGGTGGTCTGCTCCGGCGGCCTGGGTCCCACCGGCGACGACCGGACCCGGGAGGGGGCCGCCCAACTTCTGGGCCGCCGGGTGGTGACGGACGGGGGATGGCTCCGGGTCCTCGAAGGCCGGCTGGCCCAGCGGGGGAGGGCTTTGGACGCCGTCAACCGCCGGCAGGCCTTGATCGTCGAAGGGGCGGAGGTCCTTCCCAACGACCACGGGCTGGCCTGCGGCTGCCTCCTTCGGGAGAGGGGCCGGTTCCTCTTCCTCCTGCCGGGGGTTCCCGCCGAGTTCCGGGAGATGTTCGAGAAAAGCGTCCTGCCGCGCCTTGTGGAGGCCTTCCCGGGCCTCCCTCCGGTGCGCACGGTGCGGGCGGTGGTGGCGGGCCTTCCGGAGGCGGCGGCGGAAAAGACCCTCCTTCCCTGGTACCGGCGGCCGGGCGTGGCGGTTTCCATCCTTCCCCACCTGGGCGTCCTGGAGATCACGCTGACCCTGGACGGCGGGTCGGAGGAGGAGCTCTCCCTCCGGGAAGGGGAGGTTCGGGAGGCCCTCGCCGGGGGGTATGGACGCCACCTCGTGAGCCTGGACGGGGTCTCCCTCGAGGAGGCCCTGGGCCGGGCGCTTTTGGAACGGGGCTGGACGGTGGCCGTGGCCGAGTCGCTCACGGCCGGCACGGTGGCCCAGAAGATCGTCTCCGTCCCCGGGGCGTCGCGGTACTTCCTGGGGGGGCTTTCGGCCTACGCCAACGAGGCCAAGGTCCGCCTGTTGGGGGTGCCGCCCTCCACGCTGGAGCGCTTCGGGGCCGTCAGCGAGGAGACGGTCCGGGCCATGGTCCGGGGAGCCCGGGCGCGCTTCGGTGCCGCCTGCGCCGTGGCCACCACGGGCGTGGCCGGTCCCACCGGGGGGACCGAGGAGAAGCCCCCGGGGACCTTCTGGGTGGCCGCGGCCACCCCCGAAGGGGAGTGGGCCCGGCGGCTCTACCTTCCGCTGGACCGCGCCTCGGTCATGGAATTCGCGGCCCACACGGCCCTCTTCGACCTCTGGTCCCGGGTGCGGGGGGAGCGGTGAGGGTTTCGGCGGTGGGCTTCCTCAACTCCGATCCTCTCACCTGGGGCCTTCGGCCCGGCCGGGCCCCCATGGGGTGGGAAGTCTCCTTCGACGTTCCCTCCCGGTGCGCGGCCCGCCTGCGCGCCGGGGAGGTGGACCTGGGCCTCGTCCCCTCCGCCGTCTTCCTCATGGAGCCGGAGCTCTTCCTGGCCGCCCCCCTGGGCGTGGTGGCGCCCCGGGAGGCCGGGTCGGTCCTGCTTCTCCGGCGGGGTCCCCTGGAGGAACTCCGGAAGGTGTCCCTGGACCCGGCGAGCCGGACCTCCCAGGCCCTCCTCCGCCACCTCCTGAAGAGGCGGCTTCCCCGGGAGCCGCTCTACGTGGAAGCGGAGCCTCCCGCCGCACTCGGCAAGGGGGAGGGGGCGCTGGTCATCGGCGACCCCGCCCTTTGCCTGCCGGCGGGCCTCGACGGCCTTCCCGCCGACGACCTCGCCGCCCTCTGGCGGGAGGAGACGGGACTCCCCTTCGTCTTCGCCGTCTGGGCGGGGCGGCGGGAGGTCTGCACCCGGGAGACGGCGCGGGCCCTGCTCCGCTCCCTGGAGGAGGGGCTCCGGGCCCTCGACGAGATCGCCGCCCAGGGGGCCCGGCGGCTGGGACTTTCCGAGGAGCGGGTCCGGCGGTACCTCACGGAGAACCTCTCCTTCCGGCTGGGGCCGGAAGAGCGGGATTCCCTCCGGCGTTTCGCGGAGGAGGCCCTGGGGTGCCCCGGGGCCGCCTGCCGAATGGAGGGAGACCATGGGGACCGCTGAACGGAACTCCGCCCTGGAAAAGGCCTTCTCGGGGGAGCGGATCACGGCGGAGGAGGGGCTCCTTCTCCTGTCGGAGGCTCCCCTGCTGGAGCTGGGGAGGGCCGCCGACGCGGTGCGGCGCCGCAAGCGCCCCGACAACGTCGTCACCTACATCGTGGACCGCAACATCAACTACACCAACGTCTGCGTGGCCCGCTGCGCCTTCTGCGCCTTCTACCGGAAGCCCGGAGACCCGGAGGGATACGTCCTGCCGATGGAAGCCATCCTCGAGAAGGTGCGGGAGACGGTGGAGCTGGGAGGGACGGGGATCCTCCTCCAGGGAGGCCACAACCCCACCCTGCCCTTTTCCTTCTACGAGGAGATGCTGCGTACCCTCCGGCGGGAGTTCCCCTCCGTCCACCTCCACGCCTTCTCCCCGCCGGAGGTGACCTTCTTCGCCCGGCGGTTCGGGATGGCCCTGACGGAGGTCATCGGGCGGCTGAAGGAGGCGGGGCTCATGAGCATCCCCGGCGGGGGGGCGGAGATCCTGTCGGAGCGGGTGCGGGGGGAGATGGCCGGGGGAAAGGCCACGGTGGAGGAGTGGCTCGCGGTCATGCGGGAGGCCCACCGCCAGGGCCTGAGGACCACGGCCACCATGATGTTCGGCTCCATCGAAGGACCCGAGGACCTCCTGATCCACCTCCAGCACCTGCGGGACCTCCAGGACGAGACGGGGGGATTCACCGCCTTCATCCCCTGGACCTTCCAGCCCGGTCCGGCCACCCCCCTTCAAGAGGCCACCGCCACGGGGGTGGACTACCTCAAGGTGCTGGCCCTCTCCCGGGTCTTCCTCGACAACTTCGACCACGTGCAGGCCTCCTGGGTCACCCAGGGTCTCAAGATGGGCCAGGTGGCCCTCTTCTTCGGCGCCGACGATATGGGTTCGATCATGATCGAGGAGAACGTGGTGGCCTCCGCCGGCTGCCGGAACCGCACCAACGAGGCCGAACTCCGCCGCCTCATCGCCGACGCCGGCTTCGTCCCCAGAAAGCGGCGGACCCTCTACGAACCCGCCGAGTAACGGTCCGCCCGGGGGCGCGGCAAAAGCCCCCCTCCCGGTAAAGGGCGGTCCTGCCCTTTGACCCTTTCTCCAGAGGGGCTTAAAATAACCGGCCTCGACGGAGGCCCTCCATGGACGCACTCAAGAAGACCCCCCTGAACGCCGAACACAGGGCGCTGGGCGCCAAGATGGTGGACTTCGGGGGATGGGACATGCCCGTTCAGTACACCTCCATCCTTGAAGAGCACGAGGCGGTCCGCACCCACGCGGGGCTCTTCGACGTTTCCCACATGGGCGAGATCTGGATCGAGGGACCCCAGGCTCTGGATCTGGTCCAGCACCTCTGCAGCAACGACGCCTCCCGGCTGGCTCTGGGGCAGGTCCAGTACAGCGGCCTCCTGACGAAGGAGGGGACCTTCGTGGACGACCTCCTGGTCCACAAGGTGGCCGACGACCGCTACCTCCTGGTGGTCAACGCCGCCAACGAGCCCAAGGACCACGCCTGGATCGTGAAGGAGGCGAAGGGCTTCGACGCCGTCGTGGTGAACCGCAGCGCCGAGACGGCCCAGATCGCCATCCAGGGCCCCCGGGCCCTGGAGATCCTCCAGCCCCTCGTTCCCGACGCCGACCTTTCCGCCGTCAAATACTATTGGTTCACCTACGGGACCGTGCTGGGGGAGCGCTGCCTCCTCGCCCGCACCGGCTACACCGGGGAGGACGGCTTCGAGGTCTACCTCTCCCCCGGCCACGGGCCGGTGGCGTGGCGGAAGCTCCTCGAGGCGGGGCGGGCCGCCGGCCTCAAGCCCTGCGGCCTGGGCGCCCGGGACACGCTGCGGCTGGAGGCCTGCATGGCCCTCTACGGAAACGACATCGACGACACCACGACGGTGCTGGAGGCGGACCTGGCCTGGATCCTCAAGCTGAACAAGCCCGAATTCAACGGAAAGGCGGCCCTGGAGCGCCAAAAGGCCGAGGGGGTGAAGCGAAAGCTGGTGGCCTTCGAGGTGCTGGACCGGGGCATCGCCCGCCACGGCCACGACTGTTACGCCGGCGGGGAGAAGGTGGGCCACGTCACCAGCGGCACCCAGGGCCCCTTCGTGAAGAAGTCCATCGGCATGGCGTACCTTCCCACGGCCCTCTCCGCCCCCGGCACCCCCTTCGAGGTGGACGTCCGCGGAAAGCGCCTTCGGGCCGTGGTGGTTCCCAAACCCTTCTACAAGAGGCCGCGCCCCTGACCGAGCGCCGAAAAGTGCGGGCCGCCTCCCTCCCCTGGGGCCGGCGGCCGTTACGGAGGTGAAGATGAGCATTCCCGGGGATCTCAGGTACACCCGAACCCACGAGTGGATCCGCGTGAACGGTAACGAGGGCGTGGTGGGGATCACCGACTTTGCCCAGAGCGAGCTCGGCGACATCGTCTTCGTCGAAGCGCCGGAGCCGGGCACGGCGGTCAGCGCCGGCTCTCCCATGGGGAACGTGGAGAGCGTGAAGGCGGTTTCGGAGATCATGAGTCCCGTCACCGGAACGGTCACCGCCGCCAACGAGGCCCTCAAGGACCACCCCGAACTGCTGAACCAGGACCCCTACGGCCAGGGCTGGATCGTCAAGGTGACCCTCTCCGCCCCCGGAGAGGTGGACGCCCTGATGGACGCCGAGGCCTACGGGCGGTACGTGGCCGAAGCGGGCCACTGACGGCCGGAAAGGAACCCCATGCGTTACCTCCCCCAGAGCCCGGAGGAGATCCGGGCCATGCTCGACGTTCTCGGCCTGTCCCGCGCCGAGGACCTCTTCGCCTCCGTTCCGGAGGAGGTCCGCCTGAAGGCGCCGCTGGACCTGCCGGCGGCGGTTCCGGAGTGCGACCTTGTGGAGCGCTTCATCGGCCGCTCCTCCCGGAACCGCTCCCTCACCTGCCGGCCGTCCTTCCTCGGGGCCGGGGCCTACGCCCACTTCGTCCCGTCGGTGGTGAACCACGTCCTCCTGCGGAGCGAGTTCTACACCGCCTACACCCCCTACCAGCCCGAGCTGGCCCAGGGGACCCTCCAGGCCATCTTTGAGTTCCAGACGATGATGGCCGACCTGTGCGGCATGGAGGTATGCAACGCTTCCCTCTACGACGGGGCCTCCGCCGCCGCCGAGGCGGCCCTTCTCGCGGCCCGGGTCAAGAAGGGGCGAAAGGTTCTGGTGGCCCGCTCCCTCCACCCCGCCTACCGGGAGGTGGTCCGCACCTACCTGGGGCGGCTGGACCTCGACGTGGAGGAACTCCCCTTCGGTTCCGACGGGCGGCTGGACCTGGCCGCCCTGAAGGAGAGGGTCGCCTCCGGCGCCGCGGCGGTCCTCGTGGGCCAGCCCAACTTCTTTGGCGTGGTGGAGGACGTGGGCGCCGTGGCCGGGGCCCTTCCCGAAGGGGCCGAGCGCCCCCTCCTGGCGGCGGTGGTCACGGAGGCCCTTTCCCTGGCCCTTCTGGAGCCGCCGGGCCGGCAGGGGGCGGACGTGGTCTGCGGGGAGGCCCGATCCTTCGGCCTGCCCCTGGGCTACGGAGGCCCCAACCTCGGCTTCCTGGCCGCGCGCAAGGCCCACGTCCGCCAGATGCCCGGGCGGCTCGTGGGGGAAACCAAGGACCATCTCGGCCGCCGGGGTTTCGTCCTCACCCTCACCACCCGGGAGCAGCACATCCGGCGGGAGAAGGCCACCTCCAACATCTGCACCAACCAGGGCCTCTGCATGCTGGCGGCGGTGGTGTACCTCGCCCTCATGGGGCGGAAGAACCTCCGGGAGCTGGCCCTCCGGAACCTCAGCAAGGCCGAGTACCTCAAGGCCCGCCTGAAGGGGAAGGGGATCACGCCCCTCTTCTCTTCCCCCACCTTCAACGAATTCGCCGTCACCCTGAAGGGAACGCCGGAGCAGGCCTCGGAGGCCCTCCGGAAGGCCCAGATGGTGGGCGGCTTGGACCTCTCCTCCCCCTACCCCGAGTTCCCCCGGGGGTACCTCCTCTGCGCCACCGAACAGACCCCCCGCGAGGCCATGGACCGCGCGGCCGAGATCCTGGGAGGCCTCCCATGAGCCGCTTCCTCGAGGAACCGCTCCTCTTCGAAAAGGACCGTCCCGGCCGAGTGGGCGTCTGCCTCTGTACCAAGGACGTGCCCACGGCCGACGCCGAAGCCCTCCTGGGCCCGCTCGCCCGGAAGGAACTCCCCGCCCGCCTTCCGGAACTCTCCGAGGTGGATGTCATTCGGCATTTCACCCGGCTCTCCCTCATGAACTACGCGGTGGACTACGGCCTCTATCCCCTCGGCTCCTGCACCATGAAGTACAACCCCAAGATCAACGAGGACGTGGCCCGGCTGGAGGGGCTGGCCAACCTCCACCCGCTGCAGGACGACCGGGACGCCCAGGGGGCGCTGGAAATCCTCTGGACCCTGGAGCGGGCCCTCTGCGCCGTGTCGGGGATGGACGCCTGTTCCCTCCAGCCCGCCGCCGGCGCCCAGGGGGAGTTCACCGGCGTTCAGCTCATCCGGGCCTACCACGAGGACCGGGCCGACCGCCGGGAGGTGGTGCTCATCCCCGACTCGGCCCACGGGACCAACCCCGCCTCCTCCCACATGTCCGGCTACCGCGTGGAGGAGATCCGGTCCGGGCCCGACGGATGCGTGGACGTGCAGGCCCTCCGCGCCCGCATGGGGTCCGACGTGGCCGGCATCATGCTGACCGTCCCCAACACCCTGGGGATCTTCGAGCGGAACATCCGGGAGGTCTGCGAGGTGGTCCACGCCCAGGGCGGCCAGGTCTACGTGGACGGAGCCAACCTCAACGCCCTCATGGGGATCACCCGGCCGGGGGACTGGGGTGCCGACGTGATGCACATCAACCTCCACAAGACCTTCTCCACCCCCCACGGCGGCGGAGGTCCCGGCGCCGGCCCGGTGGCCTGCAAGGCCCACCTGGAGCCCTTCCTGCCCCGGCCGGTCCTGGTGAAGGAGGACGGAGGTTTCCGCTGGGACCACGACCGGCCCAAATCCATCGGCAAGGTCCACGCCTTCTACGGGAACTTCCTCGTCCTGGTCCGGGCGCTGGCGTACATCGAGACCATGGGCGGAGAGGGCCTCAAGGCCGCCTCCCAGATGGCGGTCCTCAACGCCAACTACCTGAGGGCCCGCCTCAAGGACCACCTGGCCCTCGGCTTCGACGGGCCCACCCTCCACGAGGTGGTCTTCTGCGACAAAGGCCTTCCCAACGGCGTGACCACGCTGGACCTGGCCAAGCGGCTCATTGACTACGGCTTCCACCCGCCGACGGTCTACTTTCCCCTGATCGTCCACGGCGCCATCATGGTGGAACCCACGGAGACGGAGCCCCGGGAAGAGCTGGACCGCTTCGTGGAGGCGGTGAAGGCGATCCTGGCGGAGGCCGCATCCGACCCCGAGAAGGTGAAGGGCGCGCCCCACGAGGCCTTCCGGCGGCGGCTCGACGAGGTCTCGGCGGCGCGCAACCCCGTGCTGACGTACACCCCCCGCTGACGGGGCGGGAGAAGGGGAGTGGAACCATGAGCAGAACGAGAATCGAAAGGGGACCTTGGGCGGCGGTGCTGGCGGCGAGCCTCTTCCTCGCGGGGGCGGTCCCGGCGGCGGAACCGGCGGTGGCCGGAAAGACCGTCGTGAAGGCCGCGCCCGCGGCGAAAACGCCCAAGGCGCCTCCGGCGGAAAAGAAGGAAAGGGGGGAGAAGGCCCGCTTCCTCCCGCCCCAGGGGAGCCCGCTCTCCATCGAGGGGGACGCCATCAAGAGCCACGGGGCCTGGCGGTGGCACCTCCTCACCTACCCCAAGGACACGGTCCCCTCCACGGCCTTCACCGACGCCCAGAGGTGGGTGAAGGAGCACGTGCCCGACCGGCCCTGGCCCGGCAAGGCGGCGGCCCTCCCCCAGCGGACCTCGGGGGTGACCCTCCTGCCCGACCGGTGGACGGCCCTGGGCCCCGAGCCGCTGGACGGTTCCACCCAGACCGGAGGGTACTCCTACGGGCGGTGCGCGGGGCGCTTCTCGGCCCTGGCCCTGGACCCGAGGACCGTCTCCACCCCCGGCGCCATCACCGCCTACGCCGGCGGGGCCACGGGGGGGCTGTGGGTGAGCCGCAACTGCTGCGGGCCCGACACCGCCTGGACGCCGCTGTGGGAGTCCTTCGACTTCGTGACCCAGGCGGTGGGGGCCATCGAGATCGACCCCACGGACCCCGACACGATCTACGTGGGGACCGGCGACTTCGACGCCTACGACCAGTTCAGCCAGGGAATCCTCAAAACCACCGACGGGGGCCTCACCTGGCGGCACCTGGGGGCCGACGTCTTCGTCCCCTTCGCCGCCGCAACGCCCCGCTTCGCCAACCAGAACATCGGCGTCATCAAGGTGGACCCCAACAACCCCCAGAACGTCCTGGTGGGCACCCGCTTTGATCTCTTCATCAGCCACGACGGCGGAGAGACCTGGATCCGGTGCCCCTTCGGCGCCAACCCCACCGATCCCCTGAACCTGGACCAGCCCATCGGGGCGCTCAACCGCATCAGCGGCATCGTTCTCGATCCCTCCACCGTCCCCACGACGGTGTACGTGGCGGTGGGCTTCACCTCCCCCGCCTACAACGGCAACAACGGCGTCTACAAGGGAACCATCCCCGACAGCGGGTGCCCCGCCCTCACCCTCGTCGCCAACGGATGGCCCCAGGGCACCGGCAACGGCACCAACGGCGCCACCGACGTGGGCCGCATCCGCCTCGCCGCCTCCCGGGGCAACCCCCAGGGGAGCCTCACCCTCTACGCCCAGGTCCAGAGCGCCGGCAACGTCAACGCGTTGGGGACCTGGGTCACCACCGACGGAGGCCAGAGCTGGCGGATGCTCCAGGGGAGCGACGACGCCTCCTACAAGGACTGCATGGGGGCCCGCACGGGGGAGGGTCAGGACTGGTACAACCTCTTCCTCCTTGCCGACCCCCAGGACGACAAGACCCTCTACATCGGCCGGGTGGACCTCTACAGGGCCACGGTGGATCCGACCTACACCTCCATGACCCTCACGGACCTCAGCAACGTTTACAGCCCCGGCTGCACCTCCTACGGGAGCCTCCACCCCGACCAGCACTGCGCCGTCTGGCTCCCCGGCGACGGCGCCCAGGGGCGGTTCCTCCTTGGCAACGACGGCGGCGTCTACTCCGCCGACGGGACGGCGGGAGGTTTCGTTCCGCTGAACGACACCCTGAGCACCATCCAGTGGTACGCCGGCCAGACGGGGGCCGACCTGGCCCACGCCCCAGTTCAGTACTTCTTCGGCGGCTCCCAGGACAACGGGACGGCGTCCTGGGACAGCGGTCAGACGGGCCGCGCCTGGCAGGCCCGGGGCAACGGCGGCGACGGCTTCTTCACCGCCTTCGACCCCATCGGCGGCTCCCTCACCCAAGGCAATTGGCTCTACGAGGTCTACTACGGAGGAATGTACCGTTCCACCCAGGGCGCCGCCGGGGACTACTACTCCGTCTCCGGTCCCTGGTCCTCCGACCGCAACGCCTGGAGCGCCCCCTTCAAGATGGACGTCTTCCACGGCACGGCCACCAACTGCAAGAACGTCGTCTACGGCTCCAACCGGCTGTACGCCAGCGTGGACGGCGGCGGCTCCTGGAAGCGGGTGGCCAAGAAGGACCTCACCAAGGGCCAGGGCCACATCATCAGCGTGGACATCGCCATGAACACCCCCACGGCGGTGGTGGTGGGAACCGACGACGGCAAGGTGCAGTGGTCCCAGAACGCCTTCAAGGGCAAGAAGTGCACCGCCGCCAACGCCAACACGGCGAACTTCGTCTGCAAGGCCAACGACCTCGCCAAGTGGACGGACCTCACCGGCAACAACGCCGTCCTGCCCAACCGCGCCATCATGGGGGTCTGCTTCGATCCCACCACCGAGTACCGGGTCTACGCCGCCGTCGGGGGCTTCAACCCCAACACCCCCGCCACCCCCGGCCACGTCTTCCAGGCCACCTACTCCGGCGGAAGCTGGACCTGGACCGACAAGACCGGCAACCTTCCCGACGTTCCGGCCAACACCATCGTCCTGAACCCCAACAACCCCGTCCAGGCCTTCGTCGGGACGGAGATGGGCTTCTACTACACCAACGACGTCACCGCCGCCTCCCCCGTCTGGTACCGTTTCATGGAGGGCCTGCCCAACACCGTCGTCCAGTACCTCGCCCTGGACCGCGGTCCTTCGGGAAGCCCCTACGCCAGCACGACCCTCACCGCCTTCACGTACGGCCGCGGAGCCTACGCCATCCTCCTTCCGGGGCCCATGGGCTTCCCCCAGCCGTAGGGCCGCGCGCCGGCCAGGACCGCGAGGGGCGGGCTTCGGCCCGCCCCTTTTTTCCCAAATTCCGCGATGGATGGGTCTTGCCTTCGGTGGTGCAGGTGCTTCACGACGGAAAAGCTTTTTCTGCTGAACGGGGAGGGGGCTTCTCCCCCGCGTTCCGCTGGCAAAGCCAGCCGAAACGTTCGGTTGGCCCTTCGGGGTCCCTCCCCACTCCACGGGCAAAGCCCGTGGAGCCTCGCCCCACCCCTCACGCCTTCTTCGCCTTCGGCTCGAATGCCCCCAATCCCTTGGCAGGTGATGGGGTTATTCTTGGAATCTGCAAGGCTATTAAGGATTGCACCGCCTGTTCGGTTCCCATCGCGGGA